>Ga0209267_1000077_pt1 | contig 64982 bp, 49 predicted proteins | sample GraSoiAngelo_137_FD_185894 | JGI IMG/M metagenome (GOLD analysis project Ga0209267, IMG submission 185894) | Grasslands soil microbial communities from the Angelo Coastal Reserve, California, USA - 14_0929_09_30cm (SPAdes) (version 2) | ecosystem: Environmental > Terrestrial > Soil > Grasslands ... | reverse complement strand
GGCAAGTCCAAATATAGGGGGTAATACATATTTAACAATAAAAGAACCTGCTTAAGTTCTATGGATGGAACGATTTAGTGGGAATGCGCAGAGTTTCGGGAGAGCACTCGCAGTAAACTGCCGCTAGTTCCGGGGTCGCTCTACCATGAGTTCAGCAATCTGCCTTGGCCTTGGGTTACCCTTAGCAAAAATAGTGAGCAAGTACGGCTTGATTTTTCCAACAGATTGCGCATTCGTGCCGAAAAATTCGCCAATTGGCACCTCAGCATCGACCGTTAAATCAACCAGCTTCCTTCGTATGTCCCTCGTTACCAATGTGTTGCCTCAAGTCTGAGGCCTCGGGCAAAACGGTACACTACGTGCTTCCGCAAACTAGAGAGGAATTACTGAACCAATCCACCCTCCAATCGTGGTGTCCAGACCCAGAATTCTGAGCACCGTAGGGACCACTTCCTCAGGGCAATGGTCAGTCAACCACTGGAACCGAGCCGGTATGTGCCCGGAAAGTGGCGCGGCTAAGCTTTTGTTTTCGGAGACGAATGTGTCCGACCGTGAGAGCGCACGCTAAGAGTATTCCCTCTTGAAATAGCCGCCCTATGCTGAAAGGAAACAACATGAAGAGGCAAAAGGCTTCCTCATTCGTTCTACTGCTAATCGAAGTGGTATTCACTCTGTTCATCGCTGGAATCGTGGTGCCGAGTCTCTTCCGGTCTGTTTTGGCCACCCAAGAGGCTTTGGCTGCAGGTTCTCTCCGTACAATCGACATCTTAGGGATTACATTCTCGTACACGACGCAAAACGTCGAATTTGCCATCTTGGGCGCCTTAGTCGGCACCATGTTAGCCTTTGCCATCCACTTTCACGGCACTGCGCCCACAAATACAACATCCACGCAAACAACCACTCTGCAGGCGGCGCCCCTAAGACATCCATAATAGGTCCTGCGGGCCACGGGTGGTTGCGCGAACCAGAAATTCCGTTAGAGAAGCTGGGTGGCGTGTGGACTACGTGGGTAGGTAAGATCTGGCCCACAAAGTGGTTCGGCAGTTAAGGCCGTTTTTCTCGTCAAAATGTCCAACGCTAATCGTGTGGCGGGTATCGAACCTGCTGCGTAGATACGACCACTGGCGTCCTTCACGTAGTGGTCGATCGTTTTTCGCGCTACAAAGTTCACGACGCCGGGATTCGCTTCACCGGGCTTCCCCCTTGCAGTGACACTTTTACTTGACTTGCTGCGTGGCGGGCCCGTTTTGCACTGGGCCAACCACGCAGCCTTGGGGACAGGCGGTTGGGAAACTCAACAATCAGGGTTGTACTTCTACCAGTTTCCAGGTCGGGTCGGGGTTGTACTCGGTCATTGCCGGCGCGAGCGTGCCAGTGTTGGGGCCAAGATCTTTCTGATAGACGCGGCCTTGCTGGTTGATGATGAAGGTCATCACACCGGAATTGCCCCAATTGTCGGGATAAGCGACCAGCGCGTAGCCGGCAATCATGTTGCCGTTGATGATGTAGCTGTATTTTCCGCCCGGTGCATGCGGGCCCTGGCGAGTGAGGATCTTAAAGTAGTAACCGTGATAGGGCGCGCGATCGATCTGGGGAACGTCCTTGTCTGAGCCGCCCTTACCCGCATTCTCGTCGCTTGACGCCTCGGGGCCGTAACCTTCTGCCTGCGCCGCTCCTATCAGCTTTCCGAGCGGGCTGGGTTTGTCATCCTCGGCCGTTTCCCAGTACAGACCATTATGACTACCGGGAGAACTTATGAGCTTTTGAGCGTATTCAGCGACGCCATCATGGTCCCAATCGCCCTCGGTGTAATACTCCCACTGAGCAACCGCGTAAGCGCGACAGGTAGTGATGGCGGAGAATTCATTTTCGCCGACGCGACGATTGATGATTTCATCGAGTCCTGCTTTCGTATCGAAGAACCACCTTCCGTTGTTACGCACGAGCGGAATGGGCGTGGGCCAATTGTCTTTGCCAATGGTGACGGTGTACTGGGAATCGCCGGCTTTCTGGAGTTCAGCGGATTCGCCAACAGCGGCGGCAAACTCGTTGAGATCCTTGGCGTCCTCTACGTCATCGCCGGAGAGAAGTTGGTCATAATCCGGACCGAAGAGTCTGGCGAGGGCGGAGCGGTCCTTGGCCACGGCAGCAGAAACGAGAGCCTGCAAGGCGCCATCCGCGGAAGAAAAAGTGCGCTGTGAGGACGATTGGGCGAGAGTGGACGGAACCATGACCGACAGGCTAACGCTCAGGAAAACTGCCACGGTCAATACTGCGGCGAATGCGAATCTGGACTTAATGCCCATCATTTGCTGATCTCCCTTTTCGGTTTTGATCCATTTACGAAGGAGGTTTCTCACGGCTTCCTCTTTTCGCCACCGTGCGGCGTCGGCCTGCTTTGCGCACTCGGTGGAGGAGCTTGCTGGCGGCTAGCCTGGCCGCGCTGGCTGGTGGCGCGCGAATCGAAACGTGCCTCGTTGGGACTAAAAGTATGCGGAGTTGGCCGCGCTATCTGTGATTGCGGAGCCGGGCGCTCCTGCGTTGGCTGGTTTTGCTGGTGCGTTTGAGGCGGCTGGGAAACGGGGCGGTTGTCCATGCGTTGAGCCGACCCAGGCAGGGGCCACTGCGGCGTAGCGGCCGGACGGCCATGGCTGGCATTGTTGTCGCGGCCGCGGTACTGCTCGATGCGCGGATTGCCGCGATCGATGTTGCGGTCGATGTTCTGGTTGGTTGTGGGGGGGGCGATCGTTGCCGGCGGGTTGCGAGTTTGACGAGCCATAATTGCCCGCAGGGTCTCCCGGTCTATTTCCACGGCCGGAGCCGCTGGGCGTGTTGTTGGCCCGGGCGTTGTACCCAGTGTTTAGCGGCCTGTCGCCCGGCCGAGCGTTATTCCCATTGTTTACCCGGCTGTTGCCAGCCCGTCCGTTATTTCCATTGTTCCATGCGCCGTTGCCCGGTCGCCCGTTATTGGCGTTGGTCATCCGGTTGGCGCGATTGTTGTTCACCTGGACGTTGTTGTAGCCGACACTTCTGTGGACGGAATTGTGGCGATTGAGGTTGTTCGCATTTACGCTGCGATTGATCACGTTTCTGTTCACGCTTATAGCGGTTGTTGACGTAGACGTTGTTTTGGAAACTCACGCGTCCGCGGCTGCGCCCGATCCATCCGCAATTCCAGCAACCACTGCCCCAGCCTTCGCTGCGCCACCCAGTGTAGTAAAGGCCTCCCCAGCCACCGCCGTAACCCCAGTGAAAGTCCAGGTTCAGCCAGGCGCCGATAGGAAATCCGACGCCAAAGGTGATGGCTGGCCCGTAGTACGGCCGGCGATAGTAAATGATTCCCGGATCATAGACGGGAACGTAGATATATTCCGGCTGGTAGGGAGTGATGGCGATGTAGTTGTCGTGTTCCAAGACTTCCTGTTGCTCCGACGACTGCAGATTTCCTGCGCTGCGCGCCAAGCGCCGCAAGTGTTGCACCGAGAATGCCACGTTCTGTGGACTGGTTGACGTAGGCTTGGCCAAGCGAGGTGGTCCAATCAATCTTGTCGGCCATCATTCCGATTACCGTCGGATAGTGGGCGATGGCTCTTACGCTGACATCCCAATCCTGCTCATCCACTCCATTCGGGCCGTTGCCGCGAACGAAGCGGGCGGCTTCTTCGACCTGGTCCGGGAACGTTGCCGCAACAAACAGCTGGGCAAGAAGCGGGTCGGGATACAGGGCGACGGGGGATAGAAGATTGTCGAGCTGGTCGCGTGAAAAGTTTTCGTAGGCAGGCCCCTGGTCCTGCTGCTGATACTGCTGCTGTTCCTGCTGCTGTTCCTGTGGAAAGAGGCTTGCTAGGGCCGGAGCAGCTTGGAGGGGCAGGAGGTGAAAGAAACAGAGAGTGAATAAGACGGTCAAAGCTCTACTCATGAGTGGTAGTTCCTCAAGATTAAGCATGCCGGAAGTGGAGGGGCGTGGATGTCTCAAAAGAGACAGTTGAGGCGGAGCGACCCGAAAACGAGTTTTCTGAAGGTTTGGTTGTGGGGCCGGCAAGGCCAGGACAGAAAGATCGCTACCGATGCTTTTGATCGGCGGATCGAGGGCTGACCGTCAGCCGGAGGAAGTCAGAACTGGCACCCTCCCGGACCGGGTCGGTGAGCAGGTACCACCGGCACCCAGTTCAGAAGCCAGTCCCGAGCGCCAATCTACCTGGCGATGAGTCCCATGAATGACAGGAGGAACACCAACGCTGAAACAGGTATGGCGACTAACAGGAATGCGACTCGGACCCCAGGCCGCTGCCTGATGCGCCAAGCACCAGCGGCTACAAACGCCAACTGAGCGAGGGCGTGCAAGAACACAAGCGCATCGTTGCGCTGTGCTACATGAAAGCCTGCATTTGGATCGGAATTGCATTCCTCCACGGAAACCGGGCGATTGATCCAGTCCATCACCATTAAAAATGTAAGAGCCATCACAATAGGCGTAATCACTGCTGCCAGTACAACTAGCCAAGATGGAAGGCCTGACGACATGGCGATCATTATAGCCATTTTCATTTTTTGGATTCTCTGCAACTCGTGGCATGAAAGAGGAAAAATCAAAGGCCCGCGCGCAAGAACCGAAGCCCAAAAGCGTCTACGGGATAACGTCCGGGCCACCAGTCCCTTGAAAGCCCGAAGCGAAGAATAACCCCTCGTTGCAAAAGACAAGACGGCAGGGGGTAGGCCACGCAAAATCGTCCTACTGCTTTAAGGGTGCGGTACCCGCCCGTATCCCTCCTCCAGGATAATCCGCCAACAGATTACAGGCTTCCCCTTATATGGAGTCTCGAGGCCCGTACCCTTGCTCACAGAAGGAGGCGACATGAACTTCAAGTCAAGTCTTGCGAACAAAGTCATCGAACGAATACTCGAACTCTCGGCGGATGCGCACGTACGAAGACGGGGAACGGTTAGGGATTCTGCTGAGTTTCACAAGCTAACCGGAACGATTGCCGCCTACGGAAAGGCGCTCGCGCTTCTCACCGCGCTTCAGCAGCGGGAAGAATTCTACGCAATGATCGGTCGGCATGACGAGCCCGCCTGCGTGGCAACCGCATCGTTGAGCAAAAGGCTGATTCCCTATGTGGCATAAGCATTGTCCCGTCTGCCGGCAACCGCTGGCAAAGAAAGATCCCACGGAGACGGTTCCTTGCCCCTGCGGGAAGTACGTCTGGAAGGGCTAGGCACCTTACCTACGCGAACTTCGGCAGCCTGTTCCCAGGATGGATGGGCATCGTTGACAGGTCAGCGACAGCTAGGGGCCAAGCCATGGTGGTGATCTACCAGTTTTCAACCGCGGCGTACGAGCGCAAAGCGAAGGCGCGAAAGGAATCGCCTGAAGTCGGCCCCATCGTCCTACAGAGGCGGCTCGGCGCCGCCGAATTGTAGGTCGAGTCCTGCTCTCGCCAACCGCTTGTTCGCCGGCAGGGCGAGCGTGGCCTCGATCAAGGTGCCTCGCTTGTAGCTGGGTCTCCAATTTCAAGCTCGACACATGAGGCTGGTATTACTTTCTCCCGATTCCGAACTGATCTCCGGCGCGAACCGGCCTACCGTTGGCGAAGACCAACTCCAATAACTTCTCACTCTGGACCGGCCTTCCAGCTTCGTCTTCGAGCGTAGCCACCACGCGTTTGCTGTGAGTGTCAATCACGTCTCCCGTTGATGGATAGGCGTGTCGTCCATCTATGCTGAAGGTGATCCAGCCGGGTTGGTCTCTTAGTTTGATGCTAGCCACCTGTTTTGGCGGCATCACTGTCGCGTCGAATACGTGAATGCTGCTGTTGGCTGCATCGGCGAGCCACAGTTCTCTTTCATCGGGCGTGAGTGCTATGCCGTGGCTTGGACAGCCATGTCGCTTCGTGGGGCCTGTTTGATAGCCAGCCACTTCCACGCGATGCAACACCTTTCCGGTTTTACAGTCTCCGACTTCAAAGCCGAGCAACTCGTTGACGTTGACGAAGCAAAGCGTCTGGCTCCCATTGATGGTGAACGGACGAATCGAATGACTGAATGGCCCGATCTCCTGCACCACCGTGTGCGTCTTGGCGTCCACCACAGAAAGAACCGGAGAGTGCAGGCCCGCAAGATAGACGCGTGAGCCGTCCGGTCCGTAGATCGTGTTGTGCGAGCCAGATCTGAGCTCGATCTTCGCCTCGACATCTCCGGTCGACGCATCAACGATATACCAGTGCGGCCCTTCCAAGGACGGGACATAAAGTATTTTGCCGTCCGGCGAGATGGCCATCCGGTCAGATCCACCTTCGTACATCCTTTCCCACACCTTCTTTTCAGTCACAAGATCAAAGCAGGCCAGGCGCTTCGTAGTGCTGACGTAGAGCTTGCCGGTTCTGGCACTAGCGGCTATACCCTTCACGTTCTCAGGGGCCTGGCCCGGCGGCATATTCCACGTCGGAATCCGTTTGACGAATTTGTGTCCGGCGCCAATGTCGTAGACCAGGATTCCTACGCCGCCATATTCCACATAGTCGCGGATGCCTGGAACGGCAACATAGAGCAGCTGCTTTTCTCCATCGGCAGCCCGCAGCTGTCGAGATTCAGAAAGAATCGTCGGAGCGAGCATAAACCACAAGCAAATCACGACTCTGCGTATTCTCATGTTTTCTCCTCGGAGGAAACGCTCATGGCAGCTGGGCTTTCCATAGTGGGATGGAGTGTGCCGCGACGGAATGCTGCTGTGCCTTCCGACGATGTCACTTTCTCCTAGCACCAAGCTAGGTCCCGACGAGATTGTCGCACCGCCATTGACCTGCTAGGACCCCACCTGTATCATCCGCGCGGCACAATTTCAATTCTATCCGAGAGGTTCACTATGTTGAAGCTTGCGAGGTTGGTTCGAGAGAAATACGTCGCAATCATCGCCGTCGTAGTGCTGATGGTTGCTCCTTGTTTGTTGCCGGCGCAGCAGTCGCCAATCAGTCCTGAGGTGTACGGGCAGCTCAAGTATCGGTACATCGGCCCGGAGGGCAACCGCGCCACGGCTGTCGCCGGAGTGCCCGGAAGACCGAACATCTGGTATGTGGGCGCGGCGTCCGGCGGCATTTTCAAGAGCAGGGACGGGGGGATCCACTGGGATCCCATCTTCGACTCGGAGGCGGTGGCGTCCATTGGTTCGCTGGCCGTGGCGGCGAGCGATCAGAACATATTGTGGGCGGGAACCGGCGAATCGTTCATCCGCAGCCACATCTCCGTGGGACAAGGGATTTACAAATCCATGGACGCGGGCAAGACCTGGTCGTTGATGGGATTGGATAAGGTAGGCCGTATCGGCCGCGTGGAAATCGACCCGCGCAATCCAGACGTCGTGCTGGCGTGCGCGCTGGGCCACGCCTACGGGCCGCAGCCGGAGCGCGGCGTCTTCCGCACCGCAGACGGCGGAAAGACCTGGGATAAAGTGCTCTTCGTCGACGAGAACACGGGCTGCTCCGACATGGGCATGGATCCCAACAACCCGCGAATCCTTTTTGCAGGGATGTGGCAGATCGAGATTCACACATGGGGCCGCACCAGCGGCGGGCCGGGCAGCGGCTTGTTCAAGTCGACAGACGGCGGCGTCACATGGAAGCGCCTGGAGGGTCATGGTCTGCCGCATTCTCCTGTGGGCAGAATTGCTGTTCGCGTGGCCAAAAAAGATTCCAATCGTGTGTACGCGGAGATTGAAACTGGCGACGGCGTCCCGCAGCCGAACAGCGTCGGGCAGCTCGGGCAACTGTGGCGGTCCGACGACGGCGGCGAGAACTGGGAGATGGTCAACTCCGACCGGCAGCTCCGGGGGCGCACGCACTACTACACACGCACGGAGATTGCACCGGACAACGAGAACGAAGTGTTTTTCTTCTCCGCGTCATTTTCGCGGACGCTCGATGGCGGCCACACGCTCACCAAGATGCCCTCCAATCCCGGCGGCGACAATCACGAGATGTGGATCGATCCCACCGACGGGGATCGCATGGCCGTGGTCAACGATGGCGGCGTGAATATTTCTGTGAATCGCGGGTCCTCCTGGAACCACGTCAACCTGCCCATCGCGCAAATCTACCACGTCACCGTGGACGACCAGATTCCCTACTTCGTTTACGGCAACCGGCAGGACGGCCCGTCGTGGCGCGGCCCGAGCAATAGCCTGCAGTTCGGCGGCTACTCCGGTAACAGCATCCCGCGCGGCGCATGGCACCCGGTGGCCGGAGGCGAGAGCGGCTTCGCAATGCCGGATCCGGCGGACAACAACATCATCTGGTCTACGGGCACCGGATCAGGCAGCATCGGCGGCACGGTAACCCGCTTCGACGAGCGCACGCACCAGAACCGCGAGGTCGAGGTTTGGCCCGATTATGTGGCCGGCGCACCGGCGGAGGAGGTGAAGTACCGCTTCAACTGGGAATTCCCTATCGCCATTTCTCCCCACGATCACAACAAGGTGTACGTGGGCAGCCAGTTTGTGCACGTCACCACCGATGGCGGCAATAGCTGGCAGATCATCAGTCCCGACCTGACGCGCAACGACAAGAGCCGTCAGCAGATTTCCGGAGGGTTGACTCCCGACAACATCGGCGTGGAATATGCCGGCGTGATTTTCGCGCTGACGGAGTCGCCCAAAGAGGCGGGCCTGATCTGGGTGGGCACCAATGACGGGCTGGTGCAGGTGACGCGCGACGGCGGGAAAAACTGGAGCAACGTCACGAAAAATCTTCCTGACCTTCCCGAGTGGGTTACGGTGGACAACATCGAGGCCTCGCGCTACGACGCGGGCACCGCCTACCTGACCGTTGACGGCCATCAAGTGAACGTTCGCGACCCGTTTGTTTACAAAACCGCAGACTACGGAAAAACCTGGACGTTGATCACCGGCAGGATTCCGCACAACATGCTGAGCTATGCACACTGCGTGCGCGAAGATCCCGTGCGCAAGGGATTCCTCTATCTAGGCACGGAGGGCGGGCTTTATGTTTCCTTCGACGACGGGAAGAACTGGCAGCCGCTCCAGTCCGGCCTGCCGCACGCGCCGGTCTACTGGCTGACCGTTCAGGAGAGGTTCCACGATCTGGCGGTGGCCACTTACGGGCGCGGCTTCTGGATTCTGGACGACATTACCGCGCTCGAGCAGTTTACGCCGGAGGTCGGCGCGGCCAGGGCACATCTGTTTGCGCCGCGCGATGCGTATCGCTTTAAGGAGGTGGCGCAGCCGGCTGCTGTCGAGTACGACCCAACGACGGGAAAAAATCCACCGTACGGCGCGTCCATTAATTTCTATCTCAAGTCCAACCTGGGAGAAAAGGACGTGGCCAAGCTGACCGTCACGGACGCCGGCGGCAAGAAAGTGCGCGAGATCGAATGCCGCGCGCCTAAACTCGGTGCCGCTGAGGTCAAAAAGCCCCCCGAGGATGAGGATTTTCCCGATGTCGAACCGCCGCCTTGCGAAACCAAAGCGGGCATCAATCGCGTGTGGTGGGACTTGCGCTCCGATCGCAGCACGGAAATTCGCCTGAGAACCACGCCGCTCTACGCCCCGGATGTTCCGTTGGGACCGGAAGGCTGGCGCAAGCCTCCTGCCGTGGGACGCATGGCGGTATTGGCCCTGCCTGGAACCTACACGGTCACCCTCAATGTGGGAGAAGAAAAATTCACGCAGAAGCTGACCGTGCTGAAGGATCCGCATACCGCCGGCTCGGGGATCGACATTCAGGCGCAAACGCGGGAACAAACAGCGCTGTACGACGAGATGAACGCCCTGGCGGCCACGGTGAACCAAATCGAGTCGCTTCGCGCACAGCTCGTTGCCCTGGGGAAGGAGCTGGGCACTGACGACACCTCGAAACCGGTCCGCAAAGCCACGGACGACCTCGGGGAGAAGCTCGCCGGCATCGAGGGAACCCTGCTGCAGCTCAAGCTCACCGGCCGCGGGCAGGACGACTGCCGCTGGTCGCCGATGCTGTTGCAAAAGGTCAACTATCTGTTCAACCAGCTCGAGGGCAGTGCGGATTTTCCGCCTACCACGCAGCAGACGGCCGTGCGGGAAGAGTTGAAGGAGCGCGGCGACAAAGCGGCACAGGACTTTCAGCAGTTCATGGGGAAAGACCTGGAGGCGTTCAACGCCCTGCTGCGCGAGCATAACATCGGCAACATTTATCTCAAGACGCCCTGACTCAGGGCCTTAAGCGAAACTCGTTGGGCCTCCGCGCCTGCTGCTCAGGCTTTGCGCCGGTGAGGTGCGGGAACAACCGCAGAGGGTGGCCCGGTGTTTGACACGGTCGGCAAATCCTTATTACTTGTGAGCGCCCCTTTTTGGCGCCGCCGTCAACTTCTGGTCGCATAATCGGAAATTACGATTGCCCGCATTCGTCGTTAGCCAGATGTCCGCTGATCCGGTTGGCTTGACGCGTCCATGCTGCCGACCTACCATGCGCTGAAATGACAGGTCTCGACGCACTCCGTTCACCTCTGAGCTTTCTCGAGAGCAGGCTCCAAGATATCCCCCACGGCGATGTGCTGGACGCCGAGGAAGGTTGGTGGAAGAGCGAAGGCGTCGCCATTTCGAACGCAATTGACCGCGCTGGAACGCCCTGGTTGCTGATGTTCAATCGTCCCGGAAAACGCGTCGATCAGATTCTCTATCCTCGCGAATATCAAGCGATTTTGAGGAGGGGTTACCGATCCGGGGTAGTTTGGCGCGCGCTGGAAGAAAAATCGCTGATCCCCACGTACCTGCTGATGTACAACATTTCGTTCCACGACCCTGGGATCTGTTGCCCTTACACCGTGTCGCTCGGCACGGCCGTGTCTCTTGCGAAATATGGCAGCGCCGCATTGCAGCTTCGCTTTCTGCCTGAACTCTTGCGGAAGGACGATTCCGTGTGGCAGGGCGCCACGTGGATGACGGAGATCAAAGGTGGCTCGGATTTGGGCGCCGCTGTCGAGACGATTGCCCGCCCTGCGGGGGATTGCTGGCTGCTGACAGGCGACAAATATTTTGCGAGCAATGCAAGCGCAGAGCTAGCCGTTGTAGCGGCGCGCCCGGAAGGAGCGGTGGCGGGTGTGCGCGGGCTGGCCTTGTTCCTGGTGCCGCGATACCGCCATGATGGCGAGCTCAACTATTTCATTCGGCGGCTGAAGGACAAGATTGCAACTCGTTCTGTTCCTACCGGCGAAGTGGAGCTGAAAGAGAGCGAAGGCTACCTGCTCGGCTCGGCTGAGTCGGGAATTTATTTGATCCTCGAAGTGTTGAACCTCTCGCGCGTGGCGAACAGCGTAGTGAGCGTCGCGTTGGCACAGCGCGCGATGGCAGATGCGCTTTCCTACGCCGAGCAGCGCGCCGCGTTCGGCAAACGGATTCTCGATCATCCGCTGCTTCGTCATCAATTTGAGAATCGGCTGACTGCGCTCCGATCAGCGTTTGCGCTAGCGTGGGATGCGGTTCAGCTCCTGAACGACGTGTGGATGGAGCGGCTGCCTTACTCCTATCGCTATCATCTGTTTCGGCTGGTGGCACATCTTGCGAAATACTGGACGGCCGAGTTTGCGGTGGAAACGGCAAAGTGGGCCATGGAAGTGCACGGCGGGCTGGGCGGACTGGCCGAGTACGGCGCGGAACGCTGGCTTCGGGAAGCGATGATTCTCGCGATTTGGGAGGGAACGTCACATCGTCAGATACTGGATGGACTGGAAGTGATGGAACGGAAGGGGGCACACAAGATGCTTTTCCGGAGACTGGCGGAAACCGCCTCCGCTAAGGAACTTCGGGACATGGAATCGGAAGTCGAGCAGCACTTGAAACTTCCACGCGAAGAAAGGGAAGCGCTCGCCGAACCGCTCTTCCGAAGGCTTGCGATTCTCACAGCCGAAACGCTAGCCCGGAAATCGGGTTAGGAGCATGCTGCCGCGCTCTTACCGAGCGCTGATGAGGTGAACAAGATCGTGGCTCCCGAGTCGTCCAGCGGCAAGTAACCCACTTCGTCGATCTGTGTTGAGCTCCACATATCGGCTATTGAAGTGTTCAGTAAAGTGGAGGTGAGGTTTTTTGGCAGCACCAGAGCAATTGCTCCGCCGAATTTCTCACTCGATCGAAACGGCTTAGAAATCGAACCATTGTGTTTACCAATCTCAATTATCTCTTGGTGGGTTCTCGTTTCCTGTCTGCGCTGGCAAATTGGATTTCAATCGTGGCGTACGAAGCAGATCCAGCGTTGCTTTTCGGGAAGTCCAGGACGAGTTCTGTTGTCCGATCATCAGCCTTGAAGAGTCTTGCTCCCTCAACCGTAGCAATCTGTTGCGCGTTCCAAACAAACAGTTTATATCGGCCGCCAGCAAGCCCCGACACGTTGATCCTCAAACGGTCGCGCGCCGCTGTCCAGGTCTCAGCGAGAATGCGCAAGCCTTGCGAGGCCGCCCCGATTGCCGGCAGTGTCGAGCAATAACTCAGGCCATAATCATGTTTTGTTCGAATTCTAAGTATGTTTGATCCTCTGGCCACGGCAATCCGGATTATCACGTGTTGGTCTGTGCCGTTCGATTGGACGCGAAACGGCACCGGCCTACCGTTGAATTCCGCGCCTAGCACTTTCGCGGGCAAGCTCACGGCTGGTTGAAAATCAATGATGCGAGATGCATCGCCGGATGCTTTCACTTCCAGCGTGATTCCCCCGAGATCTTTCTCGAAGCGCAAATCCAACTTGCTGGACCCGGTTGGTATGTTCCGAATTCCAAAGAAAGTCCAATCAGCCGGAACGTGCGGAGCAAGAGTAATCGTTCCGGTGGTGGCGTCTGTTGCCAGCCCAAGCAGGCCTCTCACCAACGGGTTTACAACCATCGCCGCAGACCAGATCTGGTGCGGCGAGCTCGTCGCCAGCGGCTGATAGTAGTCGCCGGAAAGAACTTCCGTCACGTGTCCGAGCGATCCATCCAGCGCCAGCAATGCGTTGGCACGCAAATTTGCATACGCCGGAAAGGTCTGGTGATAGCGGTACTCCGCGACCGATGCCCAGCCCGTGAACAGCGGCCACACCGAACCGTAGTGATACCCGCCGCCGCTGAAGAGCGGCGAGCGATTGGAAATGATCCGCATCCCCCAATCCGTCTGGTGCTCCATGTCCGCCAGTTGCTGGATCATCGGCACTGCATGCGCTTCGTTGGGTATCCCAAACCACATCGGCACGGTGGCCAGCACACTGGGCTCGTCCACCTGGTTGTCGTTCTTGTCCAGCGCAAACGCGAATCGTTTCTTGTCGGCGATCCAGAAGCTTTCGTTCACCAGCGATTGCTGCTCCTCAAAATTTTTCTCCAACGTCTTGCTCATTTCCTCCTGGCCGGTCACCCGCGCCAGATTCGAAAGCGCGCGCAACGCCTCCGCTCCCAACCCGCTTTGGTAGAACTCCGTCTTGACGGGCAGCAGCGGCCCGCCTTCCACCCAGCCGTGCCCCACGCCAAAATTCTGTGGCCGTCCACGTTCATCATAGGTCGATTTCAGAAACGTATAAGCCTTGTGCAGGCTTTCCCACTTCTCTTTGGCAAACGCCGTGTCGCCGCTCTCGACGACGTAGTCGTTCGCCGCAATGATGTACAGGGGAGTGGCATCGGCGGAAGCGTAGGGATAGGGATAGCCTTTGAACCAATCCACGAAATTGGCGCCTTGGGAAATTTCGTGCGGGATCTTGCCATCCTCGCGCTGGAACTTAGCGATGAGCTCCAGCGCCGTCCGTGAATTCGAAAAATCTCCCTCCGCATTCAGCGCCAGTGAAGTCCAAAACGAATCGCGCCCAAAAAACCAGGCGAACCCCGGTCTTTGCGTTTCTCCTGATCCGCGGTAACCCGCCACAAGCCCGGTGCCCAGAAAAGGATTCGTCACCATGCCCTGCAACATGCTCACCCGTGACCAATCGTAGGCCCGCTGAAGCTGTGCATCCGGAAGCTCCACGCTGACAGTTTGCGCGAGAGCGTTGCGGTAATATTCCGCCGATTCCTTCAACAAACCTTCGTAGTCCGCCGCCAGATGGCGATAAGTTTTCTCTGCCGCTGCTCCCCCTTCCATCGATCCGGCGATGACGATCAGCTTCCTCTCTTTGCCCTTCGTCGTGGCGCCCAGCCGGAACGAGCTTTTCCGCGCTTCCGTGTAATTCGTCTGATATTCCGGTTGCGCGTCCGCCGCCGTCGGTGAACCGACCATCGCCGCAAATTTGCGTTGCTCCTCGCCAAAATAGAACGCGCGACGTTCCGCCACCCAATTCAAATACGTCGCGCCCAGGGCCGCCGGCCACTCCAGTTGAAAATCGCGGTGAAATGCCGCTTCGATTTCGAACGGCTGCTCGGTCTCCACGTCCAGTAGAATGACGGCGCCTTGCTCGCGCACCGGAACAAAAAAAGTCTCCTGCACCGCGAATGTATCCCCGGTATAGGAAATGGTGCTCGACTCAGGCCGCACTGTAACCGTTCGGGCCAGCGCTTGGGCAGGGAGAACGCGCCCTTCCGTGTGGAATTTCAGCTGGAACTCCCGCAGGATTTTCAGCGGATACACCCACGCTTCCATCCGTCCGGATTCATCTCCAAGCAATCCGGCGCGCATCCCTGTTATCGGCAGGAATTCCCAGGGCCGCACCGCTCGCGAGAGCTCCAGCGAATGCAGGGGTTCCTGCGCTCGCGCGGCCCCGGCCAGCACCACAAGAGAAAACACCGTCGCTGGCACGAAGAAGCTGGTCCGTAGGATTCGCCGCAATGGAAATGCACTCTGCTTGTTTGCCATGGTTCGAAAATCTCACTGCGCGCAAGACTCGGAGAATCTCGCCACCCGTCAGCTTGCAAAGCCGATTGGCCTTACTATAAAGGATGGCGGCAGATTCTAGCATGAGCCAAAGCAGGGAAGGTACCATTCGATTTGTCTTCCTCACGGCGAGCCTTTCTTAAATCGTTGAGTCGTTCTGCGATTGCATTACCATTGCACAAGATCCTGGCATTCGCTCGGCCAAGCGGGCGGGGCTTCGCATCCTTCTCCGCGCGGGGAGCTTTCAAATCGGCCGCCGCATCTAACGATCTGGGGGTCAGCTTCATCGACGTTGCTCGCGAGTCCGGCCTCCATGCCAAAACTGTTTTCGGTGGCGAACACAAAAATAAATATCTCCTCGAAACCACTGGCTGCGGAGTCGCTTTCTACGATTACGACAACGACGGCTGGCTGGATATTTTTCTCGTGAACGGCTGGCGCCTCGAAGGCTTTCCCGCCGGACAAGAACCCTTTTCGCATCTTTTCAAGAATAATCGTGACGGCACCTTCACCGACGTCACCGCCAAAGCCGGTCTGATTCATTCCGGCTGGGGGCAGGGCGTGTGCATCGGCGACTACGACAACGACGGGTTCGACGATCTCTTCGTCACCTACTTCGGAAAAAATGTTCTCTACCACAACAACGGGAACGGCACCTTCACCGACGTTAGCGAAAAATCCGGCGTGGCTGGAAACGGCAAGCGCTGGAACACAGGCTGCGCTTTCGTCGACTACGACCGCGACGGGCACGTCGATCTTTTCGTCGCGAATTACATCGATCTCGATTTGAAGACCGCTCCGGTACCCGAGTCCGGCCCGTGTCTGTACAAAGGCGTCATGGTGGCGTGCGGTCCGCCAGGGCTCAACGGCGGAAAAAATATTTTGTATCACAACAACGGTAACGGCACATTTACGGACGTCAGTGAAACATCCGGCATCCTCAAAGCCAATGGCACCTATGGCCTTGGCGTGCTGGCCGCCGATCTCGACAACGACGGATGGCCGGACATTTACGTCGCCAACGATTCCACAGCCAGTGCGCTATACCAAAACAAGAAAAACGGGACGTTCGTTGACATTGCACTGGAAGCCGGCTGCGCGCTCAGCGCCGACGGCAAGCCGCAAGCCGGCATGGGCATCTCCGCAGCCGATTATGATCTCGATGGCAATCTCGACCTCGTCAAAACCAATTTTGCTGGCGACACTCCATCGCTCTACCGCAATCTCGGCGGGGCAAGCTTCGAAGACACCACGTTTCAGAGCGGTCTTGGCAAGCACACGCAATATCTTGGCTGGGGCTGCGGCTTTTTCGACTTCGACAACGACGGCTGGGCTGACATCCTGATTTGCAACGGCCACGTCTATCCCGAAGTCGAGCAACTCAAGACGGAGGCAGGCTACCCGCAGCGCAAGCTGCTCTACAAAAATTTGCGCAATGGGCGCTTTGACGACGTTTCCTTCGACGGCGGGCCAGGCATCTCCACGCCGGTGGCCGCGCGGGGCTGCGCGTTCGGAGATTTCGACAATGACGGGAACATCGACGTGGTCGTCAACACGGTCAACGATTTTCCGCAATTGCTGCGGTGCGATTCACGCACCGGAAACAATTGGATCAAAATCAAGACCATCGGCACAAAATCGAATCGCAGCGGCATCGGTGCGCGTGTGAAGTGCATCACGCATCTGCCCGACGAAAAAAAACTTCATCCGCAGATCGATGAAGTGCGCAGCGGCGGCGGCTATTTTTCGCAGAATGATTTGCGCGTGCATTTCGGGATTGGCAAAGCGGAGAAAGTGGAGCTGCTGGAGATACGCTGGCCCAGCGGCCTGGTAGAAACTTTGAAGGACATCAAATCGAATCAGGTAATCTACGTCAAAGAGGGCGAAGGCATCGTGCGCATGATGCCGTTCGACCCGCAAAAGCCTAACAAGACCGCAAAGTGAGGAGTCGCTGATCATGCATATAAAGCCCAAGCTTCTCATGGTGCTGTTGCTCCTCGCTGGCTCGTTCGCTTTCGCAGCGCCGGTGACGGATCTTCCCTTCTTGGCCTGGAAGCGGGCATCCCCTGAGCCCATTCTTTCTCCTCAAGGCGCGGCTTGGGAATCCGCCGGCACTTTCAATCCTGCGGTCACGTTCTTTCGAGCTAAGGATGCCAAGAAACAAGATGTGGGCAAATTCGTCATGCTCTACCGCGCGCAGGACACCGCAGGTACTTCGCATCTTGGCTATGCCGAGAGTACCGATGGGATTCACTTCACGCGTAGACCGCAGCCGGTCCTCTCGCCAGAGGCGGACTACGAAAAAGACGGCGGTGTCGAAGATCCGCGCCTGCAGAACTTCGGCGACATCTACTACCTCACCTACACCGGGTACAACAAACAAGACGCTCAGCTTTGCCTCGCCACGTCGCACGACCTGATCCATTGGGAGCGCCAGGGAGTGATCCTTCCCGCCTACCAAGGAAACTGGAACAAAGGTTGGACGAAGTCCGGCGCTATCGTGCCCGAAAAGATCGACGGCAAGTATTGGATGTACTGGCTCGGCACCGCTGCGGACAAGACTGACCAGATGGGGCTTTCCTACTCCAACGATGTGCATCACTGGACCGAAGCAACAGAAACTCCGGTCCTCCCGCGCAGGCCGGGAAAATTTGATTCGCGCGTTGTCGAGCCCGGCCCTCCGCCGATCCTCACTCCGCGCGGTATCGTGCTCATCTACAACGGCGCCGATGACCAGCTCGTCTATCGCGCCGGCGTCGCCGTTTTCGACCGCCGCGATCCCCGCAAACTCATCTGGCGTTCCAACGAGCCCATCTTCGCCCCGGAACAAGAATGGGAAAAAGTCGGCCAAGTCCCCAATGTCGTCTTTGTCGAAGGTCTGGTTCACAAGGACGATCGCTACTTCTTCTACTACGGCGCCGCCGACAAGTACGTGGGAGTAGCGCAAGCACCCGCGAAATGAGAAAGCGCTGCGATCCGCAGGGCGCAGATGCGTCGGAATGCATGCCGCCTGGCCGGGGAAGTATCCACCGGGCTCTCGACCCCCACAGAAAGCCGGGATCTTTGGTCTAATTGGTTAACACTGACCGTGAGACCAGTAGACTCCTCAGAAGGGACCTGACTAAATTAGTTCGTAGTCCAGATTGGTTACCTAAGGATCCCCCATGAACCTCGGAGTTGCCAAAGAGACTGCCACGGGCACAGCTGAGCTCGATGCTATGGCGGAGTTCAGGGAAGGCGTCAAGCTCCTCAGGAACGAATACCCCCAACAGGCGATGGTAAGATTGCGCCGGGCGTTCGAATGTGACAAACATAACCCCTACTACCTCTCGTTTCTGGGATTGTCGATCGCTCGCGCCCAACAGCTGTGGGAACAAGCGGCAGAGCTTTGCGAGATGGCGGTTCAACTGAAACCCGCAGAGATCCAGTTCCACCTGAATGTGGGAGAGGTGTATGCATTGGCGGGGCGACGCGAGAAGGCGTTGGATAAGCTTGACGACGCTCTGGAATTATTCGGCGAAGATGCGCGACTAAGGCAGGCTCACAGCAAAGTGGAGAAGCGCCGCAATCCCCTAGTGCCTTTTATCGGGCGCGAGCATTTCGTGAATCGCGAACTCGGCAGATTGAGGCATCGCACACTGAAACGGCTGGGAATAAGCGGCATCTGAGATGTTTCGATAGTTCAGATCAGGCGTTCGAGCAGGTCTCCGCGCCAACCACCACTCTTGTTTAATCGCCCCACCGTGAATTTTGAAAATTGTATCCTCGCCGCGTTCCGCTGCGTGAAGAGGTCAGAAGCCTTCGAGGAGCCAGGCATTGGAGCTGCCGCTGGCTTCCCAGATGGCGAGATGGCGGCCGTCGGGAGAGGGGATGGCCCAGCCGAGATCCTTTTGGGATTCCTTGAGCACCGGTCTGGCTTTGCCCCGCAAGTCCACATTCAAGAGCGTCGGCACGCCCGTTGGCGACGAAGCCACAACCCAAAGACTGCGGCCATCGGCGGCCCAGTCGAGGCATGCGATTCCGGTCCAGGACTGCAAAGTGAGAATCCGGTCCTTGCCGCTGGCGACAGAAAAAAGCCGAATGTCAGCGAGACCCGGAATGAGGTGTTTCTTAGCCAAAGCGAGAGTCGAGCCGTCGGGAGAGAGCGTCCAATTCTGCAAATGCCATTCGGAGTCTTCAATCCGGGTAAGCGCTTCTTTTTCCCCGGTAACGGGATCAAAGGTGAAGAAAGCAAGGTGATCTGGGGTGTATTCGCTGAAAACACAAAGCGTGGAGGGCGAACGGGCACACTGGAAATTATTGATCCCTGGCTCCGCCAAAATCATTCGAGGCGTTCCACCGGCAAGCGGAACGCGCATCAGCCGCACGCGGTGTTCCGTATCGCTCGGCGAGGGGTCGAGGGCGTACAAAATCGCCGAGCTGTCGGCATTGAGGCGGGCGAGGATGACCGGTTGATCGCCGTCGACAAGCAGATCGGGAGCCGGTTGATCAATGGCTTGCTTGAAAAGATGGAAAATGCCATCGCGATCGGAAGTGAAAATCACGGATTTGCCGTCGGGCGTCCAGGTGTAAGGATAATTTCTGCGTTCATCGAGGCTAAGAGGCCGCAGTGGACTCAAGTGGCGGCCGGCCTGTTGGACCTCGGAAATGTACACGACCGGGGATTCGGCCCAACGAAGGAAAATCAGACGTTTGCCGTCGGCAGAAACACTGGCGCGCATCTTGCCGTCGGGGCCGCTGGTGAGGCGGACGGGCTGGCCCCAAGATTGATTGCCACGCGCGTCGACTTTTATGGTCCAAAGATTGGAGTCGTTCTGGTTGGGCGGGAGTTCGCTGAGGGAATAAATCAGGCGTCCATCGCGAGCCCACGCAAGAGCACCTCGGAGACGGTCTGTGGTGAAAAGGGAACTGCTCTTGCCGCTGACGAGATCATAGATGCCGAGAGAAACAGCGACTTCGTGCCAGCCGGAGACGTACACAACCTGCACGAAGGCGATGCCACGCCCGTCGGGTGACCACACGACGGACTCATAGTTGGCCCCTGGCTGGCCGAAGATTTTGCGCGCCTGGCCGCCATCGGACTGCATCTGCCAGATCTCCTGGTGGGCGAACTCGCCGCGAACAAAGACAATCTGTGTGCCGTCGGGGGAGACGGCACCGAGTGCGGCCGCATCCATGAGTTTGCGGGGTGAGCCACCGAAGACCGAAACGCTCCACAGGCTGGGTTTCTCCCCGAGTGATGCCACGCGCGTTGCCAGGACGTGACTGCCGTCGGGAAACCAACTGACGGCAAAGGGGCCGGGATCCTTCTCCGCGGGATATGTCCTCATCTGACCAGGGATTGGGACGGGATGGGTTTCTCCCGTGGCCACGACGCGGAGAAAGAATCCGGTGCGATCCGCGAAAGCCAGATACTTGCCGTCGGGCGAGATTGACGCGCTCGTAACGGGATCGTTCTCCGGATTGCCCGTTAAACGGCGTTCCTTGAATCGCACCGCAGCGGCGGAGTGATGTCCGGCTTGCCAGCCGGCCACGATCCCGACAAGAAAGAGAATGGCAGCGGCCAGGGCAATGCGCCAATGACAGCGTGCGCGGGGAAGCGGAGGGCATTCCTGCGCCATTCCATTGACGGGTACGAGAAAGCGGTAGCCGCGACGCGAGAGAGTTTCGATGAAGCGAGGATTTTCGGCGGAATCACCCAGTGCGCCGCGCAAGCGCTTGACGGCGGCATTCAGGCCGTGGTCGAAGTCCACGAAGGTGTCCGCCGGCCACAGCTTGCCGCGCAGCTCTTCCCGGGTGACCACCTCGCCGGGCCTTTCAAGAAGGAGTGCCAAGAGCTGGAAAGGTTGGTCCTGGAGCTTGATTTTCGAGCCGTTTCGGCGGAGTTCACCGGCACGAAGGTCGGCTTCGAAGATCCCGAAGCGCATGACACCGTTGGCAACATTCTCTGGCACCCTGACGGCCCTCCGGCCCGCGCTGCTTACTAGTAATAACGTTCGGAGTTAGGCAGAAGTTTCCGCGAATTCCGCGTCGTTTTGCTCCCTATCCTTTTGACGCACGGCTGCTTCGGTCGTCACCTGGAAATGGGAAGCTGGCCACCTCGCCAGCATTGAGGCACCCCACGGTCTGACTGATCTTGAGCGCCACCAGCGAGGGTGAGCGCCTTGATCAAAGAGACGTTTCGGCTAGGGCTAAGGTTAGGACTGGCCGTCCTGCTGTGGCCCTCCCCAAGTGTGTTCCAAGAGCCTTCCAAACCCCCTCATGCGAGCGGTGCGGGAAAGTGGGGAACTGGCCAGCGCCAGGAAAGGGGCGCTTTTTTTCTGGAGCGAGCGACTCCCGGCAAATGAAGGAAAGACTGGCAATGAAGGCCGGCACCCGGAACAAAGCCAGGCAAGCCGCGGCGGGGCAAGCGGGAGATTGAGCAGCTCAGTTTTTTCTGGGGCCTGCGACGACGGGCGTGCCAGAGCCTTCCTTAAGAGTGTGAATGGCGTCGGCGGAAAGGCTGCCGAATTCCTCGAGCAGGCCGCTAGGCCAGCGGACCTGGAGACCATCGATTTTGACGGCGCCGCCGAGGCCAAAGTGGACGCGCATGTCGTCCTGGGAGATGTAGCTGGAGCCGCTGCGGACTTCGTCAACAAGAGTGCGCGCGCCAGCTCTCATGGTGATTTTCGCTCCGATGCCATCGCGATTGGATTTGACACCCATCGCGCGGAAGGCGATCCAGTGATTGCCGTTGCGGACGTCATTGACGAGCAGCGACGGAAGAGCATTCATGTTGCTGACCACTGCGGAAATGAGGCCGTCGTTCCATAAGTCGCCGACGGCCAGGCCCCGCGAAGAACTCACCGCTGTGATACCCGGCCCGGCAGCGGCGGAGATATCTGTAAAAGTTCCATTGCCATTGTTGTGATAGAGGATGCGGGGTTCTCGGAAATTGCTGCCGAGGTGCTGGCTGTCGACCTCCGGGTAGACGTGGCCGTTGACGAGCAGCAGATCGGGCCAGCCATCGTTGTCCACATCGAGGAACATAACGCCCCAGCCGAGATATTGAGTGTTCAAACCGAAGCCGGCGGGAAAGGTCTTGTCGTCGAAGGTGCCGTCGCCGTTGTTGCGATAGAGGGTTGAGGTGTCGTCGGAGAAATTGGTCTTGAAAAGATCGAGCTTGCCGTCGCCGTCGTAGTCAGCAACGGTAGAGCCCATTCCGGCTTGCTCGCGGCCGTCGTCGTTGAAAGCGGCACCGGCGACCACGGCGACGTCGGTAAAGGTGCCGTCATGATTGTTGTGGTAGAGGATGCTGCCGGTGCTGTCGCAGGCAACATAGATGTCTGGCCAGCCATCGTCGTCATAGTCAAAGGTGGAAACGCTGAAGGCGTAATGCCCGTTGGTTTGATCGATGCGAGCTTTGGTGGTGACGTCTTCGAAGGTGCCGTTGCCGAGATTGCGATAAAGAACATTTTTCGCCCAGGGCAATCCGCTCGGCCCGCACATGACCGCAACACCTTTCCACATGCAGGAGGGCCGTTCTCCCGGAGCGAGGGCAGTGGCGGAGTCATAGTCGACATAATTCGCCACCATTAGATCTAGTTTGCCGTCGCGGTTGTAGTCCAGGAAAGCGCAGCCAGTGCCCCAAGCTTTCCCGGTCCCCGCGACATGCGCTTTTTCGCTGACGTCGGTGAAGGTACCGTCGCCGTTGTTGTGATAGAGAACGTTCTTGCCGTAGTAGGTGACGTAGAGATCTTCCCAGCCGTCGTTGTCGTAATCCCCGACGCAGACGCCCTGGCCCCAGCCGGTGTGAGTCAGGCCCGCCTTTTCGGTCACATCGGTGAACGTGCCGTCGTGATTGTTGCGGTACAGATGGCTGGTGGGAACTTTGCCGGAGGGCAAGCCTTCCAGTTTCGTACCGTTCACGACAAAAATGTCGGACCAGCCGTCATTGTCATAATCGAAGATGGCGACGCCGGTCCCGGTCGTCTCAATGATATATTCCTTCGTGTTTTCACCACCGAAAATGACCGGCGTTGTCAGACCGGCTTTCTGTGCGGTGTCGGTAAAATGCGCGATGAGCTTGGCCTTTGTGTTCCGGGAATCAACGGGAACTGCACTCGGCGGGGCGGCCGCGTGCAGGAACAGCCAGGCACAAGGTCCCAGCAGGCAGGCCAGCCGAACAAACGAGGAATGGAAGGTCATCGATCTTCAAGCATAGTAAGGTCCGAATTGGAACGGGTCAATCGCACGGCCAATCCGTGGGCCGCATCTTTGAGTGGCGGGATGCTCACGCGCAAACATGCTAGTATTTTTGGGGGTGCTCTTCCGAGCTTCCAATGTGAAATTATTCACGCTCCACTCCCCGATGTGTTCCATCTCTATCGGCGCGACTCTTCTGTTTTTTTTCTCCCTGGGCGCGGCGACATGCGCCGCGCAATCAACGGCTTCTCCTCCTGCGGATGCCGCGACGCGCGCCAACGCGCTCTACCAGCAGGGACTATCCGTATTGAAAAAGGGTGATCTGGCTTCAGCGCGAACAGCTTTTGAAAAGGTGGTGCGGCTGGCTCCCCAGAGCCCGGAGAGCCACAACTCGCTCGGTTGGGTTTTGCTTGCTCAGGGGGAGGTTGATGCAGCGATCGCGCACTTCCAGACCGCCGTGAAACTGAATCCGGAATTCGCGCAGGCGCACATGAATCTCGCAAGTGCACTTGCCGGCAAGAAAGATTTGCGCGCTGCGCTACGTGAGTCACAAGAAGCCACGCGGCTGGCGCCCAACGATTCCGAGACCCATCACACGCTAGGGCGCATACTGGATTTTTCGGGTGAGGTAGCCGGCGCCATCAGCGAACTTCGCCGCGCCATCGAATTGGAGCCGCAAAGGGCGGAGTTGCACGACGATCTCGGGACCGTGCTGGTACAAGCATCGGACGCTCAAGGCGCCGCTACGGAATTTTCCGAAGCGCTCCGGCTGCAGCCCAATTATGCGCTAGCCCATTTTCATCTCGGCGTTTTGCGTTACCAGGAAAAATCCTTCGAAGAGGCTGCGCAACACCTTCAAAAAGCGGTACAACTGAATTCTGCGGACCCGGGCGGTCACTATTATTTTGCACAGGCCCTCCAGGGCAGAGGCGATACGGATGCGGCGATCCACGAGCTACAAGATTGTGTTGCATTGAAACCAGATTACCCTGACGCGCAAAACAGCCTGGGCTTACTACTCCAGCACAGCGGCGAGGTTGGGCAAGCCATCAAACCCTTTCGCCAAGCCGTGAAATGGCAACCGGAAAATCCGGACGCACACAATAATCTGGGACTCGCTTTGTTGCAGACTGGTGATGGCAACGGGGCAATCTCGGAGTTCCAAACGGCGGTCCGTCTGCGGCCCACTGACAGTGGATACAGAGGGAACCTTGGCGCAGCGTATTTGCAAGTAGCAGACTTCGACACCGCCGTTTCTGAGTTCCAAGGGGCGCTTCAGCTCACCCCGCAGGATGCCACCCTGCACTACGACCTTGGGCTGGTGCTGAAATTGAAGGACAAGCTGCCGGAAGCCATGGCCGAATTGCACAAGGCCGCGGAATTGGATCCCGGGCAGCCGGATGTGCACTACACGCTCGGCGTGACGCTTTGGCAGCAGGGCGACTTTGCCACAGCCGCGGAGGAACTCCGCGCGGCCGTTCATGCCAAACCGGACTATGCCGAGGCCTATTACACGCTGGGAACGGTGCTGAAGCAAAAGGGTGAGCTTCAGGATTCTGCGTCGGCTTTACGGGAAGCCATCCGGCTGCAGCCGGACTTTGCCGGCGCTCATACAACTTTGGCGACCGTGCTGCGCCAACTCGGCGACGCGGAAGGCGCCGCGGCGGAAAGCCGCACTGGAATGGAAATCGCAAAGCAGAAGACCGGCGATCAGGCCGCCCTTTTTGCCACAAATTCAGGGCGGCGGCTTCTCAACGCGGGAGACATTGAGGGCGCCATTTCGCAATTCCGAGCCGCCATCAGCTCTTCGCCCACCTATGCCGCCGCCCACTTTGAATTGGCGGTGGCCTTACGCCAGCAGGGCAAATCCGAGGAAGCGCAAAAAGAATTTCGAAAGGCCGCAGAACTCGATCCTCGCCTGATGCCTCCGCCGTCCCGAAAGAAATAGTGAAACAGAAGGTGCAAAATGTTTTGGGGTGAAGCGTTTCTGCAGAGAATGAATTGATACTTTCAAACGAGGTTATGCAGGACCCTTGCGGAGCGCCACAAGTTCGGAAGCCACTGGCACTCCCTTGGCGACCTTCACGCGAATTACCGCTTCGAACGGTTTCAGTTCGCCGGAGTTCGAAACAGAGAGCCGCAAGAGCAACTCTTCCAAAGAATTCTGCTGGCAGACATACTCCACGGCAGCTTGCGTACCGATGGTGGTGGCGCCTGCCAGAATCAACACCGAATGTGCGGGATTCAAACCTCGCTTGAGCGCTATGATGGAATAGTCTTCCGTGAGGGTCTCGTCGGGCGGAGACGGAAGAAACTCCTTCGGTTCGCCCGATTCGGGATGAAAATTGATGATCTCCATGGTGCCCGTCCGCGGCCCGGAAGTGATCTGTTTGAAGGTGAATTCCTGGGTGTTTGGTAATTCCAAGAGGGTCAGATTTTCCGAAGGCGAGCCAATGAAGATGAGATCGTCGTTCTTGGCATCGTCCAGGGAGAACAAACTGCCGCGCTTGACACGAATTTGCTGATGAAGTCTTTCGAAAACACTGTCGAGAGCGTGCACCGCCAGCACCTCGCCGACTCCGGTATAGTGATCCAGGATCGCCGCGCCGGAATCTTTGGCATGATTGTAGTAGCGCATGCCAACGTACGGCCGACCGACAAAGGCTGCATTACTGAAGATGACCCAAGGTTCCTGGGGTCCGGTGAGAAAGCCCTTCCAGAAAACGTGAAAAGCTACCGGCACATTCGGGTTATCGCTGGCGAGCCGGGCTTCCGCAATCCTGCGGTTCAGGAAGCGGTCGGTGGCCACGGCGACGGCGGAGCCAAGAACAACTGAGAGCGCCACGACGGCGACGATCCAAGCGCGTGAGGCCCGGCCGTTGACCTGCAAATTGTTGGGTCCCTCGTGAGAAGCATTCGTGTGGTTCCGACCTGCTCCGTGGGGGCGCGGATGGAAAGCTAGGGCGTAGGTGCCTTTGGGCAGTTCCACCATGATCTGGTCGTCTGGGCCCTCAGAGGCATAGTATTCGGTCAACTTGGTTCGCAACCGCCCCGCCTGGACACGCACCATGGAATCCAGGTGCGGGTCGAAGTCCTTCTGGCGCCCAAACACTTCGGTCGCAATTTGGTACTCCTTGGGGGAGAGACCGGGATGATCGAGGGAATGACTCGCCAGATACCGCAACAGTTTGCAAAGAGACTCTGAGCCATGCAGGGTATGGCTGCCGAGGAGCTTCTCGATTTGAGCGAGATTTTGGGCTCTTTCAGTCACCGGAACCACCGTTCGGGCATTGTAACACCAAGGTAACGCGCTCCGCATCTCTTTACGAGGTCACAACTTATCTCGCGTAACCGTATCAGACTCATAGAGACTATCCACGTCACTCAAAAAACTGATAGAAGCCATCATAATTCTTCGTCGCCCCTAAGTTGGGTGCCCGTCTCTCTGTGTCGAGAGGGATCAAGGGGAAGTATTGTGCCGTGGCGGCGAAGCTAGAGAAGCTCGAGGAGTGGGGGGGCTGTTCGCTGCGGACTGTTGGGTCCAACAGGTTGCCGTCTATTCCATTTTCATCTTGAAGAGTGCCCCAATGCTGTAGGTGCAGGCGAGGCAGGGGCCTGATACCTGTTGAACCAAGCTGGCAACGCGGCGGATTCCCTGCTAGTGAGGCGAGCGGTTCTATGCGGATTCAAAGGGAAAAAAGGGTGCTCAGGAGGCGTGTAATGAGAAAGCAAGCGACAGTGGGTTGGATTCTGGTTCTGTGTCTCGTGCTTGGGTTCGGCGCGCGTACGTCTCTGGGACAGGCCGTGTACGGGAGCCTTGTTGGAGTCGTGACCGACCCGCAGGGGAACGCAGTGGCAGGCGCCAAGGTCACGGTAACCAACATTTCAAAAGGGACGACGGAGGAAACCGCTACCAACGAAAGCGGGAACTTCTCTGTTACGCACTTGATTCCGGACAACTATAAGGTTCATATCGAAGCGGCGGGATTCAAGGGCTATGACGTAGCAAGCGCTCGCGTCGACGTGGATACTGTTGTGCGTGTCGATGCCCAGTTGCAGGTGGGGGCGGTCACACAAACGGTCGAGGTCACGGGCGAGATTCCCCAGCTGCAGACCGATAAGACCGACGTCGCCACGGTATTCGAGACACGTACCGTCGAAGACCTTCCCATCTATAATCGGAACTTTACAACTTTCCAGCTGCTCTCACCTGGGGCGCAACGTCTTAACTGGGGTCATGCCGCCAGCGAAAATCCTCAAGGTTCACAGCAGATCGAAACGAATGGGCAGCACTTTGCCGGTACAGCGTTCGAACTAGATGGCACAGACAATCAGGATCCGATTCTTGGCATCATCGTTATCAATCCGAATCTCGAGGCCATCAGCGAAGCGAAAATAATCCACCAGGATTACGACGCGGAATTTGGTAAAGCCATCGGCGCGATCGTGACGACGCAGACCAAATCGGGCACCAACGAGGTCCACGGATCGGCGTTCGATTTTGAGCGCTCCAATTCCAATTTCGCCCGTAATCCGTTTACTCAGGCGCCCACGAAGGGTGGCGTTCCCAGCGGAAACTGGAATCAGTTCGGAGGTACTGTTGGCGGACCCATTCGGAAGAACAAGCTTTTCGCTTTTGGCGATTATCAGGGCCAGCGCAGTCACGTGGGCGGCTCTTCGTCAGACCGTGTGCCCACAGCATTAGAGAGAGGGAATATTAGCGCGGGGACGGGCGCAAATCTCAGCGATTTAGGCGTGCCCATATTTGATCCCTGCACGGACAAAGTAACGGGCTTTACGGCAGCTTGCAACGTGGCGCCGGCAAACCGGGCGCAGTTTGCAGGCAATATCATCCCTGCCAATCGCCTGTCTCCGCAAGCGCAGGCTCTTCTGGCTCTGCTCCCGCTGCCCAATGCTACGCCCTCTACGACCCTGGGAGACAATTTCTTCGGTTCCGGCAATAACACCCTCGATTCGAATGGGTTCGACGCTCGTTCGGACTTTGTCGCCACGAGCAAAGTCAACGTCTTTGGGCGTTACAGTTTCCAGCAGTTCAAGCGCTCAGGTCCGGGTCTTTTCGGCGTGGCTCTCGGCGGCCATGCGCTTCCTAGCGATCCTTCCGTCGGCGACTTTGCAGGGAATTCCTCGGTCCGGAATCAGAGCATTGCGGCCGGATTCGATTACACACTTAGCCCCAGTTTGTTGACCGATTTCCGGTTTGGTTATATGCGTTACCGGGTTAACGTGTCGCCGGGAGGCTTGGGAACCAGCCCAGCCAAAGACGCCGGCATTCCCGGCGTCAATCTAGACCCCGTCTATACTTCCGCGATGCCGGCTTTCACGATTCACTCTCCTGGAGCTTCCGATTTTCTGTTTGGTTACTCCTTGGGCGTGAACCAGTGTAATTGCCCGCTGACAGAGCAAGAACATCAGTATCAGTTCGTGAACAACTGGACGAAGCTCAGCGGGAAACACACCATGAAGTTCGGTGCGGACGTCCGTTACGCGTACAACCTGCGAATCCCCAGCGACTCTCATCGCGCAGGCCAGCTTGATTTCAATAATGACGTGACCCAAGGGCCCGCTGGCGCCGGGGGAGCGGGGCTAGCTGGCTTCTTGCTCGGCGAGGTCAGTCACTTCGAGCGCTACGTGAGCAACTCGACGAACGCATACGAGACGCAACCTCGTTTGTTCTTCTACGGACAAGATACCATTCGGCTGACGCCCAAGTTGACCATCAACGCGGGCCTTCGCTGGGAGATCTATAGGCCGGAGTCTGCGGCGCGTACGGATGGCGGCGGCTGGGTTGACTTGACCACTGGTGAGATGCGGATTGCTGGGGAAACCGGAGTCGATCTTCGGGGCAATACCAGCACCGGCTACAAGCACTTCGCACCGCGGCTGGGGGTTGCCTATCAGGCGAATACAAAGACTGTCGTTCGTTTGGGCTATGGTCGAAGCTATGACATTGGTGTGTTTGGCTCTATCTTCGGCCACGCGATCACGCAGAATCTGCCCGTGCTCGGAGCCCAGCAGATGAATGCCAATACCGGCGCCTTTGTTTTCAATCTCGCTGCCGGGCCACCTTCGTTCGACCCGGCTAGCAAACTGGCGAACAACTGCAACGCGATCACCGATCCGACATTGACAAAGACGCAGTGCCTGGGAGCCAATGGGCGGCCACTTGTGCCGGACGGAGTCTTTTCGCGTTCGCGTCCCTTCAATAATCGCTTGCCTAGCGTTGATCAATGGAACGTCAGCGTGCAACGGCAGGTTACTTCAACGCTATCGGCGACGCTGGCCTACGTGGGCAATAAGGGCACGCACACCTTTGCAGGTGGCGGCCCTGCCTATGGAGCCAATGAACCAACCGTGGTGGGCTACAATCCCAACGGTGGTATAGGCAGGAATCAACGCAGACCGTTTTACTCGCTCTATGGCTGGACTCAGGGCATCGATTATTTCGGAAACGATGCTGATAACCACTTCAACTCCTTGCAGGCGACAGTTGAAAAGCGCTTCTCTGGTGGTTTGTCATTCCAGAGCAGCTACACCTTCCAGCATTCCACCAACTATGACTCGAATTATTACAATATTGACAGAAAAATTGCCTTTGGACCGAATGACGACTATCGCAACCATATGTTCATCCTCACCGAGGTATACGAACTGCCCTTTGGTCGTGGAAAGAGATGGGCAGGCAACGTTGGCCGCGCTGCCGACCTGGCTGTCGGAGGATGGTCCATCAACAGCGCGACAACCTTTGCAAGCGGATTGCCTTGGACACCGGGCCTGAATAGCTGCGGACCCGAAATCGATGTCGGTCCTTGCAAGCCCGATATGATCGGCTCCGTCAAGAACGGAACTCGTTCAGGCGACCCCGAGATTCCGGGCTATTGGTTTCAAACAACAAATGGCGTGTCCTTGGCACCCGCGTCAAACGCTCCATCGGGTGCCCCGGGCAACGTTTGCAACGGCGGAGCACAACTTACCGCGGGGCCCTGGGGTCAGCCAGGTTGTGACAGCTTTGGGAACGTAGGGCGCAACGCCTTGCGAGGTCCCAAGCTGTTCGATACGGACTTCTCCCTTTTCAAGACGTTCAGTTTCACGGAGAGGCTCAAGACTCAGTTCCAGTTTACAGCGTATAACGTTTTCAACCATGTGAACTATGATCGCCCGAACGGCTGCGTGGATTGCGGAAGCGGCGGACAGATCACTGGCCTTGCTTACGGTTCGACCATGCGCAGGTTGCAGTTCGGTTTGAAGTTGAACTTCTGACCAGGACTAAGGACACCCCCACCACCTCGACGGGGAGCCTTCACCGGCTCCCCGTTTTTGTTGTAAGCGCCTTACGAAGCAGGGCGTCGATATCGGTTAGCGTGCTGAGGGTTGTGTAGTGTCGTGCCAACATAAACTGATGCGCATCCCATTCGCGAGCCTACTGCTGTTTGCGACTCGACTCCTCGGTCAATCGACCCCGCCCCTCCCAACTAACGTGGACCCCAGCGGCTACGTTGGCAACGAAGCCTGCGCACGTTGCCATTCTTCCATAGCTGAATCCTACAAACGGACCGCCATGGCTCGCGCCAGCGGCCCAGCAGAGGAGAACTTCATTTCAGGCGATTTCACTCATGAGAAATCGGCTACCCACTATCGCATCTACAAAGAAGACGGGCGCGTCTGGTTGAGCTTCGAGCGTCGCGGCGCTGCGTCTGTTAGTGGCAAGCGACAACTGCTCTTCTATATCGGCTCAGGGCACCGCGGTCGCAGCTATCTGTTCGCCACGGACGGCTTCCTTTTTGAATCGCCGGTAAATTGGTATGCCGACGAGCATGTCTGGGATATGACGCCCGCCTATCAGGACGTGAAAGAGATCCCGCTAAACCTTCCCGCCAACCCAAGTTGCTTGCAATGCCATGTCAGCGGAATGCGGCCGCCTTTGAAGGGGACGGAAAACCGTTATCGCGAGCCCATCTTTGCGTACAACGGCGTCGCCTGCGAGCGGTGCCATGGGCCGGGCGCCGCTCATGTCCATGGCGGACCGATCATTAATCCCGCCAAGTTGTCACCGGCGCGGCGGGATTCCATCTGCATGGAATGCCACCTCGAGGGCAACGTAGCCATCGAGCGCGCGGGGCGCCATGGTTATGACTTTCGTCCCGGAGACTTGCTTTCTGACTATGTCCGCCATTACGTCCTCGCCAGCACGCAACAGAAGAGTTTGGGTGCGGTCACCCAAGTAGAGGCGCTGTGGCAGAGCGAATGTAAAAGAAAAAGCGGCGAAGCCATGTCTTGCACCAGTTGTCACAATCCACATGCGTCGCCTTCGGCAGAAGAGCGTGTCTCCTATTACCGCGAAAAATGTCTTGTATGCCACGGTAAAGCGTTCGGAGCCAAGCATCACCCTGAGCAGGCGGATTGCACGCGATGCCACATGCCGGCATCGCTCAGCACGGACATAGCCCACACCCAAGTCACCGATCATCGCATTCCACGGCGGAGTGATACCGAGGTATTGCAACCGTTGTTAAATTCCAATACGAGGCCGTCCTCGCCTCGTTTGGTCCCGTTCCCCTTTTCCGAGAACGCGGAGCGCGATATTCGCGACCTTGCGCTTGCCCAAGCATTCTTGGCACAAACTGGGAGGGATAGTGACGCGTCGGAAACCCAGCGACTGCTCCACATAGCGGTGTTGCAATCGCCAAATGATCCCGCTCTTCTTTCGGCGCTTGGTTATCTCGAGCAGAAACGCGGCGCGTTTGACCGCGCGCGCGAGTTATATCAGAAGGCGCTCAGCTTAGAGCCTGATTTGATTGACGCAGCGGCAAACCTTGGAGTGATCGAAGCAAACCAGGGGCGCTTGCGAGAGCCGCTCAGATTGTGGCAAAGCGCCTTCGAGAGAGCCCCGGCAAGAAGCGCTATTGGCATGAACATTGCTCGCGTCTTATGCGGCGCAGGTGAATTCGATCGTGCTCGGTCAAGCGTTTTGCGGGTGCTCGAATTTAATCCGGACATGGCGGCCGCCAAGGAGATGCTGCAGCATCTGAATCGCACACCTCCTATGTGTGAGCAGTGATGTAACGCGCGTTTGACGTTGCCCAGGGAATCGAGTTTTAATCTTTACTGGATATCGGTTGTGGACTCGCCCATGCAAAAAACTGTTTGTAGCTCTCTTCTGTTATTCGTGATTCTAGTGATTTCCCTTGGCCACGTCGCGTTCGCACAACAGTCGTCTGGGGTCGGCTTGACGCATGGTAATCCAGGCGAATCGAGCGGCCCTGAGTTCGGTGAGGCGGAGTGGCTTTCGCAGCAGGCGAAAAAATGCGCCGAGCCGCACCGCTCCGGGGCTCAGCAACTCTCTCGAGCGGAGAAAAACAAGAAGATAAACTGTAACTCACTCAATCAAGAGCCGGATAACCACTCGTGCGAAGCATTTTCCCGCAACCGGTTAGGTCTGTGCGGAACGACCCAGGAAACGGGTGGGGACAGAGCACTGTACTCCGAAGTCGAATTTTTGGTGTCAGTCCCCAGGAATACGCTCATGTATCGCTCTGGCCTTATTTCACCTAAACAGTCATCGATCTTCCTGTCCTTGGCGGCCGCAGCACATCCAGCGTGGCCCTCTTCGCCCGCCGCTCAAAAGACGGCCCTGCATCTCGACGGCACCCCGGCAGATCCCTTCTTGGCGGCTGCGGGAAGGCCCGTAGTCCTCATCTTCGTGCGCACTGACTGCCCGATCTCCAACCGCTATGCACCGCTGATTCAGCGAATCAGCTCGGAATATGGCGCCAAGATAGGTCTATGGCTCGTCTATCCCAGTAGGACGGCCTCGGCTGAAAAAATTCGCCAACATGAACGCGACTACGGCTACAAACTCGCCGCGCTGCGCGATCCACAACACGCACTCGTCACTCAAGCTCAAGTCCAGATCACGCCGGAAGCGGCCGTCTTCGACGCCAACCACCACTTGCTCTATCACGGCCGTATCGATGACTTGTACCAGGATTTCGGGCGCGCCCGCCCCGCCGCCACCACACACGAACTCGACGATGCCATCCAGGCTGCTCTTAGCGGGAAAACACCGCCACCGAGTACGCCCGGGGTCGGATGCTACATCGCGGACCTCGAATGACCGCTTCAGGGCGAACCATCATGGCCTGCTTGCTGGGATTTACCTCCGCCGCAGCAGCGGTCTTGGCCGCACACGGCGGTGCCACCGCGCGCTCCCCTATGCCGGCCGCGCAGCAGACTACCTTCAATCGCGATATCGCTCCCATTTTTTTTCGGTACTGCGCCCCGTGCCACCGCCCCGGGGAAGCTGGGCCGTTCCCATTGCTTACTTATCGAGATGCAAAGGCTCGCGCCCTCCAGATTGCGGCGCTAGTATCGAAGCGCTTCATGCCCCCGTGGCTGCCGGAGCCGCAGGAGTTGCGATTTGCCGACGAACTCCGCCTGTCCGATGAGCAGATTGCCCTCATTCAAAAGTGGGCCGAGCAGGGGGCGGTCGAAGGCGTTCCCGCCGATTTACCCGCCGCCCCGCAATTTGTCCCCGGCTGGCAGATCGGCCGTCCGGATGAAATCATCGAAGCGGCAAAACCGTACACTCTTCCCGCGAGCGGCTCCGACATGTATTGGAATTTCATCTTTCGAACGCCCGTCGATCGCACGCGCTGGCTTAGAGCCATCGAGATCCGACCCGGCGACAAACGTGTCGTTCACCACGCGAACATTCTCGTGGACCGCAATCAATCCGCGCGCCGCATGGAGGCCGAGCCGCGCGCGGGTTTCCCGGGCATGGAGCTCAAAATCGAATCGGAAACGTTTGATCCGGACAGCCACTTTTTCTTCTGGAAGCCCGGCACCGTGCCTAGGCCCGAGCCTGAGGGCATGTCTCTGCGCCTGGACAAAGACACTGATCTGGTTCTAAACATACACTTGCAGCCTTCCGGTAAGGCGGAGAAAATCCACCCGAATCTTGGCCTGTACTTCACAGACAAACCCGCGACTCGCTTCCCTCTGCTGCTGCAATTGGAAAACGACCGGCAGCTCGACATCCCTCCCGACGAAAAGCATTTTCTAGTCACAGACGAATTTACGCTGCCGGTCGATGTGGATCTGCTGGCGATCTATCCCCACGCTCATTATCTCGGCAAGGATCTACAAGCTCTCGCCACCCTGCCCGACGGCTCGGCAAAAACACTCATTCACATTCCGCAATGGAACTTGAACTGGCAAGCTGTGTACCGCTACGCGGATCCCGTACCTTTGCCGAAGGGGACCACCATCTCCATGCGCTATATCTACGACAACTCCAGCGAAAATCTTGCCAACCCCAACAACCCTCCACGCCGCGTCGTCGCCGGAAATCGCTCCAGCGATGAGATGGCTCACCTGTGGCTTCAGGTCCTCCCCCGCGCCTCCTCCGATACAGCTTTCGACCCGCGCATGTTGCTGCAGGAAACCATGGCCCGGCACAACTTAGAAAAAAATCCTGCCGACTTCGAAGCGCACTACAACCTCGCGGCCATGCTCCAAGCCCGCGGCGCGCAAGCCGAGGCGATCCAGAACTTCGAACTCGCAGTGCGTCTTCGCCCTCAAGACGCTACCGCCAATAATGCCCTGGGTGCGTCTCTCCTGGCCGCGGGGCGAATCGGCGAGGCCATACCATATCTGAATGCCGCGCTTCGCGCGCAGCCAGACAATTTTGACGCGCACTACAATTTGGCAAGTGCTCTTGTCTCTCAGGATAGATTCCTCGAAGCCATTGAGCACTATCGCGCCGCCATCCGCTTGCATCCTGACGACGCCAACGCCGAAGCCAACCTGGGCGGCGCTCTGGCCGAGACGGGCAAGGTCTCCGAGGCCAAGCTGCATTTGCAGCGCGCTTTGCGGATCGATCCCCATCACAAGTTGGCGCTCGAGAACCTCGAACAAATCAACCGCGATCCGAAGAATCTTCAACAGTAAGGGAGAGTTTGCTTATTCTGGAGGTTGTAAAAGTATCAGGATTTGATGATCGGGTTTGAGCCTATTGCACTAGAGGTTACCACGTGCGCAAGAGTCGGTATTTGACCGTCGTTTTAGCGGCGAGACTATTGATTGTTTTTCTGGCCGTCAGCGGAATGTTGTCGGCGCATACGATTTCGCACAGAGTGCCGGGGCAGTCAGGCGAGGCAGCCAAGCACAAGCTGGACGGTTCAGAAGATCCGGCGTTTGCCGAGACGCGGCGCCTTTCACAGCAGGGCAAGTTCGACGAGGCGCTCGCGCAACTCGAGGCACTGGCTCTAAAAGACCCGGAATTGAGGGGGCTTGCCCATGAGCTGGGGGTTACCTACTACAAGAAGAGTGATTATCTAAAGGCTACCGCCAGCTTCAAGAAGGCGCTGGAGGAGGATCCGGGCGACCATGAAGCGGTCCAGTTGATGGGGCTGTCGTATTACCTCGCGGGGCGGCCCGCGGAGGCCATAGCACCACTTGAAAAGGTCCAGACGTGGTATCCCAGCGCAAATGTCGATGCCGCTTATATTCTGGGCATCTGCTACGTGCAGACCAAGGACTACCCACGCGCACGCAAGGCTTTCGCAAAGATGTTTGCCGTCCCGCCCGATTCGGCCGCTAGTTATCTGTTCACCGCGCGCATGCTCTTGCGACAGGACTTCGGACCCGTCGCCGAGGAATACGCAAAGAAAGCAGTGGAACTGGATCCCCAGCTCCCACTGGGGCATGCGTTGCTGGGAGAGTTGTATCTGTACAAATCCCGCCTGCCGGAAGCCATCGAGCAGTTTCAGAAAGAGCTGGATCTGAATCCAGGTGAAGCCGCGGTGTACTACAAGCTGGCGGATGCTTATAGCCGATTGCAGAAGTACGAGGAGGCGGAAAGACTGCTGCAGCGTTCCATCTGGCTGGATGCTACATCGACGGGGCCGTACATTCTGATGGGAAAGGTTTTGGAGAAAAAAGGCGAGACCGCCCTTGCCGCGCGCGCCTTGGAGCGCGCCATCGCCATGGATCCCAATAACCCCATGCCCCACCATCTGCTGGGGCAGACCTATCGCGAAATGGGCCGGACGGAAGAGGCGGAGCGCGAACTTAAGTTGTCGGAACAATTGCAGATTCACCAGAACGCAAAACCTTGAGCACCGCAGTTGAGGCATAGCCCCAAGGAGGGAGATCAACCGTGTGGAATCGCGCTAAGTTTATTTTTCCGATTGTCATGATCGCACTCTGCCTCGCGGCAGGTCCCGGTCTGGCACAGCAAGGTCCTCCGAAAGCGGAGCACGCACTTCCGAAGGCAGAGGATCCCTGGTGGAAGCACGCGGTCATTTACGAGATTTACCCGCGCAGCTTCCAGGACTCGAACGGGGATGGCGTTGGCGACATTAACGGGATTACCTTGCGCCTGGACTACCTTCGCGACCTGGGCATCGATGCCATCTGGATTAGTCCGATGTACCCGTCGCCGCTCGTGGATTTCGGTTACGACGTTTCGGACTACACGGCCATCGATCCACTTTACGGCACACTGGCCGATTTCGACCGGTTAGTGAGTGAAGGAAAAAAACGAAATATCCGCGTGATCATGGATTTCGTTCCCAATCACACCTCGGACCAGCACCCCTGGTTCAAGGAGTCACGGTCTTCGCGCACAAATCCCAAGCGCGACTGGTACGTCTGGCGAGACGGAAAAGCGCCTGGCGAGCCTCCCAACAACTGGCAATCATGGTTTGGTCATTCCGCGTGGCAATTGGATCCGGGGACAAATCAATACTATTACCATCATTTTTACACCGAACAGCCGGACCTAAACTGGCGGAATCCGGAAGTGCGCAAGGCCATGTACGACGCCTTGCGCTTCTGGTTCAAGCGAGGGGCGGCGGGGTTCCGCCTCGATGCTGTCTCGCGATTGTTTGAGGATCCCCATCTTCACGACGACCCCATCCTGCCTGGGAAAAATGCATACGGCGATCCGAATATCTTGCACAAGTATACGGACAACTTGCCCGAGGTACACCAAGTCCTGCGGGAGATGCGGCGAGTCGCCGACGAGTTCCCCGGGGATCCGGTATTGATCAGCGAAGCCGACGAGCCGAATATCATCGAGCTCACCAAGATGTACGGGCAGAAGAACGATGAAATCCAGTTGCCGATGGATTTTCAGATTGCCGACGTCAACAAACTCTCCGCCCCGGATTTCCGCAAGCTGCTCAATGAAATCGACCGGAACCGGGCCGGCGGGCAGCCCCACTATTTTTTCAGCAATCATGATCAGCCTCGCCAATGGGATCGTTACGGGGACGGCGTCCACAACGACCAGATTGCCAAGCTGATGGCCGCTCTGCTTCTCACCACACGCTCGACGCCGCTGATGTACTACGGCGAAGAGATCGGCATGCGCACCACCGATCCCGTTCGCCAGGAGGACGTCCAGGATCCCATCGGGAAAATCGGCTGGCCGCAGGAGAAGGGCCGCGACGGTGAACGGACACCCATGCAATGGGATGCCTCGAAGGGCGCGGGTTTCACTACCGCGGAGCGTCCCTGGCTACCCGTGCCGCCCAGCTCAGCCGAATACAATGTGCAGGCCGAATTGCAGGACCCCGGCTCCATTCTGTCTTTTTACAAGAGCCTGCTCGCTTTGCGGCGAAGCGCGCCTGCTTTGCGAGATGGAAAATATCTGCCCCTGGATCAAGACAACCAGTATGTCCTCAGTTTTCTCCGCAAAACTCCCGGCAACGGCGATTCGATTCTTGTGGTGCTTAACCTGAGTGCTGAACCAAGGACCGTCAGGTTCGCGCTCGATGTCCAGGGGGTCAAGGAGAGCTCAGCGAGGCCGCTAATCGCTGTTCCGAAAATTGGTCCTGAATCGACGGTCCTTACTCATTTCACCGTTCCCGCCTTCGGAGTTTTTATCGGATCTGTTCACTGAGGGATCTTCGAACCGGTATTCAGGGTTTCAGCGCAAAGGTGTGTGAGACGCAGTTTGAAGAATCAGGCCATGAATCAAATTCTATCCTGGTCACTGCCGACCTGCGGGGACTATGGAAGTCAGTTTCCCAGCTTGAAAATCCTTTCCATCAGCAGCCACTTCTCCCCTGGCCGCGTCCCTGGCAAAGCCTTCTGGAACTTCCACATCAGGTTCTCCCACTCCTGTACTTTTAGATTTTTCCGATCCGCCTCGGCTTTTTTCTCAAACGAAAAATTCTCGCCAACTTCCATGATCATGAACATTCGTGTTCCATGGAGATAAATCTCCAGGTCCTCGATTTCTGCTTCCTTGATGCTTTCCGTGATCTCCGGCCAGATTTTCTGGTGGTAGCGCTTGTATTCTGCAATCAACTCTGCATCGTCCTGCAAATCGAGCGTCAGACAGTAGCGTCGGCTCATAGCGGCGCGCTCTCGTTTCCCAGGGAGGTGCTTGCCAAGCCCGGTACGGCCGCAGGCTTGAATCCCCGAACTCCGAAGTAAAGGATGTACACATAGCACAGCAGCGGCACGAGGAACGCTTTCTGAATGCTCACGGCATCGGAAATGCGCCCCATGATCGCAGGAAAAAATGCCCCGCCCACGATCGCCATAACCATCAGCGATGAACCGCGCTTCGTGAGCGCACCCAGATTCTTGATGCCCAGCGCGAAAATGGTGGGGAACATAATGGAGTGGAAGAAGCCGATGAACACAACCGCCCACACCGGGATTACCCCGGTAGCCAGCAAAGCCACAGTGGCACAAACCAGAGATGCTCCGGCAAAAAGAGACAGCAAGCCGGGGGCGGCAACCTTCTTCATCAGCGCCGAGCCGATGAAACGCCCGGCCATAAAGCCCACCTGGTGCAGCAACAAATACAGCGCTGCCACCTTCGCCGTTGTTCCTGGAACCGAGAACTGCGCGTAGCGAATCACGAAGCTTGCTACTCCAACCTGAGCACCCACATAGAAAAATTGTGCGATGACGCCTTTGACCAGGTGCGCATGAGACAGCACGCGCTCCGCGCTCTTTTCCATCCCCGCCGCTCCTCCTCCCACGGCCGTTTCCATTACGTCGGGCAAGTGCGCTAGTTGGATCAGTACCGCGACAACAACGAAAATGCCGGCAATGATCAGGTACGGCCCCTTCACCGTGCTAGCTTCGGCGGCGCGGTACGCTCCCAGTTGTGCCGCGCTCATCGCCGCAATCTGTGCCGGCTGATACTCTACGCCCGTGAGAATGAAGGTTCGTCCGAGAATCGGCGAAAGTACTGCTCCCACGGCATTGAACGACTGCGCAAAATTCAACCGGCGCTCCGCGCTTGTCAGCGGGCCGAGGATGGTCACGTAAGGATTCGCGGCGACTTCCAGGAAGCTCTGCCCGCAAGCCATCACAAACAGCGCGAAAAGGAAGAAGCCGTACACTCGCGATGAAGACGCCGGCAGAAAGAGCACCGCCCCCGTGGCGCACAAGAAAAGCCCCGCAAGGATTCCTTTCTTGTATCCGATCTTCTCCATCACCCGCCCGGCGGGAAAGGCCGCCAGGAAATATCCGCCAAAAAATGCCACCTGGATAAAAGAAGACTGAAAATCGGTAAGGCCGAAAGCCTGTTTCAGATGGGGAATCAGGATGTCGTTCAGATTGACGCCGAAGGCCCATAGAAAAAACAGGCTGGTGATGAGAATGAAGGGCCCCAGGTAGCGACGCTCGGTAATGGGGGCAGATCGGCCGCCGTTTGCCGCTGTGCCCGGGGAGTTTGTCATCCATGGTCTCCGTTATGTCAGCGCGCGGTCCAAATGCACGTATCCGCCGTCCACGAACAGGTGCTGGCCGGTAATGTGATTGGCTTGCTCCGAGATCAGGAACAGCACCATGGCGGCGATCTCTTCCGCCTTGGTCATCCGCTTTTCCAGTGGAATTTTCGATACAATTTCCTTCAGCTTCTGTTGCGGATCGGGATAGGTCGCCAGCCACTGCTGGTAAAGCGGCGTCATCACCTCCGCGGGCACCACGGCATTGACACGAATCCCGTGCGGAAGAAGCTCGGCAGCCCACTCGCGTGTGAGGCCCAGAATGGCCCCCTTCGATGCCACATATCCCGAAGTTCCTCCCTGCCCGGTCACCGCGGTCTTCGAGCTGATATTCACAATCGAGCCGCGCGCTTTCTTGAGTGCCCCCAGCGCGTGATGCGCCATGGCGTAGTAATGGACCAGGTTACGCTCCAAGGAAGCCACAAATTTCTCCGGCGTGCCATGCTCAAGTCCCACGCCATCGTTGACTCCCGCATTGTTCACCAGCGCATCCACCCGGCCCAATTTCTGGATGGTCCCATCCACCACGCTTGCACAGGCTTCCGGGGCGGACAGCTCAGCGATAATCAGCCCGCTTTCTAGTCTGCTCGCTCGCAACTCGGCTTGTAGCTGTTCTCCGGCTTTCTCATCGCGGTCCACAATCACGGGAATCGCACCTTCCGCGCAGCAACCGCGCACAATCGCAGCGCCGATTCCTTTTGCGCCGCCGGTAATCAGAACAACTTTTCCTTTTAGCCGCAGATCCATGATTTAGCCGCGCAGGTTGAAAAAGCCGCCGTCCAGCGGATAATCGGCGCCGGTGATGAAGGCGGCTTCGTCGGAACAAAGAAACAATGTTAACGAAGCCACTTCCTGCGGCTCCCCCATTCTTCCTATCGGTTGCGATTGGGCTAATTTCTCGTACATTTCCTGTTCTTTTCCCGGATAATTTTTCCGCAGGTAATCATCCACGAAAGGCGTGTGCACCCGCGCCGGAGAAATGCAATTGCAGCGGATGTTGTGCTGCACGTAATCCTTGGCCACCGAATAGGTCATCGCGATTACCGCGCCCTTGGTCATCGAGTAGGCAAAGCGGTCCGCAAGAGCGGCGGAGCCCGCGATGGAAGCCATGTTGAGAATCACACCGCCGCCGCTGCCTTTCATGTGCCCGATGCACGTCTGCATGCAGTTGTAGATGCCCTTCACATTTACGCGGAACAGGCGGTCGAAATCCTCCTCCGTGGTGCTCTCCACCGTGCCTATATGCGAAATCCCTGCGTTGTTGACCAGGATCTCGATACGCTCTTTGGCAAAGAGTTCCTTGAAAACTTGCCGGACTTGCCGCTGGTCCGTAACATCGCAGGCGTGCGCCGTGCCCTGCCCGCCCGCATCGGTGATCTGTTTCGCGGTCACTTCCGCCTGCTGCCGGTTGACATCGGCGATGCGCACCGTGGCCCCGTTGGCCGCGAAACGCAAGGCGATCGCCTGCCCAATGCCGCTGCCGCCGCCGGTCACGATGGCGACTTTACCGTCGAGTCTAAAATCCTTGCCGCTGCTCGGGCTGTTCAGAGTGAAATTCCTCTTTTCCATGGAATAAAATCTTCCTGACCCTTCCCTTCCGCCTTCGTGCGCGCCTCTCCGCTGGCGGTTTGGATGACAAACTCCAGAATCTCTTCACCCATCTGCTGGATGGACTTCTCCCCGGAAATAATTTCACCCGTGTCAACATCGATGATGTCCCGCATCCGCTCGGTCAGCCCGGAATTTGTCGCTAGTTTCACTACCGGCGCAATGGGATTCCCCGTCGGTGTCCCCAGCCCGGTTGTGAATAGCACCACGTTGGCCCCCGCACCGACTTGCGCGGTCACGCATTCCACGTCGTTTCCCGGCGTGCACTGCAGGTTCAGCCCCTGCTCGGTCGAATACTCCGGATAGTCCAGCACCGCGTTCACCGGAGAATTCCCCCCTTTTTTGGCTGCGCCCGCTGATTTCATCGCATCGGTCAATAATCCGTCGCGCATGTTCCCCGGGCTGGGATTCATTTCAAATCCCGAGCCGATGGCTTTCGCCCGCGCCCCGTAGCTCTTCATCAGCTGCGTGAACCGGTCGGCAACTTCCTTGCGTGCGCTCCGATTGATGAGTTCCTGTTCCACCCCGCACAATTCCGGAAATTCAGAGAGTATCGTTCTCCCGCCGAGTGCTGCCAGAATATCCGCGGTGTGCCCGATGGCTGGGTTCGCCGAGAGTCCGGAAAAACCATCCGAGCCGCCGCATTTCAATCCCAGACACAGGCTGGAAAGAGGTTCGCGCGTCCGCTGGCATCGGTTGGCCTCCATCAAACCCAGGAACGTGTTGCGGATGGCTTCCGTCAACATCGCAACTTCCGTGCCGCTCTGCTGCTGTTCCACGATCACTAGCGGCTTATCGAACTTCGGATTCCGCTTGCGCAACTCCTCCCGCAGAATTCCGATCTGCGCATGCTGGCAGCCCAGGCTGAGCACCGTCGCGCCGGCCACATTCGGGTGATGGATGTAGCCCGCGATCAGTCCACAAAGATTGTTGGAATCTTCCCGGGTTCCTCCGCAGCCCCCTTCGTGCAGCAGAAACCGGACGCCGTCCAGGTTTTCGAAAACTCGGGAACGCTGCGGGCCCGCCGCGTCTCCCGTCCACGCGTGGGTCTTGATCTCTTCGGTTCGCCCACGCGCATAAAGCCGCGCCAGCTCCGCCACTTGCCGCCGATAGACTTGTGGCGCGGCAAAACCCAGCTCCTCTTCAAACGCCTGTTTGAGCACTCCGATGTTTCGATTTTCACAAAACACCAGCGGAACGACGATCCAGTAGTTGCGCGTGCCCACCTGGCCGTCTGATCGGCGATATCCGAGAAACTCCCGCTGCCTCCACGGTGATACGTCCGGCGGCGTCCAGTGGTATTCTTCCGTTTTCTCCTGAAACGCTGCGGCCTGATGGTGGATGTTACGCGTGGTCAGCAGTTCCCCTCGCCGGATGGGCTCAACCGCTTTCCCGACGAGCACGCCATACATGATGATGCCCGCTCCATTGGCAAGATCTTCGATGGCGAACTTGTGTTTTGCAGGTACATCCGATTCCAGCAGGTAGGACTGCGAACCAACAGAAAGCCGCTCCCCTCGACGCAGGTCGGCCAGCGCGATCAGCACGTTATCTTTGGAATCGAGTTTGAGCACTTTGTTTTGCATTTTACCCGGGCCTGTTGTCCCCTTTTCGCAACCGCTTACGGCCACCGCGCCGCTTTTCCCCTGCATTGTAGAACACACCGTGAGGTTAGTCGCGCGCTTGATTCTGTGGCCGTTTCAATCTCCAAAACGTCGCGGCGTTTCCCCCCAGCACGGCATCTCTTTCTTTCGCCGCGTACTTGCTGAGGTAATCCGTCACCACCTCCATGACCCGCGAATACGGAGCCGCGGCCGAGCACACCGGCCAATCCGATCCGATCATCAACCGGCTCGGTCCAAAGCATTCGAACGCCACATCCAGATAGGGCCGCATGTCCTCGGGCGTCCAGGACTGCCAGTCCGCCTCGGTCACCAAGCCGGACACTTTGCAGAAAAGATTCGGGAACGAGGCAAGCTCCCGGATTCCGCGCGCCCAAACATCAACGGCTCCGCTTCTGATGGGCGGTTTCGCCAGATGGTCCAGAACAAAACGCTGCCGCGGAAATCGCGCCACGAACTCCGCCGCCACCGGAAGATGCCGCGGATAAATCAGGATGTCGTAGGCGAGATCAAATTCTTCCAACATGGCGATGCCGCAAAGAAAATCCCGCTGAAGCAGGAATCGCTCATCCGGCTCGCTCTGCACAATGTGGCGAACACCCACTAGCTTGGATTTTCCCGCAAACGACTTCAATTCCAACGGCAATCGCGGCGACCGCAGATCAACCCAGCCCACCACTCCGAAAATGAAAGGCGCACGCTCCGCCAATTCCAAGAGCCAGCGCGTTTCTTCCAGCGTCTCGCGCGCTTGAACCGCTATGCATCCCTGAAACCCGCTGCGATCCAGCTCCGGTTTCAGGTCGGCGGGAAGAAAATCCCGGCGCAGTACCGCCATGGAGTCATCGATCCAGCCATACTCCCGCCGCTCATACCTCCAGAAGTGCTGATGTGCGTCAATGTGCATGGCGCTCTCCAGTGACAGCCGAAAAAGTCAAACGTGTCATTCTAAGGGCATCCGACGAGGATGCCCGAAGACCGCTTCCTGTTCGCCCCGGTTTGGCGCCAAGAACCTCCACTTCAAGTGCTCTTCACGAGCAACCCTACGACGCTTCGCCAGGACACTTTTCAGCACGCTGTTAAGACTTGCCGTTTCTGCGGACCGGAAAGCACTTTCATCGGTAGTCCACCACCTGCTGCCGCGACTCCCCCAGGCCGTCGATTCCAAGCTCCACCACATCGCCCGCTTTCAGATATTGCGGCGGCTTCATCCCCAAGCCCACGCCCGGTGGCGTCCCCGTGCTGATCACGTCTCCTGGTAGAAGCGTCATGAACTCGCTGACATAAGCCACCAGCGCCGGAACATCGAAAATCATTTTGGATGTGGAGCCCTTCTGCCGGAATTCTCCATTCACCTTCAACCACATCCCCAGCTGATTGAAATCTCGAATTTCCTCCTTCGTGGCGAGGAACGGTCCCAGCGGCGCAAACGAATCCGCGCTCTTTCCTTTCACCCATTGCCCTCCTCGTTCCAGCTGGAAACTGCGCTCCGAATAATCATTATGCAGTGCAAAACCCGCGACATAGTCCAGCGCCTTCTCTCTGCTGACGTACCTCACTTTCTTCTCCATCACGATCGCCAGTTCCACTTCCCAGTCCACTTTGGTCGCGTTTTTCGGAATCACGAGAAAATCGTTTGGTCCCACCAGTGCCGATGTCGCCTTGAAGAAAATCACTGGCTCCTTGGGAATCTCCATCCCGCTCTCCTCGGCGTGGTCGCGGAAATTCAGCCCGACGCACACAATCTTGCTCGGCCGGCAAACCGGCGGCCCCCATCGTACCGCCGATGATACGCGCGGCGCCGAGCCGCCATGCGCGGTCATCCAATTCCGCAGTTTGGTAATTCCGTCGCCTGCGAAAAACGCCTCGTCATAGTCTGAACCGAATCCCGAAACATCCAGTCGTGTTCCATCCTCAAGCAGCACGCCCGGCTTTTCCTGCCCCACCTCACCCATTCGAATCAGCTTCATTTCAGGATCGCCCCCATGTGCAGAAAAGTTTACCAACGCCGGCAGCAAAAAAGAGCCCACTTCCCGGAATGCGCTTGTTCCATCGCCGGCCTTCCATTTACGGCGCGCGTTGCGGTGTTCAAGGCTGGCGATGCGCCGCGGTTTCCACGTCGCCCAGCATGTTGTCGAGTTCGGCGCGGCGGTAATACCGGCCGTTCACGATGACACCGGCAATCTTCTGCGTGTTGCCAATGTCTTCGAGGGGGTTAGCGGAAAGCAGAACGAGGTCCGCGAACCTTCCTTTTTCGACGGTCCCGGTCTGGTCTTCCATTCCGAAAAAGCGCGCGGGATTGAGCGTTGCGGTTTGCAGCGCTTCGAGAGGAGTGAATCCCGCGGCCACGAATCGCTGCAGTTCCTCGTGGAGGCTGTAGCCCGGGAAAATCTGCACGCCGGCGGGCGTATCCGTCCCCGCAAGAAAAGACACCCCGGCCTTGTGCAACATCCCCACGACCTCGAGTTCCTTTTCTACAAATCTCTTTCGAATCGCCAGGTCATCGGCGCCGTACCCTTGCGTGATTTCCTCGGTGAATCGCTTCCACGTCTTGTCTTTCCACGCTGCCGGTATGTACTTCACGCGCGTATCGTTGCTGAAATCGCTCGCGTCGATGAGATTGCCGCCGCGCTCCCACACCAACGTCGGGCATTGCCACGTGTGATTCCTGGCTAGCATTTCCGCCAGCGATGCGGCGCGCGCCGCATCGTAAGTCGCCAGGAACTTCCCCTCCGTCTTGTTCCCTTTCAAGAAATCGTCTTCGGCCGGCGAACTCCCTTCAAAAATCCCGATAAGATGCTCGAAGCTCTTCATCCCCGCCGTGGACATCTCGCTCGCGCGCACTGCATCCGGCACGTGTCCCTCAAAGGCAATCTCCTGTTTCTTGGCTTCTTCCGTGATCGCGAACACCGCAGCCCGCGGAATCAGCGACTGCAGCTTGATGAAGTCTGCTCCGCGGCGCTTCAGGTCGGCCACGGCGCGGTGCGCATCTGCGGGCGTGGCAATCGCCACGGAGCTCGGAAAGCGGGGCTTCGGTCCATCCAGCATGGGCCCGGAGGTGTAAATGCGCGGCCCGCTCAGGCGCCCCGCTTCAATTTCGCTGCGCCAGCTCTGCACCATGTCCAGCTCGCTGCCCATGTCCCGCACGCCGGTAACGCCGTTGACGACGAAGAGCGGAAGTGAAATATGCTGTGCGCCGGGGAACCAATCGCCGAAAACCAGATGCACGTGCATATCCCAGAGACCGGGAATCAGGAAAAGGCCGCGGCAATTCACGCTCGGTGCGTTCCGCGGATACCTCGCCGGCTTGCTGGGCCCCACCGAAGCGATGTGGTGACGCTCGAGGATGACGGTTTGCTCGGGCTGCAGAGTCCCCGTTCGAACGTCAACGACCGTCACATGGTTCAGCACCAGCAGATCGTCAACGGGGGGCTTCTGCGCGTGGATGGACTCGGAGAAGAGTAACACCATCAAAAAAAGAATGCCGGCATGAACAGCAGAACGTCCGCCTATTTTCATTATTCCGCATACTATCTGCTTTGCCGCCGGAGTTCACCTGCGAAGAACGACGCATGATATCTCCATGCTTGACACTATGGCGTATCACGATATAGCGTAATACGTCATAAGGGCACTCTGCCCGCCAAGGACGCCGTATGAAAAACGTAGCGATTTTCCCGTTGCTTATCCTGCTCCTCCCGGTAACAAAGGCCATCCCTCCGGAAAAAGCGGCCAACAACCCTGCCGACGCGCAGCGCCAACCCCTGGTCGTCACCGTCGATTGGCTTGGCGACCATCTCAACGATGCTTCTCTAGTCCTCTTGCAGATCGGCGAAAAAAAGGATTACGAGAGCGGCCACATCCCCGGCGCGCAGTTCCTGGACTACGCCAGCATTTCCACGCCGCACGGCCAGGGCCTGATGCTGGAGCTTCCGCCGGTCGAGCAACTCGTCTCCGTCTTCGAAAACCTCGGCGTGACAAACCGCTCGCACATCATTTTGTATTTCGGAACGAATTGGGTGACCCCGACCACGCGTGTCTACTGGACGCTCGACTACTTGGGGCTCGGCGACCGCACTTCGATTCTCAATGGTGGCCTGGTGGCCTGGCAGGCAACACACCATCCGGTGTCCACCGAAACAAAGCAGCCCGCGAAAGGCTCGCTCACGCCCGCTCTGCGCAAGGAAATCGTAGCCGACGCCGCGTGGATCAGCAGCCATCTCAACCAGCCGGCCGTCACCGTCATCGACGCGCGCACCCACGAGTTCTACAACGGATCCCAGAGCGACGGAAGTCCCCGCAGCGGGCACATTCCCGGCGCGTTCAATCTTTCTTACCTCGAGGTCATCGATCAGGACAACAACAAGTTCAAATCCGCTGATGGGCTCAAAGATCTTTTCCGCACCGCGGGCTTGAAGCCGGGCAACTTGATGGTCAGCTATTGCCACATCGGCCAGCGCGCTACCGTTCTTTACTTCGCCGCAAAGATGCTCGGTTACGACGCCAAAATGTACGATGGCTCATGGGAAGACTGGAGCCGCCGCATGGATTTGCCCATCGTCACCGGTGAATCGCCCAACAAGCAATAGTCAACGCTTTGCTCCGCGGCCACTTGGAGGCCGGCAAAGGCTAGGCGGCTCTTGTCGGGGCTGCCCCATTTCCACTTGCCCGCCTCTCGTGAGTTCCAGCTTCGCAAATGGCCTCCCTGATCTCTAGAATAAACGCGTTGATCGATTCCGCTCTATCTGCCACCGGAGTATGATGAAAGAAGGTCCCGGCCCGCGGAGAAGTCCCATGAAGGAAACAATTGCGATTTGCAGTGCTTTCGTGCTGGCGGCCGTCATGGCCGCGGTTCCCCTTAAGGCTCAGGGTAAGCAAGAAAAGCCCGTAGACACCTCGAAGGACGTGCAGGGTGCGCATACCGGGTTGGACGAAGGTGCGGCGAAAGCTCTGCCCATACAGCACGAGCACCACGGCTTCATGCAGGAAGGCATGCACCATGCGGTCGCCAAAGGTGTCACGCTGGATGCGAAGGTGGATGCGGTGGGGCATGCCATTACCCTCCGCGTTGGTCCGATGAATTTGCCCGCGCACACCGACCACATGAAAATGCCGCAGCCGCCGGATTTGGTTTGGGAAGTACCGATGGAAGGCTGGCTGCTCGCGTATCACCCCAGGCTCGTGGATGCCAACGGCGGCGCCGTACCGGGAACGGTGCTGCATCACGTGGCGTTCTGGAACGAGAATCGCGCCGATTTTCTCTGCCTCAACAAGGAAGAACACATTTTTGGTGCGGGCAGCGAGATGACGGACTGGGCCGAAGTGCCGGGTTACGGATACCGCGTGATGAAAGGCAACAAGATTCGGATCGAGACGATGATGTACAACCCGACGGCCACGTCTTACGACAAGGCCTATCTCGAAGTGGTGATTCCTTTCCAGGAAGCATCTGAAGATGCGAGCGCCGCCACTGCTCGAAGGAATGTTTATCCCGCGTGGATGGACGTGACCTCGTGCGGAAAATCCGGCTATGACTTGCCGGCCGGGAAAAGCGAGAAGACGGGAACGGTGACCGTGAAATACGACGGTATGCTGCTCGGGGTGGGCGGACACTTGCACGACTACGGAAAGCAGATTGTCCTGCAGGATGTGACGCGCAAGGAGACCGTGGCGACGCTCGATGCGACGGCGGACGCTCAAGGACATCTTGAGTCCGTCCCGGTGAAGTTGTTTGTGCAGCAGGGCGGTTACAAATTTGCGGCGAACGATGTACTAAAAATTTCCGCGACGTACGACAACCCGACGGGGAAGCTGCTGCGCGACGGTGCCATGGGCATCGCGGTCGGTTATTTTGTTGCTGCCGATGATGCGAAAATGGCCGCCTTGCGCCGCGCCGCCAAGCCTTCCCACGACATGTCTTCCATGTCTCACGCCCACCAATGAAGAGTGCCCGTTTTCAGAAAGGAATGAAGTGATCTCTTGCGTTCACGACCGGTAGTAGGTGGCCAAAGGCTGTTATTTCAGCTCCCACTAGGAGTAAGATAGTAAAGTTGTAAGGGGCGCTACCACTAGCAGTTGCTTCATACTCGGAATACCTTCGGGCCACTCTTCAGGAAGCTACTCTACCGCTAGGGCCATTTCCTTTACCCGACGCTTCCCAGCAGCATTTGGGGGTGGAAGGTGCATTTCAGCAGGCCAAAAGGCCGGTTCGGCTTTGCAGAGCCGAGCAGGTGAAGTATGCACGGTTACAGCACAGACTCCAATGAAAGGAGGGTCGTTCCTCTCCTGTTGGCGCTAATGGCGATTGCTCTAGCGTGGATGTCGTCGAAATTTCTCGCCGTCATGCACCTCTCGATCCCCTGGTGGTTAGACGCCCCTTCCAGCATGGCTTTCTACGGCGCGCTCTACGCCCTCTTCGACAAGTATCTTTGGCGGAACAGCTTTGTGTACAACATGGGGCTGGTTAGAATCCCGAACCTTACGGGGCGCTGGCGCGGTTACCTCATCACCTCCTTTGACGGGCATACGAAACGCCACGATTTGATGATCCATATCTTCCAGAGTTGGACGCAGATCATCGTGTTCCTTACTACGGCCACGTCCATGTCCCGTAGTAGTGCGGCAGTGATTCAAGTTGACGACCCAGAAGGCGCCGCGCTGATCTACCAATATCAGAATCAGCCCCTGGCAGATGCGATGAGGACGATGCATATGCACTATGGCACGGCGATGTTGAGAGTCTCGAACGACGGGTGCCTGGCCGGAGATTATTATGCAGGGCGCGACCGGCGAACCTTCGGCCGGATTTGCTGCAAGAGGGTGAAAGGTGTTTGTTCGGATTAGCGCCCGGGAGAAACGGTAGCGCGCACTGTTTGGCCGGCGCGAAGGGCGTGGCAGGCAATGAAGACAGCGACTGGAAGGATTCAGTCGTCGAGGCGCCCAGGCTGCTTTTGCCGCGGGGCAGTCGATGCCGGAGCAGTATCAGGACTCTTGGCATTCCTTGCCGGATCGTCCAGAGCAGTGGCGTGCTCGAGAACCCTGCGGGCGTATTCGGCGACGGTCTTCACGCCCGCGGCATAGGCGGGATTGGGAGTCTTGACGCCTCCGTTGTAAGCGCCGGTGGCCTTTTCGACGTCGCCGCCGAAATGATCAAGAAGGCCGCGAAGCAGCAAGCCGGCGTAGGTGGTGAGCACGGCATCATCCACGGAATTGAGGCTCAGCTCGCGCGGAGGCCGCAGGCGTGCGGGCAGCAAACGATAGTCCCTTTGGTCTTTCAGGTAAAGCTGATGGGCGGCACGCAGGGTTTCACGGGTGATTTGCCAGGTGCCGATGGCGTAGTCACTGACCATGACGCGCTTGCGGCCCCGGCGAAGAACGATGTCGTCGCGCTGAGCGCGCTTCTTCCAAACAACATGGGTGAGATCGCCGTCAACGTCCATGTAATCGTTCTCCATGGCGCCGACTCCCAGGAAGTAGTCGAGCGGAAGTGAATAGAACTGGGCGACGTCGAGAATATCGGCGGCAAGCTGGGTCGCCTGTTCGCGCGTCAGGGGGCGGGGGGCGGCATCGCTCCTCGCGAGCACGCGGTTGTCGGTCTGTGACTTGAAGACGAGAAACCTGGCGAGCGCGGGGAGAAGCCGAAAAGAATTGAGGGATTCTAGCTTCTGCTCGGTGGGGACTCCATACGCAACGTCGAACATATGGCTTTGTTGCTGGTAGTAAGCGAAGTCCTTCTGCGTCCAGGAAATCAGATCGTAGCCCGCGATCAAGTTGCGGCCTTCGAGCTGCGCAAGGTGCGGGACCGCGGTGAGCAGATCGTTGTCGCTGACCATGAAGATTTCGTAGGACGGACCGGTGGAAGTATCCACGGCAATCAACAGGATGCCTGGGGAGTCACTGCCCTCCTGGGCCTCGCGGCCGCGCAGATATTCAAAATGGAGAAAGGCTTCGAGCTGGTCGTGGAAAGTGGCGACGCGGGCGGAGGCGACGCCGGTCGCAAACGGCAAGACCAGCCGATCGCCTTGAATTTGGGGCCGAGAAAGAACGGGTTTTCGCGGAGCAGGCAGGTCCAAGGGCCACAGGCGATAGTCGGTGTAGGCGCAGGCCGCAAAGGCCAGCAGGCCAGCGGTGAGGCACAGAGAGTGTCTGAGGAGCCTTCGGAAGAATCGCCTGCCCAACATTGCTCCACTCCCTTTCTACCTGGATAGCGGAGCTTTGTGATGGCGACAAAGTCCGCAGTTTCTCTTCTTACTCCATAGGATGCATCCGGGCCGCCGGGAGGGATGCTACGACTAAACATAAGAAAACAAACAGCTTACTAAAAACAAGCCGAAGAATGTGGGCTGGAAACTGTGGGCGGGTGTGTACACACTACCACGGCTTGCTGAAAACCGGAAGCGACTAAATTGCCTGTCTGACCAAAGGAGCTCCGCTACCGCGCGGTGCCTTGGGCGGTGACCGGTAGCACGACGGCGGTGGGGAGAACCGTGAACCAGACAGCGTAATGCAAGAAGAGGCCCGTCCTTCCTGCCCCTCAGCATGTGGTTACTTCCGCTTAGCTGAAGAGGTCGCTCTTATCATTCACGGTAGAAAACCGAAACAGAGGCTCTTGCGATCGGGCCGATCAAGAAGCGGCGATGCGGCGAATCAAGTCTTCCTGCTCCGACTGGGATTCGGCGCCGATGGTGAAGGCGTCGAGGAGGTTAAGCGAAAGGGCGAAGCGCAGGGCCTCGTCTTGGCGATGGCGCAGCTCTCCCTGGCCCAGGATTTTCATGCCGACGATGCCTTTGCCGGCAGCGCGCATCTCCAGGAGGACAGCCAGAACAGTGTCGGGGTCGGCGTCCATATACGCGCCAACGGGATTGATACGGACGAGATCTACATCGACCCAGGGAGACTTGGCCGCGGCGCGGAGCGCTTCGATGCTGTGGCAGGAGCAGCCATGAGCGCGAATGATGCCTTTTTCTTTGGCTTCGGAGAGAACGTCCATGACCCCTTTGTAGCGGTTGGTCCAATCGTCTTCGGTGAGGCAATGCATGAGGCAGATGTCGATATGATCAGTGCCCAGTTCGCGGCGAAAACGGTCGAGATCGGCGCGGGCGGAGACGGGGTCGCGGGCCCACGTTTTCGTCAGCACGGTGATTTTATCGCGCGGGACTTGCTTCAGGGCTTCGGCGACGTGCGGGTGACTGCCGTAGGAATCAGCGGAATCGAAGAAGCGCAAGCCGCGGTCGTAGCCATTGAGGAGCAGGTCGGAGAGGCCTTTGATGCCGAGAGCAGTTTGGTGGGAATGATGACCGCTGCCGACAGTGCCGGTGCCCATGGCGAGCCGGCTGGTCTGGATGCCGGTCTTGCCGAGGGTCACAGTGTCTGTGGCGCTGAACTTGCGCGAGAGAGCAGGGAGAGCTAGCGGACGCTGCGCGAAGGCGGCCCGATGGATCCAGGCGGCACCAGCGGCACAGGCGGTGCGATGGATGAAATCGCGACGTTTCATGCGGCCTCCCTATTGTAGCGTTTCGGGGCTCGTCCACCTCTTAATAGACGCGCGAAGCCGACGTTGGGTTATCAGGCGCACCGCTAGAGTGAAATTCGAGGGACCTCATAGTAGAGAAACTGTACGCCCACGCCCAATTTATCGTTTGCGGCCCCCAGTGATTCGACATGCACGACGCGCCCGGTGAAGCACCATTCCGCCACATCGTCCCCCACCACCTCCCGGGGCATTTTCAAATGCACCTGAATCATCACTCCCTGGGGCAAGCTCTGCTCTGTGGCGAAATATACGCCATGGTTGCAGATATTCATGAAGGCAGCCGTCCGTTCAGGATCGGCAGGTGTTTGCACGGGGCGGAACCTCAGTGGGACCTTCATGATCAAACGACGTGCAAAACGACGCTCCGAACTCGGCATGGTTTTCTTTTGGACGCGGGAAGTAACCAGGTTGAGATAAGGGAGGGCGGAGATCAGTTTTACGAATACGACGGGGCAGGGTCAAGCTGTTTTTAACTTTCGAGTGATGGGTCTAAGGGATAAGTACTGTTAGTTCATCCTAAGCGAGGAGAAGGCCTTTGGGAACGTGGTGCGTTCTTTCGGGACGGTCATGATGGGCCCACCATTCGCGCCAGGCATCGGGGTCCTTACCGAACGAGGCACCGGTGATGGATTGCAAAGAGGCGCAGACCAAGTCCTGCGTGGCAGGCTCCAGAGAATCGTCATCGAGGAGATTCAGGAGCTGCGGAACGGCGGTGAGGCGCTGCTCGTCCGTCAGCATGCCGGAACGCGCCAGGTTGCAGGCGGCGCGTTCACGAACTTGTCTCGCGGGATCGTGGGCCAGAATGGAGAGAAGCGGACCGATGGATTCCGCGGTGCCCAGCATGGCCAATCCTTCGACAGCCCAGAAGCGCGTCTGCTGATTGGAATCGTGTGAATAGCGAAGGAGTGTGGCCAACACCGTGGCGGGCTCCACGCCGCGATTGCCCAGGGCACCAAGTCTCCAGAGCGCGAGGTAGCGACTGTCGGGATCGTTGTGAATCTGATTGAGAAGTTTCGCGAGGCTCTGCGGCGATTTTCTCAGGTTGTTGGCGACGAGATCGATTTCCACGGCGGCGACGCGCACGCGAGGATCGTTGGAGTCAAGAGCCGCAAGCACAAGATGGAAGAGTTGATCGGTGTCTTGCAGGTGGCCGCGCCAGGAATCCAGATTCTTGTGGATCAAGCCGAGAGACTGATCGGGACGGTGGATGGCAAGTTCGAGAAGGCGCTCGGCCTGCTGTTGGGGGGCCAGGTGGCTGATTACTTCCGCGTCAGTGTTATTAGCGCGAGGATCGGAGGCGGGCACTAAAACGGGCCTTTGAACAAGCGCGGACGCCAGTGGCGGGGCAGTGTGAAACCATCTCAGCCCAGCGATTTCAAAGCGGGCGACGCGATAACCGGCGAGGGTGGAAATGGCGGCGAGCAAAATCAGGAAGGAGACGTAACCAGGCAAGCGATTCGGAGTATCCGATTCGCGATGAGCGGCCCGCTCCTGGTAAGGAGCGGGCCGAGGGACCCCGGAGATGTCTTCTAACGAATCGTTCATGGGTCAAGCGCGTCGCGCCCGCTTTCGGCGCACGCTAAGCAGCAAGTTAAGTTGCAGAAGCGAGGTCAACAATGGTACGGGCGGCCAGCGGCGTTCTTTTCTGCTGGCAAACCCTGTAGCATCAATGCGATTGGAGCAGTTACTGGTACGCAGCACGCGTTCGAACCCCGTACGAAAGAACAGGGCCTGGCGGATTTGGCTGAGCCAAGCGATGGTGCAAGTGGTCCCTGGAGAACCATTGGGGATGGAAAAGGCGTACTTTGCCCGCGAGTGGGGGTCTGCTAGAATGAGGAGCTTGGTTTTGCGATATTCGAGCAGGAAACCCAAGCCCAAATAAAAATTGAAGCAGGAAGAAAAATGGCACTGAAGTGTGAGTTTTGCGGCAAAGCGCCGCATTTTGGAAACGTGATCAGCCACGCGAATAACACGCGGCGGCGCCGCTGGAATCCGAACCTGAAGCGCGTGCGCGCGGTCGTGGCGGGCGTGAGGAAACACGTCCGTGTTTGCACGGCGTGTATGCGCGCCGGCAAGATAAAGAAAGCCGCCTGAGTCTCCAACCTTGAACTTGACCGTTCTGAACCTACGTTCCGTGGGGCGTCGGATGAAGCAGTCAAATGGCGTGAAGCGCGCCGCCGCATGGCTGCCTCTGGCGGCCATGGTGTTCGCGGTTGCCGCAGGCTGCAACAAGGAAGCTCGGCATGCGCCCGATGTGTGGGCGGTAGTAAACGCGAAAGAGATCAAGCGGGATGAAGTCGACAAGTACTATCGCACGCGGGTAAATCCGGAGGGGCAGGAGCCTTCGCAGGAAGAATCGCTGTCGCAGAAGCTGAATGTGCTTGACGAGCTGATTAACAACGAGATTCTGCTCGAAAAGGCGAAGAAGCTGAACCTTGAGGCGAGCGACGGGGAAGTGGAGGACAAATTCACCGAGCTGAAGAGCCCGTACACCGAAGATGAATTTCAGCGGCGGCTGAAGGATCAATCGATGACCGTGGAGGACTTGAAGCTCGAGTTACGGCGCCAGCTTTCGATCCAGAAATTGCTGAACCGTGAAGTGGTGGCGAAGATCTCGATCACCGACCAGGACGTCACGGACTTTTACAACGCGAACAAGGCGCAGTTCAACGTGGCGGAGCCGCAGTACCACATTGCGCAGATCCTGGTAACGCCGAGGAAAGAACAACAAATTCGCAACCGCAAGAACGACGACGCAACCAATGAAGCCGAGGCCCAGCGGAAGGTGAAGATGCTGATGGACCGGCTGAACAGTGGCGCGGACTTCGCACAATTGGCGATGGATTATTCCGAAGACGTGAACACCGCGGGAACGGGCGGCGACCTGGGCTACGTTCCGGAATCCTCGCTGAATCAATCCGACCCAGCGCTGAAAAAGATTGTGGTTGGATCGAAGGCCGGGCAAATAAGCCAGCCCATTCAGGTTCAGACGAAAGACGGCCCGCGCATCCTGATCCTCAAGCTCATTACCCGAGAATCCCCTGGGCTTCGAGGCATCGCCGAACCGCAAGTGCAACAAACAATTCGCGATACGCTGCGCAACCGCAAGGAACAGTTGCTGCGCCTGGCCTACCTGGCGATCGCGCGAGACGGCGCGCGAGTGACGAACTTCCTGGCCGAGCAGGTCATCGAGGCGGCCGGCAAATTGCCGGACGCGGCAAAGACCACCGCGCCGCAACGGTCCATCGGGCACTAATTCCGCGCCATGACCAACATTTTCCGCTAGCCGCTTAACGTTCGCCGAAGTGTCTCGCGCTTCATGTCCGGCGGCGTTTCACCTCGATTCACGTACTCGTAACCAAGACCAACAGAGGCCCATCCTGGCCTAAGTGACGATGCAGAGGACTTCGCCAGCGTTGACGGGCTGGCCTGGCTTGGCCAGAACGCGTTCCACCGTGCCGCCCTTGGGCGAGCGGATTTCGTTCTGCATCTTCATGGCTTCAATAACCAGAAGGCCCTGGCCGGCTTCAACCTGGTCGCCTGCTTTGACGAGAAGATGCACGACTTTGCCGGGCATGGGCGCAACGATCTGCTGGCGGCCTTCGGCCTCGACATGGCTGTGGCGGCGGCCCCTCCAGGCGCGCGGATCGATGCCTTCGGCGGTGAATTCATGCGTGCCGGTTTGGATCTTCAGTTTGCCGTCTGCAGCCGGCGTCACGCTGATTTCGAAGGATTGGCCATCAAGCAAAAGGGAAAGGATGTTGGGAGCGATCTGGACGGCATCGACTGCCATGGGGCGGCCATCCAAGGTAACCCGCCAGCCGGCAGTATCGCGTTCGAGTTCAATGAGGCATTTTTTTTCTCCGGAGGAAAAAGACGTGAGTTGGACCTCATATCTCATGGCAGGCGGTCCAATTGGGCGCGACGGCCTTCCTGCTTCCAGCGAGAGGGTTGGTCTGTGGAAGAAGCGGACAGACAAGAGTGTCTGTCCCACTGGTTTGCCTGCCACATTGCAGCGGCGATGGCCGCGGCATCGGTGGCGGAGCTTCCCGATTGATCTCCGTCCGCCGACACGCTGGTGCGTGGACGGCAAAGCAGCTCGTCCAGCCACTTGGTGTGGATCTCGCCACGGAGAAAATCGGGTTCATCAAGGATGCGGCGGAAAAGCCCGGCGTTGGTCTTGATGCCAACGACAGTGTATTCCTCGAGGGCGCGCCGAAGGCGAGCAATGGTTTCCTCGCGGCTATTGCCCCAGGCAATGAGCTTGCTGAGAAGCGGATCGTAATCGTTGGGTACCGTCCAACCCTCGTAGACGCCGTCGTCCAGGCGAATGCCCGGACCGCCGGGAACCTGGCGAGAAATAATTGTTCCTGGTGACGGGAAGAAATTATTATCGGGATCTTCGGCATACAGGCGAACTTCCATGGCGTGGCCGCGCGGCGTGATGGATTCCCAGGCGAAGGGCAGGCGGTGGCCCGCGGCGATGGCGATCTGAAGCTTCACCAGATCGAGGCCGGTGACCTGCTCGGTGACGGGATGTTCGACCTGCAAGCGCGTATTCACTTCCAAGAAATAGAAATTGAGGTTGGCGTCAACGAGGAATTCAACCGTACCTGCGTTGACGTAACCGCCGGCGCGCGCGAGTCGCACAGCGGCGTCGCCCATCTTCTTGCGCAGATCGGGAGTGATGACGGAAGAGGGAGCTTCCTCGATCACTTTTTGATGGCGCCGCTGCACGGAGCATTCCCGCTCGCCAAGAGAAACGACGCGGCCGTGAGCGTCGGCGAGAATCTGGATTTCGATGTGATGGGGCCGGTAGAGATATTTTTCCAGGTAAAGACGGTCGTCACCGAAAGCGTTCAGGGCTTCGGAAGAGGCATCGCGGAATCCGGATTCGAATTCGGCGTCGTTGCTAACGAGGCGCATGCCCTTTCCGCCGCCACCGGCGACGGCCTTCAGAAGAACGGGGTAGCCCATGCGGTGCGCCAGGGTCTGCGCTTCGCGTGGATTTTCGATGGGGTCGTTCGTCCCGGGAACCACGGGAACGTCCGCGCGGTGGGCAAGCTGGCGGCCGGCAGTCTTGGAGCCGAGCGATTCCATGGCCTCGGCTGGCGGCCCGATGAAGGTGAGGCCCGTGTCCGTGCAGGCACGCGGCAACGCGGCGTTTTCCGCGAGAAATCCATAACCCGGATGGAGCGCATCGCAACCGGCGCGCCGCGCCACGTCCATGAGCTTATCAATCGAGAGGTAGCTTTCACGCGAGGGCGCCGGGCCGATGGGGTAAGCTTCATCGGCGAGGCGAACGTGGAGCGACTTGCGGTCGACATCACTGAAGACCGCGACGGAGCGAATGCCAAGCTCGCGGCAGGCGCGCAGGATGCGCACGGCGATTTCACCGCGATTGGCGATCAGGATTTTCTTGAACATAGTAAGGATTACAGCGAGCTGCGAGTTTAGCACGGAGCTAAGCGGGCGCTACGAATCTGCAATGCTCGTGTGCTTCGGCGAAACTAATTGATGAGCTTCTTCAAATCCTTCCACTTGACGAGGATGACGTGATTTTCTTCCAAGGCCTTCTTGAATTCGGGGCTGGTGACAAGATCATAGTCGCGCTGCCGCCAGGCAGAACCGTAGTCCGGGTGATCCAAAGTTACAGCTTGTAGTTCGGCATCGTCATGACCGAGGTGGACGATCATTTCGGTGACGCCGGGTTTCAGGTTCTTCACCGCCTGGAGATAAAAATCTCGCCATTCGTTTGCGCGAACGGCGGGACTAGCGATGACCACCGAATCCAGAACGACGTCCTTTTCAGAGAGAGGAGAGAAAAATTGAGCGGGAACGCTGGGAAGCCGTACCGCCAAAAAAGGCAATTTGTATTCATGAGCGACTCTGACGTAGACGGCGAAAAGTTCCGGCGTGGAGAAGAGCACACCCATGTGGCTGTCCAGATGTGTGGGCCGAATTCCGAGAGCGACGGCGCGTTCGACCTGGGCGCGAAGTTCTCGCTCGGCTTCCTCGGACTTCAGATTGCGGACCGCAAGGAGGGTTTCCGGCCACAGATAGCCGGATGGATCAAGCAGGCTAGTGACTTTGTCTTTTGATTCCACCGGACCCCAGCGATCGACTTTCCATTCGCTGGTGAGGGTGAGGTGCAAGCCCAGGTCCGCATCCGGATGGTTTTTCGCATACCCAGCGACCTCGGTGAGCCAGGCGCAGGGCACCATGATGCTGGCAGAAGTGACGGCTTTCTTGTCCAGAGCGTCGAAGCTGGCGGTGTCCACAGAATGGGCCACGGAAAGATCGTCAGCATGAATGATGAGAAGCTTCGAATCCGTCGGATAGCCCAGGCGTTCGGCTACAGTCTTATTTTGCGCGCGCGTGCCCGCTCCTGCGAGAAGCAAGAGCATGCCAGCGCCGGCATACTTTCGAAGTTGCATGAAAAGCTCAAACAGCCGAGTTTAGTGGCCAACGGTAACATGGCCGAGGCAGTGACAAAAGTCCCGCGTCATTCGACGGGAGCGCTGGTCCGATCTCCATCCCAGAGTCACTTCGCCGGAATGGTCCTGAGCGAGTTTCGCCGGCTCGAACAAATCTTCGCGATTGCAGCACTGATGGTGTATACACAGAATCCTGCACTCATGATATGGAGGACAACCAAGATGAAACGATCCTACTTTTTGCTGGCACTGGGATTCTTCGTGCTCGCGCCGGTGCGCGCGCAGGATCCCGTCATCGCCCCCGCCGACAATTTGATCGTTGATGGAGTGCCCAAGATGCCGGCGTCGCTGGCGGAGACGGCGGGGCGATACGGATCGTATCGAAGCGCGAATTTGGCGGATTGGCACCCCGCAAAACGCGAAATGCTGATCGCCACGCGATTTGCGGAGACCCCGCAACTTCATCTGGTGAAAATGCCGGGAGGGACGCGGCAACAGTTGACTTTTTTCGCGGACTCCGTCGGGAGCGGGCGCTTTCATCCGCATGGCGGTGACTACATTCTTTTTGCGAAGGACATCGGCGGCGGGGAGTGGTACCAGCTCTATCGTTACGACGTGGCCGCTGGCGATGTGACATTGCTGACCGACGGGAAGTCGCGGAACCTTGCCGGACCGTGGTCATCGAGCGGCGATCAGATCGCCTACATGTCCACGAGGCGCACGGGAAAAGATACGGATTTGTGGGTGATGAATCCGAGCGATCCTAAGACGGATCATTTGTTGACCCAGCTCGCCGGCGGTGGTTGGCAACCGCAGGATTGGTCGCCGGATGACAAGAAGATTCTGTTGGCGGAAGAGCTTTCCATCAACGAATCGTACTTGTGGCTTGTGGACGCGGCGACTGGCGAGAAATTAGAGCTTACACCTAGAAATATGACCGAAAAAGTCTCATATGGCGAAGGACGGTTCAGCAAAGACGGCAAGGGGATTTACGTCACCACGGACAAGGATTCGGAGTTTCACCGGCTGGCCTACATTGATCTGGCAACGAAGCAGCCGCAGTACCTGACCACGAACATTCCGTGGGACGTGGAGTCGTTCGACGTAACGCAGGACGGAAAGATGATTGCGTTCATGACCGATGAAGAGGGCGTAAGCGTACTGCATGTGATGGACACCTCCATGAAAAAGGAAATACCGTTGCCCAAGCTGCCGGCGGGAGTTATGGGCTCCCTGCGCTGGCATAAGAATGGGCACGAGCTCGGATTTTCGCTGAACAATGCGCGTGACCCGGGAGATGTGTATTCGCTGGATGTGACGAATGGAAAAGTGGAACGATGGACGACCAGCGAAATGGCGGTGAAGACGGATAGGTTTCCGCAAGCGGAGCTAGTTCGGTGGAAAAGTTTCGACGGGAAGATGATTTCCGGGTTTTTGTACCGGCCGCCGGCGACGTTTACTGGCAAGCGGCCGGTGCTGGTAGTGATTCATGGCGGCCCCGAGGGGCAGTCGCAACCAACATTTCTCGGACGCGCCAATTACCTTCTGAACGAACTGGGGATTTCGCTGATCTATCCGAATGTGCGAGGGTCGACGGGGTACGGGAAGACGTTCTCGCTGTTGGACAATGGATTTAAGCGCGAGGATACCTACAAGGACGTCAACGCGCTGTTTGACTGGATTGCGACGCAGCCGGGACTGGATAGCGAGCGGATTGCCGTGACCGGCGGAAGTTACGGCGGACACATGACCCTGGCTGTCTCGACGTTTTACAGCGACCGGATTCGCTGCTCGGTGGACATCGTGGGAATGTCAAACCTGGTGACGTTTCTCGAGCACACCGAGGCGTACCGGCGGGAGTTGCGGCGTGTGGAATACGGCGACGAGCGCGACCCGAAGATGCGGGAGTTCCTGGAAAAAATCGCCCCCATGAATAACATCGACAAAATCAAGAAACCCATGTTGGTGATCGCGGGAAAGAACGATCCGCGTGTGCCGGTGAGCGAATCGCAGCAGATCGCCGACGCACTGAAAAAGCAGGGGACGCCGGTATGGCTGCTGATCGCCAAAGACGAGGGCCACGGATACCGAAAAAAGCCCAACCAGGATTTTCAGTTCTATGCGACGGTCAAGTTCTTGCAGGAATATTTGCTGAAATAATTTCGACCTCATACTGACGCGTCGCGCCTGCCGGGCGCAGCATTCTGCGCCCCTACACAAAGTCAAAATTACAGAGGGATGTTGCCGTGTTTCTTGCGGGGGTTCGTGTCCTTCTTGTTTTCGAGGGCGCGGAGGGCAGTAATGATGCGGGCACGGGTCTCGGCGGGCTCGATGACCGCGTCGATGTAGCCGCGCTCTGCGGCCACGAAGGGATTGGCAAAGCGGTCGCGGAACTCGGCGATTTTTTCCTGGCGCAGTTTCTCGCGGTCCGATTCGGGAACTTTGTCGAGATCGCGCTTGTGGACGATGTTCACGGCGCTCTCAGGACCCATGACCGCGATTTCCGCGGTGGGCCAGGCGAAATTGGCATCCGTTCGAATGTGTTTCGAAGCCATGACGCAGTATGCGCCACCGTAGGCCTTACGCGTGATGACGGTGATTTTCGGAACGGTGGCTTCGGCGAACGCAAAGAGCAGCTTCGCGCCATGCTTGATGATGCCGCCGAATTCCTGCTGCGTGCCAGGGAGAAAACCGGGAACGTCTTCGAAGGTGACGAGCGGAATGTTGAAAGCGTCGCAGAAACGGACGAAGCGCGCACCCTTCACGGAAGCGCTGATATCCAGAACCCCGGCGAGAAACGCAGGCTGATTGGCGACGATGCCAATGGGACGGCCGTCGAGGCTTGCAAATCCAACGACCAGGTTCTTCGCGTAATGTTCGTGGACTTCGAAGAAATAACCATCGTCAACAACCGAGTGAATGGCATCTTTCATGTCATAAGGCTTCTGCGGGTCGGCCGGAACCAGAGTGTTGAGCGAGCCATCGCGGCGAGCCGGGGAGTCTGAGGTAGCTCGGCGCGGCGGATCTTCCAGATTGTTGGAGGGGAGAAAACTCATCAATTCGCGGATCATGGCCAGGCAATCGGCGTCGTCCCGCGAGACGAAGTGAGCGACGCCACTGGTGGCGTTGTGGGTCATAGCGCCACCGAGTTCCTGCTTGGTGACTTCCTCGTGCGTGACCGTCTTGATGACGTCGGGGCCGGTAACGAACATATAAGAGGTGTCGCGAGTCATGAAGATGAAATCGGTGATGGCGGGCGAGTAGACGGCGCCACCCGCGCAAGGGCCCATGATGGCGCTGATCTGTGGGATGACTCCGCTGGCCAGCGTGTTGCGGAGGAAAATATCGGCGTAGCCCGCGAGCGACGCGACGCCTTCCTGAATACGCGCGCCGCCGGAATCGTTGAGGCCGATGACCGGAGCTCCGGAGCGCATGGCGAGGTCCATAATCTTGCAGATTTTCTGGGCGTTCGTTTCAGAGAGCGAACCGCCGAAGACAGTAAAGTCCTGCGCGAAAACATAAACCAGACGGCCATCGATGCGGCCGAAACCGGTAACAAAGCCGTCGCCAGCGGGACGCTGCTCCTGCATGCCAAAATCGACGCAGCGATGACGGACAAATTTGTCGAGCTCCTCGAAGGTGCCCTCGTCCAGAAGAAGATGAATGCGCTCGCGCGCCGTGAGCTTCCCGGCTTGGTGTTCACGCTCGCGGCGCTCCGGACCGCCGCCGGCCTGGGCTTCCTCGGAAATGCGGCGAAGCTCTTCCATGCGGTCACGGTGTCTGGCTTCAGGAATCAAACTGGGCTTGGGCTCAGACAACGGTTCCTCCCTCGGAAGCGGATTCCTTCGGTCCAAAAATGCGCACGGCAAGATGGGTGGCGAGCCAGACGGTTCCCAGGAGCAGCACGACACCCAGGAGCAGTTCCGCGCCCATGGCAGCGGCGCGCTGCACGGGAGATTCGAGCGAAGTCACGTACTCGGTGGCTCGCACGAGAATAAACATGGCCCCCAGGGTCATCATCACGATAAGGATGGTGGTCAGAACGGAAGCGAGGATCATTTTCATTAGACTCGAATCGGTCCGCCCGGCAGCGGCATGAAGAAGGATAGCGCAACCGGAGGGAAAGCAGAACTCGCGGGGCCGTCAGGCGGCGGAAGGGCGATCAGCGCAGACCGGACCAGTCGTCGGCGACGAGAATGGAATCGCTGGGATTGGAAGCATCGTACTTGATACTGGCGGGCTGGCCCGCCACGAGCCGTTCCAGGCGAATCTGGCTTTCCAGGCCGGTGATATCCTGGGCCGTCTGATAGCTGACGCCGGAAATCAAGTAACTGTAGGAAACCAGATGGCGCGGGCGCATGTCTCGAAGCGGGCGCGCTGCTGCTCTGAACAAACCCTTGCGCGCCGCTTGCGATTCGGGCGGGTGCTCGACGAGCTCAACGATCTGCCCTTCGGCAATGCGCCCGATCTGGTTCAGATGGAGCCGCCGCTTGCGCTCCTCCTCTTCGGGATTCACGGCGGGACGTAGGAAAGCATAAGCGACCATGGCCAGCGCAGCGATCGCCGCGCCACCCATGGCCAGCATTAGTTTCCAATCCCCAAGCCAGGCCTTCAATGAATAGACTCCCTAATCTCAAATGGGTGGAATGGCGCACGGCGTACGAGAAATTGCCTCGGACGCAGTGTGGCAGAGGGACTCCCTGCCTCCGCCGATGCCCCACTGATGCGTATTCTACCGAAACCCTGAGGTGTACGTGAACTACGCTTGGGGAGCGTGCACTGGATTACGCAACACGCCAATACCCGCAACACTGACCTCGACCGTATCGCCGGCGATCAGCGGACCGACGCCAGCGGGTGTACCGGTGGCGATGACGTCGCCGGGCATCAAGGTCATCATACGGGAGATCCAACGGACAAGAAACGCGGGCGCATAGGTCATCAGCGAGGTGACGCCGGACTGGCGGCGGGTGCCGTTGACGTGCGTCTCGACCAGCACGTTTGACGCGTCGAGGGCGGTTTCAATGTGCGGACCGACGGCGCAAAAGGTATCGAAACCCTTGGCACGAGTGAATTGAACATCACTTTTCTGAAGGTCGCGGGCGGTGACATCGTTGAGGCAGCTATAACCCATGACCCAGGAGAGTGCGTCGTCGGTATCGCGCAACTGCGAGCAGCGGCGGCCAATAACCAGGGCGAGTTCGCCTTCGTGTTCCACGCGCTGGGAATATTTTGTCAAGACGATCGCTTCTTCCGGGCCGATGATGGAGGAAGGTGGCTTGAGAAACATCAACGGCTCTTTTGGGACTTCCTTGCCCATCTCCGCGGCGTGGGCCGCATAATTGCGGCCGATGCAAACGATCTTCGAAGGCTCAACCGGAGCGAGCAGCCGAACCTCGGCGAGGCGCGAAGAACGCGAGCCACGCGACCAGGGCTCCCAGGGTGGGGCAGAGATCTCGATGACGTTTTCTCCTTCGATCAGTCCATAGCGCGGCGAAGCAGAGTCCGAAGAGGAGGCCTGGCGCATCAGGTAGCGGCAGATTTTCATCGGTGGTCAACTCGCATGGTGGTTGGGATGAGAAGCATGCGATTCACGCGCTCTCCAGATGGTGGCAACAATCCAGCAAAGCGTCGTGAGAATCATATAAACGACGGCGCCTAGCATGAAAACATGGAACGTGCTGAGCCGCACACTGAGCCCGCGGAAGATCAGACAGAGCGCACGATAGCTAAGGCTGAAAATGAGCCACGCCAGGAGGCTCGATGCCAGGAGATGTCCCGGCAAGCGCAGAAAGCGAAAAACGGGAACGGCAGCGAGGAAGCCGAGAAGCGCGGCGCCGGCGATGTTGCGCTCCAGCGCAAAGCGTTCGAGGAGCGGGGCATGATTGGCAATAACGAGCCATGCGGTGAAAACCAAAGTCAGGCAAACCCCCACGTAAACACCGGTGCGTACCGCCGCGTTGCGGAAGACGTGGAACCAACGATAACCGGGCAGCTGCGGGTGAACCGACATGGAGGTCTGGGCTC
>Ga0209267_1000072_pt1 | contig 65871 bp, 56 predicted proteins | sample GraSoiAngelo_137_FD_185894 | JGI IMG/M metagenome (GOLD analysis project Ga0209267, IMG submission 185894) | Grasslands soil microbial communities from the Angelo Coastal Reserve, California, USA - 14_0929_09_30cm (SPAdes) (version 2) | ecosystem: Environmental > Terrestrial > Soil > Grasslands ... | reverse complement strand
TACCGCTTGGCGTTGGACGCTTCGAAAAAGCGAAAATCTCCTATGCGTGCTCTCCGCAACTTCCGGAGGCTACAATTCGTTGTGCTTCCCAGCGTCCCAGCCATACTCGTACGCGGGCTCTGCGAGCGCCAGAGTAGCTCGGCCTCTATCGCCAACGCGGCTGCACAAACACTACGACATCTCAGGCCCATTTTCATCCTTCGTTGTGGCTCTCCGAGAGCCATGACTTACTCGTACCGGAGGGCGACAAGTGGATCGACGTGCGTGGCGCGCCGGGCAGGCAGCAAGCACGCGACCAAGCCGACTGCGACAACGATGACCACCACGATGCTGAAAGTCAACGGATCCGTAGCGGAGACGCCCCAGATTTGGCTGGCCAGCAAGCGCGTCAGAGCAAAGCTGGTCACCAAGCCGAGGAGAATGCCGGCGGCGATCAGGCGCATGCCTTTGCGCAAAACCATTTGGAGAACGTTGCTCTGCTGCGCGCCGAGGGCCATGCGAATGCCGATTTCGTGCGTTTGGAGCGACACGGTGTAAGCCATGACGCTAAAGACGCCGATGACCACGAGCAGCAAGCCGATCCCGGCGAACGCACCGAGCGAAGCCACGCCAAACCGAGGCTGGGCGTAGGAGAACCTTTCGAGATAGCTTTCGAGCGAGCCGGTGTCCGCGAGCGCGACGTTGCGATCGACGGACCAGATTTCCTTGCGAACGCTATTGAGGAGCGAGCCGGGATCGACGGCGGTCCGGACGAGGATGCCGCGGTCACCAAAGCCGGAGACCGTGTAGGGGAAAAAAGCCTCAGGCATGATGGGCTCCTGCAAGCCGCGGTTCTTGGCGTCCGAGACGATGCCGATAATTTCAAAGTAGAGGCCATGGGGCGTTTCCGGGATTTGATCGAGGATTTTAAAACTGATTTTCTGTCCGATGGGATCGTCCTTGCCGAAGAAATCGCGCGCGAGCGTCTGATTGATGACCGACACGGGCCGCGCGGATTCGATGTCGTTTTCGGAAAGCAGCGTGCCGCGCAATAAGCGGCGGTCCATGACTTGGAAGTAGGTATCGCTGCAAGCCTCGAAAGTGACGTTCCACTCTTCGGCGTGCGTCTTTCCGGGGATCACGACCTCACTGCGCGGGCCGCCATAAGGAGGCAACGAAATAGTTTCAGTGGCGTTGACGACTCCAGGGATGCCTTTCACGCGGCGGAGAACCTCCTGGAAGAAGAGTTTTTTCTGCACCGCGGTCTCGTAACGGCCTCTCGGCAAAGGAATGCGCACAACGAGGATATTTTGCGGGTTGAAGCCAAGGTCCACGTGCGTGAGGGCGAAAACGCTGCGTATCATCAAGCCGGCGCCGACCAGCAGCACAATCGAAAGCCCCACTTCCGCAATGACCAACGAGGCGCGGAGCTTGCCATGGCGGAAACCTCCCTGGACGCCGAGGCCGGTATCCTTGAGCCGCGTGTGCAAATCCTTGCGCGCGGCGTGGAGAGCGGGCGCTAGGCCACAGAGAATCGTGGTGAGCATGGCCACGACCAAAGTGAATACGAGAACCGTGAGGTTCAGACCAATTGCGGCTTCGTCAGGAATCCATTGATGCAATGGGATGGAAGACACGATCCATTTGAGGCCGCCATACGCAAAGAAACAACCTGCTGCGCCGCCGGCAAGAGCCAGAACGAAACTTTCGACGAGCAATTGGCGAATGAGCTGGCCGCGAGTGGCACCAATCGAGGCGCGCACGGCAATTTCTTTTTCGCGGGAAGTGGCGCGAGCGAGAAGCAGGTTGGCCACGTTGCTGCAAGCGATCAGGAGCAGCATGGTGACCGCGCCGATCAGGGCGTACAACATGCCCTTGAAATCGCCGACGACGTTGCTGGCAAGAGTGGCAACTTGCACGGTGAACTTGGGCGGATAGCGCTTCTCATAGACCCTCGCCAGGCCATGAGCGACGATTTCCAAATCCGCGGCGGCGGCTTGTTCGCTGACGCCGGGCTTGAGGCGCGCAATGGTCCAGAAAAAGTCGTCATCATTAAAGAGTGCCGTGTTGGGAGTGGCGCTGCGCTTCCAACTCGTGGTCATCCAAACTTGGCCGGCGCAAAGGCCGAAGCGGCGAGGCATCACGGCCACAAGGGTGCGTGAGACACCGTTGAGGACCATCGTGGTGCCGACGACTTTCGGATCGGCGTTGAATTGCGTTTTCCAAATCCGGTAGTTCATGGCGAAGACCGGCGGGGCACCAGGCTTGGCGTCTTCTTCCGTGATCATGCGACCTAGGAGAGGCGGAACGTCGAGAAACGTGAAAGTGTTAGGTGTGAGGATGACGCCGTCGAACTGCTGGGTGCCTTCTCCATTGTTGTAAAGCACGTCGGTGTGGTTACAGCCCATGACGTCTTCGAGGACGTGGTTCTGGTCGCGGTAGTCGAGCATCTCGGTCATCGAGTAGCCGGAACGGCCGCCGGGACGGGATTCCTTCACGTCATGAATCATGAAGTTGACCAGGCGGTCGCCGCCCTTGTAGGGAAAAGGGTGGAGAAGGCCGTTGTAAATCACGCTGAAGACGAGCGTGGTTGCACCGACGCCCAGGCCGAGAGCGAAGGTGGCCAGGAGAGCGAGGCGGCGATCTTTGCGCAGGCTGCGAAGCCCGTAGCGAAGGTCTCGCAAAAGATGGTCGATGAGATTCCTCATGCGCTCCTCCCGGTATTGGCTTTGTACGCGCCACCAAAGCGGAACGGAAGCGGCGTCGAGCCCGTCGCGACGACCTGAGACTTAACCCGGTGTGATGACGGCAGTGCCAGCCGGGCTTCGCGCTTCAAGGTGAGGTACGAAATCGCGCCAGAATTTGTTGCATGGAAAAGGGATTTGAGGGCTAGACGTCGCGAAAACGGCTTGGAGCGGAAGAAGTTCTCGCTTCGCCTGCCCAGGCAAGCTCGGAATGCAGGAGCAGGAGATACGGCTCGAGAGCGGCCGCAACTCAGCGGAGGGGCGGTGAGAAGTCGGTGAGAGAGAGGAAGGTGGACTCGACTTTTTCGACCAGCTTGCCATTGGCTTCGGACTTGTCGCGGGCCGCCTGCCATTCGGGGTCATTGCGAAAAGCATCCCAATTCGCGTTGGCGGCTTCGCGGCTGGGGTGCGCGAGGATATAGAAGAGAGTCCTGCCCTTGAGCGGTTCCTCAATAGGAGTCCAGTAGGCCACGTTGCGGATGCCATGCTTCTCGAAAAGCCGCATGGTGTGTTCGCGGAAGCGGCGCAAAAGATCGTCCAGCTTGCCTTCGTAGGTGTGGTACACCCGGAGCTCGTAAACCATGGATGAGGTTCCCGAGCTAACTTTGTCTTGGGAATGGTCAAGAGATGAAAGCCAACCGGCCGCCGGGAGCAGGGCCGCAGCGGGTAGCGATTGAAGCAAGTCGCGTCGTTTCATGACCGATCATTGTAGCAGAGCTACTGGACAACGATGAAAGGCTGGAGCAGTGCGATGTAGCCGCTCCGAGGCTGGCGATAGCTAAAGGCTGTTACAAAACAGCCTCCTCAAACAGGCTTCCCGTCAAGCGCGATCTTGTACCATTCGTCCGGCTGCCCCGTGACTCTCATAAGCATCCCCTCATTGACCAGCCAGTTCCAAGCCTCTTCGAGCGCCTCGCCTAAAGCGGAAGTCAAGCATCGCGTCGCTGGGAGGAGCCGGGAAAGCAGAAGCCGCAAAGCCGCGGCCGCACGAATTGGCCCGAGCAGTGCCCGGGAAAATGCGCGGAAAAAAAAGACGCTCACGAACTCAGTGAGAATCGGGATGAAGGGCTGACTCGGTAACGAAACTGAGAGGGCGAACTACTCGTAATGCAAAGCCACCAGAGGGCGGGTTTGCGGCGCTGTTCGCTTCCACCAGTCAGCATATCGAGGATCTCGCCAATCAGGTAAAGCTGCGCGTTATCTTGTTACTGGATGAGGCGCACCTCCTGCCGATGGCAGTTCTCGATCAGTTGCATATCCTGTTGAATTTTCAACGCGACTCGAAACCGTGGCTTTTCATCATTCTTGTCGGTTTGCCCGAATTGCGCGAGATACTCAAGCGCAATGTACTGCGGTCTCAAGAACGGAGCCTTACGGCGCATCTGGTAAGTGATTGAAATATGGCGCGCCTAGGCGACGATTTTAGAACTTGTCTCGTCGATTTTGTGGCACCGTTGCCGCGGAGTGAAATCTCTAGTGAATTGAACTTGTGATGCCCACTTGGTTCAATTGTTCCCGCTCATCCCTTCGTGAACTACCTTAGCCAGTGAAAGATAACAAGCTCCGGGAAAGCCCAGCCCGACAAGAACGCATAAATCCACGCACCCCGGTCTTTGCGTCTGAACACCGCGAGGCAAACAAAGACGATAAATATGGCCAGCTGTACGTAGTAATTCCCGAGCAAATGGGACAGCCTGAACAACCAACCGACAATTCCTAGTAGGTTCCTCGGGCCGGGGTCAAGGACTGACGGGGGATGAGGCTTGGGCCAAACAAGGGACATCGTAGTGTAGAGGAGTGCTCCCGCCGCACCCACGATAAACCGCGTAAAGGCGCCTCTGCAACTCTCCCACGCGCTTTGCTTCTGCTCACTCATGCATCGGATTCCTCTATCGGGTTGAAATGAGAACGTGTTGAGCAATCGAGTTCTAAACAGATATGAGGCTATCGGCAGAAGTCATTGAATGCAAAGGAGAACGAAAGTGGCGCGCCCGGTGAGATTCGAACTCACGACCCCATGCTCCGGAGGCATGTACTCTATCCATCTGAGCTACGGGCGCGCTGAAAAATGTGTGGCCAATCTGTGGCCACGGCTGTACCGCCCATCCGCGAAACCCTTTGTTTCCTGCGATTCCAGCCGATACTTTCCGATTATAACTGCTAGTAGAATCAGCGTAACACTGTTTCCGGAGAGCAGCGCTCTATCCAGCTGAGCAACGGGCGCGCGGTCGGCGTTCTCCAGATCTTTTGGAGAAACGCACAAAGGGAAATTCGACCTAGATATTCTATCCCGTCTAATTCGCTCGCGCTAGCAGGCATTCCTTCGCGCGCTTTGCTCTATAAGCAGGCAGAAATGTCCGTTTATCCGATGGCGCGGGAACGTATGCTCTTCGCAAGCTTTTCAATTTCCTCGGCCTTCTTGAGCATGGGTACAGAAAGCACTTGCACGGAATCGGTTTTTTCCACTTCAGCCTTCAATTCACTGGCCAAGTGAAAAAGCCGCTCAACGCTTTTCTTAATGTCCTTCTGATTGGCCTCCAGCATAGCTTTGGAGTCGATCTTGGGCTCGTCGGTGTCTTCGTCCTTCTGCACAGGTTTTGGCGAGGGCTGAGTTCCGCCTCCGCCTTGCGATTGCACGGAAGAATTCACGAATCCGATGGGCAGGCCCGACGCCAGAAGTATGGTAAGAAACTTTCGTCTTGATTCCATCATCCAAACTCCCTTATGGCGGCTCCGCCACACTCTGGCTAACGCACGAACGACTGCCCTTCTGCGGACCTCTTCCAATGTTATACTCCCCCTCTCATAGAAATCATGCCAAGTTCTTTAAATCATTGGGTGTACTTGATGCTTCCTCATGCCCTGCGATTGCTGGGCATCCTTGTCATCGCACTGGCGGTCAATCGCCTGCTCCGGGCGGCCAGCAAATTGATCATCAAAACTGCGACGGCGCAGACTCGCCAATCACAACTCCGTGAGCAACAGACGCGCACGCTGGCTGGGATTATTTATGGCACGGCCAGCAAAGTGGTGTGGGCTGTTGCGCTGCTAATGGCGCTGCACGAGTTCATGGACGTCACGCCCGCCGTGGCGCTTGCGGGCCTTGCCAGCCTGGCCTTCGGCTTTGGAGCGCAGAATCTGGTGCGTGACGTGATTACCGGCTTTTACATCGTTTTGGAAGACCAATACGTCGTGGGCGACACCGTGCAGATTTCCGACTACACCGGACGGGTGGAACATCTCACCCTGCGGCGGACGGTCCTGCGCGATGCTCGCGGAGCGCTCGTCACCATCGCGAACGGCGAGATTCGCACCGTAAGCAATCTGAGCCGCGATTGGTCGCAAGCATTCGTGGATGTTTCGCTCGCCCCCGAAACGCCCGTCGAGAAAACACTAAGAGCTTTGGAAACGGCGGCGGCGGCGTTGCGAGCGGATCCGGCGTGGTCACAGGCTTTGGTGGACGGCCCTCGGATCCTGGGCGTTCAAGACTTTGACCGAACCGCTTCCACGTTTCGGCTGCAGGTGCGAACGGCGCCGACGCGCCAGGACGAAGTGGCTCGGGAGTTGCGGCGCCGCATTCAAGCCGAGCTTCTCAAGCAGGGGATACCCCTTTCGAGCGTCCAGCGCATCGAACTTACCGGCGTTTCTCGTTCCTTGCAGGAAGCCGCACAATCGGATACTGCGAGGTAGCCCGGGAGGAGTCGGCATGGCCCAGATCACCTACGATGAAGTGAACCTCATGTTGCGGCTGTACGATTTACGCCGCGAACCGCGCCTGCGGCAAGCGCGGGCCTGGTTTACCGACAACTTCCATCCCACGTCCCCGGAAGACATGATCGAAAAGTACCCCCAAGGCAGCGAAGAAAATACCTACATCCGCATGGTGATCAGTTATTGGGAAATGGTGGCGAGCATCGTGAATCGCGGCTTGATCAACGATGAACTTTTTTTTGAGAGTAATGGAGAAATCTGGGTCGTGTGGGACCGCATGCGCACGATCGTTCCCACCTGGCGCGCCGCTTTCAAGAATCCCCACCTGTTCCAAAACATTGAAGAGACCTGCAAGCGGCTGGAAGCCTGGAGAGAGAAGCGAGCCCCGGGATCTACCGTGGCCATGCGTCAGATGCTGGGCCAGTCGAAATCGAAGACGAGGGTGATTTAGACTCGGCCGATTACACGTCAGATGCCGCCATAGCCATAAAAGAGCCGTTTTCCGTGCAAGCAATTCCTGCGCAGCAATAAAGGACTTTGTCATGGTCTTCTCCGCTTCCTCGAACCCCATCGAGAGGCGTGGCTGGAGCTTGTCGTGAAAACCTCCGGTTTAAACGGCTCTGTTGGAACACCCAGTCGCTCCCGGTAAAGCCACGACTCCCGCACAACAAAACCTGACATGTCTCGATTTGATTGAAAGGATTGCGGCTGGCCTTAAAATCGCGCTACGAAGACTGAGAATTCGATCGTGCTACCAACGAGAGACCGATCGTTCAAAGTGGGGTGCCGACCGTCGTGCCAGCAGCGGCAAAAACCGTGGGCATCTCTTCCCGAGCGAAGGAGAGAAAGCACTTCACCACAGCAGGATCGAACTGAGTGCCACTCGACTCGGAAAGCCGGCGCATGGCCTCTTCAAATGGCAGACCTTTGCGGTACGGACGCGAGGAGACCATGGCGTCAAAGGCGTCCGTCACGGAAACGATGCGCGAGACGATAGGAATCTCGGTCTCTTTGAGGCCCGCGGGGTATCCTTTCCCGTTGAAAAACTCGTGGTGGTGAAGAATATCAAGCGCGGCGCGCTCAAATCCGGGAAGCATGCGCAGGACGGCCCAGCCATATTCGGGGTGTTTCTTCATTAATGCATATTCTTCGTCGTCAAGGCGCCCCGGCTTGCGAAGAATGGCATCCGGTATGCCGACTTTGCCAATGTCGTGGAGAAGTGCCGCGACTTCAAGATTCTGAAGTGCGGCTCCTTCGAGGCCGAGCTCCTGGCCGACGCGCATGCCCCATTCAGCCAGACGTGTGCTATGGACTCCGGTGTTGAGATCTTTCAGGTCAAGGAGTTGATTGAATGCGCAGATCACGGAGCTGCGCAGCGCCGAGGCTTGCTCTTCCAGCTGCTTGATTCGGAGGGACTCCGGCGCCACAAGAAGCGGGGAGCTTCTCGTCGGCGCCGGAATTTGACCCTTCAGCATGAGCAATTTACAAGCAGAGCAACGAGCATGAGCTTGAGCTTGAAGTAGTAGTTGAGCTGGAGCTGTTCACCCACGCGGAAACGGCTTGATACACGTTGAGGCGGCCGTGGTTCAGGTCCGGCGTGAGAACTTGTGCGTTCGCCAGGGCATTTCCAACTTGCGATTGGTTAAAACCTGCCTGCTTGGCGCTGAGGAGCAGAGCTACCGTGCCTGCCACCAGCGGCGAACTGAAAGAGGTGCCCGATTCGCTGGCATACGTCCCACCGGGATAAGTGCTGATGACGTATTCTCCTGGAGCGGCAATCCAGACATCTGCGGAACCATAATTGGAGAACGAGGAGCGGGTGTCCCAATCGGTCGTTGAAGCAATGCCGACAACGTTGCCGTTCATGGCGGCGGGATAGACACGTGCGTTAGTACTCTCATTACCGGCCGCTGCCACAAGCACGACGCCAGCCTTATTGGCGTATGAGACCGCCTGCTGCAAACTGCGCGACGAAGAGCTAAGGTCGAAGCTCATGTTCACAACGTTGGCGTGATTCTGAACCGCATAATAAAGGGCAGCCACGATGTTCGAAAGATAGCCGGTCCCGTTCGCTGAGAACGCCTTGAGCGGGAGAATCTTAGCCTTGGGAGCGACAAGGTGGACTAACCCCGAGGTCATCGTGCCGTGCCCGAAAGCAACATACGGAGAACCATCCAGAACTGCGGCAGTTGACTGATCCAGTACCGCGGCCGTCGATTGCTGGACATAGCCAGGCTGTTGATTGGAGCTAGTCCCTTCGTAACCGCTCTGCATACCGGTCACATCGAGCCATTCGGAAGCACCCGGCTGGTTTCGCGTGAAATCGTAGCCTTCGAGAAGCACGGGAGACAAAACGGGGTGATGTGGGTCAACGCCGGTATCGATAAGCGCCACGATGCCGGTACCGCTGACACCGAAACCATTTTGGGCGTCCTGAATGCGGATGATCTGCGCTGCAGGCTGTGCCGCATAGCCGTGCCACACTACGGTTCCGTAATAGTTTACCGGCGAGGTGTCATAGAGTCCGTAAGGAATGCTTGGAAGAGACGGTCGCGCAATCGGCAAGAAAAGATCCCGCTCTATGCTTACGATCCCCAACAACGACTCCAACAAAGTCAGCGTCGTGTTCAGAAGGTTTGTGGAGGTGACGAGAAAGGTCTGGCCGAGTTTACCGTCCAAACTCCCTTGAACCTGGCACCCAAGCAGAGAGCACAGATTCAAGACCGAAGAGAGACCCCCAGTGGAAACAACGATGTAGCGCTGCTGGGCAGCTGCCGGCTTGGACCAAGCCAGCATAAGGACGATCATCGCAAAAAGAACGGTGGTCCTGCGTTTCATAGGTTGCGACCCTGAAAGGGCCTCCCATTCGTGGATTCCTCAGGTATTGGCCGGTGCATTGCCCCGCTAGTTTCTCGGGACCATCCTTCCGTTCCAATAGTACGACCAGGCTTTCCTGGCCACCCAAGTTAGCCATGGGACGCGGTACTTTCGTACCGAGGCCGCACCGCGGGGCTAAATGAACGGACGTTGGAATCATTTGTCATCCTGCGACAGACGGCCGAGCGCATCGCGCAGCGAAATCACAATGGGCTCGCCACGCGGACTCGAAAAAGTTATTTGCAGGTCGCCGCTGTTTTTGATGTCGCAAGTAAATTCTCCATGCTGATTGCTCACGGCGTGCACCACGTGACCCCGCAGATTGGACAGCGTAATGTTCACGTCTTTGCCGGCAATCCCGGGATTGCTCAAATCCAGGAGCTGACCAGTGACCTGTAGATCGTTGCTGCCGGGTTTGGCTTCAATTTGCAGGTCAATTTGAAACGGATCGGCGCGATAGAGCATTTGTCTTGAATCCGTAGCTGCCGACCGGGCTCCTTCGACAACGGGCTGCAAAAGGCTGTCGAAGAGGACCGAGATCCGGCTCCTGGATTCTTTTCTTTGGCCCTTCAGACTAGCAGCCACAAAAGCTGCCTTGACGATCCGCAGGGTAGCGGCAGGCGGCTGGTAGTTCCGTTCCGCCACCGCCGACCTTTGCACGCGCTGCCACATGGAAACGGCTTCCCGGCAGCCTTGGCACCCTTCCTTCAGATGGTTCTCCATTTCGTCCCGGTCCCCGGGAGAAACTGCCTGATTCACGAAATCGATCCATTCCTCGGTCGTAAAATGCTTCATCGTTTCCCCCCCGCTTTCCTTTCCATATTCCGGCCACTCCCCCCACTAGCACCGGAACCTTCACCAACGCTCGTTTATAAGGGCCGAAAAAAGATCAAAAAATACCTACAAACAGGCAGGAAAGAGTTTTAGTTAAGTCCTGTAGAATGAGCGAGCTTGCCGACCAGAACAAAAGGCGCCCAGTAAAACGGGTGGGGCCTCGTTTGGCGCAGTTCGCGCATGGCGTGTTGCAAAGACTCGGCCATACTATGGCCTTCGATGTAACGCCGATAGAAATGGCCCATTAACTGGGCCGTGCTTTCGTCGTGAACGTCCCATAAAGAAAGCAGCAAGGTGGTTGCCCCAGCACAAAACAGGCCGCGCTGCAGGCCCAGCAGCTCGTCGCCAGCAGCCACAAAATTCATGCCCGTAGCGCAACCGCTCAGGGTAACCAGCCTGGCGTTCAACTTCATTTGGTAGAGGTCATACAGATTCAGATACCCGTCGCCTAAGCGAATCCCAGAAAACATCGGGTTGTCCTGGCGGTATACCCCGTGCGTGGCGATATGTAAGAGCCCACTCTCCGGCCCCTTTTCACGAAGCAGAGAAGAGGTCGCGTACTCACCGAGGTGGAGGGAAGAATGCGGCAGGAGAGAGCTCACGCAGCGCACTTCGTCAAGAATTTGCGGCGCGCGCTCATCGGCAATCCCCAGAACCAGTGAGGCAGGAGCATTGCTCGTGGCCTTCTGCTGGCACAGCGAGAAAACCGTTGCGCTCGGCGCATAAGAAATCGTGAACGCATCCGAGAGATATTCGCTGCCGTTTTTCAAAGCGTGGAAGGGCAGGAAATGAAGAGGGCCGTGAGGAACGAAAATCACATGGGTTCCCTGAAGGAGCATGCGCAATGGCGCGATGAGCTCGCTGTAGAGCGATTCCAAGTGGCTCTCCGTGGCGCGCAACAGCGCCTCTTCGAAGCGCCTCACGTAAACGTTGCCCATGCGGAATTTGGAGACTTGAAAGCGGAGCAATTGCAGGAGATGCGTCACGCGGGACAGCATGGTCAGCGGGATAATTCGGGCACTGTCCTCGGAGATGATGGCGGCAACCAACTGCTCGCCGGCGGTGAAATATTCGACGAGCGTCGTATCTTGGGGCAAGGCAGCCTGGAGCTTCTTCAGTGAAAAATCGGCCGGTGCTTCGAGAGTCGCATTTTCTCGTTCATGAGCGGGCAGCTCGCGCAGGGTGCGCAACAGCTCCTTTTCATGCGATTGCGCGATTTCCTGAAGGTTTTCCAGCTTCTGGCGCGATTGGGCTTCGGGCTGCAATTGCTCGAGCTCAATGCGGTGGTAATACCAATTGAGTTCTTCTCGCAAATCGCGGATTCGCCGGACCAGCTCGCTTTGACCCGTCTCTCCGAGCGGAAGGCTCTGGCCGCTCTGAAAAATCATTTCGATCATGTTGCGCGACTTCGCCGCTTCGATGCAGGCGAAAGCCTCCTCGTCAGAAGCCCCGGCGTCCCCGCCACTCAGGTAAAGGGCGACCAGCGCCTCATAAACTTGCATTCTATTTTTGACAAAGGAGATCTTAAGCTCCTCGCCCTGCAGCCTGCTGCGCAGCGTTTCGAGCGCGCTGCGCGCCTCCAGATAAGCGCGGTGCGCCGCTTGCCGCTCGCCGCGCGCGCGAGCGATTTCTCCTTCGAGGAAATGCGCCTGGTAAATCAGCACCGGCGTCTGAAGCCCGGAAAGCTTGGCAATGGCTGCGCGGGTTTCCTGGTCGGCCCCTCGAAGATCATCCACTTGGAAAGCGATCTGAGCGAGAAGAAGATGCGCCAGTACGGCTTTTCCCGAAAGCGCTGATTGATCGAAAAAAGCCGCAGCCGAAGTGCACAGCCGCCTAGCCTCGAAATAACGGCCCTCCTGGAACAACAATAAACCTTGGTACAAATCAATCAGCCAGGGCCAAACCAGATTGTCCTCGCGCACAAAGATCTCGCGAGCCTTTACAAAGCGCTCCAGCGCCTGCGTCGTCTTTCCCTGCTGGCCGTACGCGGTAGCTTCGTTGGCAAGAGTTTTTGCCGCTTCGTAGCCCATACCCAGCTTTTGGAAACGAAGGAAGCCTTCGTGGGCCATCTCGCGGGCCTCTTCGCTGAGATTCAGCTCGAGGTAAATGTCGGAAAGATCCAAATGGCAAAGCGCAAGATGATAGGCGTCGCCCGTGGCCTCGCAAGCGCGCCTCGCGGCGTAGAGTGCTTCAATCGCCAGGCTGTATTCCCCGCGCAGGTAATACAAATAGGCGATGTTGTAGTCGGCCTGAGCGACAAGCAGCGGCATGTTGTGCTTCTGGCAGAAGGCGCGGGCTCTCTGGTAAGTGGCGAGTGCGCGCGGGAAATCGTTCAGGCTAATCAGACAGACCGCCATGTTGCTGAGGACCACGCCGATTCCTTCCACATCCTTGTACGGCAGCAAGCCCTCGTAGGCGCGCTCGTAATGGGCGATCGATTCTTCAAAGCGGTCCTGCCGGTGATAGATGTTGCCGACGTTGATCTCCAGCCGGGCAAGCCGCCGCGGGTCATCCAGCCGCGTAAATATTTCTCTGGCCCGTTCCGCGGCGTGGAACGCTTGGTCATATTCCCCGAGCAAGATGAGAGGTTGAATGGAGGTGCTCAGAGTGCGGGCAGCCTCTTTCCAATCGCCCAACGACTCGTATAGTTGAAAAGCCTGCTGGTTATGCTCCATGGCCGCGCGATTGTCACCCGACAAATAAAGAGCGTTGGCCTTCGCCCGCAAGCCGAGCGCCAGAGCATCTTTGCGTTTGAGACGCCGGGCGATAAGGATGGCCGCTTCCGCAAGATGCAGAGCCTCCTGGGTACTGACGCGAACTCTTTCGACCACCAACTCGGCGAGCTGTTCGACAAATTCCTTACGAATTAGGCCGCGATGCCGCGTGAAAAACTTGCGACGATCGGCCTCAGCGGAAAGCTGGGCCAGCTGGGCGATTGATTTGCGCGTAGAGGTCTTGCTACGGGTTCCGGGCATCGGAAAAACCCAAATCCTCGAGTTGCCTGCGAAGCCGCTCGATGCATCGCTGGCGCGTGAATCCAATGGAGCCTACGGCGAGCCCCAACTCCTTGGCAACTTCGGCGTAGGGCCGCGCGGGAACTTCATAAAAAAGCAGCTCCACCAGCCGGCGGCACTGCGGAGTGAGCGCGGCCATGGCTCCCCGCAGCATCTGCTCTTCCTGTGTTTGCTGCACCAGGTCTTCGGCGATGGCCGGGACTTCCGGTTCGGGCAAGTCCTCATCGGAGTCGCGACTGACCACCCGCCGGCTCTGCCGCTTCAAGCGGTAACACTCGTGGTGAGCCACCTGCATCAGCCATTTCGGAAGCGCGCGCGGCTCACGCAGTTCCGGCAAGCGCACCAAGAGTTCGGTACAAGTGGCCTGAAAAACATCCGCCGCCTCTTGGGGCGAGAGCCCGTATTTTACAGGGATGGAATAAATCAAAGCCTTGTATTTGTCGATGAGCAGAGACCAGGCTTCTTCGCTTCCGGCCAGGCACTCTTTGACGAGAAGCGTGTCGTTCCAAACGACCGCCTCGTTTTTCCTGGTTCTTGAGCCTGTGGGACTCATCGAGTGGCATTTACCGCGTCATTCTTGAGATACAGCTGCTCCACGTTCCAAAGCACATAAGGTTCTAACACGGCTGGGCGGAAATTGCCGACCGACTTCTTCGCTCCCGTTAGAATATCCGGGCTGGCCAGAAAAATCATAGGCTGGTATTCCCGGAGGAGTTCCTGGGCGCGGTCGTACAGCTTCTTTCGCTGCTCGAATGTGCGGGCGTACATTTGTTCGTCGATCAACCGATCAATCTCCGCTTCCCAGGGTGTGGCCGGGTGGGCTTGCGAAGGGTTCCAAAGATGCGTGCCGCCCCTCGATAGCCACACATTGACGTCCACGTTTGGGTCGGCATCCGGGCTTACCATCCCGAGCACGCAGGCGTCGTATTCCTTGGTTTGCGTGACGCGATCAAGCAGCGACCGAAACTCGAGCGGCACAACCGCAACGCGCATTCCGAGCTGCTTCAAATCGTCCTGAATTAATGTGGCCATCTTAGCCCGGTCAGCGTTGGACGAACTCGTGACAACAGAGAATTCCACGGGTTTGCCGCCCGAGTCGAGCAATGTTATTTCGCCATCGGACGCGCTGGTCCAAGAAAAACCGGCCTCCTTCAACAGCGTGCGCGCTCGATCGAGCGAACGTGGAGGATGTGGCAGTTTCTCATCCTGCCAGCGGCGATTGCCCGGCGTGACCAAACCCCACAATGGAGCGCCGCGCCCCTGGTAAACGAGCCGCACAATCGCCTCGCGGTCTATGGCAGCCGACACCGCTTGCCGGAACTTCGCCTCGCGGAACCATTTTTGTCTTTGCACGATTTCTGCTGGCGTCTTCTCAGTAGGATCGCTTAAATTAAAAAACAGAAAGTTATACTCGAAGCCCGGCCCGGCGTCCACCATTGTGTAGTTTCCCTCTTGCCGGGACAACACCGAAAAATTCTCTGCCCCTAGCCGGCTGATTACATCGGTTTCGCCGGACTGAAACCGCAAGACTTGTGCGTCCGCGCTGGGCACAAAAAGGAAGACCAATTCGTTCAGATAGGGCAACCGATTCCCTTTCTCATCTGCTTTCCAGAAATAGGGATTGCGCTCGAGCACCAATCGTTGCCCGGCAACGTATTCCTTTAATCGAAAAGGACCGAGACCGGCCCACTCGTTTGGCCGCGTCGCGAGCGCCCCGAGTTGGGCAATCTTCCCTTCCTCGTAAGGCTTTTCGAGGAGATGCTTCGGCAGGATCGCCCATCCATCAAACATCCTTTCCGCCACGCCATAGGGCTTGGGGAGTTGAAAGACGATGGTTTGCGAATCTGTTTTGCGCAGAGAAAGAGGTTTGCCATCAAAAAGCAAAAGATCGCGTTGGGGTGCATGTACTTTTTCATCGAGATACACGCGGAAGGTGAACAACACATCATCGGCATCGAGCGGGTAGCCATCAGAAAACTTTAGCCCGCTCCTCAAGACCAACGTGTATCGCAATCCGTCCGGTGAGATTTTCCAGGACTTCGCCAGGGCGGGTTCCGTCAATTGCGTCGCGCGGTTGATATGCACCAGGTCCGCCTGCATGGCGCCGATCACTTCGCGTGAGGGAGCGTCAAGGGCAATTAAGGGATTCAAGGTTTTGGGCTCGGCGCGCAAGGCAACCACAAGTCGCCCGCCGGGATGGCCCATCTCACCGGCAAGTACCAGCAATTCTTCCTTGGAATTGTTCTGCGGCGGAGAACCGGCGGTGGGTCGGGTGAATAACGCCGCAAGAACGAACAGCAGAAGGAAGACGATTCGTCGAGACGAGCAATTTGCTCTCTCAGGTTTCACTCTAGGCTCCTGAAGTTATCTCTCTATCTTGTACGGCTCGGCGCGCTCCTGCAACTCGCTCCCCAGCCCCAAGTATCCCAGAAAGAACGGCAACATGATGAGCGCAGGCAAATACATCCACCAGTAAGAAACCAGAACGCTGTATTGCTGCAAACTGGAAAGAAGGTTTCCCCAACTGGGGACCGGCTCAGGGACACCCAGGCCGAGAAAGGAAAGCGTCATCTCGGCGAGTATGAACTGCGGAACAAGAATGGCCGCTTGGGTTAGAAGCACGCTTGAAGTCGCCGGGAGAATGTGCCGCCGCAACAGGTATCCGTCGGTGGCTCCAAACCCTCGAGCGGCGCGGACAAAATCACGCTCCTTCGCGCTTAGGACGACCCCACGAACCAGTCGCGCCAGGCGCGCCCAGCCCACGGCCCCAAGGACGGCAACGATGAGGAAGAAGGCCTCGAGCGGACCGACCGCGAGGGGCAAGAAGGCGCGGAGCGCGAAAAGCAGATAAAGCCAGGGCAGGGCCAGGAAGAGTTCCGCAAGGCGCATGAGCAAATCATCTCTCCATCCGCCGTAATAGCCCGCCGCCGCGCCGACACACAAGCCAAGCAAGACGGTGACTCCGGCGCCCAAGAGACCGGCAAATAGCGATACTCGCCCGCCATAAAGAAAACGCGACAACTGATCCCTTCCGTATGCGTCGCTTCCCAGCAGATAAATTCTTTCGTTTTCTGCTCCGAATAGGTGTAAACGGCTCGGCAGAAGTCCCAGCAATCGGTAGTTCGCGCCGCGAACCATAAACTTCAGCGGAAGCGCTCGCCGTGTGTCTTCCTCGTACTGGTCAAAAGAGCCTTCGGCGAGCTTCAGTGCATACGCGAACGGGCGTGCGTGAAAATGTCCTCGGTTGTCCAGGAAATGAAGACGCATCGGCGGCAAATAGGGCCTTCCACGGTCCTGTTCTGTCGGATCGTAGGGCGCAAAGAAACCGGCAAAGAGCACACAAGCGTGCAGCGCGACAAGCACTACCAGCCACCCCGAAATGGCGCGCCTGCCTCTCAAGCGCCGGTCTCCGTGCGAATTCGCGGATCGGCCCAGTACAAAAGTAGATCGGCGAGGAAATTCCCGCCAACCAGGAAAAGCGTGGAAAGGAGAACGCCACCGATCACCACATAAATGTCGCGCGCCAAGATGGCCTCCAGCAAGAATGGGCCGAGGCCGGGCCAGCTCATCACCACCTCGATGAGCAACGAGCCGCTCAGCAGCGTCCCGATACTGAACCCGAACAGAGCAACGAGTGGATTCGCTGCCGCGGGAAGCGCATAGCGATAAAGCAATGTGCGCCGGGGGATGCCATGCCCTTCTGCCGCGAGGAGAAACGGAGCGAGGAGGACTTCCGCCACAGCCGCGCGCACGTGGCGCACAAGCAGGGGCAGGACGGAAAGCACGAGTGCCGCAACCGGCAGGGCCATGTGCAATAGCAGATCGCGAGTCTTCCCGAGGAAGGAAAGGTTTTCGAAATTCAGCGATACCATGCCTCCGGTCGGGAGGCGCCCCATCTTCACCGCAATGACCAAGAGACCGAGCGCAAGGACCAAATCTGGAATAACCAGAAGGGCCGCAGTTCCCCATGAGAGCAGGCGGTCGGGTAAGCGGCCAAGATGGTCGGCGCTCCAAATGCCTAGCGGCAGAGCTATCCCCCACGCCAGCAGCATGACCGTTACGGTCAAAAGCAGAGTGTTTCGCGCGCGAACCAGGAGAAGCGGTGCCACGGGAGTGTTGTAGGCAAACGAAAAGCCCATGTCCCCGTGAGCCAGCGAAATCACCCAATGGACATAACGGACAGGCAGCGGCCGGTCAAGTTCATATCGGGAGCGCAGCGCCACAATCGTCTCCGGCGCGATCTGCGGGTTCAGGCGCATTTCATCGAAATAACTTCCCGGGGCAAGAACCGTAAACGCGAAGGCAAGGAGGGAAACGCCCAGGAGCAAGAAAGCAGCGTGAGCGGATCTGCGCAGCAAATAACGCATCACGACTCCGCCAACGGGGGCCGCGACAAGTCCAGACGAGGGACGGCCGCCAAAAGCTCACGGGTGATCCTGTTTTCGGGGTGCGTCAGGATTTCTTCCGGCGCCCCCTGTTCCACAATCTGCCCGCGGCTCATCACCGCGATCTCATCCGCCAGATGCGCAGCCATCGCCAAGTCGTGGGAGATAAAAAGATAAGTCATCCCTAGCGAGGCTTGCAGCTCCATCAGAAGATTCGCGATTTGCGCCTGCACGGAACAATCGAGGGCCGACAGGGCTTCGTCGAGAATCAGCAGCTTTGGCCGGAGACCTAATGCCCTGGCAATTCCAAGCCGCTGCCGCTGCCCACCACTTAACTCCGAAGGGAGTTTCTCTCCCAGGTGGGAGGATAGACCAACTTGCTCTAATAAGGCCTGGGCGCGTGGGTGCATTTCGTCACGGCTGAGATTCCCTTGGAGAACGAGAGGCTCGGTCAGAATCTCGAGCACGCTCCATCTTGGGTTGAAGGAGTTCGCCGGATCCTGAAAGATCAGCTGGATTTGCCGGCGGATAACTCTACGGTCTTTTTCCTTGAGTCCGCTGAGGCTGGTTTCTTCAAACCACAGGTTTCCTGACGTAGGCTTCTCGAAGCAGGCAAGGCAGAAGGCCAGCGTGCTCTTTCCGGAGCCCGACTCACCCACAATGGCAAGCGTGGTTCCTCGAAAAATCGAAAAAGAAACACCATCGAGCGCCCGCACCTCTTCGACTGATCCGACGAGCTTTCTTTTCGAATAATGCTTCACCAGGTTTTCCACTCGAACGAGCGGCTCGCTCGTTTCATGGCTTTCCGCTGTCATCACTGGCCTTCATACCGGAAGCAAGAAACGGTGTGCGTTTCGCTCAAGTTTACCAATCCCGGCTCGCGTGATTTGCAAATGTCCATCCGCTCGGGGCATCTGGGCTCGAAGGGACACCCTTCTCGAGGCACGGAAGATGAGAATGAATCACCGGAAATTGCGGGCAACTTTTTTTTGCCCGCTTGGCGCGGCGCGCTCGCAAGGGGTGGAATCGACTGGAAAAGCGACCGCGTGTAAGGATGCTTGGGCGAAGCCAATACTCCCTGGGCCGGCCCCAGTTCGATCACTCGTCCGGCGTATAAGACCAAAATACGATCGGCAAAACCCGCGAGCAGCGCCGGATTGTGAGTAATGAACATCATCGTGAGGCTCAGGCTTTTCCGCAGAGCGCGAAATACCCCCAGGATTTCCATCTGTGTCGTGGGATCGAGCGATGCCGTGGGTTCATCGGCAATGATGACCGACGGCCCACAGGCAATGGCCTGCGCGATGAGCACGCGCTGGCGCTGACCTCCGCTAAGCTGATGAGGATGAGAGCGGCGAATGCGCTCCGCTTCCTCCGCAAAAAACAGTTGCTCGAGGACTTCGCGTGTCCGCTGATCGAACCCTCGCCGCCCCTTCGTCCCATGCGCGGCTAATACGTGGCGAATCTGCCGGCCCGCTCGCATCGTCGGGTGAAGCGCAACCGACGGCTCCTGGAAAATCAAAGAAATACGGTTCCCCCGGATTTTTTGAAGCTCGCCGGGTTTGGCCTGAAGAAGATCCTGGCCCTCAAATAACACCGTCCCGGACACGGTGAGGGCATTGGCACAGAAGAGCCCCAAGAGCGACGTTGCAAGGGTGCTCTTGCCCGAGCCGGATTCTCCGAGAACGCCCAAGACCTCGCCGGACTCTAGAGAAAAACTCACGCCGTCGAGCGCCCGGAAAGCAGGGCCCCCGCGCGAGCGATAGGTAACCCGGAGATCGCGAACCTCCAGAATGGACGCCATGCACGGCATGTTGAAGCAGGAAGGCGGAGTGAACAAGGCAAACCTGATGGGCAGCGAACCAAAGTTGACATCCTCCGCGCCCTTAGAAAAGGGCGAGGATTCCGACGAGCCGGTCTGGTTGGTTTTAACCAGAGCGCTTTCGGCCGGTTCCTGTTTCATCGATCGGCCTTACTGCGCCGCATCTCCGCAGGCTTCACATCGGGCCTGCCCGGCCCTAGGTCTTGCGACAAAAGAAATATACACCAAAGACCTGCGCCTTGTATCCCCGTTCTCAAGAACGGTAAGAACGGACCCTTACGGCGCATCTGGCAATCCGCCAGGGACATCGCCCGGGATTACGGGCTTTCTTTCGTTACTTTCAGATAATCAGGTAAACAGGGGAGCCGAAATTCGGGTTTCTGCCCGAGTACTGGCATAACCACGTTCCGTCCCTTAGGTTTTGCATGGAAGGCTGAGTACCCCGGGAAAGCCGCTAAAAATGAGCAAATGGGCTCTACTGTCTCAAGATGAGATGAAAAACAGGTCCTACCAACACGTGGTTGGCTCAGACCTAAAATTAGGGTCTTTACCTGAGGCGCTTTCAGGCGTTTACTTGCTTGAGGCGGCAGGTTTCAACGTGGTATCTGACCTACCGGTTTCGATAGCAGCTGGGGTGTGAGCTGCCAATCCCTGTGCGGTTTCAGACGAGGAGAGCAATGTTATGGCCAAGCGAGATGAATCGTCAGAGCTGCTTCGCGAACTGGTGGCACACCTCCGCCAGAACAGAACGCAGCTCCGCGAAGAGTGGGTTGGCCGCATTTCTGAAACCCGGCTGCTGACGGCTATGACCAAGGAAGAAATCTTCGCCGAAGCCACGTCGGTGTACGACAGCTACGTCGAGGCTCTCGAGACGGAAACCTTCGAAGCGCTGCAGGCTTACGCAAGAAATCTTTCCGAGCGCATCATTCCGCGCGGCGTCGAAACGCATGAAGTTGTCGGTATTGTTCTCCTCCTCCGCGACGTGCTGGCGCGCTCTCTTTTCGCAAAGTATCAGACCGATTTCAAGAAGCTGAACCGCATCTTGGACGCCTACGAACCGGCGGCCAACCGCATCGCCAACACCGTGGCCGTCGGTTTCGTCCAGGAACGCGAGCGCGTCATCCGTCAGCAGCAGGAAGCCATCCGGGAACTGTCGACTCCGGTTCTGCAGGTTCGCGAACGCCTGTTGATTCTCCCGATCATCGGGGTGATCGACCCGCAGCGGGCGCGACAATTGACCGAACAGCTGCTGCGCGGAATCCGCACCAACCGCGCAAAAGTAGTGGTCATCGACATCACGGGCGTCGCGGCGATGGACGTTACGGTGGCGAACCACCTGGTGCAAACCGTCGAAGCCTCGCGGTTGCTTGGCGCGACGGTCATTGTCACAGGCTTGTCTCCCGAGATTGCCCAGACGCTGGTAACCATCGGCGTAGACCTTGGCAAGATGAACACCGTCGGCGACCTGCAGGGAGGCATCGAGCAGGCCGAGCGGCTCTTGGGATACAAAGTAATGGCGTTGGCGGAACCCAACTAGGAAGCCAGGGGAAAAAGGGCGACGTGGAAGTTCCTATTCTCAAGCAGGGGGCGGTCCTGATCGCAACGTTTCAGGCGGCCCTGTCCGACGCAGACCTCAATCATCTGCGCAGCGCCCTAGTACAACAAGTGGTGAGATTCCGTTCGCGTGGGGTCATCGTGGATGTGACCGCGATGGACGTCATGGATTCGTTTGCTTCACGAACACTGCGCGAGATCGCCCACATAATCCGCCTGCGTGGTGCCGAAACCGTTATCGTGGGAATCCAGCCGGAAGTCGCATTCGCGATGGTCCAGCTCGGTTTGACTCTGGAAGGTGTCGCCACGGCCCTCGATCTGGAAGAGGGATTGGCCTATCTGAACCAGAAGTTCAAAACCATGAAGTGAGAGTGAGCCTAAGTGTCCCGCGTGGAAATCAGGGTGACTATCAGTTCTGACCAGGACATCGTCGTTGCTCGACAAAAGGGACGGTCCCTCGCTTTGGAACTCGGCTTTTCTTCGGGTGACGCCACGCTGATCGCCACTGCCATTTCAGAACTTGCGAGAAACATCGTGTCGTACGCCGGCAGCGGCCAGATCGCCTTGAAAGACCTGCAAGGTAGTACGCGTGTCGGAATCACTGTCACTGCCTCTGACACCGGCCCAGGGATTCCCAACGTAAGCCAAGCCTTGCGAGACGGCTTTTCTACCTCAGGAAGTCTAGGCCTCGGACTTCCCGGAGTGCGACGCCTGATGGACGAGTTTGAAATTGACTCCAAGCCCGGCCAGGGGACCAGGGTGGTGGTGAAAAAATGGAGACCATAAGAAGCCCCATGGCCGAGTACGGAGTGGCCAAGTTCGTTCTTCCCGGCGAAGGCGAGTCTGGCGACCAACATTTAGTCTGTTGCAACGAAAACGGAATTTTGGTCGCGGCCATCGACGGAATCGGGCACGGAGCGGAGGCCGCCAACGCAGCCAAGGCCGCCATCACCGTTCTGAGAAACGGCGTGGGCGAACCGATTATCCCCCTGGTGGTGACCTGCCACGAAAGACTCCGGGCAACACGCGGGGTGGTCCTGAGCATTGCTTCGGTAGACGTAAGCCACGGCCTGATGACCTGGCTGGGTGTCGGAAATGTGCATGGCGTGCTGGTGCGTGCTGACAAAAAGTCGACGCAGGAAACCCTCTTGCTGCGAGGCGGCGTGATTGGCGACCACCTGCCCCAGCTGCAAGCCGCCGTGCATCCCGTAGCACAGGGGGACCTGCTCGTTTTCGCAACCGATGGGATTCGGACTGATTTCACGGGGACTCTTTCCGCGCTCGAGAATCCGCAAAGAGCCGCGGACAGAATCCTGAAGGTCTTTGGCAACCGAAGCGACGATGCTTTGGTTCTGGCTTTGCGCATTACGGGAATTCATTTATGAAATCAGACACGGGGCAGAAAAAACGAGAGCAAATGGAGTTTCAGGACGAGTACGCGGAGACGTTGCGTGATTATGCAATGGGCGGAGGCGAAGCGGTGCTGGGCCGAGCTTACGAGCTGGGCCGTCGTGCGATTGCGGAACCCAAGAGCCTGCTGGAGTTGGTCTCTCTTCACCATAAGGTCCTGAAGGAATTGTTTCAGAATTCGGTCGACCGGGGATCCCCAGGACAACTCGTCCAGATAAGCTGTGATTTTTTGTCCGAGTGCGTGTCTCCTTACGAAATGGCGCAGCGCGGATTCCAGGACGCCGTTAAGGCCCTCAGACAGCTCAACGAAACACTCGAGGAAGAGATAAAGCGCATCGCTTACTCGGTCCACGATGAGGCCGGCCAGCTGCTGGTCGCCGTCCATCTCGCTCTGGCAAATCTGGCGCTGGAGCTGCCGCCGGGCCGGAAGGAACAGGTCAGGGAAATCGAAGGGCTGCTCAACGAGGTTGAAAAACATCTGCGCCGGTATTCGCATGAGCTTCGCCCGACGATCCTCGACGATCTGGGGTGGATTCCCGCCATCCGTTTTCTCGCTGAGGGAATCTCCAAGCGCGCGAATCTGCCCATCCACATTGAAGCAAAGTTTTCCGGGCGACTGCCGGGCACCGTCGAGACCACGCTTTATCGCGTTGTGCAAGAAGCGTTGACCAATGCCGTCAAACACGCCAAAGCCAAAAATGTCTGGATTCGGGCGTGGCTGAAGGACCGGGTATTGCATTGCGCGATTCGCGATGATGGCGCGGGTTTTGACGCGCAGGCGGCCCAGGCTGCAACCGGTCGCAAGGGATTAGGGTTGATCGCGATGCGCGAGCGTTTAAGCGCCATTGGCGGAACCTTATGGATTGAGTCATCGCAAAGAAGTGGAACCGAACTATCAATCAGACTTCCCATGGAGGACGATCATGTCAATTAGAGTAGTGCTGGCTGACGATCATGTTTTGGTGAGACAAGGCTTGAAGTCCCTTCTCGAGCGGGAAAAGCTCCAGGTAGTGGCTGAAGCATCTGATGGCCAGGAAGCGGTTCGCTACTCGGAGACCTTGCATCCCGATATCGCCGTCGTTGACATCAGCATGCCAACGCTGAACGGCATCGACGCGGTGCGGGAGATGAGCCGGTCCTGCCCCAAGACAAAGACCATTCTCCTGACGCAACATGAAGAAGACCAGTACATTCGAGAAGCGCTCGAAGCGGGCGTGCGTGGATATGTCCTGAAGAGCCAGGCGGCGAACGACCTGGTTCACGCCATTCAACAGGTTTCGCGCGGCCAATTCTATCTAAGCCCCGGCGTTTCCAGGGCGGTTGTGGAAGCTTACCGCACCAAGTCGCAAATGCCCTCCGATCCGCTCACCGTTCGCGAACGCCAGGTGTTGCAACTCATTGCCGAGGGAAGGTCGACCAAGGATGTCGCTTCGCTCCTGGGAATCAGCGTGAAGACCGCCGAATCACATCGCACCAGGCTCATGCAAAAACTGGATATCCATGAAACCGCAAGCCTGGTGCGGTATGCGGTTCGCCGCGGGCTAGTGCAACCCTGAAATCATCAGGCAAAAAATGCCGCCGGCCTTCGCGCCCTTCAAAGTCGCCCGATCATCCGCGGTTGTAGTATGGCGAGCGACGATCCTACGCGGCACTACGGGCAACCGTATCGGCGCAGCTTCTGTAATTGTTGGCGGGCTTCACGGTTTCCGCTCCTGGTTGCCGCTCTCAGGAGGATCCATGCCTGTTCGCAATTCCTCGGAACACCTTCGCCCTTCAAATAACGCCGCGCCAGATCCAATTCCGCCCCAGAACTGCCCGCCTCTACCGCAGACCAAAGGCGACTTGCTTCGACGCTTCTCCCTTGCGCCAAACTCGGAGCTCGAGAATAAGCTGCGCGATACGCGCCTGCCTTCGCGCGAGGAATCTCGGGACTCGGAGTCTTGGAATGATTTTGGGCGGACGAGTGGTCGGAACTTGGGAGCGCCTCGGGTTGAGCGGCATCGGGAATGGCCTGAACGGCAGAGGGAGGCTCGCTCGGAACCTGAGGCAAATTCGGCAAAGGAGAGGAAATACGAGGTTGCGAGTCCGAGGTTCCGTTGAGGTTCTTCCCCAGACGAATCAAGGCATTAGCGACCTTCGGACGGAACCTCCCCACGAAACCGACATTTTGAACCAGCGCTACACACGAAAATAGAAATGCCGCGATAAGGAAGCCTGTCGCAACCTGGTGTAAGACTCCGCGTCGAGCCCCGGAAGAATCCTGCGATTGCCAGGTCACATCCGAGTTAAACAGGGGCGGCGGGTTCCGAGCCGGGCGGGGCTTGACCGGCCGCTGCTCACGGGCCTGCACTTGGGGCGGTGAGGGGACCTGGCTCTGATCCGGATTGGACCTGCCACGAGGAATATCCCGGCCTTGGTCGACGGCCCAGGCGGGCAGCGGATAATCTTGGCGTTGCTGGGCAACCCCTGACTCTCCTGCTTGCTTCAGCCAGTTGCGAATCCGATTACAGCTGTCAACGGCGGGATCAATAAATCGCAATCCCCCGGATTTTTTGGATCTGTCCGTCCACACCACGTCGGCGTTGAGCTCTATCCGCTCTTCAGGATGTGGGGAGATAAAGATTCGCTTGGAGCCCAGTTGGTGAACGGCATCGGCCGCTTGGAACGCCAGGCCCTTTTCCGAGGCATCCAGTACAATTCCGCCGCTTCCCGCTTCAAACTCGAAGTAAGAAATTCCCCCCGGCCTCTTCCTTTGAATACACCGTCGTTCCGTTCTCATGGCTTCTCGTGGTGCTGACGGCTCCCGAGCAACAGCTCCCGTTTGAGCGCTTTCGCTCCACCATCCGCATCCCGGTCGACCTGCCATTCTGGCTCGGGCAATGGTAAGAGCCTGCAACCTGGTGATGTTCCATTCTACAACCTCCCTTTTGGGACCACCTGGAGCCTTAGGTCCATGTGCATGCCGGCAAAATTCGCTTTCCCCGAGCCACGACAACTAAGTTAAATGGTTTCAACAGAATAGACGATTCCATGCAAATGCCGTTTGTGTTTCTTTCTAACCGGCTAAGGTGTTCGCCTCAGAAGAATGAGAGCAACCACCCGATTGCCCGGGGTCGCTGTACCTTCATAACCTGCCAGAGAACCGATGCCCACTCGCGTCTTGCTTGCGGATGATCATGCGCTGATCCGTCAGGGGCTCAAGGCCTTGCTGGAAAAGCAAGGAATCCAAGTCGTTACGGAGGCGTCCGATGGACAGGAAGCCGTGCGCTTGGCCGAGAAGGCCCAGCCTGAAGTGGCCATTCTGGACATCACCATGCCGGTGCTAAACGGGGTCGACGCCGCCCGCGAGCTGATTAAGTCCACGCCGAAAACAAAAGTCATTCTTCTCACCCAGCATGACGAAGATCAATACGTGACGGAAGCGCTTCGCGCCGGCGTAAAGGGATACGTACTCAAAAGCCAGGCTGCCGAAGACTTGGTTCATGCCATTAGGGAAGTTTGCAAAGGATCCGTTTATCTGAGTCCGAGCATTTCGCGGGCGGTCGTAGACGCCTATTTATCGAAGACGTATGTTTCGCCCGATCCTCTTTCCATGCGCGAGCGCCAAGTTCTGCAGTTGGTCGGCGAAGGGAAGTCCACCAAGGATATTGCTTTGCAACTCGGAATCAGCGTCAAGACCGCGGAATCCCATAGGGCTAGACTCATGCGGAAACTTGATATCCATGAAACCGCCAGTCTTGTTCGCTATGCCATTCGGCGCGGGCTAATCCAAGCCTAACCTCCTGCGAAATCAACTATTTCTTCCCCTGCACTCTCAATCTTTATCCTAGGGTCGTTTGGGTGATTCACCGGATTGTTTTCAAAAGCCAAGAAGTTATTGTGCCTCATGGAGGGGGGCTGCCTCCGAGTTCAGGGCCCCGCCTGAAACACCCCAACATCCCTTTGCCCTGGAAGGGAGGCGGCCCATCCCCAATTTCTTGGAGGTTCGCGCGGCGCTGAAAGTGCCCTGGAGTGAGGGACTCGCGAAAGGGTGCAAAGGAAAGCGACCAGTGCGGACCGAGTGTTCTGCCACTGAGGCGGGAAGCGATGCCGATGTCTTCAGAGCGAAGTAAGTCCGGCAGAGAATCACAGAATCACACGGGAATCTGGCAAACCGCGAACCAGCTCAAAGAGTTTGCCCGTTTGCGCATCCCGGTTGACTCCAAGGCCGATTTTCATCTTGGAGACCGGAGACGGCGCTCTCGACGGGGGGCCGATACAGCTTTGGATAGGATATTTCAAGGACTGCTGCGAGAGGCGAACCGCGAGCTTGCCAGCCTGCTGAGGGATGTGCGTGCCGGTTCCGACACGACACTGCTGGACGCCGCGGAAAGCACCGTCATTCGCGACCTTCTCAGGCGTGCGCTTCAGTGTGCGACCAAGCAATACCTGGTGCAAACCGAACTCAGCAATCTTGCGCTCATGGACGAATTGACGGGACTCTATAACCGGCGCGGTTTCCTGGCCCTCGCGGATCGCCAGTTGAGGCTTGCCCGGCGCTCTGACCGCAGCTTGCTTCTGTTTTTCATTGACGTTGACGGACTGAAAGAAATCAATGATTTTTTCGGCCATAGCGAGGGCGATGCTGCATTGGTGTGGACGGCGGAGGCCCTGGAAGCCACTTTTCGCGATTCCGACGTGATTGCACGTATTGGCGGCGACGAGTTCGCCGCGCTGGCCATCGAAGCTTCCGGCCAGAGCGAAGGCTCTATTCGGGAACGCCTGACCGAGTACCTAAGCTCGGTGAGCCGCAAGGATGGTGATTACAGGTTTTCCGTCAGTCTGGGGACCGCGCGCTTCGATCCGTGGAATCCGGTGTCCATTCGAGAGCTCATCGCCGAAGCAGATCGCGCGATGTACGAGCAGAAACGGCGTCGTTCTTCCCTGCGTCTGAGTAACGAGGCCTGTTATCAGTCCTAGAAGGCGAACGTGGACGTTCACACTCTGTGTTCAAAGGAGATCAGATAAGGCGCAGAGTGGATTTTAGAATCAGTTGGATAAACGGGAACGTTGTCACAAGCCCAGTGCACTTCCGAGCTTCGCCGAGTGGGCGACGATCCCGATTGAAAGGGCGAGACACTCATGGCAGTGCGGTCTGGTCGACTTGAAAAACGCATTCAGCTGTCCCTGCCGGTACAGATCTCGAGTCTTTATGATCCCTCAAAGGCCGAGCGGACCACTACGGAGAACGTATGCTCGCTGGGAATGCGCCTCTTGACGCAAAAGGCCAAAGAATTGAACGAGCGGCTGATGATCAGTTCCTTGGTGGGCGATTTGCGGGCGCTGGCTCGCGTTGTTTACTGCCAGCGTTTGCCGGACGGGCGTTTTGGAATCGGAATTCAGTTTCAGGGGCGAGCTGTCAATTGGCAGGCAGGTTCGCTTGCCGACGGCAGGGATTGAGCCCTGAGACGCCGACATTCATTCTTACTTCTTTGTTCCCGCCAGATCGGCGAACGGGACACAATTCGCCACAAACAGAGCCGGAGTTTGACCGGAAGATTCCCGAGAGTCCGGATATGAGGAAAGACATGCGGTTTCGGGGCCTCCTCCGCCTCTGGTCTCGCTGCTCTACGTTCATGAAAGGGTCTACCCGAGTGATTTTCGGGATTGCCCCGGTGTCAGGCTGGGTGATGTAACCGATTGTCCTCCCCCACGGGCTCCGTTAATTTTTTGTTTAGCCTTCCGCCGTGTGCCCCAGCCCCCGGATACGTGCTTGGAAAGGGAAGTCAAAAGACTCGATGATTCGCTTTTCTAGAAATCTGCTCTTGTGTAAGTCCACTTGGGATAGGAAGGATCAATGATCACTTGTGACGCAGCGGTAGTCGGCGCGGGTCCGTATGGACTCTCGGCCGCGGCGCATTTAAGAGCTGCCAATGGATTGGATATTCGCGTTTTCGGCCAGCCGATGTCCTTTTGGGAGAGGCATATGCCCAAATGGATGCTGCTGCGGTCACCTCTGGCAGGGTCGCACCTCTCCGACCCTCAAGGGGCCCTGACGCTCGAAGCTTACCGCGCTGCCTCGGGAAACGAGATCACCGCCCCGCTGCCCCTATGCCGCTTTATCGACTACGGGCGTTGGTTTCAATCGCAGGCTGTTCCTGACACGGATCGGCGAAAAATTGAGCGCATCGAGAAAAACGGAAACGGGTTTCAACTTACGGTAGAAGACGGCGAAGTCTGGCAAGCGCGCCGCGTGATTATCGCAGCAGGGGTTGAGCCCTTTGCCAGCAAGCCCGAGGAATTCAAGCACGTGCCGCGCGAATTGGCCTCCCATTCTTGCGACCACTGTGATCTGGGCCGTTTTGCCGAGAAAAGGGTCGTAGTCATCGGAGCCGGGCAAAGCGCTTTGGAGTCGGCCGCATTGCTCCACGAAGCGGGGGCCGATGTGGAAGTGTTGGTCCGTGCCCCTTTTGTTCGTTGGCTCTGGCGGCGTAAATGGTTTCATACCTTTAAGCCGGTCGCGCGCATGCTGTACGCGCCGGCGGACGTAGGGCAAGCCGGGCTCAGCCAGCTCGTAGCACGTCCTCATTTGTTCCGCCGCATCCCTCGATCGGTTCAAGATCGCTGGGGAAAGCGCGCCATCCGGCCTGCGGGGGCGGCGTGGCTCAACCCTCGGTGTCAACCCATTCGCATTACCACCTCGCGTGTGGTGACCTCGGCAGTTCCCCAAGGCGACAAGCTGTTTCTCACCTTGAACGATGGCACGGAACGCTCTGTGGACCACGCCCTGCTCGCTACCGGCTTTCGCGTAGACATTGCCCATTATCCGTTCCTCTCGAAGCCGTTGCTCAAATCCATCGAGACCATTAACGGCCACCCAAAACTCAAGAACGGGTTCGAGTCTTCTGTCCCCGGACTCCATTTCCTCGGCGCCCCTGCTGCCTGGAGCTTCGGTCCGCTGATGCGCTTCGTTGCCGGTGCGGACTTCGCATCGCGTAACCTGACGCGCGGCATTCTGGGAAGGGTCAAATCCATCACGGCTCAAAAATAATCTTGGCTACAGCGACAATTGCGATTTTGGCAGAACACGCACCGCAGGTGGCGGACCGCGCCAGCAGCTCATGTGGCGCTCTGCTCATGGGTGCGGACTATCGCGCTCTTGGCGTGGCGCGAAGTCTTGGCCGGCGCAACATTCCTGTCTGGGTGATCAAGCAAGGCGGCCATCTGGTGGCGGCCGCCTCGCGCTATGTGCGCCGCAGAGTTTCCTGGCCGGAAGGGGAAGACGCAGAACGAATTGACTTTCTCCTGAACCTCAGTGTCAAGAACGGTCTCAAAGATTGGGCGCTGATTCCCACGGACGACTATACCGTCAGCTTGGCGTCCGTCCATCATGAGCTGCTTTCCAAGCAATATCGCGTCACCGTTCCACGATGGGAAAAATTGCGGTGGGCGTGCGACAAACGGCTGCTTCACGAACTGGCTGAAGGGTTGGGAATTCACCAGCCCTGGACAAAGTGTATTTCCGACGAGCAGGAACTCGCCGGCGTCGACTGCCCTTTCCCCGTCATTCTCAAACCGGCTCTGCGGCTTACGCCCAACAGCCTCGCGATTCCTAAGGCGTGGCGTGCCGACGACCGCGAAGCCCTGTTTCGGCGCTTCAAGGAAGCCAGCAGTCTCGTTCCTCCGGAAAACCTGATCATCCAGGAAGTGGTTCCAGGGGGAGGAGAGACCCAGTTTTCTTACGCGGCGCTTTGCAAAAACGGCGTTCCTCTCGCCTCCGTAGTGGCCAAGCGCCTGCGCCAATATCCCAAGGATTTCGGCCAGTTCAGCACCTTTGTCGAGACCATCAGCGAGCCCCAACTCGCCGAAGCCGCGGAGCGCCTGCTGGCGGCAACTCGCTTCACCGGTCTTGTGGAAGTAGAATTCAAAAAGGATCCGCGGAATGGCCAGTTCAAGGTTTTGGACATCAATCCCCGAGTCTGGGGCTGGCATACCCTCTGCGCGCGGGCGGGCGTCGACTTTTCTTATTTGCTATGGCTTCTCGCAAGAGGCGAGCCAGTTCCCTGTGTGCGAGGGCGCGCAGGCGAGCGCTGGATTCACACGAGCGCCGACCTGCGAGTGGCACTTGGAGGGATTTTGAGCGGAGACTTTTCGTTTGGGTCTTACTTGCGCTCGCTCCGCGGACCGCTGGAATCCGCCATTTTGTCTTGGGACGATCCCGCCCCCGCGCTTCTGGACCTTCCGCTCTTTGCTTACTCGCTGGGCAAGTATGCGTGGCGGGAAAAGATTCTTAGTCCCGTTGGCCAGCAGTTCCGGCCTCGAGGACCGGTTATCCCTTAGGGAATCAACCCGTTCGGGTTTGCAGGGTTTGCTCGATTGCAGCGTTACCCGGCCTTGTTTAGTTTTGCTGTTTCGGTGCGACTGCTGATTTTCTGGAGTTCGCCGCGTCAACGATTGTAGAGCAAAGGGAGGTACAAATTGCGGATCACAGTGATTGGTTGCGGGTACGTGGGTCTGGTTACGGGAACATGCCTTGCCGAGGTAGGACACCAGGTCGTTTGCACCGATAACGACGCCGAACGTATCGCCACGCTAAAGGCCGGCGTCGTGCCCATTTACGAGCCGCACCTCGATGCGCTACTGACCTCTAACCTGCAGGCGAAGCGTCTTTCTTTCGCTGGTGATGCGGCCGATGCAGTGCAATCAGGCGAAGCAATCTTCATCTGCGTGGGCACCCCTCCAAAGGAAAATGGCGAAGCCGACCTCTCTGCCATCGACAATGTGGCGCGTCTGATCGCCACCGAGGCTCACTCTTCAAAACTGGTCATCGAGAAAAGCACGGTGCCCGCCCAAACGGGACAGCAATTGAAGCGCGTGCTCAGCGTTTACCGCCGAGACCCCTCCGTGGAATTCCGCGTGGCCTCCAATCCTGAATTTCTGCGCGAGGGCACGGCCGTGGAGGATTTCCTCCACCCCGATCGCATTGTGTTGGGCGTCGAAGACAAGGACTCTGAAAAGCAGCTTCGTGAGATCTACCGCCCCATCCTGGAAGCCCCTCGAGGAAAAACAAAGATCCATTGTCCGGTGCATTTGGGCGGGTGCCCCCCGGCGAAATCCCCCGAGCTCGTGGTTACCACCATCAACAGCGCCGAACTGATCAAGCATGCCTCCAACTCGTTTCTGGCTTTGAAGATTTCCTACGCCAACATGATTGCAGACCTGTGCGAAAAAGTCGGCGCCGATATTAAAGAAGTTGTTCGTGCCATGGGACTTGATCCCCGGATTGGGCCGCAATTTCTGAATGCAGGACTTGGATTCGGTGGCTTTTGCTTGCCCAAAGACGTCCAGGCATTTGTCCGGCTGGCAGAGCGTTCCGGGGTAAACTTCGGCATGCTAAAAGAGGCCGAGGCGGTCAACAAGCGCCGCGTCGATTTGTTTATTGAAAAAGTCCGCCAGGCGCTTTGGGTGATCAAAGACAAGCGAGTAGGAATCCTAGGCCTGGCGTTTAAGGCCAACACCGACGACATTCGTTTTGCACCATCTCTGGGAGTCATCGAGCGATTGCTGGCTGAGGGAGCACAGATTTGCGCCTACGACCAGGAAGCAATGGACAAAACCTCGGCCATTTTCCCGCAGGTGGAATTCTGCCGCGAACCTGACCACGTCGCTCGCGATGCAGATGCTTTATTGATCCTCACCGAGTGGCCGGAGTTCCGCCAACTCGACTGGAAACGTGTTTACGATGCGATGAGCCGGCCACTCATCGTCGATGGCCGCAACCTACTTGATCCGGCAACCATGACGGAACTTGGGTTTGAATACCACGGCTTCGGCCGGCCCCTCGAAAAGCCGCAGCCACAACTCGTACCCTCTGTCATGGTCGGTCGATCTTCCTCCGCTGTCCAACAACCTCGGTTGGCAACGTGAAGCAAACGCACGCTACCACAACCCGCTAGAGCCCTAAACAGGGACCTTCGAAACAGGACTGCCCCACCGCATCCTACCGGACTCGTTTTCCCCCGTTAGTGCCATTGTAGGACTGGGCCTGACTGCCCCACCTCGCAGAAACCTTATGGTCGCTTTCTGGCCCTGCGAGCAGTTGTTGAACCGCGCTTTCATTGATTAGTGTCTCTCCTTGCTAGCGAGCACTCGCGAGCCGGCCCTTTGGCTCGGAATGCTCCCCGGCCCTGGTTCCCCTCCCCTGCCTCAACCACCCCGGGATTCATTGTTCTGAGAGAGACACTAATGAATCGTTGGGGTAAGATTTCCTTCAGCGTCCTATCGGCTCTTGCGGCGGTCGCATGCACGGCAACGGTTGCGCCTGTGAATGGTCCCGTTGCTCCCATTGCGCCATCCATCGCCACGCAGCCGACAAATCAGACCGTGACGGCAGGCCAGACCGCGACCTTCACGGTGATGGCGAATGGCACGGCACCGCTCACTTACCAGTGGCAAAAGAACGGGACGAATATCGCAGGCGTAACTTCAGCAAGCTACACCACCTCGGCGACCACCACCTCGGATAGCGGCTCGACGTTCGACGTTGTTGTAAGCAACAGTGCAGGAACCGCCACAAGCAATCCCGCGACGCTGACCGTGAACACGGCCGCCGTGGCACCAGCGATCACTACTCAGCCGGCGAATCAGACGGTAACCGCGGGCCAGACCGCCACTTTCTCCGTGGCCGCCTCCGGCACAGCGCCCCTGAGCTATCAATGGAAAAAGAATGGCACGGCCGTCAGCGGCGCCACTTCCGCTTCCTACACGACGCCCGCTAGCTCTTCGTCCGACAATGGCGCGCTCTTCAACGTGGTGGTCAGCAATGCGAGCGGTAGCGTGACGAGCAACATCGCCACTCTCACTGTCAATGCCGCCTCTGCAACCCTGCAAGTCACCACCACGCAGCTTGCCGGTGCGACCCTGTCCGGCGCGTACAGCGCCACTCTTTCTGCTTCTGGCGGCACGACTCCTTATGCTTGGTCTCTCGCCAGCGGCTCTCTGCCGACGGGCCTTACGCTCAGCTCCGCGGGCACCATCTCCGGCACGCCGACTTCCGCAGGCTCTTTTCCCTTCACCGTCCAGGTCACAGACACCGCTTCCCATTCCGCCTCCGCCAATCTCTCCGTCAACGTGGGCAATCCCGTGGTTTCCGTGGCCATCGCTTCCCCGGCGAATAACGCCACTGTTTCCGGCAGCGTCACTGTCTCCGGCACCGCTTCGGACACCGTCTCGGTCAGCTCGGTACAGGTATCCGTCGACAATGGCGCCTACTCAAATGCCTCCGGTACGACAAACTGGTCTTACAGCTTCAATACCGCTTCGCTCTCGAACGGTTCTCACACCCTGACCGCCAAGGCGACCGATGCCGCCGGCCTTTTCGCCATCAGTTCGGTCCTGAATATCTCGGTCAGCAACGGCTCGAGCGCTTCCGACTGCACGCTGTTCGCCTCCCCTTCCGGCAATGACTCCAATTCCGGCACTTCCGCTTCTTCCCCCAAGACTTTTCAGGGCGCTGCCAACGCCACCCAGCCCGGCTCCGTCCTCTGCCTCCTGGGCGGTACCTACAACTTCTCCTCCTCCTTCACTCCCCCCTCGAGCGGCACTCCCTCCTCCTGGATCACCTACAAAAACTACGGCGACGGCCCCGTCAACATCGTCTATACCGGCCCCGCCGACGCTTCCCCCATCTTCCGCCTCGGCAGCGGCTCTTTCCCCACTGGCGGCGTCTCCTATATCGAGTTCCGCGGCCTCAACCTCAATGGCAACAGCAATTCCGGCGACGCTTTCTGGTGCCAGGGCACCCACCACCTCCGCTTTATCAACAATTCCATGAGCGATACCGGCACCGCCGGCATCGGCACCCGCGACTGCGACTACCTCACCGCCGACCACAACCTCATCTACCACAACGGCTACATGCCGGCCTCCACTCCCGACCCCCAGTGGTACGGCTGGACCAGCGGCATCTCCTACAACTCCAACCAGTGGTTCGATACCTACCCCGGCTTCCACAACATCATCTCCAACAACATCGTCGCCGGCGAATTCGACTCCTCCTCCAACCACACCGACGGCAACGGCATCATCCTCGATCTCTCCAACGGCTCCTATAACGCCTCTACCGCCAATACCCCGCCCGTCCTCATCATCAACAACGTCGTCTACGGCAATGGCGGCCGCTGCATCCACGCCTACATCGTCACCAACTTCTGGATCGTCAACAACACCTGCTATAACAACAACCTTGACCCCACCCTCGGCACGGCCGGCTCCTTCTCCACCAGCGGCTCCCAAAACGGCTACTTCATCAACAACCTCTCCCTCGCCTGGAGCAGCGCTTACCCCACTTACATCCAGGAGGGCAGCAACTCCAACATTCAGTACTTCGCCGACATGTACTACGGCAGCTCTCCCAACTTCAGCTCCTCGCAACTCATTCAGGCCAATCCGCTGTTCGTCAGTGCGCCGTCCCTAACCCAGTATGGCTATTCCACCGCCCTGCCCCCCTTGCAGCTTGGCACGGATCTCACTCTGCAATCCGGCAGCCCGGCCTTCGGCAAGGGCATCGACCCCAGCACGCTATCCGGCCTGCCTTCCGCGATCGTCTCCGATCTGAAGAACTACATCTACGCCGACATCAACGGCAAACCGCGCCCCCAGGGCGGCGGCTCCGACCTCGGCGCCTATCAACACTAGGCACACTTTCCCGCGCCAATAAAACCCTTCTCGAGATTCGAAAGCCAGGCAGGCACGACCGGGAGGAGAAGCTCGAGCCTCGTGTTCAGCGAGCGCCGTGAGTTCGTTTGGAGCAGCGGCCGCTGCGCGGCGGTTATGTGACCCTGAAACTCGACTACAAATTGGCTCATTGATTCTAAAGGACTTAAAGTCGAGTTTCTGGCGAGATGGTTCTGATCAACTGCCGAAAAATAACGGGAATTTTGTCGAAGTCCGCCGACTTGTCCAGGAAATAGTTGGCACCGGCAGCCAGACATTCGTCGCGGTATTGCGGATAGGGGAAGTTCGTGCAGATCAGTACCTTAAGCCGAGGGTGGCCCTGCCGGATGGCTCGGAGTACATCGAGCCCCGAACCTCCGGGCATTTGCAAATCCAGGATAACCGCATCGGGATTGGTCTGCTGGATCGAGAGTATCGCCTCCAGTGCGTTGCCCGCTTGGCCGACAATCTCTACGCCGGCAACGTCTTTCAGGAGGTCCGCCAGCCTCTCAACGACGATCTTCGAGTCGTCAGTGATAAAGACCCTCATTTTCTTCCTTTTTCGCGAGGACCTTTCATGCATTCATTTATAGAGGATGACAAATCCACGGCGAGATACATCCGGTAGAACCAGTAATCTTATGTAGGACAATGCCACACAAGAATGAGCGCCAGTGTCCCACAACCCCAGCCACGGCGTCGGAGCACAACCCGTAAAGGCTTTCTCAATCCACCAGTTGGGACCGCAGGGCAAACCGGATCAGCTCCGCGGTGGTTTTCATTCCGGTTTTCTCCAAAATCCTTGAACGATACGTGCTCACGGTTTTGACGCTGAGCGAGAGTTCGTCGGCGATGTCCTTGACCGTCTTGCCGGAGCCAATCATCCGCAACACCTGAAATTCGCGGTCGGAGAGAAGCTCCTGGACCGGAGTGTCCGCTCCCCGCCTCAAATCGTAGGCCAGACGTTCCGCGAGCGTCACGCTCACGTAACGCCCTCCCGACAGCACGCGCCGGACCGCGGTCTTCAGCTCCTCGGGAACGCTGTCCTTGGTTAGATAGCCGGAAGCGCCCGCTTTGAGGGCGCGCCTGGCATACTGCTCCTCCGGATACATGCTCAGGAAAAGAACCGGCAGCTTTGGCCGGAGACGCTTCAGGTCACTCAGGATATCCAGCCCGCTTTTCCCAGGCATACTGATATCCAGAATCACGATTTCCCAATCGTGTTGGCGAACGCAGGCAAGCGCCTCGTCCGCCGTCTTGGCTTCGCCGAAGGTAACCTTGGGAAAGGCCTCTCCGATCGTTTCTTTAAGACCCCGGCGAAAAACTGCATGATCATCAGCAATCAACACTCTCATCACGAATCCTGTCGGGGCTCGGCCGGAGGTAGCACGGGAAATCGCAGCATCAACGTGGTGCCGGACCCTGGAATCCCTTCAATGCTGACCTCTCCATTGAGAAGATGTGCGCGTTCTTGCATGCCCACGAGGCCGAGGGATTTCCGCGCTTTGGCCTCCTGTGGGTCAAAACCCTTGCCGTTGTCGTGAACGGAGAAAATCAGTTCGTCTCCTTCCACTTCCAGACGCGCTTCCACGCTGGTAGCTTGCGCGTGGCGTGCAACGTTGGTCAAGGATTCCTGAAAGATGCGGAAAATAGTTATAGAGCGTTCGGAATCCAGATTCAACGGTTCCCGCGGCAACGCCACCCGGCAGTGAATCCCGGTGCGCCTCTCGAATTCCTGTCCCTGCCACTCGAGCGCGGCAGCAAGTCCCAGGTCATCCAGAGTTCTCGGCCTCAGATCGGAGGCGATTCTCCGCAGCGTCACGATCATGTCGTCGACCAAGCGCATGGACGACTCGATCTTTGCGCGCAGCTGCGCCTGCCGCCTGGTGATTTTGCGGCCAATCAGGGCAAGATCCATTTTGATGGCGGTGCAAGCTTGCCCGAGTTCATCATGGATTTCGCGTGCGATAGAGGCGCGTTCTTCTTCGCGTACCCTCTGAAGCCGAGCCGCGAGGGCGCGAAGCTGCTTAAGCGTCTCTTTGAATTGCTCCTCCGCGTGTTTGCGGTCCGCAATCTCAACCCGCAGCTCTTCGTTCACTCTGGTAAGGACTGCCGCCCGTTGTTCAACGCGCAGTTCCAGAAGTTCTTTCGCCCGCGTAAGAGCTTCTTCCCTTTCGCGCCGCTCGGTCATGTCCCGGGTGAGCTTGGCGAACCCGCGTAGGTTTCCCTCCGCGTCGCGCAGCGCCGTGAGGACAACGTTTGCCCAGAAACGGGCTCCGTCTTTGCGGACTCGCCATCCTTCGTCCACGCTTTGTCCCCGTCGAACCGCCTCCGCCATGCTACGTTGCGGCTTTCCGTTCAACACATCTTCCTTCGGATAAAACTCGGAAAAGTGTTGTCCAATGATTTCTTCCGCATGGTAGCCCATGAGGCGCCCTGCCCCCGCATTCCAGCTGACGACATTGCCCAATGGATCGAGTTGGAAGATGCCATATTCCTGGACGCCCTGGATCAGTAAACGAAGACGCTCTCCGCTCTCCCGCAACGCGCGTTCCGACCGCCGTTGGTCCGTGACATTCTCAAAGAGCACGCCAAGGAAATGGTGGGATAACGGAAATACCTGGACCGCATAAATGCCTTCGCGAATGCGTTCGTCCCCGTAAGCAATCTCGCCAAAATTTCTTGGCTCCTGGGCGCGGAGCGTGTCAAGACAAGAGGCAGGCAGCGGCGTTTTCAAAAGCTTGGGAAAGTCTGCCAGAGTTTTTCCTCGAAGAGCCTCGAGTGTTGTTCCGGTGAGGGATGCGGCTGCCGGATTCGCATCGATGATCTTAAAGGTCTTGGCATCCCGCGGATTTTCTAGGTGCAGGACGAGCAATCCCACGGGCATGCCCTTGAGGATCTCGGGATAGAGAGAGGCGACCACTTCTCCCGGTTTCTTGAGTGCTGTTTTTGCGGCATGGGCTCCCGACCCAGAACTTCGACGCGTAATCATAATGATTCTTGGGTACCGTCGCCTGCCCTCGCCCTCCGAAGCAACCGGGAAATCACCTGAAACAAGCTGCTCGAATCCCTCATTCTAAACGCGGGCCTTTCCCGTACTCGGCTGGGTCGGTCCCGCACCAAAGGGGACCGGAGCGACTGCAGTTTTGTAGGACACCGGGGGACATAGTCACATTAGAAGGTCTGACGCCTGAATCATTCCCCTGCCGACAGCCAAAAAAACGCCTCCGGCTATAAGCTCTCGCCGTAATTGGGACGTTGATAATAACATCACGGGCCAAACCCAGGCGCACCGCTCACCTCCAGCCAGGTCCTCCTAGCCCTCGCCGACTCCTTGCTCCCGTTCGATTCGCTTTAGATCGTTGACGCGTGGTCAAAGCAACCTCTCAAGTCCGCCAGAAGACACCTTGGAGGTGTTTGTTGAACGCTAAGAAATCTACTCTTGTATCTTGGGTGACGTTGATTCTCTTTTTGATTTCGATGGGAAGCAGCCGCGCACAGGCCGGCGCGCCGTCGGTCCGCATCAATGCGGGTGCGACCTCCTCTTTTACCGACTCCAACGGCAATACCTGGCTCCCCGACCAATACTTCACAGGCGGTGCGACCTCATGCGAATTCTAACTCGGTCTCCGGCACTTCCTATCCCCAGGTGTACGGAACCGAGCGTTACGGTTAACGCCCACGCCTCGTTTGGCTACTCGATCCCCCTCGCCGACGGCAACTACAACGTGACCCTCGATTTTGCCGAAACCTATGTCACCGCTGCCGGCCAGCGCATCTTCAGCGTCTCCATCAACGGGACACAGGTCCTTACGAATTTCGACATTTACGCTGCCGCCGGAGGCATGAACATCGCCGTCCAACGCACTTTCCCCGTCACCGTCACCAATGGAACCCTGAGCGTCAACTTCATTCCCGGTGCGGTCGAGAACCCAAAGATCAACGGAATGGAAGTGGTCGAAAGTTCGGGTTCTGGCTCTGGCGGCACTTCCGCGCTGCAGATTACGACGAGCCAGCTCCCGAGCGGGATCCTCTCCAAAAGTTACGGCGCCACTCTTTCTGCTTCTGGCGGCACGACTCCTTATGCTTGGTCTCTCGCCAGCGGCTCTCTGCCGGCGGGCCTTACGCTCAGCTCCGCGGGCACCATCTCCGGCACGCCGACTTCCGCAGGCTCTTTTCCCTTCACCGTCCAGGTCACAGACACCGCTTCCCATTCCGCCTCCGCCAATCTCTCCGTCAACGTGGGCAATCCCGTGGTTTCCGTGGCCATCGCTTCCCCGGCGAATAACGCCACTGTTTCCGGCAGCGTCACTGTCTCCGGCACCGCTTCGGACACCGTCTCGGTCAGCTCGGTACAGGTATCCGTCGACAATGGCGCCTACTCAAATGCCTCCGGTACGACAAACTGGTCTTACAGCTTCAATACCGCTTCGCTCTCGAACGGTTCTCACACCCTGACCGCCAAGGCGACCGATGCCGCCGGCCTTTTCGCCATCAGTTCGGTCCTGAATATCTCGGTCAGCAACGGCTCGAGCGCTTCCGACTGCACGCTGTTCGCCTCCCCTTCCGGCAATGACTCCAATTCCGGCACTTCCGCTTCTTCCCCCAAGACTTTTCAGGGCGCTGCCAACGCCACCCAGCCCGGCTCCGTCCTCTGCCTCCTGGGCGGTACCTACAACTTCTCCTCCTCCTTCACTCCCCCCTCGAGCGGCACTCCCTCCTCCTGGATCACCTACAAAAACTACGGCGACGGCCCCGTCAACATCGTCTATACCGGCCCCGCCGACGCTTCCCCCATCTTCCGCCTCGGCAGCGGCTCTTTCCCCACTGGCGGCGTCTCCTATATCGAGTTCCGCGGCCTCAACCTCAATGGCAACAGCAATTCCGGCGACGCTTTCTGGTGCCAGGGCACCCACCACCTCCGCTTTATCAACAATTCCATGAGCGATACCGGCACCGCCGGCATCGGCACCCGCGACTGCGACTACCTCACCGCCGACCACAACCTCATCTACCACAACGGCTACATGCCGGCCTCCACTCCCGACCCCCAGTGGTACGGCTGGACCAGCGGCATCTCCTACAACTCCAACCAGTGGTTCGATACCTACCCCGGCTTCCACAACATCATCTCCAACAACATCGTCGCCGGCGAATTCGACTCCTCCTCCAACCACACCGACGGCAACGGCATCATCCTCGATCTCTCCAACGGCTCCTATAACGCCTCTACCGCCAATACCCCGCCCGTCCTCATCATCAACAACGTCGTCTACGGCAATGGCGGCCGCTGCATCCACGCCTACATCGTCACCAACTTCTGGATAAGCGGCTCCCAAAACGGCTCGCAGGAACGATCCATGCACCTAAGGAGTGACCGACGGTTCCACTTCACAGCAAGGTCTGACGGTTTTATCTAGCCCCTGCCCCTCTCAATCCCGTGCGAGGGGGAGTTCAAGTGCCGCTACGAGAAGTGGCGTAGGCCGGCACCTCCCTCTCTCGCACGCTTTAATCAACCGCCGCCGGTTCGGTCGCCTCCCCGGCGCCGGCGGTTCCCTCCAAGGCGCGGCGATAAACATCGATCGTTTTTTGGGCCACCAGTTCCGGCGAACATTCCTCCGCAATCTTTGCCTTCCCACACATTCCCATCCGGCGCCGGAGTTTCCGATCGAGCAACAGCCGTACCACCGCGTCCGCCAACTGCGCGGCATCGCGCGGAGGCACCAGCAGGCCGGTGCGGCCGTGTTCGACCATTTCCGGGAGCCCACCCACCTCCGTCGCCACCACGGGCTTTCCCGCCGAGTAAGCTAAGGGGATGACACCACTTTGCGAAGCCTCGATGTACGGCAACACCACAACGCTGGCTCGCTGAAAATATTCCTGAGCGCGCAATTCGGAGATGTATTCGTTGTCAACAAGGAAGCGCTCGGGATTTTTCATCATTCGCCGGTAGCGCTCAAAATCCTCGCCTTGGCCGGCGATCAGAATCCGCGCCCCGGGCACTCGTGCGCTGATCAGCGGTTCCGCGCGGATCAAATACTCCAGCCCTTTGTATTCCCAAATCCGCCCAAAGAAGAGAATCAGGTTTTCGTCTTCCTCGAACTTGGCCGGTACCGGGTCACCGCCAATCTGGATGTGGGGCATGCGATGTATATTTCTTCGGGCGCCCAGCTCTTTCCCCAGCAACTCTTCCACGTGCCGGGAGTGCACGATAATTTGATCAGCGCTGCGCCGCGCAAGCATTTCCAGCCAAAATGGTGTTTTTTGCGTGAGTGTGTCCCCCGGGTGCGCGCGGAAATCATGGACGGTGAACACCAGCGGATACCTGCGCCAAGCTGCTAGCGCCAAATCAAACCACAAATGAAAACCCTGGTAATGGATGAGGTCCGGCGAGAACGCCCGGATCTCCCGCATCACCGTCCGAATGGTTCGAAATTGGCTAAGCGGCTGCCGCAGCCTGGGACTCTGGTAAGAAAACAAGCGCACCGTGCCATCCAGCTTCGGTGCAAAAGGGCGCACAACTCGTTCAGGCATCAGCAGCAAAACGTCCGCGTAGGCGGAGAGAGCATTCGCCAGACGCATGCAATACTCCCCAAAGCTGACCGAAACGAGCGCGACCCTTAAGCGTTCTCGCTGCGCCATCGGCCGATACTTCAATTCTCCCCTGCCGTTTTGCGCAGAAGCAGCACTAGGTATTTTTCTTTGAATTGACGAACCCCGCCCGACGCCCACACCGCCAACACAACGAGCACCGCCAGATAGACAAGGGTTGCCGAGAAGCCTGTCAGGATATCCACGCGAGTGATGGCCAGGGCGAGATAAACCGTCATGCAACCCGCTGCCACCATCGGCTTCCAAATAATCTTGAGCAAGGAGATTCCGGAGAGCTGGCGCGCCACCGGAATGTAGTGCATCGTGCAGCCCAGGGCTGCCGCGGCCAACTGAGCCACCGCCGCTCCGCGGAGACCAAAGCGCAAAATCAGCGGCCAACCCACCCCAAGATTCACGATCGCGCTGGCCATGGCGATCTTCAGAGTGAGTTTCTCCCGGTGCGTCGCCACCAGGACTTGCCCGAGTATGCTCGAGAACACTTGCAGCACCAGCATCCACGATAGGATGTGCAACGCGGGCACGGCCTCAACAAATGTAGGATTCTTGTACAGAACCGAGAGCGCCCACTGCCCAAGGAAAAAGATTCCCGCGATGGTCGGCACCGCCAACATCAAGAGCACTTCCATCGCCTGCTCGGAGATGCGCCTCAACGTTCGAAGACCGGGCTCGATTTTCCGGCACATCACCGGGAAAATGCTCTGCGCGATGCTCTGATAGACCAGCAGCAGCGGCACCATCATCTGCGTTGCCGCGCTATACAGGCCCACCTCTTTCTCCGTTGCCAGTTTGGAGAGAAGAATTACATTGAGGTTTCCCGCAATCGCGCACGTGCTGTCAATCCCCAAAAAGGTGCTTGCCGAGCGCAGCGTGCCCAGCGCGAATCGTAGGTCCAGGCCCGGCTGGCGTACCGACGCCTGCCGTATCTGAAACCACCGCATCACCAGGCAAAGTTCCACTACCGCGACGGTGAAGAACGCCGCCAGCAACAGCAGGATGACGGTGTACAACCCGCGGTCCCAAGACAGCAGCAGGTACGCGCCCGCCATCTTCACGATGTTCGAAGGCACATTCACGTAAGCGATGTAGTGCATCCGCTCCCAGGCTTGAAAAATTCCTTCACAAATCGCCGAAATCGCATAGGGGAAAAGACCCAGCGAAAGCAGCAGGACCACCAGCTTTGTTCCGCCCGTGTAGTCGACCGCGCGCACAAAACCGAATAACCCGGCGAGGGAAGCAAGCGACATCACCCCGACGATCAGGCATCCATTGACGAAATACTTCCGCGTCTGCGACCGGTCTTTCGCCACTTCCCGTATGAGCAGCGTCTTGACGCCTGAAACCGCAAAAATCTGGAAGATATAGAAGAGCGACAGCGCGAGCGACATTTGTCCGAACTCAAACGCGCCCAGCTTTCGCGCGACCATCGCATACACCACAAAGCTCGTCGCCCGGTTCATCACGTCGCTCGTGAGAATCGAAAGCGCATTCGCGCCTATGTTTCGCAGGCTGGTGCTCATCGTTAGCCTTGAATGAGTCTTTGGCCTCTCGAACTGGTTCTTTCCATACGCTATAGGCCGCTCGCCACCCGTAAAATCGAGGATACACCTGAGGACCTACCGAGAAAACCACGGAGCGGGCGCGTCGATCTTTAGCGATGGAACGGCTAACGGGTCAGGTGCAAAAGCCAATCGAGCTGCAAGCATTTACCTGATTGCAGACGGATCTATCCTTTTTTGACAATATGTGCGATCCATCATCGGAAGCCACATTCCTTCCGAGAGGGGCTATATCGGCTTCCTTGGGGTTCCCGCTGCATTCGGCAGAAATTTCTATGTCTTCGCGCTTTGTTGGCAGACCACAAGCCTTCCCCGACCGCGCCAGCCGCGGCGCTCTCTTCCTCACTTCGCTTTTAATTCTCGCCCTCTTATCTTTGCTTGCTTATGTGGTGAAAAACTTTCTCGTCATCCAGAAACTGGATCCCGCGCCTTGCTCCGCGAACTGCACCATCTACGCCTCGCCTTCCGGAAACGACAAAAACTCCGGAAGCGATCCTTCTTCTCCCAAGACCTTCCTCGGCGCCGCCGCTGCCACGCGGCCGGGTTCGCTCGTCTGCCTTCTCCCGGGCACTTATGACCTGGACTCTTCCTTCACTCCGCCCCAAAGTGGCGCGGCCTCCGCCTGGATCGTTTACAAGAGCTGTGGCGACGGCGCCGTCAATTTCGTCTGGGCCGGCTCACCCGACGCCTCTCCTATGTTCAAACTCGGCTCGGGCCCGTTCCCTTCCGGCCCATCCTATGTGGAATTCCGCGGTCTCCATTTCGACGGCCGCGGCAATGCCGGCGATGGTTTTTTCTGCCGTGGCGGCCATCATTTGCGCTTCATAAACAATACCGTCACCGACACCGGCGGCTCAGGCGTCGGCTCCATCGGTTGCGACTATCTCACCGCCGATCACAACGTCATCGTCCACAACGGCTACATGCCGCGCTCTACCAAGGTCCCGCAATGGTATAGCTGGACGAGCGGCATCTCCTTCAACTCCAACCAGTGGTTCGACCGGTATTCCGGCTTCCACAACGTCATCTCGAACAACGTCGTTACCGGCGAAGTCGACCAAAGCCCCAAACACACCGACGGCAACGGCATCATTCTCGACCTCAGCAATCGCACCTACGACTACAGTTCAGCGGACACGCCTCCCGCTCTGGTGATCAACAACGTGGTCTATGGGAACGGCGGCCGCTGCCTGGAAGCCTACACCGTCACGAACTTCTGGTTTGTCAACAACACCTGCTACAAAAATGTTCTGGATCTTCCCGAGAAAAGCGACGCTTCCATCACCGTCAATAATTCTCACGACGGCTACATCGTCAACAACCTCGTGGTCGCGGCCGCAGCCTCCCACCCATGCTACTCGGAGGAAAACAAGGCCGAAGAAATCCGCTACTTCGCTAATTTGTGCTTTGGCGGCTCCAATCTGTGGCGCCATGCCAATTCATCGCAATTTATCTCGGGCGATCCGCTCTTTGCCCGCCCGCTGGATTTGCATTCAAAAGCCGCGGAGACGCCCTCGCCGCGTCTTCTAGCGGATGGGCTTGCCCTGCTGCCTCGCAGCCCAGCGCTCGCCAAGGGAATCGATCCCGCCACTCTGCCCGGACTGCCCAAACAAGTCGCCGCCGACTTGAAAAAGCACATCTACGCCGACTTCGCGGGAAACCCACGTCCCGAGGGTGGCCCTTTCGACCTCGGCGCATATCAGTCAAGCCAAGCCAATACGTCCCGGCACGCTGAGCGAAACAAATAAGGACGCATTGCTCAGCTCTGGAGCCCGCTTGGTTTGGCCATTCGGCGCCACCCGCATCCCCTTTAAAAGACCCGGTTCTGCTGACTGCACGCCGAGCTGGAAGTTCCCGTTTCCATCTGCGGCAATTCCCCGTGGTGCCCGGAAAGGTGCCGATATAGCCGCATGCCCTGCGGACCAGCCGAGCAGCAAAGGCAGAAACCGGGCACAGGGGATCGAGCGAACCCGTATGTGTTCCTTGCCGCCTGGGCAACACGTCCATCTCCTGCGGGCGGGCGAACGGCGGTTCAGTGGGTCAGGGAAGGTCTTGCTGAGTACAGAATTGCGCCTGCATCCCAGCCTGCTTCCGTAACGCAACGCGCGTTTCCATTGATGTCGCCGTAAATGTAGTTCCGCATGTCCGCCTGGACCTGCGGCCAGCCCGACGTGAACTTGTTGCTGCTCGGGTCGGTGCCCGCGTTATATGCGTGGTCTGCACCTGGCGCGAAAGCGCTCGAAATATCGCAGATCGGAATCCATCCTGTGCATTGCGTCGATGCGCTGTAGGTTGGCGTCGCCGCCGAAGGCGGACGCGAAGCAGCGTACTGCCCGGGGGCCGTAGGATGAACAAAGCGAGGATCGGCAAGAAAACGATCGCCTGAAATGAAATTCTGTGCTGGCTGAGGCGAAAAATTGCAGCAAGCGCCGTCTGTTCGGCCGTTGTAGAGATTGGCGTCGAAGACTACCGTCGACGGGATAGCCGGATCATCGGAATAGTAGTAGGGGATGGCATTGTTGGCGCTCCAAACATCGCTAATGTTATCGACAAAATATCCGTTGAGTGTGCCGCTGTAGCCGGTCGAGCTCGTGCCCATAGCGGAGAAAGACCCCAAGCCCGGCTCCTGCGTGTCCAGGTTATTCTTCTGGCAGGTGTTGTTCACCACCCAAAAGTTCGTATAGTTGAACACTGCGATGCACCGCCCGCCGTTCCCGTAAACCACGTTGTTCACGACCAGCGCCGGCGCCGTGCCCTGTTTCAGGATGTCCAGAATGATTCCATTTCCGTCCGTGGGGAAGTCGCTCGAACTACTCGTTGCTCCCGGACACAGTTGTGCCGGCCAAAACTCGCACTGATCCACCTCTCCGGCAATGATGTTGTTCGAGATGATGTTGTGAAGCCCTTGATATGATAGGTGTCTCCCGCGGGCGTCGTGACGTTGTTGTACGAGATGCCGCTGCTGTTGCTCGCGCTGCCGCAGACGCTTGGTAGATCGGCGGGCGGGCTGCTCGGTGGATTGCTGCCAGGGCTTGGCAAGCAGACGGCCGGAAGATAGCCGTTGTGGTTTATCAGGTTATGATCGCTGACCAAATAATCGCAGCCAACGCCGGCGATGTCCGATCCGGCGGTATTGCGGACGGTATTGCCGATAAACTGCGCATGGTCTGAGGCATAGCAGAAAAAAACCCTCCAGCGCATTGTTCTGTCCGCCGTCTAAATTGAGGCCGATGAATTTTAGATATTTGGAACTACCACCGCAGTAGCCGCCGCTGCCAACGCGGATCATCGGTTGCAGAAACCCGATGCTGGCCACATCCGTCAGCGTGCCGTTGGCTTGGGCGGCCGTCACGCCTGCGGTCCAGACGAAATCCACGTCGCCGTCGCCAAGGGCCTGGTAGGTGATCCACGTCGTGCTCGAGTTCGGTGGACAAAAAGTTTGGTCTAATTCATATCGGCCTCCCAACAGGCACGCTACATCGCCGGGTTTGGCAACACCGGCCGCGCTATCCGCGCCGGGACTCGCCGGGTTCCCTCCAAATAGCGTCTTAGGCGCCCATCTTGTCGTGCCAGTGTAAGTGTCATCTCCGAAAGCCGAGGCATATCAGGGTGCAGTTTTGTGCCAGCGAAGCGTGTATTCCACTACTGTTTCTGAGAAACGCCGAAGGCGAGCCTTGCGGGCCGCCGGAGTTTCCAGACGCCGCGAAAACAGCGGGCGGACTAATCAACTTGAGGCTGGCTTTCAACACGGCATGGACTTGCGGAATGGAAATGACAACAACAAAGGGCTGCCGCTGCACATACAAAGAGCATGAGCTTGATGCGGTGCTTCACGGTGCGGTCCTCCTAATCGAATGGATTTTCTGGCTCTGGTTGGGTAGCAAGCCCATAACGGATTCCGCTTTCGAAACGTGTTTTCCCAGGCGGGGTGGGAACGGTGCCTCTGTAGGTTATCGGGAATGGTCTTGCGGCTTCATCAGTATCGCGCGAATCAAACACTTGCAATCAGGAAGATGCCGCATTCACCGATGGGAAAACTACCAAATCGGTCGGAAAGCCAACTTCGTCACCGGCACCGGAAACAGCAGAGGTCCGACGCTAGACAGACGGATTCCCGACCGCAGCTCGAGAGTACGCCAGCATTTGCGTCCCGGGCGGTCCGCTATCTCAACATTGTCAAGATCCGCTCGATGAGGTACCAGAAGGGCCGTGAGTGAGAACCTCGGATCTTTTCGTCGATCTTCGCCGTGCCGGGGTTCAAGCTGTTCGAATCATGGTTCCCGCTCGACGAGCAATCGCCGCCGACCTAGCGTCTCGGCACACCCGGCGTGTCCTTGGGAGGGCTCGGATGGCTTTCCGGTCTTGACTGCAGGAGAATAAAAGGCGAAGATAACGAAGATCACAAGGGTGGGATTTGCGTCCGCGATAGCCAAGCGGCTGTGGGAATGGACTTCGGCGTGAGCACGGCAGCGACGCTCTCGGGCGGAGAAAAGCTCGCCAGCGACTGCATCCCACGACGGGAACATGAATGGCGCGAGCAATCTGTGTTTGCTACGCTCTCAATAGGGCGAGTTGCGCCTGAAGCAACGCCTGGGGAGAGGAAGGCACAGGCCTTACCGCCAGGGTGAAACCGGCCTCGCCGAACCAGGAATCAGCATGTTTCATTTGGGCATGGATTGCGCAACGGTAGCCAGACACTTTAGCTGAACAAGCGGTAGAGGTCCTCACCCGCCTTCTCGGTAATCTGGTCGGGTACCAGATGGTCCGTGAAAGTCGCGGTGAGTTTGCCGAGCAGTTGGCGGATTTCTTTCTCGGCGCTCGTCGGCCCCCCATTGGGCGAGTAATGGAGGAACGAGATGGTCTTCTCTTCCGTGCCGAACTTGCGCTTGTAGCGGATGAGCCCTTCCTGGTCGATGTCGCTTAGCCCAAAGTCCAGGTAGGTGAGGCCGCGTTTTTTTCCTTCTTGAATCCCGTGCCAGATGAGCAGGTCGTTCGGCCGGTGCGAGAGATCGTCGGGGAGGGACGCATTGAACTTGTAATACAGCGTGTCCTTCCACTCCAGAAAAAAATCGCCAGCCACGATCTTGTCTTTGTGAATGGCGAGCAGCAGGAACCCGTGCTTTGGCTCCACAAAACGGCGCCAGATATTTTGCAGGAAACTGTAGGGTTGCGCCAGCAAACCATACTTGTATTTGCGCACTTTCAGGTGCATCTCGAAGAAGGCGCGCAGTTCCTGCTCTGACTGCGCTGTGCGAACACTGAGCTCCTCGCGTTCCGACTTCCGAATGGCGCGATGCGTGGAATCATGCATGGCTTTCCAGAGCTTCTCGAGATCCGGCCGCAGGTCCAGGCGGTGCCATTTCGCCTGCTTCACCAAAGAAAAACGCTTGTCGCCAAGTGGCAAATCGTTGTGCAGGCAGCGCACGCTGATGGGCTGGTGTTCGGACACCAAGCGATCGATCAGAAAACGCCACGACTCCTCGTCACTCACCAGCGGATCGCAGTAGTCGGAAAAAGGCAGCGTTACGATGCGTTTCCCGAGCATGTCCGAAATCCGAAAGAAGGGAATGCCCGCCTGCGGTTGCCCATGCTCGTCGAGCGCGATATGAGCGCTTGGCTGCCAACCGTAGGTATCGGCGAGAACCTGCATCCATTGGGGTGAATGAAAAACGCTGGTCGTAACCTGCCGGACCAACCGGCACCACAAGGGATCGCTTCGCGGATCGACACAGACAACGTTGCCTACAACATTCAATTTTTGCCTCCTCCTGAAATGTACTGAAGAAAAGGGACTGCCGGAACGCCGATTCCATCAGGCCAAGTGCGCCGTAGTCTGCTTTGCGTGAGAATGCAGGGTCTCTGGTTGACTGGCTTGCGGATGCATGTCGGCGTCCGGAACCTCGCGGGCTTCGATCGCTGGTTTTGATTCGTGAGCAATCACGGTCTCCGCGATCTCTGCCGCGGGCAGGACCTCCCGGTACACGGAAAGCAGATTCGGAATGGAGTACTCCCACGCCAGCTGCGTTTGGATGCGGCATCTGCCGTAAGCGCCAAGCGCCATCCTGCGATTTGGATCGTCCATGAGCTGTGCCAAAGTGCACGCAAAGGCTCGTTCGTCGTTAGGCGTGACGTAGGCCGCGGCGCCGCGGGCGGTGAACCGATGCTCCGGCAAATCAAACGCAACGATTGGCTTGCCCAGTGACATATATTCCATAATCTTTACCATCGTCGAGCGATCGGTGTAGGGATTCGCCGGCGAAGAGTCCACGCAAATGTCCGCGGCCGAGAGAAGCCGCCGGAGGTCCTCCCCGAAAACCGGACCGGTAAACCGCACGTAGTCCTGGAGGCCCAGCTCCTGCGCCAGCGCCTGCAATTTTTCCAGCGCATCGCCAACGCCCACGATGACGCAATAGAAATCCGTTCGTCCAAGACCGTGAATCAGGTAATGGAGCGCCCGCAGGAGATAGTCCACGCCGTCCTGGACGGCCAGCAGTCCCACGTAGCCGATGATCGTTTTCCCCATTTGCCGAAGAGTCCGATCCGGCTCAATGGGGGCCATCACCCGGCTGAGGTCAACTCCATTTCGAACGATAGTGATTCGCGTTTCCGGAACGCCGCCGCGGTCGAGCGCAACTTTTTTGTAAGACTCGTTGGTGACGATGACATGATCGGCGAGGCGGCAGCTCAGCTTCTCCAGCCATACCAGCGCGCGATAAACCACCGGTCTACCGCCTCCGCGGAATCGTGCCGCGTACATTTCCGGGGACAAGTCATGATGGTCGTAGACGAAACGTTTGCCGAACAGTTTGTAAAACAACGCAATGAATACGAAGGTGTCGGGCGGATTGTGGGCGTGGATCGCATCAAAGCCTTCGCTAAGGAAAGCCACGATCGAAAGCGCGAAGGTGGCAGCCATCGCGTAGGCGTATTCCCAAAGGTAAGCGAGAAGACCATTCGCCGCAGCAAATGCGTGGTAGCGGTAAACACGAACGCCATTGATGATTTCGCGAGAAGGCTGGCCGGTTGCCGCGGGACAGATCACCGTCACCCGGTAACCTGCCGAAGCGAGCGCAAAGGCTTCCCGGCGGACTCGGACATCGTGCGGGAAAGGCAAGTTCTCCAGAAACATTAGGATTCGATTTTGCTTCTTTATGACCATTGTTGTTCGGGACAAAAATTCCGGCCAGTGTCCTTTCCGGGCCTTCCACCCAGGAGCGCGTTTGCTTGGTTGCCATTCATAACCGGAGCTTTCTAGCTTGCGCTGCTCGAGCGCAGGGCGAGTCAGCGCGCAACCATTGCCCGCCGCGGGAGCTCGCTTGGAAAGCGACTCACCGCGTTCGCTCGCCGGGAATCAAAACACGGTGTTGACTTGGTCCTTTGATCGGGCACGCTCGCTTTTCCAGAACTTGCTGGTAGACCCGGATGAGGTTGCGCGCCACCAAGGGACCGGTAAGGTGTTGTACCTTCGCGCGTCCGTCAGTCCTTTCGCGAGCCACCAGGATGGACTCCAGCCGCCTTAGCAAACTTTCTACGTCGGCGTCGCAAACGTAGCAGCCCTTGGTATGGGCGATGACTTCGCGTACATCTCCCACATCGGTCGAGACAATCGGCAGGTTGCACGCCATCGCCTGCTTGATGATGTTCGGCGATCCTTCCTGGTAGGAGGTGAACACCAGAGCATCGCAGGCGCTCATATAGAGCGCCAGGCGATCCTGCGGTTCTTGGTAGACGACGAGCAACTCGGTCGCCGCGTCACGGCGCTTCAATTCGTGCGCTACCGCCTGAGCGAGGGGAAACTGTTTCACCGCAATTTGCGGGTTGGCCGCGAATAGCAGGTACTTTTTGTCCTGGTCCAGGCCCAGGGCCGCCCTGGCTTGACTCCTTTCCGTCGGCTGAAAGGTTTTCAGGTCGACTTCACAGGAGATAATGAAAACATTCGGCTGGTTGTCGAGCAAAGCCGCCATCTTGCCATTCTGAACGATGGAGGCGTCCACATGCCGCGCCAGCATCCGGCCTGCTCCAACCACAAGCGGGCTAAGCCATCCTTTCTTCCCGCGCGCATTGATCAGACCCAACAAATCGCTGCCGTGAAAAGTGACTACGACTGGCACTTTCCCTTGCGTGCGCGCCACCATACCGGCAAAGCTGATATGGGCGTGGATCAAATCAATGGAATTGTTTCGAAGGCACCGGCGAAGTTGCAGCACGGCTTTGGGATAGTTCCATTTCCGAAAGGGGCCGCTCAGATGAAACACTTCGACTTCGACCCCTGCTTGCCTGAGAGATTCGACTTGCGTTCGCACAAACGTGCCATTAGCCGGCCGATCCGGGATCGGATAAATGGGCGTCATGATTAGCACTTTCATCTGAGTAATGCTCGCTATCAGGGCCTTCCGGCTGGAACACCGGCACCGATTCGATGCATGGGGACCAGAAGCGCTGCGAGCAACCAGAGTAGCTCCGGTACCGGGCCAATCCGGAAGACGTCGAAATTCATGTGCACGATTTGGCCTATGATGGCTGCGGTAATGCCCAGGGCGAGCATCGAGAGGTATCCGTCATTTTGCTTCCAGCATTTCCAGCCCATGCGCACGGCCGCGAACAAGAAAGCCAGATAGGCGAAAAGCCCGCCCATGCCCGTCTCGGTCCAGATCAACAGATATTTGTTATGAACCACGTACAGGAAACCGGTGCGGAAGTACGAAGTCAGATAGTGCTGCATCACCACGGAGAAGTTATTGGCGCCAACTCCGAGAACCGGGTGGTCCGCGATCATCCGGAAGGCCAACATCGTCAACGGGATGCGTGATTCCGCTGAACCCTGATCGTCGCCGAAGGCGCGGGCCGAGATCGCACTGTAAAACGGCAGATAAACAACGATCAAAAACGCCAGAAGGGCGATGGGCGCTTTTGAGGAAATGCCGCGGGTGCGCACCAGCACGAAACTGACAAGGATGGCAGCCAGAGCCAAGGCGATCCAACCACCCCGTGAATACGTGAAGATCATCGCGACACCGCCGAACCCGATCACCAAGCATGAAAGCCATTTTCCCGAGGACTTAACGCCCGCAAACAACAGGCAGGCGGCCAAGGGAAGCAAGAGGCTCAAGTAGGCGCTGGCTTCGTTGGGAGACCCGACGGTTCCCCCGACGCGAACAAACGCGTCGTGGATTCCGGTTTGCAGATGGATATGGGTAGGCAGCCCCCAGATGGTCGAGGGCGTGCCGGTGAATTCGAGAGCGATCATGGCTGCGCTCTCAATCAAACAACCGATCAAGAGGAGGGAGACGACAAATCGAATATCCTCGCGGCGGCGCAAATTGTTAGCGACGTAGAAATAGACAAGATAGAGTTGCGCGGCGAGGAAGAGCTCGTACAGCGCGAGGCTGACGTCCGAGGCCACAGAGACGCTGACGGCAGTAAAAGCAAGGAAAAAGACGAGCGCCAAGTTGAAATGAAACGGAGGGTTGGCCTTCCGGTTTCTGTTTGCGAGCGGCAAGAAGAGCCAGGCAAGATAGAGCCCGGCCAGCGCAATGGTTGTCGCGGAAATGCTCAGACCACCGAGAGCACCGAATGCAGCATCTTGTTCGCTGTAGAAAAGGTGGGTTCCAAATTGAAAAGGGAGATCGAGCAGGACGACACCAAGAAGAATTCTCTGAACCAAACTGGATCGCAAAGCGGTTAAGGGACTGAAGAGCGCCACCACAAACGCGGAAGTCATGGAGCGGCGCAAGCGCTCGAGAGAGTCCTGCGCTGCATCGGAATTTCCGTGAAGAGCGGAGACAACGGTTCTTTCTCCGCGCGACAACTCACCGACCGTCGATCCGGCGCACATGTTGGTCTTTGGAAAGCGCATTGCTTTCAAGCTAGCGGTTCGTCAAGAAGTCAAGTATGGCGAATTCGAAGGCCATCCGAGCAGCACACGGTCTACCGAAGCCCACCTGTAACACGATCCGCAGGGGGAAAAGCGCAGCCTGGGATCACTCCGGGAGGTTGACGGGCCTGTGAGAAACCGATCCCGCCGCTCCAGCGGCAAAATGCTCGATCAAAGATTCCGAATTGTGACCCGGTCGTCTGCGGACTCTCCTCATCGCTCGATAGCCTCTTCCGGTGCCATCCGGGTTCGAAAGCATCCAGCCGCTTGCAGCCAGGGCCAGCTTCAAGTGAATCACTCCCGCACTGTGGCCACAGAACAATTGAACGCGGGGCAACCGCCAGAGCGGGAATGTTTCGTCCACCCAGACCGGTTCGGTGGTCAGGACCGCGCAGGCGCCACAATCGAAGGCGTGGAGCGCAAGTTCCGGAGTGTAATTCCCATTCGGAAAGGCGAAGCCAGGGCACGGCGCCGCAATCTCGGCACTGACCATCCTGATGCTTGTGGCTATGTTTTCAAAGGCGTCGGCCTTCGTCTCGCGAGTCAAGATCGCGTGAGTGTGTCCGTGCGCTCCGACACTGAATCCTTGCTGATGGAGACGCCTGGCTTCCTCCCAGGACATCGGGCAGATATCGTCGTTTCTCAAATCGGCTTCGACACCGTACTGCGCGCAAGCTTGCTCGATGCGGGCAGCCAACACGCGATAGGGGAGTTGCTTTAGCACCGGCAACGCAAGGCCTTGCGGAAGCGTGCCGAGCTTTGCGCGGAGCGCCCAGTGGCGGTCAAACCAAAAGGGTGTATGGCCGCCGAGGGAACTGGTTACGACAAAGAACGCGGCGGGCACGCCGAGCCGTTTGAGCTCCGGAGCCACGACGGTGGCATTGCTCCTTTTCCCGTCGTCGAAGGTCAGCAAACAAAACGGCTTCTTGTTGCGGGCGTGGATGCGGTTTTGCAGGTCGCTCAAGTGAATAAAGTCGAACGAACGGCCGAGCACCTCGACGTGGCGGCGGGTTTGCTCAAGACTCAGAACGTGTTCATTGACAATCACACCACCGGTCTTGAACAAACGAACAAACTCAAGAGACCGCCGCCCGGCTCGATTCAGCACGCGATCGAAGCTCATGCGATTTGACGCACTTCCGTCTGCCCCGCGGAATTCGCGGCCAAGAATTCAGAGATGGCGGAGGACACGCGCTCGACTTGCCCGGAATTCAATTCCGCATACATAGGTAAGGACAGAATTCTATCGGCGTACGCCTCGGCAACCGGGAAATCTCCGAGCTTGTGACCCAAGTCTTCGTAAGCCGGCTGGAGATGGATCGGGACCGGGTAATGAACGCCAACCTGGATGCCCTGGCCAGCGAGGTGCTCCTTCAGGGCGTCGCGGCGTTCCGTGCGAACGACGTAAAGATGCCACACCGCTTCGGCGCCACCGGCTTCGCCCGGCAAAACGATTCCGCTTCCCTCCAGATGCTTTTGATAGAGGTTGGCGTTCCAGCGCCGCGCCGCGTTCCACTTTTCCAGGTATTTCAGTTTGACCCGCAGAATCGCGGCTTGCATGGTGTCGAGCCTCCGGTTGTAGCCGCGGAAAAGGTGCTGGTATTTTTCCTTCTGCCCGTAGTTCCGCAGCATTTCGAGGCGCTTGGCAACCTTGCGGTCATTGGTGACCACGATGCCGCCATCGCCGTAAGCTCCCAGATTTTTCCCGGGGTAAAAACTAAAAGCCGCGGCGTGTCCCAAAGATCCAACCCGCTTGCCTTGGTAGCGCGCGCCATGAGCCTGGCAGGCGTCTTCGATCACCACCAGCCGGTGCTGGTCGGCAAGCTGTCGGATGGGATCCATGTGGGCGGGGTGCCCGTACAGATGCACGGGAATAATGGCTTTGGTGCGGCGCGTGATGGCTCGCTCGATCGCCTTTACGTCCAGCGTGTACGTGTATGGATCGACGTCCACCAATACCGGTGTGGCCCCGGCATGCGATATGCCGAGCGCGGAGGCGATGAAGCTGTTGGCCGCAGTGATGACCTCGTCGCCCGTGCCAATGTCGAAAGCCCGCAGCGCCAACTCGAGGGCCGATGTGCCGGAGTCCACACCGATCGCATAGGGCGCGTCACAGAAAGCGGCAAACTCCTCCTCGAACAGGTGCACCTCGCGCCCCAGGATGAAGTCTGTTTGCTCGATTACCTTCGAAATCGCCTGATTAACTTCCGTAGCGATGGTCCGGTATTGGGCTCCTAAATCAACGAAGGGAACATTCGGGTGCTTCGGCGGCTTCGACATTTGGGTGGACATAATCCGCTTTATCCTCCACCGATACCTGTAATCCTTTGCATTCCATCGAACGATTTATACCTTCGAGCACTCGCACGACATCCCGCCCAGCCACTCCGCTGCTGACCGGCCGCTTCCCGGTTCTGACGCACTCCAGGAAATGCCGGCATTGACTCTTCAGCGGTTCAGCGGCTTCGATCCGGGGGCTGATAATGTCGCCGTCCCGGATTTGGAAGCGAAACTCTCCGTAGTTCAGCGGTTCCTCTTCCACGCAGCTTACGCCCTTTTCAAACACGCGCACTTGTTCCACGCCATTCAGGTCGTTGAAAAGGATCCTGCGGTCGCTCTTGACCACCACGACCTCGCGAGCTTTGTCGGGATCCGCCCAACTGACGTGCACGTGCGCGAGAACGTTGCCGGGATAGCCGAGCGAGACAAAACCTACGTCGTCCCGGCTATTCCCGAGAACTTTGCCGCCCACGGCACTGACCCACTCCGGCGTAGCATCCAGCAAATAATTAAAGATGGCGATGTCATGCGGCGCGAGGTCCCAGAGTGCATTGACGTCGCGGCGGATGGGACCAAGATTGGTCCTGCGGGCGTACAGGTAGTAGACCCGGCCGGTGTCTTGCTTCACATATTCTTTTACTTTGCGGATGCCGGCATTAAAGATAAACGTATGGCCCACCATGAGAGTCACAGAATGTGAGTCCGCCAGCTCGATCAAGTTCTCGGCATCGCGGCTGGTGGTGGTCAGCGGCTTTTCCACCAGCAAGTGCTTGCCTGCCGACAGCAAGCGGCGCGCTACGTTGTAGTGTGAACTTGCCTCGGTGCATACCACCACGGCATGCACGTCCGGCTGGGACAACACGTCGTCGATTTGGGTGGTCAGATAAACGTTGGGAAACCGCCGTGCTACTTCTTTCAGGCGTTCCGGACTCTGTTCACAAACGGCGGCAACGCGCGACTCCGTGAGCTCGTTGAAAATACGAACGTAGTTCATTCCCCAATAGCCGCATCCGATCACCGCGATGCCTGTGGGATTGCTGTTTGCGGAGCTTTGATTCGCTCCGAGCGGAAGGACGCCGTTCATCATTCGGCACCTTTCCTGGAAAGCACGGCGGGGATGGTTAGAAACAGGATTTTCAGATCGAGCCACAGGGATGCGTTGCGGATGTAATCCACATCCATGCGGATCATTTCTTCGAACGACACGCGACACCTTCCTTTGACTTGCCACCAACCGGTGATTCCGGGCGGTGCGGCAAACCGGTTGTGGTGGCGGGCCTGGTAGCCGGCCACCTCGTAAGGGGGCACCGGGCGTGGCCCGACCAGACTCATATCGCCCTTGAGCACGTTGAAAAGCTGCGGAAGCTCATCCAGGCTGAATTCTCTGAGAAGCCGACCGACTCTCGTCACGCGGGGATCGTTGATGAGTTTGAATTTTCCGCCGCTCTCGGGTGAAGCTTGCGCGCGGCCCTCGACGAATTCCTTGACGTAAGCTTCGTGCAGCGAGGGATCCGCGTCCCGCACCATGGAGCGAAACTTATAGAAAGTGAAATTCTGCACGACCCAGAAACGATAGTTCCCGAACCGCTGGCGCTTGGCCCCCACACGTTCCTGAGTGAAGATCACCGGCCCCGGCGAGTCGAGCTTTATCAGCAGGGCGATCAGCAAGAGCAAGGGCAGCAGAAGAATGATCAGTGCCGTTGCCAAAAGAATGTCCATGGAGCGTTTTAAGACGTCGTAGAACACCTTTTCCGACCCGCTTGCCAAAAGCGTAGTTCGCGTTGACCATTGCCAGATTTGCTGTTGAGCCATATTCTTGGTTCCTGACCTTGTGAATTTGAGTAAAGAAAGGGCCCCAGACTTTTAAAAGCTTGATGACGCTAACTCACTGCTGTCCGGTTAAAAATCGAACAGAATCAATTGGCTAGAGAAATCGAGTGAGTCGGAACGGGAGTCGAATGCCTCCAGTACACTTAAAATGGGTATTTTCTCGAGTAGCGTGATACTGAAAATCTGTAGAATTTGGTAAAGACTCATCATGAGCCTACAACGGGCGTGCGATCGCGATCAGAGTTTGCGCAAAGTCCGCATAGATGCGCCAGTCCCGCGACTCATTGGCAGCCGTGAGGATTTTCTTAGAGCCGACTATAGAGTGGTTCCGGGATGGGATAAGACCGGTTGTTGAGAACAACGCCAAGCACTTTGGCGTTGGCTACGGCCAGGCTTTCCTTGATGCGACGCGCCGTGTCCCGCCGCGTTCGGTCTGCTTCCAAAATCAGCACGACGCCATCGGTCCACTTGCTAAACATCATCGCGTCGGCATTGAGCCACAGCGGTCCGGAGTGGACGATCACGTAACGGTACGCGTTGCGCAGCTCTTCCATCCGTGCGCGCAGACCTTCGGCGGTCTTACTGAGATGCAGCTGGGAGGCGCCGTACCCGCTTGGCACGAGCCAGAGGTTTGCCGGGGAAAGTTTTTGCGCAAACTCCTGGATGGGCCCGCACTCAAGCGTTGCCTCCGCAAGCCCCTTTTCGTTTCGCACGCCGAAATATTCGTGCAGCGAAGGCGCGCGGAAATCGGCGTCCACCAGGCAAACCGTCCCTGCTGCCTGGGACGCGAGTATCTCGCCTGTCCGTACACAAATCGCAGCGCAACCACCCTCGCGCTCCGGCCCGGAGAACAGCGCGATTCGCGGCGAATCCTGTTCCCTTCCGAGGAAAATGCGCTGCACCAACCTGAGTTCTTCCTCACACGCAATCAATTCGCGTCTTGCATTTTTGTAGAGGCCTCGTGCCCGAACCTCTCTCCCGTGGGCCTTGCCACTCGATTTGCTCTCGTCTATCCAGGGGCCCGCCGGTGACTCGCGGTGCGATACCTTCCCTGATTGCGGCGCTTCTCGAGGAGTCTTTTCTTCTTTGACGGGACGCGGTTCCTCTGTGCTCGGCAACGCCTCGGGAACGGTAATGCTTCGGAGTGCTTCCCTCTCCCATTCCATTTCGACGTCACTGCCGGGTTCCGGTTCCGGGCCGATCCGCGGGTCGGCCCAAGGCGACATGACCGGGGCAGAATTGAAGCGTGTGATGGGATTGCGAGAGATCGGGAATCTTTCCCCAAACTTTGTGTCTCCGGTTTCCCCGCCGCCCTTGACCTCGATTGGCTCTTCTGCTGGTTTTGCGCGTCGAGTCAGGTCCGGAACGAAGGGGTCGAGCGGGCCCAAGGTCTGCCTGACGGTTTGAAACACGTCGGGCAAACCGGTTTCTAACGGAGTGCTTCCACGCTCCTTCGCATCCGCTTGCGGGCTCGGCCCGGCGCCCTCAGCGGCAGTTTTAGGGAGGTCCTCCCAGCCCTCCAGGGTCTCAAAAAGTTCCTTTTCGTTGCTTATGGTGTGCAGCAGTTCGAAGTTCTTGCTCATAGCTTTTCCGTGGTGCGCCTGTTCCGGTTTACAACGTCTACCTGATTAGTGCTGGGAGGGCTCAGGTTTTGCAGCGTTTAGCGGAAGGCGGATCTCTTGCCCGGGGTTCAGATGCGCCAGGTCTTTCAAGTTTGGATTCAACTTGCGAATCTCTTTTTGAACGGCTTCATCGTAGCGCCCGACAAGAGACAAGCACAACTCGCGAAGGGTGTCGTTCGGCTGAATAACATAAGTAAAAACGGTGGACGAATTCTCTTGCCCGTCGGAAGGTGGCGGATCGGCCGGCGGCGACTGGTCGGAAGCAGTTGTGACAGGAGCCTCCGCAGGGCGGTGATCTGAGCTTGATCGAGCGGTTGTGGACGAGAGGTCGCTCGGGTGTTCCGGTCCAAACGTCCCCGCGCCTGCGCGTGTCCCTAGATAAATCGCCACGCTCAGTAATAGCAGCGCAAGAATCGAGGCCTGAAAGACTCGCTGGTGGAAAAGTTTCCTCCTCATCAAGGGTACGAACGGGTTTGTTAGCGATAGGGTCTCCGAAGCGGCGGGCCTTGGCGTCTGCGGTTTTGCCACTTGCCGGCTGCCGGGCTGTGATTTCGGTCCGTGCTGATCCAATGACAAGTCGCCGGCCGCCTCTCGCACGATTTGCAGATCAATCTGTGTCGACCGCGTCGCGCATCCTAACGACAGCGAGTTGAAGCACAGGTGATTGATCAGTCGCGGAACTCCCCGGCTGTACTCCGCGATGGCCGCGGAAGCCTCCGGGGTAAACAGTTGCGTGCCAGGGTACCCCGCCACATGCAGTCGGTGATTCAGATAGCGAACCACCTCGGCAGGGGGCAATGAATCCAGCCTGGCGCGCACCGCAATGCGCTGCCCCAATTGCGTCAATCCCGGCCGCATCAGCCGCTGTTCCAGTTCCGGCTGGCCGGCCAGCACAATCTGCAGCAGTTTTCTGTCCGGGGCCTCGAAGTCCGAGAGCAGGCGAACGGTTTCCAACACCGAGTCGGAGAGATTCTGGGCCTCGTCGATGAAAAGCACGACGCGCTTCCCGGCTTTCGTTTCGCGAAACAGGAAATCGTTCAAGTCCGTGTGCATGCGCACGATGTCGCGATCCTGGCTGTCGAGACCAAGGTCTTCCATCAAATAGCGAAGCAGTTCCCGGGAATCGCACTGCGTTTGAAAAAGAAAGGCGCTGTGGACGTAGCCCTTCCATCGTTTCAGCAGTTGGAACAACAGCGTGGTCTTTCCCATCCCGGGCTGGGCCACCAGTGACAAGAACCCACGCCCGGTCTCGATCCCGTAGAACAGCGATGCCAGCGCTTCCCTGTGGGCCGGGCTGAAATACAGGAAGCGCGGGTCCGGAGTCACTCCGAACGGCTGCTCGCGCAGTCGATAAAAGTTGAGGAACATCGCTTATTCGCCATCCCGCGGAATCGCGGCAACCACCGGGCTCCCGAATAACGATTCCACCTCTTCCGGCGTCCGTAAGGACGGGTCCCAGTAATCCACGGCAAAAGCGACCACCACGCTCGACAGAGCCGCCACCAATCCGCCCAATAGCAACGCCAGCAACCATCGGGGCTGCGGCAAAAGGGGCACAACGGCGGGCTCCGCGACGACTACGTTCGAGATTCGCTGGCGGTCCAGCGCATCGTTGATGCGCGCCTCTTCCTGTTTGTGGAGGTAAAGCATGTAATTGTCTTCGTCCGCCTTCGCGGCGCGTACCATGTCCTGGTGGAGAAGCTCCTTATTGTCGAGTTCTTGGCTTTCCGCTCTGTAGGAGCGCACGAGAGAAGCGGTCGCCGTCGCGCGGGCTTCGAGTGACGCCAGGTCTGTCTGAGATTTCGCCAGCTCCGCGCGCAGCGCCTCATAGGTCGGGTCGCGGTCTGTCGTTTCATCGCGCAGCGGCGCCTTCTCGGCTGCGGCGATGGCCGCTTTCGTCTGGGCAATCTGCTGCTCCACTTGCTGAACGGGCCGGTAGGTCGGCTCGAATTTCGCCAAAAGGTCCGTGCGCTTCAGCTCCAAGTCAAGCAGTGTGGTCTTCATGCGCTCCATCAGCTGCGGATTATCGGAGGTGCGAACCTGGGCTGTTTCCCGGCTCGGCAGCCTGCCCAATTGCGCTTCCAGCTTGCGAATCCGCTGGCTGGTCTCCACAATGTTGGCCCGCGTCGTTTTCAAATCCCCTTCCATGTCGGCTAGTTTGCGGACGCTGATCTCCTTCTCGAGCGCCGGGCTGACGACCCCTTGCTCCTTACTGAAATGGGTTAGCTTGGCCTCCTCATCGGCCAGTGCTTTGCGGTATCGCTCCGCTTGCTGATGAAAGAAGTCGAACTCCCCTGGGGCCCGGTGCATGGCCAGGTGTTTCTCGAGGTATAGGCTGGCCAGCGTGTTGAGCACGCGCGCAGCCAGTTGCGGATCTCTCGAACTGTATTTCACGCTGATCAAGTTTGTCAGCTTGATGGGCTCGACCTTGAGGTCTCTTTCCAGTTTCACGACCGCACGAGAGGTCTGCTCATCGTCCGCGTTCGATCCCGATTGGTCGCCGGCTTTTTGCAGGTGACAGGTCTCGACCACCTTCGTCAACAGGTCTCTTGATTTCACTAGCTCGGCTTCCGACTGCAGCTCCGCTTCGCTGACGTCGGTTCGCAGTTGCATCGGTTGTTCCCGATCGGGCGTGACCATGTTGTCGGCGCGTTCGTGCCTCACCAGAATCTTCATTTCCGACTGGTACTTCCTCGGCAGAATCGCCGCCAGCACAATCACCAGAGAAAAAATTCCCAGGAAAGTATTGATCATCAACCGTTTCTGTCGAAAACCGACGCTCAGCAAGTCTCGCAGCGTCACCGACTGCCGCTCGTCGCCTTGTCCCTCGTTCATATTCCGCTGAAACATGCCCGCTTACCTCAGCATACCTGGATTTGCATACAAGCCCATGGATGAAGTCGGAATAAACTTTGCGATTTTGGACATGGTGTTTTTCGGCACGTAGAGAAAATCACCGGGCGCGAGATAGGCGTCCTCGTCCAGATCCCCTTCCTTCAGCATCTTTTTCATGTTTAGCTTTTTCACTTGCGCCCATCCACCCTGTACCCGGTGGAAGAGCAACACCTGCGAATGCTTTGCGGATTCTCGGAAACCTCCGGCAATGGCCACCGCCTCCGTGGCCGTGGTGTCTTCGCGGAGGTCAAACTTTCCTGGGTGCCCGACCTCGCCGCCAACGATGAAAAAGGGTTTCTCAAAATCTTTTAGCTCGACGTTGATGACCGGGTCGTGCAAAATTTTCGAATACGCCATCCGCAGCGCCTGCGTCACTTCCGGCAACGTCTCGCCTTCCACGTGCATGTTTTCTACGCCGCGCAAGGTAACATAACCGTCGGGTTGCACCGTCACGGTCTGGTTGAATTCCGGTGTGAACGGAAACTCCAGCGTCAGGACGTCGGCCGAATGCAATTGATACCGCCGGTTGCGATGCTGCAGCACGGGCGTCTGGGAGTGACTATCCGCTGTGGCTTCGCGGTCCTGAACGACTGGTTGTGAAGGTGGAGGGATCGGCTGCGGCGGGTCTTGCGCGAGCGCCGCCGCGGCTCCGGCAAAACCCAGAAGAATGGGAAAGAAAACCCTCCGAAAAGACTGCAAAGAATGGAAGGTTTCTTGATGCTGGTAAACCACGGGGGCCTCCTCTCTCGGCGCGAAAGTTTCCGCGCCGTCTAGTCCGCCTGCAGGCTCTCGTCGCTGACGCCTTGCATTGCGCTCAACTGCACCGCCTCGCTGGGCAGAGAAGCGCGTCCGTGACGCAACGCATCTATCTCCGCGGGTTTTCCCGTCCGCACTTCCGCCACCCAACCTCGCTCCACTTCCACGGCCACCGACCGCTGCAGCAGGCTGACGGAAAGCACGAGCTTTACTCCCGATTTGATTTTGACGACGATCCCGGTCAAGCCGCGCAGCGGACCTCCCAGGATTTCCGCGACATTGCCCACTTGCATGTACGGCCAGGGCATGGCCGCAAGCCCGCTCCTTTGCACCCGCTGGATCGCTGCGATCTCCTCCTCTTCAACGGGAATCGGCGTCTTGCCTACTCCGACGATTTGCATCACTCCCGGAGTCATCAGCACCGTCAGGCGATTGTGCGGGTTCATCCGGCAGAACAAATACCCCGGGAACAACGGCACGTCGATCAATTTCGTGCGATCCGACCAGCGTCGCGTGCTCCGGTTGACCGGCAAGAAGCACTCGTACCCGGCGTTTTCCAAAAGCAGGTTGGTGCTCTTTTCCCTCCCCGTTTTGACAAGAATTGCAAACCAAGGCCACTGTTGAGATCGAACTCTCATTATCTTTCCTCTTGAGAAGCTACCGCCATTAGAGTCACAATTCGCGCTTGTAACCCTGGGTCGGCATTGCACTCCCTCGCTTTTGTGCATCGCTGCCCGAATGCGCGGACTGACTCTGCTTTCGGGAAATCCCGGCCCCACAAGTCACGCTACCGCTGCGGTCACTCCATCACAATCCGGTCTAAACCTTAAAAAACACCCAAAGATCTCCTCAGAGGTTTTCCATCGCTTTTTTGTAACATTTCGCGGCGGAAAGAAAGGGGTGGAAGCTAAGGTCGCCGAACCTCACCTTGCTCGGTTCTAGCCTAGCTGTTACTGCCGGCTCGTTTTTCCTTTCTTTATTTCTTTACTCTTTTACTTCTTTATTACACTTCTTTACTTCTTTATCACAAAAAGTCAGGTATTTCCCTTAGCTCGATTCCCGATATCATCCGATTGCCGCTTTCGCCCGGACGCCCTTATCCTCGAAGCCCACCCGGCACGCGCTCGCAAATGAGCTGGAACCGATGAAAACCAACCTGATTGGGTGCCATGCTTTTTGATTCGCCTGCCTTTATCGCGTTCCTGATTCCCGTCGTTTTTATCCTTTGGCGGTTGAACCATCGCACCCAGAACGTCTTTCTACTCCTGGCCAGTTACTTTTTCTACGGCTGGTGGGACTGGCGGTTCCTCGCGCTCATGGTTGGCAGCACCACCATGGATTTTCTGATCGCTCAGAAAATCGTTCCCGAGCAGCAAAATCCACATCGCAGAAAGTGGTTCATCTTTTCCCTGTTTCTGAACTTCACGATTCTTGGGATTTTCAAGTATTTTGATTTCTTTGCCGGGTCCTTTGTCGGCATGCTGAACAACCTTGGTCTTCACAACGTTCCCCTGCCGCTCATTCGTATCATTCTTCCTCCGGGAATTTCTTTTTATACCTTTCAGGAAGTCGCGTATATCGTGGACGTTTATAAAGGACGGATTGCGGCTTCGCGATCTTTCGTCGAATACGGCCTGTTCATCAGCTTTTTCGCGCACTTGATTGCCGGTCCCATTCAACGGCCCGGACATTTGCTGCCACAGGTTCAGCGGGAACGAACTTTTGATGCGGACCGCTTCTTCGATGGCCTCATGCTGATTTTTTCCGGAATGATTCGCAAGTGCATCGTCGCGGACAATTGCGCGCTCCTGGCAAACGCGGCCTTTGGCGGCCAGCTCGGGCCGCCCAATTTGTGGGTGGTACTGCTCGGGACCTACGGATTTGCCTGGCAGGTTTACGGTGATTTCAGCGGCTATAGCGACATCGCTCGCGGCGCGGCGCAGTTGCTCGGTTTCCACTTCATGGTCAACTTCCGACAGCCCTTTCTCGCGCCCCGGTTACAGGACTTCTGGCGCCGCTGGCACATCAGCCTGAGCAGCTGGCTTCGCGACTACCTGTACATCCCCATGGGCGGCAGCCGGGCGGGTGAGTGGAAAACCGTCAAGAATCTCTTCCTGACCATGGTTCTCGCCGGCCTCTGGCACGGCGCCAATTGGACCTACGTCATTTTCGGAGCCATTCACGGAATTGTTTTGCCCATTGAGCGCTTCTTTTTCCCGGCAAAAACCAGGCCCGCCGCCGGTTCTGCCCCTGAGCCTCCGGCTGGCTTTTTCGCCTTGTGGGCCCAGCGGATCCTGACCTTCAACATCCTGTGCTTGAGCCTGGCCTTCTTCCGCGCCACTTCCCTTCACGCCGCCGCGGCGTTTCTCGCCGGACTCTCGAACTTTGCCTGGCGTCCGGAGTACGCTTCTGCATTTTTCATGCTCTGTCTTTATTCCGTGCCCCTCTTCCTCATCGATCTCCATTTGGAAGTTACCGATCAGGAATACCCGTTTGCCAACGCCTCTTATGTATTTCGAACCGTGTTAGCCGCATGCGCGTTCGTCGCGCTGGCACTTTTTTCAGGGAGCAGCCTCAATGCCTTCGTCTATTTCCAATTCTAGGCACCCGGCATTCACTTACGCCAAGATCCTGTTCGCCATTTGTGCGTCCCTTACCATCTCCTTCGAGCTGTTGAGCGATGATTTGCTCAAACATCATTCCGAAACCTATGCGCGCGTTTCTCAGCAATACGCCGACGCCTTGCGCCTGCGCCATGCCAAGCCTCGAGAACCCATGTCCGTTCTCATGGTAGGCAATTCTTTGCTCTTATATGGCGTCGATGTGGACCGCTTGCAGAAACTAACTTCCAGCCAGCTCAGCATCCACCCCATTTTTCTCGAGGCCACCGGCTACTACGACTGGCTCTATGCACTGCGGCGTTTGTTTCGCGATGGATCACGTCCCCAGGTCGTAGTCCTGGGTGTGGGTGTGAACGCCTTTCTGTCCAACGCCGTACGGCAAGATTATGCGCCGCTGATGTTGTTTGACTTGCAAGACGCTTACGACGTCGCCTCGGAGTTGAAATTCGACCGCACCGCCACCAGCAATCTCTTGCTTGATCATTCCAGCGCGTTTTGGGACACGCGCAGTGTCTTCCGCATGCAGGTTCTTCGCCATATCGTGCCACATTGCCAACAGCTTTTCCTGCTGCTGAAGCCCCAGCCGCCGGTCCCGCCGGCTCCGGAATTTATCATTGTTTACCGTGTCGAGAACCGCGAAAACATGAGCTCCAACGATTTGCCTGTCTGAAAGCGTGACCTTCGGTTCCAGCCTTGAAATTAGTTGAAATTAAATTAGGGCTGGCGAAATCCTTCCGATTTTGTTAGCGTAAGTTGCCAGAGATAGGATCCGATGTTCTCGGCGACTCTGCGCGAGTGGAAA
>Ga0209267_1000071_pt1 | contig 66015 bp, 50 predicted proteins | sample GraSoiAngelo_137_FD_185894 | JGI IMG/M metagenome (GOLD analysis project Ga0209267, IMG submission 185894) | Grasslands soil microbial communities from the Angelo Coastal Reserve, California, USA - 14_0929_09_30cm (SPAdes) (version 2) | ecosystem: Environmental > Terrestrial > Soil > Grasslands ... | reverse complement strand
TACCGCCGTTCAGCCTCGGCAATTTCCTTCTCGAAATCCACCCCGTCGACTGGAAAACCCGCCGTCTGGCTCCCTGGCACCCCCATGGAAGATGCTCCCGAATAGCCGGCGATCCGATCCGGCAACACTCTCAAGGAAATCTCCCTGCCGGTTTCCAGGGCGACGGCGCGTTCCATCGTGTTTTCGAGCTCGCGAACGTTGCCGGGCCAATCGTAGGATTCCAGGCGGGTCATCCCTTCCGGGGAAATACCCTCAATAGGTTTTCCCATTGTGGTACGGAAGCGCTCGAGGAAGTGGCGAGCGAGCAGTGGAATATCATCGCGGCGTTCGCGCAAGGGTGGCACCTGTATGGGAATCACGCTAAGACGATAGTAAAGGTCCTCGCGGAAACGGCCTTCCGCGATCTCCTTTTCAAACTCCTTGTTCGTGGCGGCAATGATGCGGACATCCACATCCGATTCTTCGGTACTGCCGATCGGGCGGACTTTGCCTTCCTGGAGGACGCGGTAGAGCTTCACCTGCATGGTGAGGCTCATATTTCCGATCTCATCCATGAAGAGCGTGCCGCCATGGGCAGCCTGGAACAGGCCCCGGCGGTTATCGTTAGCGCCGGTGAAAGCTCCCTTCATATAACCAAAAAGCTCCGATTCCAGGAGCGTCTCGGGGAACGCACCGCAGTTAATGGTGATAAAAGGCGCCTGCGCCCGCACGCTGTTTTCATGAATAGCCCGCGCCACCAGCTCTTTACCGGTTCCGCTCTCCCCCGTAATGAGCACGCGGCTCGATTGAGGAGCGACGGTTTGGATCATGTCGAAGATGGCGCGCATCTTCGGGCTCTGTCCAATGATCTTGTCCAGCCCGGTAAGCCGCCGGAGTTCCCGGCGCAGATATCCAGCTTCCTTCTTCCATTTGAGGTTCTCGGACACCTCATGAACGGCGCGGCGCAATTGGTCCACGAGTTGGTGATCTTTTATGACGTAGCGGTCGACGCCCGAGTTGATGGCCGCGATGGCGGTCTCAATGGTTGGCACGCCGGTAATCAGCAGGAAAAAGGATCCCGGGGCGATCTCTTTGGCAAGCTTGAGAAGATCTACGCCGTCTGCGCCCGGCATACGAATATCCGAAATGATGATGTCGAAGATCTGCGATTCGAGCTTACGCTTGGCAGCTTCCACGCTGTTGGCCACTTCCACACGGTGACCTTCCTTGCGAAAGGTAATCTCCAGAAGTTCGCAGATGGATTTTTCGTCGTCCACAACGAGAATGTGCGGCATCTCGCGTTCCGTTTCCTTGATTGCGGCTTTTGTTCCTTGCATAGCGCCTCACGAAACTCGCGGCAGCTCGACGATAAACTCCGCACCGCGGTCTTTCTCGGATACCACGGTGATCTTTCCACTGTGGGCCTGCACAATCTGATAGACGATGGACAGCCCTAACCCGGTGCCCCCTTCGAAACCCGATTGCAGAGGTTCAAAAATCTTGGCCCTTCGCTTGGGGTCGAGGCCAATACCGGTGTCTTGAAAGGCGATGCGCAGCCAGAACGGCCGTTGTTCGAGCTTCACGGTCAGGGTGCCGCCATCGGGCATGGCCCGGAGCGCGTTGTCGCACAGGTTCCAGAACACCTGCTTGATTTTGTTGGCGTCCACCCGCGCATGTAATTCCTTTCCATTGAAGGCGCGGACAATCTGGTACTTCGGGCCTATCTCCGGTTTCTTCTCCATGAGCATCAGCGTTTCATCGAGGAGTCCGCGAACATCGGCATCTTGAAACTCGTAGGTTGTCTCACGAGAATAGTTGAGAAAGTCGGTGATGATATTGTTGAGCCGCTCGGATTCCCTGCTCACAATATTGACAAGATGCTTCTCGTCTTCTTCGAGCGGTACGAGACGCGCCAGTTCCTTGACCGCCCCGGCCACGGCCGTCAAAGGCTGCCGAATTTCGTGGGCGATCGCGGCGGAAAGGCGCCCCAGCGCGGCCATGCGCTCCTTGGTTGCCACTTCCTGTTCCAGCCGGCGGAGATCCGTGAGGTCCTGAAAGTTGAATACATAACCGTTGCGTTCAGAGTCGCGCGAACGCAGCGGCGAAATACTGATGCCCAGATAGCGGACCTGCCCCGACGGCGTCAGGAAGTCAATCTCCTTTCTGAGAGAAAGTCTCTCGCTGTTTTCGTATTGATCGGGGAGCCAGAAATCGTCATTCAGCTCCTGTAGCCTCCTGCCTCGCAATTCCGCGAAGCGATGTCCTAGGATTTCCTCGCCGGCACGATTCAGAAGCAGAATGCGTCCACCCAGGTCGGTGGTGATTAAACCGCCGCGCATCGAGTGAATGATGTCTTCGGTGAAGTCCTGCAGGCTAAGGAGTTCCTCGCGCTTCTCTTCGAGCTCCACGCCCTTCTTGCGCAGAGACTGGGCCAGCAAGCTGGCCAAATAGGCCACCGCAAGAAACCCGAGAAGATTCATGACCAGCCAGGTGCGCAGGCTCTCCGTCGTCGGCAGGCTGGAGAAGGTGCGCGGAATCTTCTCCGCGTAAGCCATCACGGTCATCACCGCAAGGAGGAGAAAGCAGGTCGCTGCCGCTAGAAAAGCGATTCGCCGGGAGAACAAGATGCTCGCGACGATAATCACCAGCAAATAGAGCGAGATGAAATAACTCTCTTGCAGACCGGTCGAATACACCAGCAGCGAAATCATCACCACATCTCCGGCGACCTGCGATCCGCCATGCCACCGCGCTTGCGGGACCCCGCGCAGCAGGATGAGGTGAAGGACTCCGAGGGTGATCCAGAAGATGATCAGCGGTAGAAAAAAGCGATTCGAGCTGAAGCCCGGAATATACTGCGGCCAGACCACTCCGATGGTGAGGATAAGCGTGATCGTCAGCAGACGAACACGCGTCAACCACTCCAGCCATTCCCTAGTTGCGAAGCTCTTATCCATTGCTCGCCCGCGCCTTCGTCCCGGCATACGGGCATCCCCAAGTCCACGCAGGAATCACAGAAGACGGAGAGAAACCCCGTCCCCGCAAAGAGGACCATGCCGAGCGGACGAAAGTCCGATTAGTGCATCGAGCTCAGCTTGCCAATGAGCGAGAACAGCGGCAAGTACATGGAAATGACCACGCCGCCGACGATGACGCCGAGAAAAACGATCATGATGGGCTCGAGAGCGGTCAGCAAGTCTTTCACCGCCGCGTCAACTTCTTCTTCGTAGAAATCAGCGATCTTCTGAAGCATGGCGTCCATCGCGCCCGTCTGTTCGCCGACGGCAATCATCTGTGTGACCATGCCCGGAAACACTTCTGATTCTTTCAAGGGCTCGGTGAGCGACTTGCCCTCCTCGAGTGATCTCCTCACCTGTTGTAAGGCCTTCTCGACGACTGCGTTGCCGGCGGTCTTGGCCGTGATGTCCAGGCCTTCCAGGATGGGCACGCCGCTGGAGATCAAAGTGCCAAGCGTTCGTGTAAACCGCGCCACGGCAATCTTTCTCATCAGAATGCCCAGGACCGGAAGCTTCAGGACGATGGTATCAAGTATAAAACGGCCCTGCTGAGTTCCGTACCAGGCTTTTAATCCGAAGATGCCACCGACGAGAGCGACCAGAATAAGCAAACCAAAAATACTGCCGACGAAATTACTCAGGGCAATGACGATCTTGGTGGGCAGTGGGAGATCCACGCCTAAGCCGGCAAACAATGTGGCGAAAATCGGCACGACCTTCCAGAGCAGCAGGGTGATGACACCGCCGGCAACGCTTATCACGCCCACTGGATAGACCAGCGCGGACTTGACGGCGCGCTGCAACTTGACGTTCTTTTCGATGTAGCTCGAGAGGCGCTGCAGAATGGTGTCCAGAATACCGCCGGTCTCGCCCGCCTCGACCATGTTCACGTACAAGGCATCAAAAACCTTAGGCGAGGTGCGCATCGCGGCAGAAAGCGTTGCTCCGCCTTCGACCTGGGCACGCGTCCCGGTCAGGACCTTTTGAAAAAACTTGTTTTCCTGCTGGCTCGCCAGAATCTCGAGACACTGAACTAGCGGGAGACCGGCATCGATCATGACCGAGAACTGGCGCGTGAAGATGGCGAGTTCCTTGGCCGTCACGCCGCCGCCGAAAGTGGGCATATTGAATTCCTTGCCCTTTTCGGTCATTTTCGTCGCTGTGATCTGCTGTCGCTTCAGCAGGCTCGCCAGTTCGGTCTTGTTCGTAGCGGTCATCACCCCGCTGACGCTGCCGCCGGTGCGGCTGGTTCCCTGATATTTATAGTCCGGCATTTGCTCGCCTCCTCAGTCTTTCAATTTCATGGGTATACGGCCGTTCAGGCAATGTCGTTTCTCCTAGCGCTTGCTGCCCGCCGGCGCCTTATTCACCATTCCAGGCATAGATACGCCGCGATTGATCATATCCTGCAGTTCATCGGCATTCGATGAACGTGACAGGGCCATGTCCAGCGTGATTATCTTTTGGAAGTAGGCGTTCGCCAGCCCCTGGTTAAAGGTTTGCATGCCCGTTTGACCCGTACCGGTTTGCATGGCGGAATAGATTTGATGAATTTTGTCCTCGCGGACCAGGTTGCGGATGGCGGGCGTCGGCACGAGCACTTCCATGATCATGGCGCGACCACGTCCATCGGCGCGCGGGAGAAGCGCCTGACAAAGAATGCCCTCCATCACCATGGAAAGCTGCGCACGAATCTGGGGCTGCTGGTGTGAAGGGAATACGTCAATAATACGATTGATGGTGGAAGCCGCCGAATTAGTGTGCAGCGTGGCGAAGGTCAAGTGACCGGTTTCCGCAATGCGCAGGGCCGACTCAATGGTTTCGAGGTCGCGCATTTCGCCGATGAGAACGACGTCCGGGTCTTCGCGAAGTGCGGCGCGAAGCGAATTCGCAAAGGAATGCGTGTCGGCGTGGACTTCGCGCTGATTCACCAGGCACTTCTTGTGATTGTGAAGAAACTCGATGGGGTCTTCGATCGTAATCATGTGCTCTTCACGTTCGCCGTTGATTTTGTCGAGCATAGCAGCGAGCGTGGTGGACTTACCGGACCCTGTTGGTCCGGTCACAAGGACCAGTCCGCGGGGCTTGTCGCACAAACCCTTGACGACCTGCGGCAATCCGAGAGCGTCGAAGCCTTTGATTTCCCACGGAATGGTACGGAAGACGGAGCCAACGGCTCCCCGCTGATTGAAAACGTTGCCACGGAAACGGGCCAAGTTTTTCAAACCGAAGGAGAAGTCCAATTCCAGGTTCTCTTCAAAGCGGTGTTTCTGCGCATCCGTCAAAACGCTGTAGGCAAGAGACTTGGTGTCCGCTGCCGTCAACGGGGGCATATCGAGAGGCCGCAGCCGACCGTGAACGCGCACGCGCGGAGCGCTGTTTGTCGTGATGTGCAGGTCGCTGCCTCCCATCTCGATCATCTTCTTCAACAATTCGCTCAGCGTAATTCCAGCCATCGCTCACCTACAATTCTATAAAACCGTTTCGCGCAGGACTTCTTCCATGGTGGTCTGTCCGAGCGCAACCTTCATCAAGCCGCTGCGCCGCAGCGTGATCATACCCTGTTCGATCGCCTTCTTCTTCAATTCCAGGGCTGAGGCGCCAACAAGAATCAATTCGCGGAGCTCATCGTTGATTTCCATGACTTCGTAGAGACCGGTGCGCCCCTTGTAGCCGCGCTTGTTGCAGGTAGTGCAGCCCTTGCCGTGGTAGATCTTAGTGGTTTTGGCTTCTTCGGTGGTGTAGCCCGCGTCGATCAAAGCCTGGTGCGGAACTTCCAGCTCTTCCTTGCAGTTCCCACAGATCCGCCGCACCAGACGCTGAGCGCAAATCAGGTTTACCGAGGTGGCCACGAGAAACGGCTCGATACCCATGTTCATCAAGCGGCTGATGGTCGAAGGCGCGTCGTTGGTGTGTAGCGTGGATAACACCAAGTGACCGGTGAGCGCGGCCTTTACCCCGATTTCCGCAGTTTCAAAGTCGCGGATCTCGCCGACCAGAATAATGTTGGGGTCCTGCCGCAGGAAAGCTCGGAGTGCAGCGGCAAAGTTCAGGCCGATCTGTTCCTTCATCTGCACTTGGTTGATGCCTGCCAATTGGAACTCGACGGGGTCCTCCGCGGTCATGATGTTGGTGTCAACGGTGTTTAACGTTGCGACGGAGGAATATAGAGTGTTCGTTTTGCCAGAACCCGTTGGACCTGTCACCAGCACCATGCCGTAGGGCTTCATGATGTTGCGTTCGAATTTCTTGAGCGACTCGGGCTCAAAACCGAGCTTGGTCATGTCCAGCCGGAGGTTTTCCTTGTCCAGCAATCGCATTACGACTTTTTCGCCGTACAGCGTGGGCACGGTCGAAACGCGGAAGTCCAGTTCCTTTTTCTTACCATCGGCCTTGTACTTGATCATGATACGGCCGTCTTGCGGCAAGCGCTTTTCCGCAATGTCCAGTTTGGCCATGATCTTCAAGCGGCTGGTAATCGCGTCCTTCAGGCGCAAGGGCGGAGTCATCACTGTGGCAAGTTGTCCGTCAACGCGGAACCTCACGCGCATTTCGAGCTCGTAAGGCTCGATGTGGATGTCGCTCGCTCCGCGCTTGACGGAATCCGTCAAGATCAGATTGACCAGCTTGATGATCGGAGCTTCTTCCGCCGCCTTCTCCAGCGTAGCAGTGTCCAGCTCCGATTCTTCGGAGGCCAACTCCAGCTCGTTGTCTTCATCAACGAGGTCTTTCATCAAGTTACTGATCTCTTCTTGATTCGTGGATGACCCGCCATAAAAACGCACGATGGCGTCGCCGATGGCCGACTCCGAGGCCACCACCGGCTCAACATTGAACCCCGTCATGAATTTGATGTCGTCCATGGCGAAGACGTTCGTGGGATCCGTCATGGCAATGGTGAGAACGGATCCGACGCGCGACAGTGGGATCACCTGGTAGCGCGATGCGGTGTCCTGGGGAATCAGCTTGATGACGTTGGGATCGATTTCGTAATACTTCAGGTTGATGGAAGGAACGCCGTACTGACGGGAGAGAACACCGGTGATGTCGTCATCGGTGATGAAGCCCATCTTCGTCAGGCAGCTTCCCAGCTTGCCTCCATTGGCGCGCTGAAACTCGAGCGCCTTTTGGAGCTGGTCCTGCGTGATGAGACTTTCCTTAACTAGTATTTCGCCCAAACGGACGGACATCCACAACGCTCCCGGCGGGTTTGCACCCAACGCTCACCTTAACAAATGCGGAAGTGGAACGTAGCCAGAATTTCGCGGACCGTTCTGAAATGGCTAATACCTGCCCAAGAGGGCAGGTCTCTCGAGGAGAGGACCGGTAGAAATCTTGACATGCATCCATACGCTGGCTATCGTGCCAGAGAGATGTCTCGGCGAACAACACGGATACCTTCTGCACCTGACCTGACCACGCTGACGAAAGATATCCAGGCTGAGCGCGGCACTCGCGGCTTTCCATCCCAGATAGACGCTTCACCCCCTCATTTGATGATAGCCAAATCATGAGCCGCTTGGACAACAAACAGCGCTGGGGTCTCGCCATCGGCGGAATACTTTTGACCCTGCTCCTGGCCGCCGTCTTCACGTTCGGATCGCTCAACGTACCATTTGAGCCCAAGAGCTGGCGCGCCGTGATGGCGCTCTACGCTGTCTCCAGTTTTATCACTGCAGCATTTCTCGTCTTTGGCCTCATCCTCGCGCGCACCATCCTGAGACTCTGGGCGGAACGCAGCAGAGAGCAACTTGGCGCTCGCTTTAAGACCAAGATGGTTGTTGGCGCGATGGCCATTTCCATTCTCCCGATCGTGTTCATGTTCATCGTCAGCTACTCGTTGATGAATCGCAGCCTGTTGCTGTGGTTCCCCAGAGCGCTCGAGGTGGCCTCCGACGAGACTCAGAAACTCCTGAACGATCTGGGCCGGGCACAGTTGCCGCGGCTTCGCGGGATGGCTCTCGAGGCGCAAGCAGAGGCAACTCGTCCCAGCACAGATTTCCTGCAGCATGTATTCGCGAAAGGCGCTGATGCAGTCTGGGTTTTGGATGGCAACGGCCAAGTGACGCAAGGCGGCATCGTCTGTGACGACCAGCCGGAGGATCGCGCCGGCGCGATTTGTGCGCAACCGGAAGTTTCAGGGCAGTACCTACGATCGTTGCCGAGTGGCGTGGAAGTTTGGTCAGCTGGCGGAAGGAGCTACTTTGCCGCTCGCGTCCCGGCTTCCCCGGCAGGTCCAGCGGGGGGATTTGTGGTTGCCGCATATCGTACGAGTCCCGACGTTCTGGAGCGACTGACGGCCATTCAATCCCAGACGGGTCAGTATTACCAGGAAAAACAGGACCTGCGCGCGCTGAAGCGACAGATGCTTTTGATTCTTCTTCTTTTCACCGTTCTGCTGCTGTCCGCGGTCATGTGGGTGGCGTTGTTTCTGGCCAAGCAGGTCACCATCCCGATTCAGGCCCTGGCGGAGGGGACGCGGGAGGTTTCATCCGGCAACTTTGATTACCAGGTCGCCGAGCAAGCTCAGGATGAGTTGGGTATCCTGGTGCGCTCCTTTAACACCATGACCACACAGTTGCGCGACAGCCGCTCTCAAATCGATCAATTCACCCGGAATCTCCAACAAGCAGTGCAGGAGCTTGAGCGCCGGCGCCAGCTGATGGAGACTGTTCTCGAGAACATTCCCACTGGGGTTATTTCGCTTGACGCCGCGGGAGCCATTCTTCGCCTGAACACTTCCGTTTCCAGGATGTTCGGGGTCGCCAGCTCTGAATCTCATTCTCTCGAGGAGCTTGTCGGGGCCGATGCCGCCCGCATCGTGCACTACCTGATGCGCAGATCACTGCGCATGGGAGTGGTCTCCCGAGAAATCGAGACGGTCGCCGCGGGACGTGTCCTGCACCTCGCTGTCACGGTAAGTTCCCTGGGGCCGCGTCGCGCTAACACCGGTTACGTTCTTGTCCTCGACGATCTGACGGAAGTGCTCCGCGCGCAGAAATCGGCGGCGTGGCAGGAAGTCGCGCGGCGCATCGCTCACGAGATCAAGAATCCACTGACTCCCATTCAGCTTTCAGCCCAGCGCCTGCTGCGATTCCTTGAGCGTCGCGACCCTTCCCAATCAGCGGCTACTCGTCACTCGGAATTGGCCAAGCTGGTTCAAGAGTGCTCGCGTCTGATCGAGCGGGAGGTCTCCACGCTCGCCGCTCTGGTCAACGAGTTCTCTCAATTCGTGCGCTTCCCGATCGCCAAACTTGTGCCCACGAATGCCAACATCATCGTTCATCAGGCGGTGGAAGTATTCTCCGGGCGGCTCGATGGCATCGCGCTCAAGACAATCCTTGCCGAGAATCTGCCGGCGGTGCGCGCCGACGAAGGGCTGCTCCGCAGCGTGGTCGTGAATCTCATCGACAATGCCGCGGAGGCACTGGAGAACTCGGCATTCCGGGAAATCCTGGTTTCCACCATGGCTCATTCGGATGCCGAGACCGTGGTGATCTGCGTCGCGGATACCGGTACTGGCATTTCGCCAGAAGACAAGGACAAACTCTTCCTGCCGCATTTTTCAACCAAGGATCGCGGAACGGGGCTGGGCCTCGCCATTGCCGCTCGCATCGTCGCCGAACACGGCGGCAGCATCCACGTCGAGGATAATCTTCCGGTAGGATCGCGCTTCCTTGTTGAACTTCCCGTCGCCGAATTGACGCCCGCCTCTCTTGCCAACCACTATGGATCGGACGCTACTCGATGACTTCTAGAACGCGTCTTCTCGTCGTGGACGACGAAGCCGGCATTCGTGACTCTCTCTCCTCGATTCTCGAGGACGAGGGTTACCAGGTTGAGGCGGTGGGTTCCGCCGAGGAAGCCTTGGAGCGGGCCGCTGCCGGCGATTTCGAGGTCGTGCTCCTGGACGTCTGGCTTCCGGGGATCGACGGCCTCGAAGCGCTAAGCCGCTTGCAAGCGTCTCCGCGGCCGCCCGCAATCATCATGATTTCCGGTCACGGTACAATCGAGACAGCCGTGCGGGCCACAAAACTCGGCGCCTTCGACTTCATTGAAAAGCCCCTCTCGCTTGAGAAGATCATCGTTCTGGTCCGCAACGCCATTCAGCGGCGCCGCCTCGAAGACGAGAACCAACTACTGCGAAGCGAACTGGGTTACCGCTACCAGGTTATCGGCGACAGCATTCCGATGAAAGCGCTGCGCCAGCAGATTGCCGTTACGGCGCCGACCAACGGCCGCGTGTTGATCTACGGTGAGAGCGGCACGGGCAAGGAACTCGTTGCTCGCTCGTTGCATGCCGCGAGCCTTCGCGGCAAGGGCCCTTTCGTGGAAGTCAATTGCGCGGCGATTCCTGAGGAGCTGATCGAATCCGAGCTCTTCGGGCACATTAAGGGCAGCTTTACCGGCGCGACGGAAGATAAGGTCGGCAAGTTTCAAAAGGCTGACGGCGGGACGCTTTTCCTCGATGAAATCGGGGACATGAGCCTGCGCACGCAATCAAAAGTTCTGCGCGTTCTTGAGGAACAGCGCTTCGAACGCGTGGGCTCCAACGAAACCTTGAGCGTGGACGTGCGCGTCATCGCCGCAACGAACAAGCATCTCGAACAGGAAATTGCGCGCGGCGCCTTTCGACAGGATCTTTTTTATCGCCTGAACGTGATCCCCTTTTACGTTCCGGCCTTGCGCGACCGCAAAGAGGATATCCCCACGCTGGCAAGATATTTCCTAAGGGAATTCAGCTCAGCCTACGGAAAGAAAACGCGCGAGCTCAGTGACTCGGCCATGGAAATCCTCATCCGCTATCCCTGGCCAGGAAATGTTCGAGAACTGCGAAACCTCGTCGAACGGCTGGTCATCGTGTGCCCCCAGGAACGCATCGAGCCGCATCATCTTCCGCCCGAACTCTTCCGTGGCGCCGCAGAAAGCCCCCACCATCCTTACTCCACGCTGCATGAAGCCCGCAGCGCCTATGAGCGGGAATTCATCCTGCGGAAACTGCAGGAGCACCGCTGGAACATGACGCAAACGGCCACCGCCCTGGGGTTGGAACGCAGCCACCTCTACCGCAAAATGAAGTCCCTGGGAATCGCTGCCCCGGACTAGAACTCGTCGATCCGGTCAGGTCCACGCCCGGCCGCAGTCCATTTCTCTCTTTCCCGCGAAACGCTGAATTCGTGTAAAATTCTCCAACCGGTGTCTTCACATTTCACAACACTGACTGGATCAGCGGTTCTCACGCGGACGCTCTTGGTCCACCGCCGCTTCACTCACTGAAAATTCTGAAACATCTTCACCGGCCGGCCAATCGCCTTACCACGCACGTGGGAAACTGGAGGAGCCCCGATGATGAGAATCGCTATTGTTTTGACGGCATTCTTGACCGTCTCGGATCTTGCCGCGCACGCGCAGAGCACCGCCGCCGCATCGGGTCGCGAATCTCACTTCGTCTCGCCATCACGGACATTTTTCCCGCATAACTGGGTCCGCGGTTATACGGATTTCTCCGTCGCGCCGTCGCACAACGAACCGGATCTTGGACGCTGCATGTTTCCCCAGCCGGCCGGTGCGGGCGGGGCGGCTTCTACGTGCACAGCTTATGCACGCTATCTCTTTAGCGGATACATTGAGTTTCAACCGCTGGGCCGGACTCTGGCGCGGCATTTCTTTCTATTCTTCGAACCGAAATTCAGCTTTGGAAGAAATATTCCCCAGCTCACGTATACGGCATCCATGTTGCCGATTGCTTTTGATCGTTCCGTTGGAATCGCTTTCCAATTGCCGAGAAATTTCGAACTGCGCGCCACGCAACATCAGGTGGATTGGTTAGGGCGCTATGGCAATTCCCTGGGCGCGGCGGACCTTCGCACCAATGGCCCTAATGGTCTTTATGCCACCTTTGGCGTGCGCTGGTCTTTCGGAGGATACGGGCACCAGGGAGCCCCTTCAGACTATTGATGCTGCAATCTAGGAACCCTGGGCCTCTTCAAGAGGCAAACTCGCGATCCTTCCTGGACGCGTGTTTCTCATTCTTTGTCATCCAAGTCGCTCGTAAGTCCCTCCAATTGGTAACGCCAGTCGAGTTCACGCACCCTTAAAGGATCTTCCCGCCAATCCGGCGATACTTTCACAAAAAGTCCCAGGTAGATTTTGCTGCCGAGGATCGTCTCGAGCTCCTTGCGGGCTTCCGTTCCGATCTTCTTGAGCATCTCGCCCTTGTGCCCGATCAGTATTTTTTTCTGCGAATCGCGCTCAACGTTCATTAGCGCTTCGATGCGCAATAGCTTGGGCGTCTCTTCATACTTTTCAACCACCACCGCCAGCGCATAGGGCACCTCGTGGTACATCACCTGTATGGCCTTTTCTCGAATGATCTCCGCGGCCAGAAATCGTTCCGGCTGGTCGGTCACTTGGTCTTCCGGGAAATACGGCGCTCCCTGCGGCAATTGTTTCAGAATCTCGTCAACTAGCTCTTCACATCCAGCGCCCTCGAGCGCGGAGATGGGCAAGATGGCGGCAAATTCGAACGCCTTCCGAAATGCATCGATCAACGGCAGGAGCTTTGGCTTCGGCAAACGATCGACTTTGTTCAGCGCCAGAATCGTTTTTCCGCTAAACCGTCTGGCCTTTTCCAGCAGCAGTTCGTCCGCGTGAGGATGCATCCGGCTGGCATCGACCATCAACAACAGCACGTCGATCCCCTCCAGCGCAGCGGCCACCTCCTGCATCATCTGCCGTCCCAGCGCCGAATCGGCTTCATGCAGACCCGGCGTATCGATGAAAATGATCTGCCCTTGCGGTTTGGTCGCAATCCCCTGGATGCGATTGCGAGTGGTCTGCGGTTTGGAAGTAACGATTGCGATCTTCTGCCCGACCAATCGATTCACAAGCGTGGACTTCCCCGCATTTGGCCGCCCCACGATGGCCACAAAGCCGGATCGAAAATCCTGCCTTCCCGCGCTGCTTTCCTTTGTAGCCATCAAGGTTTCACGATCGGCAGCTCGAGCGCACTGGGGTGTTCCGAATCGTGCATCAGCGCGACATGCGCCGTCTTGGCATCCCTCCCGGTCTCCGCCGCAACCGTACCGCCGCTGTTGTAATTCTTTTCGGCGCCCGTCGAATTGATGCTGCGCACCACCAGCCGCAGCCGGCTGCCCTTTCCCACTCGCCGCGCGAAGAAAGTGAAATTGTCGAACACGTATTTTTCAATCTTTCCGACCGCCACCGGCTTGGCTTGGCGAAGTGATTCGCGGTACCTCGCTCGCATCGATGCGCTGGTGAGCTCGACCGATTCTCCGTCGGGCAAAATCTCGTAGAGATCCGTTTCCAGATCGGTATCCGGAACGTCCATCTTGAGCCATGCCGTCAGCTTCGGGAATCCAGCGATCTCCATAGCCCCCTCGAAGGGCTCGGCGTGGTACACCACTCCCTCGCCAAACAGATTGAGCACCGCCCGCTCGGACGTCAGTGAGTTGGCTTGGTCTTCGGGCTCCGCACTGCCGGCCCTGGTATCCAGCGGGTCGTAAGTCCACGAATCCATCACCGCTGATGCGCCAGGCCTCCCCTCCGCCAGTACCCCTGATCGAAACACGTCAGCGGCGTCCACATGCGAACCGAGATACAGCGTCCTTGTTGCGTTCGAGACACTCTCGAGATTGTCCGCGTACTTCCATTCCTCCGCTCCCATCATGTAATAGGCGACGCGTTTCTTCAGAAATTCTGGCTTGGCGCCGCCCTTCATCACCCAGTCGTACCATTCCGCGTGCAACTTGTTCAGATCTAGGACGCTCGCTTGGCCGAATTTCAGTCCCCCTACTTCCGCTTTCGGCGTGCGCGTTCCCGCGTGATCCCACGGCCCGATAATCAGGTAGTGATTCGCCTTTGCTTCCGCCGTCCCGTACTGCATGTGCCGCTTGTAAAACGTGAAGGCCCCCGGCTGATCTCCGTCGTAGTGTCCAGTAATCGTCAGGATCGGCAAACTCATTCTCTTGTACTGCTCCGCATTCGGCACCATCGCGTCGTAGTAAGCGTCGGGACTCGGATGCATCAGCCATTTCTGAAACACCGTCGAAGGGTTCCCCACCAGCTTGTCGTAATCCTGAAACGCCGAGTGCGTCATGTACATCTCGCGTGACTTCGCCGACCAGAACCCACTGTCCCCAAATAGCTTGCCGTTGCCCGTTACCCCGCTGGTAAAAGTCAGCCATTGCATGTCGTACGGTCCAAAAATGTTGTATTGGAACGGAAAGTCCACACCGGGATGCGCCGCTGCCGCCGGAACGATGGTCACCAGGTGCGGGGGAAATTCCTTCAAGACCGTCCACTGGTCGAATCCCGCGTACGAGCCGCCCCACATCGACACTTTGCCATTGCAATACGGTTGTTTGGCAAGCCATTCCACGACGTCGTATCCATCCTGACCCTCATTTACAAACGGCTCGAATTCTCCGCCGGAATTTCCGCGTCCCCGCACGTCCACCAGCGCGTATACGTACCCGTGCTTCGCAAAATACATCGCGCGGTCCGTGTATGAATCTCCGATGTACGGCGTAAACGTAAAGACGACCGGCAGCGGCTCTTTCTGACCGTGCGGCGTGAACACCGTCGCGTTCAGCTTCACGCCGTCTCGCGCCGGAATCTTCACCGCCCATTGCATGTCGATGGTTGGCTCTCCGGCTTGCTGCCCCCTCGCCAGGGCCGTTCCCAACAGGAAGGGCAGCGCCCATCCGACTGCGGCCATACAAACCATCCTCAACGCCACACCGAGCATCTCTACCCCCAGCACTTCGATTGCTTGCCTTTCCCTTCTCGTCCTTGACTGGAGAGTCCTCTATGTTCTACGGCTTCGCGAGCACGGCCTTCATCTGCCTGCGAATTCGCACGCGCAACACTTTTCTCTGGTTTGCTTCCAGGACTTCGAAGCGATGTTCCGCCAGATCGATCTTGTCACCTGGCGCGGGTACCTTGCCGGAAACATGGCTCAGCAAACCTGCCAGAGTGGTTACCGCCTCATCCGTCTTGTCCCCGAACTTCACGCCAAGCAATTCCTCCACTTCGCCGATTGGCATGCTGCCGCGCATCACCAGTCCGCCATCCGGTTCGCGTACGACATCCGGCGCCGGGGGCTTTCCCGCGTTTCCGCTTTGGCCCACGATCTCTTCCACCAGGTCTTCCACGGTGGCGATGCCGGCTACGGTTCCATGCTCGTCGATAACCACTGCCAGCGGCTGCCCCTTCTGGCGCATTTCGCGCAGCAACTCCGAGCCAATCTTCGTTTCCGGTATAAAGAGAACGGGCTTGACCAGTTCACGCACCTTGCGCTTCAGCAAATCTTGGTCCGCGATTTGCAAAAGGTCCTGCGAGTATACGACGCCGAAAATATCGTCGAGCGTTTTCTCATACACGGGAATCTTATTCAATTTCGTCTCAACAACTTTTGCGTGCAGATCTTCGAGCGTGGCGTCTGCCGGCATGGCCACGATATCGGGCCGCGGCGTCATGACTTCGCGCACCCGTTTGTCGCTGAATTCGACGACTTGCTCGATCAAGTCCGCCTGTTCCGGCTCAATGATGCCTTCTTCTTCCGCGGCCTCCACCAACGCTTCGATTCCCTCTTCGGTGCGCTGCTCGTCGGTCTTTTCGACGTCGTGCTCCGAAATTCGCGCGAGCGATTCCGCGCCTTCCAGGAATACGCGCACCGGCCAGACGAACCACATCGCCCCGCGAATCAACGGCAGGAGTGGAAGCAGCCAGCGACCGGTGGTGCGGTACAACAGCATGTCCGGAATAAAGTGCATCGCGATGACCACTTCCAGCACAAGAAAGACGCAGAACTCAACAAAGGACTCCCAGGTGCCCGGCACGAAGTACACCACCCCTCGGGTCGTCTCCAGCACCAGAAACGCGAGCCAGAAATGCCCGAGGATTCGGAATGTCCGCCCGCCGCTGCGGCGATTGATCTTCAGCTTTGGCTCGATCTCCGCTTCGAAGATTTCCAGATGCATATGGATGCGGCCCGTAGTCATGCGGCCCAGTTCGCGATAAATAAGTGTCAGGTAGGAGAAAATGGGCAAGGTAAAAGCTACAAGCACGACGCTGAATGCGTAAAGCCAGCCTAAATTCATGACCTGAGCCCGAGCCGTTTTCGCAGCTTCCGCTCGATGCGGTTCATTTCGCCGCGATCGGCTTCGTGGTCGTAACCCAGCAGATGCAAAACGCCGTGAAGAATCAGCACTCGAAGCTCACTCGAAAGCTTCCGCCCGTGTCTCTTGGCGTGGCGCCGTGCCGTCGCGGGGGAGATGGCAATATCGCCCAGGTATTCACCGGCTCGGACCGTCTTTGGGCCCCGTCCCAGCCGGACCGCTTTTCGCCGCACTACCATGGGGAAGGAAAGCACGTCGGTAGGACCCTTCTTCTTGCGAAACGTCTTGTTCATCCGCGCGATCTCTGCATCGCTCACCAGGCAAACCGCTAGGCCCGTTTCTTCCAGCCCCAGTTCGTTTTTCACGTGGCGCAGAAACGATTCGAGGGGACGCCGCACCAGGCGCACCGCCCGCTGGCGGTTCAGAATCATCCTTGTTACGTTTCTTTTTCTCGTTCTTTACCGGATTCTCTCGTGGGCGTTCCCGCTTTGCCATTGACAGTGTTCCCACCCCGCTGCGGGTGAGCTACATCATACTCTTCATAGGCGCGGATGATCTGCTGCACCAGGTTGTGCCGCACCACGTCCTTCTCCCCGAACTGCACCACACCGATCCCGTCGATCTTCCCGCAAACTTCCAACGCTTCGACCAAGCCGGACTTCTTCCCCTGCGGCAGGTCGATCTGCGTCACGTCGCCGGTGATCACCGCTTTGGAGTTGAAGCCCAGCCTGGTGAGGAACATCTTCATCTGCTCGCTGGTGGTGTTCTGCGCTTCGTCGAGGATGACGAATGAATCATTCAGCGTGCGGCCCCGCATGAACGCCAGTGGCGCAACTTCGATGATTCCCTTTTCCAGGAAGCGCTCCAACTTGTCCGCATCCAGCATGTCGTACAGCGCGTCGTATAGTGGCCGCATGTACGGATCGATCTTCTGTTGCAGTGTCCCGGGCAGAAAGCCGAGTCGTTCTCCCGCTTCCACTGCGGGTCGCGCCAGGATGATGCGGTTCACTTGCTTCGTAAGCAGCGCGCTCACCGCCATGGCCACGGCAATGTAGGTTTTTCCCGTGCCGCCCGGCCCGATCCCGAACATCATGTCGTGCTTCTCGATTTCTTCCATATAGCGCCGTTGGCTGGCGTTTTTCGGTGTAACTTGTTTCTTCCCGAACGAGCGAGTCCGACTGTGCTCAAACATCCCGCGCGGCGATTCGTGCGGTTCTTCCGTCGCCACGCGCATCAGCGATTTCACTTCCGCGGCGGAAAGCGTCCGCCCATGCCGGGTGAGATGGTTGTACTCCTCCACAATCTTCACGGCCTGGTCGACACTGTCCTGCTCACCCTCAATGGTCAGCCGCGTGTCGTGCAGATGCGTGCGCACGCGCAGCGAATCCTCGAGCACGCGCACATTTTCATCCAGCGTGCCAAAGAACGGTTCGATTTGTCCGGAAATGTGAACGGTACGCCGCATCCAATTGGAAAGTTTTCCTGTTACCGGAACCGGGTGGCCGATGGGATTCCTCCTGCAGGGGAGAAACTCATTACACCCTACCCGACCCCCGCGTCAGGGTCAAGTTGCGGAATCTTGACGCGAAACCACATGCTCCAGAGAGGTCATAAGCGCTCCACTACTTTGAATCCCTTTCCGCCATCGCAGCTTGGATCGCCTTTTCAGCCACCGGCGCCATCACCGCGTATCCGGCAGCGTTGGGATGGAGGCCATCCGCGCTGATTTCCTTTTTGAGCAGCCCTTCGTCGTCCACCATGACGGAAAAATAGTCGAGATATACATGGCCTTTCTCCGCGGCGTACTTTTTGATCCAGGTGTTCAGTTCTAGAATCTTCTCTGGTGGGCGCTTGATGCGCATATCGATAGGATGGCCTTCGCGGTCGTGCCCATAGTTGCTTACGGGCATTACCGAGGACAACACCACGCGAATGCCATTGGCGCGGGCCAGTTCCGCCATCGACGCCAGGTTCCCTTCCGTTTCCTCCAGCGTGATCGGACCCGTATTTCCAGCAATGTCGTTGGTTCCCGCCAGAATCACTACAACTTTCGGCCGCAGGGCGATCACGTCGGCGCGAAATCGCAGTAACATTTGTGGTGTCGTCTGCCCGCCAATTCCCCTCCCCAGGTACGGCTTCCCTGGAAAAAATCCACCGAATTGTGGTAGCACCCACATGTCCGTAATCGAATCGCCCATGAAAACGACGCGCTGTTCGTCCTTCGCCAGGGCTGCCATGGTGGCGTTGGCATCCCGATAGTGCGCGAGATCCGGCCAATCCTTCAGCCGCTTCTCTTGCGCTTCCAGCCTAGCCTTCACCTCTGCCAACTCCCCGCAATCCTCCGGCGCCTTCGCGGGCGCTTGGGTCTGCGCCCCTGCCAATAGCCCGTGGGCGCACACGGCCAAAGTAACGGCAAGACAAGCAGTCAGCTTGAAAACAGTCTCCATCGATTTCTCCTTCCTCTTCCTTCCGAGAACTAACCACTAAGAACCAAGAACTGAAGCTACCCTCACCCTCCCGGCCAGTGCCCCAACCATTACCTGTACTCTGGTACGGAGGCTCTATGGACGTAAACCTTGCGTAACGCAAAGATGTGGTCGAAGCAGAGATTAATACTTTCAAAATTCACTGGCGGATGGAAGGGGTACGATGACAGGTAAATTCATTCTTCTCGGTGCTCTTGCGAGCCTAGCTTTGAACACATCTTCGCGGGCAGCAGAACTTGGGACTTCATGCGCTCCTCCCCTCAACGCCGTCCTCATCAGCAAGATTAGTTGCAATGGATACCTCAGTGTTCCCATGACCGCCGATCAGGAACAGTCGCTCCCCCTCCAGGTTATCGCCACCCTAGAATGCGGCCAGGAAGTCGGGGTACTCTCCGACGCCGAAGGATATACGGTAAATATCCACACCACGGACGGCAAGAATGGTTACGTCGCGCGCATGTATCTCACCCAACCGGTCCGGAAGCAAGCAAAGGTTTCGGCACCAGGGGATGACGCACCGCTGAATAACGGCGTGGCCCACTGGCAGTCTGGCTCCAAAGGTAGCTATGAATTTACGAGCGGGGACAAGCTGGTGGAATCGCTGACCGCCAATGGCATCACCGTACAGATTTCGCTGCAGGACACGGGATGGAAAATGCGCGCCAATGTCGCCGTGGTCAACGGCGGCCAGCAACCGGTCCACTTACAGCCGAGGTTGCTCTCGCTGGATGAGATCGCGCCACTGGTGAGGCCGCTTCGCTACCAGGATCCGGCGGAAGTGGCCAAAGCCGCCAATCATCAGATCCTGTGGACCGCGGCCAGCGCAGGCCCATCTGGCGGCGCGCAGCCGCAGCGGACTTCATCGAGCACCGACCTGTACACCGTGAATTACAGACTTCCGTCGTCTGACCCTTCACGCAACTATCTCGCACAGCACCAGGCCCTCGAAGAGATCGCCGCGAAAAATCAGGCCGCGCTCGTCAACATGGTCCGGGAAATCAATGCTCTCTCATTGAGAGAATGTACCCTGAAACCAAACGAGAGGACCGCGGGAGCCGTGTGGTTCGAACGCGACGCAAAATCAAACCAGGTTGTCTTGCGCGTCCCTGTCGGCGGCGTAATCTTTGAGTTTCCGCTTTCCTTCAATCACGAAAAGTAATCGAGTCTATACGCCGCTCCTGTCCCGCCCTTCTTCCTCCGGATGGGCGGGGCTTTCGTTTCTGGTCCCTTCTTTTAGGTTGTTTCATTAAGTGCGTTGCGCCAACCCTCGGCCGCTGCGCGCATTTTTGCCCATCCGCGAATAGCTTGAACTTCTTCGGCGCGCGTCACGCTCGAGAGGCTGCGTTTCCTGAATCTCACTGGGGAGGCATGTGGAGATGGCAGAAGATGCCTGCGTCCGGCGGTTTTTCCGGTACGCAGAGCAAGCCCACAACAGATTCAGCAAGATTCAGTTAGAGTCAGCAGCCCGCCAGTTCCCAGGATTGCGGTCCCTACCGGACCGCGGGCTGGCAAGGATTTCCCGGAACGTTCTTCAACGTTGTTCCCCATCGATGGCAATTGGTCCAGGCGACCAGCTACAATGTTTGTCTATGAAGTGCCCGGGCTGCGGAACCGAAATGACGGCCATGGCGCTGGGCGGCCACTTAGGCGCACAGGTCAGCATCGATGTGTGCGCCCCTTGCCAGGCGTTCTGGTTCGATCAGTTCGAAAGCCTGCAGCTCTCTGCCGGCTCCACACTGAAGCTCATGAAGTTTATCGGTGAACACTCGTCACTGCGGAAGGCATCGCTGCCGGACGCGCTCCCCTGTCCGCGGTGCGCAACGAGGCTGCGGCTGGCGCACGACATGCAGCGAAACATGCCTTTCACTTATTGGCGATGCGGGAACGAACACGGTCGCTTCATCGGCTTTTTCGAGTTCTTGAAAGAAAAGAATTTCATCCATCCACTGTCGTCTGAACAGATCAAGGAGTTGCGGCAGAACGTTCAGTTTGTGAATTGCTCCAACTGTGGGGCGTCCATCAACCTGGAATCCACCTCGGTCTGTTCCTACTGCCACTCGCCCATCTCCATGCTCGATATGAAGCAGCCGCAGCAGATGCTGGAGCAGCTCAAACAAGCTGCCGAGCCTCGGCCGATTGATCCGGCACTCCCTTTGAAACTCGCGTCCGCAAGGTTGGAAACGGAAACCTCCTTGGCCGGATTTGATCGCAGTCCTGAATGGTGGAGCGATGCTCACTCGTCCGGCCTGGTGCAGGCCGGTCTGAACGCCGTCACCCGATGGCTCAACGAGTTGGTTGATTGATGGCTATGAGCCCCCCTAATTAATTAGGAGAATTCAAGCGTGCGCCTTTAAAGATGCATCATTTCCGAAGGGTAGGTAGTGGGTTAGTGTGCCGAAGTCCAGCGCGGAAGGTTCTTAGAGTAAGTCTCGCGTATGACAACTCCGCTGAGGAGGCCATATGTCCAAAGTTACGCTGGCATTCGGATCATTCGCATGAGGAGTTGCCGCCACGCTTTTTGCCCTCTCCGGTAGCCCCGCGCTCAGTTCGGCGCAAGGGCGCATTACACCTCAAAGGCCCATTCCACCTCTGGCCGTGGGTAGTGGCGCAGGGATTCCCACCGTGCCCGTTATTACCAGCATTACGCAGATTTTGGCGTCTCAGCCACAAACTTGGCCTATGACGTGGACGGGTCGGAGTGTGTCAGATGTGTTTTTGACGGCCCAGTATTGAGATATAGCGGAGGGAATTTCCAGTTTACAGACTATTCGTTTTCTGGCCCGGTACGAGTTGAATTCACCGGCGCTGCCCGAAATACGCTCCTATTCCTTCAGTTTGTCCAAAGTTTGGCCGCTGGCCACGCCCCTAAACAGGAGGTGCCAAACACCTCGGTACTGAAAACAGTAACGCTCAAAGAGCCGATTAAACGCAGCTTTGGAATAACTAAGTAAGTAACACTTCAAGGGGAATCTTTTTCAAACTGACCCACAACCCACGCTTCAGCGCGTTTGACAAAGCTGTGAGCCTCGTTTAACGTTAGAAGTTTGAGTGTACGCAAAAGGAGCAATAGATGGCCCAGGGACAGGCTACCAAAGTTAAGAAGAAGAAAAAGTCGGTTTTGAAGCGGGCGGCGCAAGCTCGTCAACGCGCCGTGGTCAACCGTGCCAACCGCACGCGAGTCCGAACGCTGATGCGGCGTCTGCGCACCGCCATCACCGCCGCCGACGCCACCGCCGCAGGCAATCTTCTTCAACCCACGATGTCAGCAATCGACCAGGCCATTGCCAAGGGCGTGCTGCACGAGAACACCGCCAACCGCTACAAGTCGCGCCTCACGCTGGCCTACAACGGCGTCAAAGCCAAGCCTGCCAAGTAGCAACGGTCCTCTCGCTTTCGGATCTTATTGGTTTTTCTAGGGCGGGCCTCGGCGCGCCCGTTCTTTTTTCATGCGAGGCCTGATGTCACAGTCGATCCCCATCACCCGCGTTTCACAGTCCCGTCTCACGGAAGCGCTGCGCGAGAATTCCGAATTCGGCGCCACCTTCAGCGACCACATGTTGGTCGTGGATTGGGAATCGGGCTCCTGGAAGCAACCTCAAATCGTTCCCTTCGGCCCGATTTCGTTTTCTCCCGCACTCACTCCTTTCCACTATGGTCAGGCCATTTTCGAGGGCTTCAAAGCGCATCGTACCGCCGGCGGGGGTGTGGCACTCTTTCGCCCGCGTGAGAATTTCACTCGCTTGAATCGCTCCGCCACGCGCCTGGCCATGCCCGACATTCCAGAGTTGCTGTTCCTCGAAGGCGTCGCTGAATTGGTTCGGCTCGATCGTGATTGGGTCCCCCATCGTGAAGGGGGTTCTCTCTACGTCCGCCCAACGTACTTCGGTGTCGACGACACCCTTCTGGTTCGCCCCGCCAATCGTTTCCGTCTCATCGTCATGACGTCTCCCGTAGGCCCCTATTTCGCGCAACCGATTCGCCTGCTCGCCGAAGAGCGCTTCGTCCGCGCCTTTCCCGGCGGCACCGGCGACAGCAAAGCCGCTGGCAACTATGCCGGTGGCCTCCTCGCCGCGCGCCTGGCCCAGGAAAAAGGATTCCACAACGTCCTCTGGCTCGACGGAGTCGAGCGCCGCTTCGTCGAAGAGTCCGGCGTGATGAACGTCTTCTTTGTTCTGGAAGGCAAAGCGATTACTCCGCCCCTCACCGGCACGATCCTTCCCGGTGTTACTCGCGACTCCGCCCTGACTTTGCTGGGCGAGATGGGCATCTCCGCCGAAGAACGCCAAATCGCCATCGACGAACTTCTCTCCGCGCACACCGCCGGAAAACTCACCGAAGCCTTCGGCGCGGGAACCGCCGCCATCGTTGCTCCCATCGCCTGCATCCGTTACCGTGATCGCGACCTACAATTCTCCCCCGTTTCCGATTCCTCGGTCGCCGCGCGGCTCCGCTCTCGTCTCGTGGCCATCCAAACCGGCCGTCAGCCGGACACCCACAATTGGCTCTTGCCCATCTAGGCTCACTCCGAAAAGGTGCACTCAATGAACTACTACGCCTTGTTCTACGAACTTGTCGACGACATGGTCACGCGCCGGGTCCCCTTCCGCGAAGAACATCTGCGCCTTGCCCGCGAGGCCCGCGAACGCGGTGAGCTCGTTCTCGCCGGCGCGCTCGCCGATCCTGTCGACCGCGCCTTGCTCGTTTTCCACGTCGATGACAAGAGCAAGGCCGAATCCTTCGCCCGCAAAGATCCCTACGTCGTGAACGGCCTGGCAAAGAGATGGGAAGTCCGCCCCTGGAAGGTGGTGGTCGGCAACGAGCCGCCCGCTTCATCCGCCGCCTCTGGTTCTCCGGCCCGGACGACCGAAACCATCCTGCGCCGCTGGTCCGCTCGCACCACCAAAGCGCAATTGCCGAAATATCTGGAGTACTTTTCCAAAAATGTTCTGCCCGAGCTTCGCCGCGTCCCCGGCTACCTCGGAGCCATGGTTTCCGTTGGCCGCCTCGATGGCGAAATCGAAATCGTGGTCGAGACCACCTGGCGTTCCCTCGAATCGATCCGCAACTTCACCGGTCCCGACCTCGAAGCCGCCGTCGTCGCCGACGAGGCCGCCGCCTTGCTCACCAGCTTCGACCGCCGCGTCCGCCATTGCGAAATTGTGGCGGCCGATCGCCCTTAGCTCCCTCGCCACGCAACCCACGTTCGGGATTGCGACCCTCCCCCGTACGCCCGTCACCCATGTTGTACAGCGCAAGAATCCCTATATCACCTGGGCGGCCCACTTTCCTCCGGGGCTGCGGGTTTCGATCACCATGCCCGGTGAGGAGATCGTATCGCAGGTCCGCCGGCCGGCAGCCCTTCGGATCACTCGCGGTCTGCGGCGGCAGTTTCCCTCATGCGGCCAAGATCAATCTCAATCAAGGAATATTGCGGCAGGTAAACGTCCTGTCCGTGCCTGGTAAGGAGGAATGTCAGCGAAGCTCCGAGACCTACCCATCGTGCCGCATTGGCAACCGCGGCATCACTCATTGACGCGCCGATTGCGTGAAGGGGAGCTTCGGAAATATCATCAGAAACCTTCCCAAGGAAGTAGGCATAACCAAGGTCAACCAGCCCGTTTAGCCTCCCGGGTTTGCGACCGTAGAATCTGCCTTCTTGGTCTAGAGCAAAGCGCGCCTGTCGATCGGCTTCCGCCGCACACAACGAGCCGCCCGCGCGAAGAGGCTCTCCGTCGGGGGGCACGATGCGCTCGACTCGAAGATAGAGACTCCCCGCGCGACTCAGCATTCGCGGCGCAACACTGCGGACGACGGTTCCTTCCACCACGCTACCAGGCGAGAAAACACGGCCGGCAGCGCGCACGGGCTCCGCCAGCTGGGCTCGAAATGAGTCGCCCCCATGATTCAGCGAGGCGCGGAGCGCAGTAAGCAAGTAGGCTTGCGCCAGATGTGGTTCTTCCGCAGCGGCCGCTGACGGCACGTTGGGCTCAAGCGGAACAGAAAACAACACTTCCCGGCGCAATGCCATCAGCAGCGTGTCGGTGGCCCTGCTTTTCTCTCGCGCTGCACCCGCCGCAGGCAGTGACTTGGCCTTGGGCTGGACCATCACTGCGGAGCTGGCACGCAGAACTTGCACGTCCAACGGCAGCACTTCACCCGTGGGCAGCAGCAAGTCCGCGGCGCTCAATTCCACGCGATACTCCGTTGGGCGGCTCGTCTCCAACGGGTTGAACGCCCGAACAATCGCGCGTCCTGTTTTCCGCCAGAATCCCAACCCTTCGCGGATCTTTTCGACCGAGCCCACAGTGACGCGAATCGTGCTCTCGGCAGGCGCCGCTACGTGTTCGCCGGCGTAAAGCGGCGGCGAGAGGCGGCCCTCCAGCACTCCTCCTTTTTCGACGCGGCCCCAGCTCTTGCGGCCCGGGAAATCCGCGCGCAACATCGATTCACTGTGCACATGGAGAACGGAAACACCGGGCAGTGGGCCGGCCGAACTTGCTTCTTTACGGCTAAGCTCCTGCGCACGGAGCACGCACGGGAGAATAGCTAAGATCCCGGTGCCCAGAAGTGTTTTCCGGAAAGACGCGATGCGACTCATATTCCCTCACGATTGGTATTTTCTCGGAATGCACTGATCGGCAAGCTGATCGGAGGCCGTCGAACGGGGTAGGCCGTGGGGCTCCCCGTTCGACTGGCGGTCAAACCACAACTGTGAGCGACTTCAGTTCCCGCCTCCCGCCTGGCCCGTGGAGGAACTCTGCACCAAGCCCAGGACTCGTGACTCGCGCCACTGCTTGAGCAGCGCTTCGCGCTTCTTGCTCAGGTCGCGACCGTCGCGCACGGCCGGATACGGGACGTTTGCGCCCATCAATCCCTGCCACTGGATGAGGTTGAATTTCGCGGCGTCCACGCGATCTTCACGACTGAAGTCGAAGCCTTCCGTCTTTGCGGCCCAGTAGGCAGCGGTGTGCGTCGGCTTGGCGTAAAACGCAGACAGCGCATTCTTCTTCAGCGTGTTTTTCGCGGTGGCCACCGGCAAGGGCAGTTGTGTATTGCGCAAGATGTCCGGCACGATGGAATTGAAACCCCACTTCTTGGTGTTCTTCGAGAAGATATCGCTCATGGGACGGTCCAACGCGTCGTACGTGCCCAGGTGCTCGATCCCCAGGATGTCGACGATAGTGGCGATCATGCTGACGGTGGTGTATTTCGTGGACACCACCGCTCCTTGCTTCACGTACGGCCCGGCCACGAACGCGATGCTGCGATGCGCATCCACGTGATCCGGCCCGTCCTGTGCGTCGTCTTCCACTACGAACACGAGCGTATTGCCGCTGTAGCGCTTGCTCTTGGCCACCTTCTCCACGATGCGCCCCACGGCGTAGTCATTGTCGGCCGTCTGAATCTCCGGTGTGTTCACGCCGTCGATGGCCGTGCCAAAGTTACCGGTGTGGTCGTGCATCACGCGCACGAATTCCAGGTTAGGAAGATTGCCGTTCGCTTCGAATTGGTCGAATTCCCGCGCCCATTCATCCACGCGGTAGAAGTCCGGGAAGTGGTTGTCGTAGCCGCGGAAGAACTGATCTGTGATCGGGCGCAGTGCCGCTTTTGTAGCGGCGGAAACTGGAGTGTTCGAATCGGATGGATGACGGAGCAGTGGCGCCCCACCCGAGGCGACCGGGACGCTGTACGGCCCGAGGTCGATGAAGAATCCGTAGTTGCGCACGTTCAAGCCCGCGCGAAGCGCGGAATCCCACAGATAGCCGGCGCCTTCTTCGCCTTCCGGACTGTCCGGAGCGGAAATATCGGCGGTACCGAGCAGCAGGTTATTTGCAACGCTTGGCGGCAGACTGTCATACGCGGGGAACGCCGCGGCGCGTTCTTGCGGCGTGCCAAATCCGACGTTCACGTTGCGATTGGTGCCCTCGTAGTCATAGTTCAAGCCGCGACCAGCGTAGTTGATGGGCTCGGTCTTCTCGATGGTGTCTGCGGCTCGCGCGGAGGTCGACCAGTTCCAGCCGTCTCCACTCACCTCGCCGCTGTCGTAGAAGTTATCCAAATCGACGAAGCTGGCGGCCAGCGCGTGAAGATTCGCCGTCAACGGCTGCGGGTATACCACGATCGAGGGATCGCCGTTGCCTTTGCCGAGGTCGCCCAGGATCTGGTCGTAGGTGCGGTTTTCTTTTACGATGTAAATGACGTGCCCAATCTTCTCATGAAGGAAGCCCATAATGCCCACATCGGCACCATTTTGCTGTGCACTATAGTTGTTGTTCTGGGCCACCTGAGCGGTCAGTTCTTCCAAGGCATCTCCATGCGGCACGGGCAGCGTCAAGAACCCGGCTTTCGTGAGCTGCCAAGCATAGGAATTTGATGCGGCGCAACCTGCTTCGGTGCCACTCGGCAGCAGTGAAGCGGCGTCGCGGCAATTCTGCGGATTGGGCCCGGCGTTGCTCTTCCCGTTGACGACGTAGAGCATCGAGCCGTCGGCACTCACGCTGACTGAATTCGGATACCAGCCGGTGGGAACCAAGCCGCGCAATTCGCTTTTGGCGCCGGAAGGGCCGTTGCTTCCGGCACTCTGAGCCGCAAGATGAATTACGGCCACGGAATTGGCGCCGCCGTTGGTCACGTACAAGTAACCGCCATCGGGTGACCCGGCCACGCTGTTCGGGCTGCTTCCCTTAAAGCCACTGTTGTTGGCGAAAACGGATTTTGGCGCGGTCGTGCCAATCTCCTCGATGACCTGGTGTGTCTTGGTATTTATCACCGCCACGGAGTCGCTGCTGGATTCCGTTACGTAGAGACGCGTTTCCTTGGGATTGAGCGCGATGCGCGTTGGTTGCCCTTTCAGGCGAATGCGCTCGGCAATCGCTGGCGAATTCGTGGATATATCCACGACCACGATTTCGCGGTCGCGTGCGCTCGAAACGAAGGCGGTCGAGCTGCCCTGGATGGCCACCCACACTGGATACTCTCCTCCTGGCACGCCGTTGCCCGGGCGAAGGTCCAGTTCGGCCAACACCTTGCGCCCGGCGATGTCCACCAGGCTGATCGAATCGTTTTCATAATTCGCCACCACCAGCCGCTTGCCGTCTGCGGTCAATGCCAAGCCCATTGCACCCGGGGTGATGTTCCCCAAAGCCAGCGCCGCGGGATGACCTAGTTTTACCGGAGCGCCGCTCTCGGCCCAGCTGCTTCCATTCCAGTCGTAGAAATGAACGTTGTCATCCGGCCCGCCACTGACGTAAAACTCCTTCCCGGTCGCATTAAACGCGAGCCCGTCGAAAGCGCTAGGCACTTGAAGGACCTGTGTTTCGAGAGGCTTCCCGCCGGAAATATCAAAGACAAAAATATATTCGTTGGACTCGTCGGCATTGGAGTTTCCAAGATTCGGGCCCGCGGTAATATTTTGGCTGTTGTAGCCGCTGGTAAGAATGAGCAGCGTGTGTCCTTCGGGACTGATTGCCGTGGTTACCGCTTGCCCGACGGTAAAGCTCGGATCGAACGACAGTCCCGGATTCAACCGCTGGAACGACGACCCGGGAGCGGCCGATGGTGTGATGTGCAGGCCCGTCGGAATGAAGGTGCCTCTCTCCAAGACGGGGTCATCTGCCCTGGCGGAAACCACACCTCCCATGCTGATAAAACTCGAGATGGCCAGCGCAAGTGTGGACACAACCACCTGCGGCCGGCGGGTTCGGCCATTCCGCAACATGTGTTACCTCCTGTTTACTCTGCAGTTCTCGGGGTCTTAGTCGAGTGGACCCTCTACAACGGCTCTTTTCAAAGCGTTTGGCTGAGGTCCATCAAGTTAGGCGGGCTTTGTTTCAGAAGCTTCTTCCGAAAATGAATAATCCGCAAATCTTTTTTAATCTGATGTGTATGTTGCAATTTTTCGGCGGTAGGCGATTGCGCGTGAGTCCCGACCAATCCAACGCTTGGAACCTTGGACCCTCACGTGAACTCTCTTTTCTGAACGCCTCTCTACCTGGGCGCGGCCTGCGTCTCTGGGGCTGTCAGCTCCGTCACCAGGAACTCCATCACGGCGCGCGCATCTTCCCCACCGCGTTTGAGTCGGTCGTCGGCCTTCTGAAAAGCCCGCAGGCCTCCTAGCAAGCGCTGCCGGGAGATCTTCCTGGCGTTCTGGAGTGCCAGTTCGGCCTGTTCAGGTCTCATGCCAAGGGTGCGCGCGGCCTGCCAGCCATTGGCTACACCCTTCAGCTCGCTGGCCTCGATCAATTTGCGGTACATCCAGGTCATCGCACCAAGCATCGGCAACGGCTCTTCCCCATCACGCAGCAAACGGTCGAGGAACTCCAGCGCTTTTTTCGGCTGGCGCGATGCCAGCATGTCCGCCAATTCCCAAACCGTCGTGGTCTTTTCCGAAATTACCATCGCGCGCACATCCTGCCGCCGGATCAGTTTTCTCTCTCCCGCATAGGTTGCCAGCTTCCCGATTTCCGTTTTCAATCGCATCAAATCCGCTGCCACAAACTCCGCCAAATCCTCCGCGGCGCCCTTTTCGAATTCCACGTCCTCTTCTTTGGCCATCACTCGAGCGAGTGCCGTCGCCGACGCCAGCCTCTCCTCCACTTTCTCGCCCAGCCCGCAATCCACCACCAATGTTTTCTCCGCCAGCAGCTTCCCCAATTTCATCCGTTGATCCAGCCCCGTCGCTTCTAGCACCAGTACCGTAAATGGCGCTGGATCTTCGAGATACGCGCCGACCTGGGCCACGGCCTCGTCCCGGTGCTTCTCCCCGAGCTTCTCGATCGCTTGCACATCCTCGAGGAATACCACCTGTTGCGGTGAAAGCATGGGAAACGTCTGCGCTTGTTCGAACGCCGCCTGCGTCTCATCGCGCTCCGCCGAATACCGCGACACCGCCCAGGTCCGCGATGCTTCGGTCACAAATCTTTCGATCAATTGAGTTCGGCAGGCGTCGCGAAGGTACGGCTCTTCCCCCAGCAGCAGAATTGCCGGAATGGGCTTGCCCTTCTCCAATTTCCACAGCAATTCTTGAGCCGATAGCCGCGCCATGTGCTCCCCTTCACGTCCTAATGGACGAATCTCTCGACTCCCTCAGGCATACTCATTTCGCGCAGCCGTCGTTAAGTCTCCTCTAATAATTCTCCACCACCGCCGCCACCAGCCGCGCCGCAAACTCTTGCGCCATGCGGTCCAGTGCCGGGTCTTGCTCTTCAAAAAAGTTCCTGATGCTGCTTGCGTTGTTCACGTCCGTGGAAATCTCGTACTGATTGCGGAAAATAAAATTGTCCGTGTGATAGAGAATCTTCCCCGTCTCGCGTTCTTCGAACGAGATCTCGCACTTCAAGGTAACCAGCATGGTGGTCGCGCGCCCCGTCGCCGTATCAAACAGCAGCGGTACCGCTTCCACACTCAGGACCTTGCCCCGCAGCACGGCATCCCCGTTCGCCGGATCCGGCACCACGCGATAGGAAGTCTTCGCTAGGAATTCATGCACCGTGGCCGTCGTTAATCTCTGTTCGATGCGGTAACTGGTCGTTTTGTTTTCGAGCGCCGGCACAGCAATTACATGGATGCTCTTCGGCAGCGAGTTGCTCCGCTCCGCCACGTGATATCCGCAGCCCGCCGCTGCCAGACACAGCACCACTGACATCCCCAGACACGCCGTGTTTCCCCCATTCATTCCGCGAGTTTCTCCGCCAGCTTTACCGCATTCGCCGCTGGCAATCGAACATTATCAGCTGCACCCCAGAACCACCAAGTCCCGGGCTTGGACGGCTCACCCTGCGCTGCGCCCAGCTGGATGGCCACCGCTTCCGCGCCGGTCACATTGCTCGGAGTTTCTGGCGGTTGAAGAACGGAAAAGCCTGCCGCCTTGCATGCGCTGACGACCCTCGCTGTATCCACGGAAGGGTCCAGCTCCCCGCAGGCAGAAAACGTGACGCCGTAAAATACCGGCACATGCACCAACTGAATCGCGGGAACCACGGCCGTGCCGCGAAGGCAGGAGCGCACCTCTGTTCTGAGAATTGCCAACGCTTGGCGTAGATCGATTCGGCTGGCAGGCCCAAACCGATCCAGGGTATTGAAGGCTACTTGCGCATCGAATACTTGCTTCCCAGTATTTTGAAACGAAAGCAACTGACTCGTCTGGGTTTCCAATTCTTCGATGCCTCGTTTTCCTGCCGCGGAAACGGGTTGGAGCACGATAGAAGTAAGTCGGCTTAAACCGAGGTCTTGCAAGGATAAAGACAAGCGCACCATAGCTTCGGCGACGGCGGAGGGAATGAACGTGCGTGTGGGCTTCCCGGGAAGGACTTCGCCGCGAAGTTTCTCCAGACCCGGAAACCATGCCAAGGAGTTGGCGCCTGCCGCCGAGTGACCTGACAGGTCGATAGTCACAGCCCCGCTGCGGTGCGCCAGTTCGAGATTCGCGAGTGTGAATTCGAACGAACTGGTGAAAAACACATATCGCGCGCGGTCGAAGCTGCTTTCTTCCACCGGCTGAATTACCGCCGGCTCTCCGCCCGCTTCAGTCAACGTTCCCACGGCGCTTTCCTCATCGACCAGCCGTAAATCCCATTCCGCGAACCGGCTTTCCTCCAGCAACGACTTCAGTTCCGCGCCAAGCAGCGAAGACGCACCCGCAATCACGATGTGTCTGGAATCCCGTTCAAACGAAGGCATGAATCACGCGGTCCGCGAAACCAAACGATGGCGCACGAAGCGCGCCAGGTGCAGCGCGACGCCTAGTGCCGCGTAGCCGCACGCCAGCATTACCAGCACGTACTCCGAATACACCCAGATCATCCCCGCCAGCAAGATAAGGACAACGATCAGAAAAGCTGGCTGCTTTCGGGTCCACGGAATGTCTTTGAAGCTGTAGTAGCGGATGGTGCTGGTCATCAGCCCACCGAGACCCGCAGCCAGCAAGAACCACGCCACCGACCACCGCCAATCCTGCACCGGCCCAAATCTATGAAACCCGTGCACCAGCGCAGCGATCACTCCCGCCGCCGCAGGCGTAGGCATTCCCACAAAATACTTTGAGCCGCCGGGCGCCATTCCTTTGACATTGAACCGCGCTAGGCGCCACGCGCAGCAGATCAAGAACGCCAAGCAGCATAGCCAGCCAAATCTCCCAAGATGGTGAAATGCTTCTCCTCCCAAGCCCACGACACTTCGCACGCCCCAGGCATACGCCAGGATGGCGGGCGCAATCCCGAAACTCACGACGTCCGCCAGTGAGTCAAACTGTATGCCGAAGTCCGTGTTCGCCCCCAATAGACGCGCTAGCCGTCCGTCCAGTGAATCAAACAGGATCGCGAACCCGATAGCCTTGGCGGCATGATTAAAATCCTCCGGCGCCCCTAACAACGCGGCAACCACGGCGTAATACCCGCACAAGAGATTCGCCGAAGTAAACACGGAGGGGATCAGAAAGATTCCCCGACGCAGCCGGTGATTCTTTATGCGCCGCTCTTGAAACGGCATTTCGTGCTGTTCGCGATCGGGCATGGTTACCATTGCTTCCCCACCGCGGTTAGATTTGCTTCTGTCTCTGCGGTACTCGATTTACCGGCCACAGGTTTCGCAGGCCACCGGGCGAGCACGCTTGATCCGCCCTTTACGTTCTCCCCCAGCTTCACCAGGATCTCCGCCTCTTGCGGGACCCACACGTCCACCCGCGACCCGAATCGTACCAGTCCAATGCGCTCTCCGCGAGCCACCTTTTCGCCGGCCTTCTTCCAGGAGACAACTCTCCGTGCGATCAGTCCGGCAATCTGCTTGAACACCATTTCCCCGGCATCCGTCGAGAGCGTGAACACATTTTGTTCGTTTTCTGCCGACGCATGTTCTCGCATCGCCGCCAGAAATTTCCCTGGGCGGTATTCCATCTTGGTAATTGTTCCCGCAGCCGGCGAACGGTTGACATGCACGTTCCACACGGCCAGAAAAATACTCACTCGCTTTCCCGGCTTTCCCTTGCTCTCCTCATCCGTGACCACCACCACGCGGCCGTCACCGGGAGACACCACCGCCCCGAGTTCCGTGGGAATCACGCGCTCCGGATCGCGAAAGAAGCAGAAGACGAACGCGGCGAGCAACACCAGCACGACCGCCGCCACATACCAATGCAGCAACAAACTGACACCGCCCAGCACCAGCGGCGGCAATCCGAAGTAGTAGCCCTCTTTGACCATGCTCCCCTGAGCAGACCCCCACATTTCTCTGCGCAGCTTTCGCGCGGCGAGCGCGCATGGTCATTCTACGACAGAATCACGGTCGATAAAGTCGTTATTGGGTGTAATTGGAACGGGTGCGTATGATACGTGCGGCAATCCGCTCCATCTCATCCTTGCAGTGGAGCTTCATTTTCTTCAGTTTGATTTCTTCCAGGAGGTCTTCCGAATTCAGGTAGGGCGACTTGGAGATTCTCTGCAGTTCTGCTTCGTATTGCCGGTGTTGCTCTGCCAGACGCTGATACTCGGCGTCTGTCTCAAAAGGTATGTCCCGAGGTGTCCGCTGCGCACTGGCCATGCGTTCCTCCCGAAAATTCCGTGAATGAGATGTGAGTACTACATAAACGCAAGATAGCACTCTGGCTTGCCGCGTCAAGAGGGTATTTACGAAATTTCAGGGGAGCTTCCTTTCCATCACCATCGCCGCCTCATCCGGATCGCGGTAATAGCGCGCGCGGCGCCCGGTTTTGGAAAAGTCATGCTCTTCGTAAAACGCAATTCCCGTTTGATTCGACTCGCGAACCTCTAAAAACACTCGGTTTACCCCGCGCGATCGAAACTCATCGAGCGCCGCCTTCAGCAGTGCTGCGCCTTGTCCTCGGCGTCGGCCAACCGCGGTGACCGCGAGATTCAGGATCTCCGACTCGTCCCCCACCTGGCGCCCGAGAATGAAACCCGTAACCTGCCCATCGTCCTCACTCACCAATGCCAGCACACCCGGCCAATCGAGCGCTTCCCGATACGCCTGTTCCGGCCAGTTGGCCGCTTCCGGAGCCTGGCGCAAAATCATGGTCACCGCCGCTGCGTCCCCAGGGCGAAACGCACGAATCGTTACTTCAACGCACTCGCGCCTGGTTTCAGCCGCCATGCGTCGTCCTTCCCTTCCAGAAAATTTCCGCGTCCGACCGCCGCACGTAATTTGCATCCAGGGCCAGTGCTTCCGTGAAACGGCCCTCTGCCAATTCCGCCAATCCAATGCGCCCAATCATCGGTGCTCGCACGCTCGAAACGCGCTCTACTTTCTCCCGCCGCCTCTCTCGCGCTTTCCACGCCTCTTCGGAAACAACGCACTCCGCATCCGCCGAAACCCACCCAATGCTTCCATCATTTCCAAATTCTGCCGCAGCTTCAACAAATTTGCCCGGTGCCATCACCATCTCGGCACCCAACCGCGCTAGGCCCGTCCCCTCCCGTTGATAGATCGCCCCGAACACCTGACCTCGTTGTGCATTCGCAAACGCCGCCACTAGGGCTGCTCCCCCTGAGGCTTCCATTGCCAATGCTCGTAACCGCGAGACCGCCACAATTCGCTTTCCGTAAACCTCCGCCCAAGCTTTCACGGTTGTCAAACCCACCCGCACCCCCGTAAACGAACCCGGCCCGGTGGCCACCGCGTAGGCCTCTACGTCCTCCATTTGAAGCTCGCTACCCTGCAAGCACTCACCAACCGCCGGGAGCAGCCACGAGGAATAGTCCTCCTGTGAATCGTGGGCCACCACCTTCAAGAGGCAATCTTCTTCTAGCACCGCCACACTGCCCCTTGAATCACACGTATCTATTGCCAGTACAATCACATCCGCATTCTACCGTACTCTCGCTCTTGACTGCCAAGCTCCGCCAATAGCCAAGCGCGGCGGCATCAACAGACAAAAGCCGCGCCAGCACCGTGGCAGTTTTTGGCTTGCGCCTGATCCTAATTCTCATCCCTAGGCACGACCAATTCCCACCGTCCCGAGCAATTCGACTGCCAAATTTGCACCTAATTTTCCCTAACCTCCTGATTCCACAGGATATATCTTGACTCTTGCAACACAATGTTATATATTTCTTATGCATCGCCTGGGGGGCAAGCAAATCTATGGACTATAAGATCGGCGACAAGGTCGTTTACCCGAATCACGGTGTGGGCGTTGTTGAGCAGATCAGCTACGGAGTCTTGAACGGCAGAACCGAACGTTACTTCATGATCCGCATTGTTTCCAGCGGCTTGCGCGTCATGGTCCCGCAGTCCAACGCCATGACCGTTGGCCTTCGTTCCGTTATTCGTTCCACGGAATCCACCAAAGTCCTTGGTTTCCTCGAAAAGGGCAAACTAAACTCTCATCACGACTGGAAGCACCGCTTCAAGGAGAACTCCGAGCGCATGCGCACCGGGGCCCTTCTCGAAGTCGCCGTGGTCCTCAAGAGTCTGGTTTCCCTTAGCCGCAGCAAGCCTCTCTCCTTTCGCGAAAAGAAAATGCTGGAACGCGCGAAGTACCTCCTCGTCAGCGAAATGGCCACTTCCCGCAACACCACGGCGGAAAACGCCGAAGCCACTGTCGTAAAGTCTCTCGCCAAGGCCAAACTGCAGTTTCCCATCATGACCGAGAAATTCGAATAGCTTCTGGCGCTGTCTTGGCCGTTCTCCTTCTGGCGGGCAACCTCACGTTGCCCGCCACTTTTCTTCTATATCACACGGCCTGGGCATGAAACTCCGTCTTTCCTCTGGAACTCTGTCTCCTTAATGGGAGACCCCTTCATTGCGCCACGCTCGTGGCTGCAGATTCAGTATGCGTGGGGCGGACAACTCTTCAATCATCGCTCGGGTGGCGGGTGAGTCTTGGTTGCAGCCCAGGGTCATGCGGCGGAATCGCGCCAAATCGCGGAACTCTGAGACCGAAAACAGCGTATCTCCCCTTGTATCCGGGCGCCCGCCCGCAAAAAGATACGGAAGATGACAGCCCGTAGGCAAAGTTCGGGCTGTGGGGCAATGCCTTGGCGTTCAAACGGGCGGTCCCGAAGTTGGAGTCAAGCGATCCGATGGACAAGACTGCCGCCTTCTATAAGAAGGCGCTCGCGAAATATGGGACCGTTTTACGTAGAATCGCCGGATTCAGAAAAAGAAAAATAGATACAGTGGATGACGTACTTTGACATAACTGAAGTATCTCAGGGCCGCGGAAGAGCGCTGACCACCACCCCTGCTTGGTGCAAGATCCGTGTCACCGTTGCCGCGATCTCCGGCGCTCCTGGGGTGTCGCCATGAATGCAAAGGGTCTGCGCATCAACAGAGACTTCTGTCCCATCGCATGCAATTACCATGCCTCGTTCCACTATACGCAACGCCTGCACGCCTGCTTGCGCGGGATCACGGATCAGCGCGTCCTCCAACTTACGTGAGCGCAACGTTCCATCCGGCTCGTACCGCCGGTCGGCGAAGGCTTCAGCAGCCACTCGGAACCCCGCTTTTCGGAAGATATCCAACATCGGCGACCCCGCCAGACCCACAAGCACGACGTCGCGGTTCCATCGTGCGACGCCCTCCGCAATCGCCTCCGCAATGCCGTGATCTCGCACCGCCTGATTGTAAAGCGCGCCATGCGGCTTGACGTGCGTCAAGCACACGCCGTAACCGCCGGCAATCCCGGCAAGTGCCCGGACCTGATCGAATACAGAAGCTGCAATCTCGTTCGGCGGCAGTTTCAACGCCAGCCGCCCAAAATTCTCACGATCCGGGTACCCGGGATGCGCCCCGACTGCCAGCTTCCAGCGAATCGCCTGTTCGACCGTTGTCTTCATGGTTTGTACGTCCCCCGCGTGCCCCCCGCAGGCCACGTTGACCGACGTGAGCGAAGGCATCAGCGATTCTTGCGTGCCATCCGCAATCGCCTCCGCCAGCTCACCCATATCGCAATTCACATCAATATTTCGGTGCACGTGCCTCATTCGAAAATCAGCTCCTCCGAGGCCATCAGTTCCTCCTGCTCACTCAACAGGGATCGCGCCGTTTCCCACGCCACCCGTTCGAATCGAATCTCATCGCGCGGCCGAAGCTGGCCGAGACTGTGGAAATCCGCGGAAATCAGATTGGCGATCTTGGGATATCCGCCCGTGGTTTGCTGCTCCACAAAAAGGATAATGGGCATGCCACCGTCGGGCACCTGAACGGCGCCGAGTGTAACACCCTCGGAAACCATCCCTCCCGTGCCCCGGCTGGGACCGGCATTCCCGCCTGTCTCCTCCGGCCACGTATCATCGCGGGGCATCGGAATGGCCGCACCTTCCAAGCGCAGCCCCATGCGATTGGCATCCTCCGCAACTCGATAAGTGCTCCCGTAGAACAAGGGCTCCGAGGCCTCGTCAAACCAATCACTCTGCGGGCCCGGCGTAACCCGCAAGACCCGGCGAGGCTCCGCCATCTTCACCGCTCGCGCCGACAGCCTTCGCTCGCGAGCTAACCCGCTCGCGGCCCCCATGTGTAGCACATCTCCTTTTCGTAACGCACGCCCTTCAAACCCGCCAAGCCCACTCAAAATATGCGTTGATGCGCTTCCAAGAAAAGGCTCCACCGCGATGCCACCTCGCACGCACAAATAACACCGCGCCCCTGAACACGTCGGCCCCAGCCGCAGCGTCTGCCCCGGTTTTACCGCAAACGTCGTCCACAAATCGACCCGCTCTCCGTCCAGTGTCGCGCCGAAATCGGAACCAGTCAGGGCGCCGGTGGCGCCCTGCGGAAAAATAAACGTGCCGCCGAGCAGCGTCATCTCCAAACCAGCCGCGCCCTCAGCATTGCCAAGCAATCGATTTCCCAGCCGAAGTGAAATCGCGTCAGCCGCCCCGGAAGCTGAAACGCCAAGAAAAGCGAAACCTTCTCGCCCCAGATCTTGCACGGTGGTGAAAAGGCCAGACTCGCGCACCCGAATCACTCCCATTCCTTCTCCAGCGCCGCAAATCGTTCGGCGGAGATCGGCGTAAATCGCACGCGGTCTCCAATGCTCAAAAGGCTCAACCCGTCGCGGTCCGTTCGAAACATCGCCATAGGAGTCCGTCCAAGCAATCTCCATCCACCGGGCGTGGCGAACGGATACACACCGGTCTGATGGCCGGCGATCCCCACGCTGCCCGCTAGCACCCTTCGACGCGGCGTCGCCAGCCGCGGCGTCACCAGCGCTTCAGGCAACCCACCCAGATAAGCGAATCCAGGCACGAACCCTAAAAAATAGACAAGGTACTCGGGTGCGGCATGCATCTCGATGGCCTTCGCGGCCGTCATTCCGTGCATCGCGCACACCTCAGCCAGGTCCGGACCGTACTCTCCGCCATAGCACACTGGAATTTCCACTTGATGCGGCTCCGGGAGGATCACCTCATCAAGCCGCTCGAGGCATCGCCGCAGAACCGCTTCGACTTCCTCGTGCCGCAACCGAAGTGCATCAAACTTGACCAGCAAAGAGCAATACCCCGGATGAAGATTCCGAAAGCCTTCAATGGGTTCCAACTGCAGCAGCCGCAGCAGCTTCCTGACCCTTTCATTCGCTTGGAGCGTGATCTGAGTCTGTAGAGGCCGAGCTTCAGCTCGGCCTTTTCTATTCTGTCGAGCGAAATAAACCAGCAGCGATTGATCGCTCGCCAGTTCGAATCGCGCGCCTCCGCCCGCTTCTATGTCCATGTTCGCGAAAGTATACCGCACGCGGCAGTAGCTCCAGTGGGACAGGAATTCCTGCCGGTCTAGTTCAGCCGCCCGTCTTCAACGCACCCCTCAGAAACGATCCTGGTTATTCCGCAGCCCCGCGCTCGCGCAACTTTGCCACCGTCTTGTTTTCACCGCCTGGAAACTGCAGCGCGTATCCCAGGGGCGTGCACTCCACAATTTCACCCGGCCGCTCATAGTGTCCTGGTAGTTTCACCCGAACCGATAGGTCCGCACCGTGGTCCATTAACAACTGCGCCGCCAGTAAACCGCAGTCGCCGAACTGTGTCACCGCGTGGAAGATTGCCGTCTGCCCACCGATACCGGACTCATCCACCGTCGCGCGCGCATTGACGTCCGCACCGCGGTCCAGAAATAACTCGGCTGCTTCCACGTTGCCGTACTCCGCCGCGACGTGCAGCAGGGTCGCCCCGCGAAGTGACAGGCGTCGCGCCCCGGTAACACCGAAGTCTAGTTCCGGGAATTGCCGATCGACCAGCGCAGCGTCGGCATCAAGCAGTTCCGCCAGATGATCGAGCCGGCCGCGGAGCAAGTCCAGCACCGGAGGCACGTCGTGTTTGGTAACGCCACCGGCATCAAGAAGGAGTTGGATGCAAGTACCGAGCTGCCGCGAACGTCCGTAAGTGGCGATGACGTAATCCAGCGCCGTGCCCGGATACTTTCGCTGCGGTTTGGCGCAGTTCGGATTGGCACCGTGCTCCAGCAGCCATTTGATTGGCGTTGGCTCCACCGTCTCGCAAGGTGCAAAGAGGATCGGGAAATACCCGTTCCACTCGGCGTTCACGTCCGCTCCGTGGGAAACAAGCAGTTCCATCATGGGGATGCGATGGCCGAAAAGCGCAGCGCGCATCAACGGCCCGTCGCCGCCCTGATGCACGTCCGATCCGTTATCGATCATCCACTTCGCCATGGCCAGTCGCTCCACACTCGGCGGCTCCCAGGGAACGCGGCATTCCGCGACCCAGGTGAGCGGGCCGTTTTTGTTATAGCCAAGCGGAGCGCCATGCAGAGCCGGATTGCGGCTCATAAGGGTTTTCACGCCCTCGAAGTCGTTGGTATCGATGGCGTGCTTGAGTTGTCCGATCTCTTCGAGCGAATCGACGTGAGCCTTCAGCTTCGGCCAGCTAGCAAATCCATAGAGACGGGCAATCTTGAATTGCGCATCCGTGAGCGACCTAGCGTCACCCGCCCTGAACAGATCCTTGGCTTGATTTTTCAAATGCCGGAGATCGGGACGGTCAGGAAGCGGACGCGGTGTGTCCTGAGAATGGGTCGGCATAGCGACCTCCTTTCAACAAAGCCCCCGTCATCCGCACATCGGGCTGAAAGAAGGTTCGCGAAGATCGATTGCAAACAGGTGGGCTTCTACCCTTTCCGCGGACCGGATGCGTCCCCAACGCTGGAGGAATCGTACCACAGAGCCCGCCAAGGAAGCCCCCCCGGCGCGGGCAGGCGCGCCGTGAAGAATGCACTGAACGAAATGGCTCAGAAGGCGAAACCGCGCTCGCGCCGTTCCTCACTCCAACGGAGTAGGCAGACATCCTCTTCCGTTTTCAGCAGCTTGTTGAATTCCTAGGCCAGTCGAAGGCTGGGGTCGGCGTTCAAAGTAACATCCGCGAGGATGCCGTTTCGCAACCGTGAATACGCAGCGGCGGCGATCATCGCGGCGTTGTCGGTGGAGAGTGCGCGGCTGGGGAAAAAAACGTCAACGCCGGCAGCTTTGGCACGTTCTTCAAATGTCAGGCGCAACTGGCTGTTGGCCGCCACGCCGCCGGACACCAGGATGCTTTCCACGGCCAGCCCTTCCGCCGCGGTCATTGTCCGTTCGACCAGATCACGCACCACTGCATTCTGAAACTCGCGCACCAGCGCCAGCGTTCTTGGCGAGCAGAGTGGCAGCAACTGTTCGAACTCTCTCTCGCCGCGCTGCAGCGTCTCTTCCCGCATGCGGATCTCCTCTGAATATTCCTGATGCTCCCGCACGTGGTAGAGCACCGCAGTCTTCAGTCCGCTAAAGCTGAAGTCCAGCGCATTTCCTTTCATTTTCGTCGGACCGAATTTCACCGGAGCAGCCGCACCATTCGAAGCCGCGGCCAGCCGATCCAAAATCGGTCCTCCGGGATAGCCCAGCCCAAGCAGCTTCGCGACTTTGTCGTACGCTTCCCCGGCGGCATCGTCCCGCGTCTGCCCGATCTTGCGATAACGCAAGAGCGCACTCGCATCCTGCACGTTCGAATCTTCCATCTTCACTTCATACAAAACAGTGTGCCCACCTGAAACAATCAAGCACACTGCTGGCAATTTCGCTGCTCGCCTCGTCTTGTGCGCTTCCAGAAAAACCGCGTGAACGTGCCCCTCAAGATGATTCACGGGCACAAGCGGCTTTCCCAGTGCTTGTGCGAGCGTTTTCCCATACGTAATTCCAACCAGCAGCGCCCCCACCAGTCCCGGACCCTGCGTCACAGCGATCGCGTCCACATCCGCAAGCTTCATTCCCGCTTGCGCAATCGCCTCGCGCACCACTGGTACGATCTGCCGCAAATGCTCGCGAGAAGCCAGCTCTGGCACCACGCCACCATACTTCTGGTGCACATCGACTTGAGAAGCGACGACGCTGGACAAAATCTCTCGCCCGTCGGCCACCACGGCCGCCGCGGTTTCATCGCACGAAGATTCAATTCCCAGGATTCTCACGCTCCTCCTCTAGTCCGCCGGGAAAATCCGTTCAACTTTCATTATGCTAGCACACGCCTGCCCTGGGCTTCAGGCTACGCGTTGGGCAACTTCATTAGGCGGCCGGAGTGCAGGCTGGCGCTGCTTGACTAATCCAAGAACCACCGCTATTGTGCAATTCGGTTGACTGCATCCAACCACATCGAAGAATGGTATTCATCCCCTTGGAGTGTGTGAAAAACTGAGACCATGACCAACACCCCCTCCGCCACACCCCACGCTGCGCAACCTGATTGTCCCACGAGAAGCCGCAACAAAGTTCGCAAGGCGGTGCTCCCTGCCGCAGGACTCGGCACGCGCTTCCTGCCCGCCACCAAGGCGCAGCCGAAAGAAATGCTCATCGTCGTCGACAAGCCGCAGATTCAATACGTCGCCGAAGAGTGCGTCGCTTCCGGGATCGACCACATCATCATCGTCACCGGCAAAGGCAAGAATTCCATCGAAGACCACTTCGATTCGGCTCCTGCGCTCGAACGTTTTCTGGAAGAAAGAGGCAGGAAAGACCAAGCGGAAATGGTACGCAAGATCAGCAACATGGTGCAGGTGAGCTACACACGTCAGAAGGTACCGCTGGGCCTGGGCCACGCCGTGCTCGTCGCGCGCGACCTTGTAGGCGACGAACCCTTCGCCGTCTTGCTTGGCGACGTGTTAATCCCCGGTCCGAATCCCGCCACCAAACAACTCATCAAGGTCTATGAGACTACCGGCGTCGGCGCCATTGCCGTCGAAGAAGTCCCAAAGGACAAGACCCATCTTTACGGCATCGTGGATGGCGAACCAGCTCCGCAGCCGCCTTTCGGCGAACGATTGCTGCGCATCCGAGAACTGGTCGAGAAACCGAAACCGGAAAGCGCCCCATCCAATCTTGCCATCACCGGACGCTACGTCTTGCCGTCGGCGATTTTCGATTGCCTTGAGCGCACCAAGCCCGGCGCTGGAAATGAAATTCAGCTTACCGATGCGCTGCGCATTCTCGCCAGGGAGCAAGGGCTCTGGGCTTACATCTACGACGGCGTTTCTTACGACGCAGGCGATAAACTTGGCTTCCTAAAAGCCACTGTCGAGATCGCGCTGCAGAATCCTGAATTCGGCGCCGCGTTTCGCAGCTACTTGAAAACTCTCAAACTCTGAGCGAAGCATCTCGTTCCAAGAGAACTACTTTTTCTTGGCGGGCTTCTTTTCTTTGCTCTCTTTGGCATCCTTGGATGCCGCTTCCTTGCTCGCCGATTCTTTATCTTTATTCCCTGCTTCTGTTGCTTCAGTGACGGGCTTGTCCCCTTTCTCTCCATCGCCGCTAGTGGCTTTTTTCCCGCCATAGTCATTCACGTACCAACCCGCGCCTTTGAACTGGATCGCCGGCGCGGTGATCACCGACTCCACTTTTCCGCCGCAGTGCGGGCACTTTTTTAGGTGCGGGCCGGAAACGCTCTCGATTTTTTCCGTGTTGCGTCCGCACTTCAAGCACTTGTACTCGTACAGGGGCACTAACGCTCCTCGGAGGTACTGCTCAAAACTCAAAGTATAGCACGCGTGGCTGACGCCGTCGGAACGCGTGCTAGACTCTTTGTCATGCGTGCAAGGACTGCTCCCCCCGAGCCGGCAGATGCGGCAGCCGGCGGCTGCCTCTATCTTGTCGGCACGCCGATCGGAAATCTCGAAGACATCACGCTTCGGGCGCTGCGCATCCTGAAGGAGGTCGACAAAATCGCCTGCGAAGACACGCGCCATACTCTGAAGCTCCTTACGCACTACGACATTCACAAGCCGCTGGTCAGCTACCACCAACACAATGAGTTGACGCGCGCGCCTGAGCTGGTCGTCGCCCTGGAGCAAGGCGCGAAGATTGCGCTGGTTAGCGACGCGGGGATGCCACTCGTGTCCGACCCCGGCCACCGTCTCGTCACGCTCTGCCTGCGGCATCACCTTCCCGTCGTTCCCATTCCCGGGCCGTCTGCGCTGCTCGCTTCTCTTTCTGCTTCGGGCCTACCTAACGAAGAATTTCTCTTCGTCGGCTTTTTGCCCGCGCGGAGCGGTGAACGGCGCCGCGCCCTCGAACGTCTGCGCATCGAGGACCGCACGATCATCCTTTACGAGGCTCCGCACCGTGTCTCGGACTGTGTTGCCGACGCCCGGGAGGTTCTCGGCAATCGCAGCGCCTGCATCGCGCGGGAAGTTACGAAGCTGCACGAAGAGTTCCGCCGCGGCAAACTCTCTGAACTCTCCACTTCACTCGAGCAACGCCCCGCGCGCGGCGAAATTACGCTCTTGATCGGGCCGGAGGCTCCCGCCGACGCACGCACGCAGGCAAATTCGGCTCAAAGCCTCGCCGACCGCGTCGAGGAGCTCATCCGCCAAGCCAAGCTCGACCGCAAAGAAGCCTTGAAGCTCGCCGCCAAGGAACGCGGGCTGACGCGGCGTGCGGCATACCACGAGATTGTGAGCGGGCAACAGGGCGAGGTGAATAGCGACGAGTAGGGCACCTTCGCAAACGGCGCTGCTTCGAGCTGGAATCCTGGTTAGCAAATAACACCACCAACAGGGCCGTGTTGTTCATATGGTGTTGATTCAAACGATAGTTACAATTGCGGCTCAGAATTTGGACCGAAGGCGGTGGTGGCCCGACGCTCCCTCGCCGTGGCACACCTCCCCGTGCACCTTGATGAGCCGGTGCAGGCAGTGCTAGTGTCGCTGCCACCGCAGCAGGAGGAGGTCCCGGACCGCGACCTTGCTTCCACTGACGCACACGTCCGAGGAGTTCTGCCGAGCGTTGCAATGTGATTTGCAAAGGAGAGCGTCCATGAGCGAAGCCGCAGCAGCAGCAGCAGCAGCAACAGGGCCGAGGCAAGCACAGGCCAGAACCGTTCATTACTTGCGCCCGGGATTGACGTCGATCACGCCGTACGTGGTGGTCCGCGGCGGGGCGCAGTTCATGGCGTTCCTGAAGGCTGCATTCGAGGGCACAGAACGGCTGCGCATGCCGACGCCGGACGGATCGATCATGCACGCGGAAGTGGCGATCGGCAACGGCACCATCGAGCTGAGCGATGGGAGTGAGGCCTATCCGGCCGCGCCCTGCGCAATCCATCTTTACGTGGAGGACGCCGACGCCACGTATGCGCGCGCGGTGCAAGCGGGGGCGACATCCGTCTACTCAGTGACGGATCAGCCGTGGGGCGACCGCCAAGGAGCGGTGAAAGACCAATTCGGCAATCACTGGTACATCGCGAAGCCCATTGCGTGGACGCCCGGACCGGAAGGATTGCGCTCGGTTCAGCCGTTTCTGCATCTTCGCGAGGCGCACAAGATGGTTGCGTTCCTGGAAGCGGCGTTCGGGGCGGAGGCGCTGGGCGTGGCCAAGTCGGCGGAGGGCATCGTGTTGCACGGCACGATGCGCATCGGGAACGCCACCCTGGAGATTGACGAGGCACACGGGGAATTCCAGCCCATGCCATGCCACCTGCATGTGTACGTGCCGGACACCGATGCGGTGTACGCGCAGGCGCTGCGGGTAGGAGCGACATCCATTGAGACGCCGCAGGACAAGCCGTACGGGGACCGGGCCGCAGAAGTCAAAGATGCATGGGGCAACAGCTGGTTTATTGCCACGCATTTGGGGCGCTAGCAGCTAGCAACGGAACAGAACAGAGCGGTGTAAAAACCGCCCCTCGAAGAGAACCACGTTAACCGGCGGATTCGGAGCGGAAAACGCGTTGGAAGCGGGGGCCGGTGAACTGCACGCCCACGAGCTTTTCGCCTTCGGACTGGGCGTCAGCGATGTGGACAACGCGACCGCGGGTGGCGAAGTCCGCATCGTTGTTTCTGGCGGCCGCAAGGCGGCCGACACGCTGTCGAGAGTATTGCGAAAAGGGGATGCGGATTTCGAGGTCGGAGCCGATGGCGATGTCGAAACGAGTCACGAAGGCGGCTCCATTGCGGCCAAGATTTTCGCTGGCAGTATCTTCTTCGAAGGCGTAGCCGTGGGCATCATGGCCGCGCACTTTGAGCGGCAGGCGGACGGCGATTCTACGTTCCGAGCGCTGCCTCGATACGGTGGTGCTGATGGGGACCATGGGCTGGGTCCTCGATTCCGGAGCGGTCAGCTTCTTGGCTACGCCATGGCTCGGTCCTCGAAGAAGCATTCGACGCTCTCGAGGATCTCCGCGGGGGTGCGTGCCGCATGTACAATTCTACGCAGCTCTGTGCCGTTCCCCACGCCATGCGTAAACCAGCAGGCGAACTGCTTCATTTTGCCTACAGCATCGGGAAGGTTGGCGGCATTAATTTGTCTGTAGTAGTCTATTAGTAAACGGTAGCGGACAGCGTCGGTGGGGGTATCGTAGCTGCCGGTTTGTGCGTATTGCCGCATCTGCGAAAAAATCCACGGGTTCGTGGCGGCGGCGCGGCCGATCATGACGGCGTCGCAGCCGGTTTCGCTGACCATGCGCGCGGCGTCTTCGGGCTTGTTAATGTCGCCGTTGCCAATGACGGGGATTTTCACGGCCTGTTTGACGGCGGCGATGATGGTCCAGTCCGCGGCGCCGGTGTAGCCCTGCGTGCGCGTGCGCGGATGCACCGCGACGCCTTCCACGCCCATGCTCTCCGCCATTTTCGCAACCTCCACAGCGACGATGGAATTTTCATCCCAACCAGCGCGGAGCTTGATGGTCAGCGGGATTTTTACCGCCGCACGGACGGAGCGAAAAATATCTTCTAGCAAGGGCAACTCGCGGAGCAGGCCGGAGCCTCCGCACTTCACGACTTTCTTTGCGGGGCAGCCGAGGTTGATGTCCACGGCGTCGTAGCCAAGGTCCTCGACCATCTTCGCCGCTTCGGCCATGACAGCAGGATTCGCGCCAAAAAGCTGTGCCGTGATGGGATGCTCGTCTTCCTGGAAGTAGAGATAGCGTAAAGTTTTCTTTGCGCTGCGGGTAATGCCTTCGGAGCTGGTGAATTCCGTCATAAGCAGCCCGCAGCCGCCGAGGCCGCGAATGACGCGGCGGAAAAGCGTGTCCGTCACGCCGGCCATGGGCGCCAGGACCGCAGCGGGGCGGATCGTCAAGTCGCGAATTTGGAAGAATGCCGGAGTCATGAAGCTACGCCGTCTTCTTTGCCGCCGCGTCCTTGGCATTCAAGAATTCATCGAGACGGAGGAATTTACGGCCAAGGGCACCGGAATAGGCGGACCACTCGGGGTCGCCGGAATCGACGGCCAGTGCGGCGCGCACGGCTGCCAGCTTTGAATCCAGATCATCCATGTAGTGGAAGGCCATGGCTTCGCGGATCATCGGGAGCTTTGGCGAGCCGAACTCGTATTGGCCGTGATGGCTGATGAGAAGATGTTGGACCACGGTCTTCAAATTCGCTGGAAAACCCTCGATGGCATCCACCGCCCGGGAGACCGTTTCCAGCTCCATCACGATGTGGCCGAGGAGCTGGCCTTCGACGGTGTAGCCGATGGCGCGCTCGTAGCACAGTTCGTCGAGCTTCCCAACGTCGTGTAATATCGCGGCGGTCAGCAGTAAATCAACGTCGAGCTCGGGATAGTGCGCGGCGATTTGCTTCGCGAGGCCGCACAACCCGATGACGTGCTCCAGCAGACCGCCGAGATAGGCATGGTGCATGACCTTTGCGGCGGGGGCGCGTTTGTACTTCGCAGCTATCCCAGGATCCGAAATGATTTGGGCCACCAACTTCTTGAGCCAAGGATTGGTGATCGATGCCGCATGTTCTAGAAGCTGGGCGTAAAGCTTACCGACGTCTTCTTTTGTGTGGGGCAGGAAGTCGGCGAGGTCGACCTCTTCGGGTTTCGCGAGCCGCAGCTGCTGAAGAGAGAGCTGCGGCTTGTTGCGGTAGATTTCAACCCGCGCGTTCACCTTGACGAAGTCGTCGCGATTGATGTTCTTCACCGCGGCATCGAATTGGTCCCACATTCGCGCTTCGATGGTGCCGCTACGATCGCCGAGCTCGAGGCGCAAATAAGTCTTGCCTTCACGGGTGCTGCGAATCTCTTTTTCGTGAACGAGGAAAAACGTAGTAATGGTTTGTTCGGAATTGAGGTCGGTAACGAAGGGCGTCTTCATGTGGCGGATGCCGAGCCGGAGCGCTTGCCGAAGAGCAGGAATTTCTTGTGGCTCTTCTTGCTCTTGGTCACCTCTGGCGTGGCGCTCACTTCCTGAATCTCGGAGCCTCCGCCGCCGGCGAGGTCCTGATAGCCGGGCTTGATCACCACGTAGCTTTGCTCGCGCAGGGTCTTGAGATATTCGCGCATCGCGGGTTCCATGCGTGTGCCGTAAAGCTTGTCCATGATTTCATTCTTGACTTTCGAGAGTGCTTGTTCGCCTTCGTCGTAGTGCTCCAGAACCTGCAGAACCAAAAAGCCTTGTCTGGTTTCCATAACCTCGGTTAGCTCGTTGCGCTTCATCTTGAAGACCTTGTCCTCAAGTTCCTTGGAAAGTTCTCCGCGCTTGTAAACACCGAGAAAGCCACCCTGGTTTTTCGTGCTGCCATCGGAAAGCCGCTTGGCGATTTCGGAGAAATCCTCACCGTCCTGGACGCGCTTGAGCGCGGTCTCCGCCTTTTTCTTCAGGTCGGGGAGGTCTTCGGGCTTCTTTCCCTCGGTGCTAACCACGATCTCCCGCAGCGCTACCTGCTCCGGGCGCACGAATTCGGTTTTGTGCGCTTCGTAATACTTGGTCACTTCTTCATCGCTGATGGTGATGTGCGAACCGACCTCGCTGCTGATCACGCGCTGCTGCAGCAAATTATTGCGAATGTTGTTCTTGAAATCCTCCCAGTTCGTTCCTTGCCCGGAAACCGCCTTTTCGAGCTCCTCCATGCTGGGTAGATTGTTCTGAGTGCGGATGGCATCGAGCCTCTTGATGAGCTCAGGCTCGACGCTCACACCCATGTCCTTGGCGCGTTGCACCAGGAGGGACTGGTCGACCAGCTCGCGCAGAGTGTTTTTCTGGCGATCCTCGATGTTGATTTGCAATTGTTCCGGCGTGCAACGATTCTGGCATTCGGATTTGGCGTCTTCTTCCGCAGCCAAGCGTGCTTTCTCATACTCCGAGCGGGTGATGATCTCATTGTTCACGCGGGCAATGATCTCTTCGACGGTCTTCCCGCTATCCGCATTAGCCGTTTTCGGGGCGGCCGGCTTGGCCGGCTTTTCGGATTTTGCGTCGGGGGCGGCCATCCCCGGCTTTTCGAGCGTGGGCCCGCCCGATGGCTTCGGCTGGGAACCTTGTGGTTGCTGCTGTGCCGCGAGCGGCAGGGCGGCCGAGAGCGCCGCGATGATAACCAGTTTTCGCATCAGTTCCCTCACCTCTAAAGTTTAGCCCTGCCCCTGAAGACCGAGCAATACGTTTCTCAAAGCAGCGGGGATCGATTCTCCCCGTTTGATTTCCATCCAGAGTACGCCGCTGGGGTCGAGTTTGATGCCTGTACGAGAGCGTACCACGGTGACCAGCTTGGCTGGGTCCAGCATTGTCTCGGGATGGAATCTTACCGCGATGCGGGTCCCCTGACGTTCCACGGCCGAGATTCGCAGGCGCTCACACATGCCTTTGAGGGCGGCATACTCCAAAAGGTTTTCTACCGAGGAAGGCGGTGTGCCAAAGCGGTCTTCAAGCTCTTTGCGGACGTCCTGCTTGTCCTCTTCCGAGGCGATCGAGGATATGCGTTTGTAGGTGCGCAGACGGAGATTTTCGCTGGGAATGTAATCCTGCGGGATGCGCACGTCAAAGCCCAGGCTGAGCGTAGTGCGCAGGTCGGGCGCGACTTCTTCGCCCTTCAGCTTCGATACGGCGCGCTCCAGCATCTGACAATACATATCGAATCCGATCGCTTCGATGTGCCCGTGCTGCTGGCGGCCGAGCATGTTGCCGGCGCCGCGGAGCTCCAGGTCGAGCGCGGCGATGCGGAATCCGGCACCCAGTTCGCTGAACTCCTTCATGGCGGCAAGGCGTTTGCGGGCGATGTCGGAGAGCGAGGTGTCGGGCGGGACGAGCAGATAGGCGTAGGCGCGCTGCGCGGAACGACCGACGCGGCCGCGCAATTGATAGAGTTCAGCGAGCCCCAGGCGGTCGGCGCGGTTGATCAGAATCGTATTGGCGCGCGGGATGTCCAAACCGTTCTCGACGATGGTTGTGGCCACCAGCACGTCTGCTTCATCACGGATGAATTTCAGCATGACACTCTCGAGCTCTTTTTCGGCCATCTGGCCATGGGCCACAACAACGCGTGCCTTGGGCACCAGCTTGGCCACCATAGCTCCGAGCGAATAGATCGATTCGACGCGATTGTGAATAAAGAAGACTTGGCCGTCGCGAGCAAGTTCGGTTTCGATGGCGCTCTGCACGAGTTCTTCTTGAAAAGGGGCGACGACGGTTTGAATAGCCAGACGGTCGCGGGGAGGGGTTTCGATGACGGACATGTCGCGAAGCCCGACCAGCGACATGTGCAGCGTCCGTGGAATGGGCGTCGCGGAGAGCGCCAGCGCGTCCACGTTTTTGCGCATTTCCTTGAGGCGCTCTTTGTGGGCCACCCCAAAACGCTGTTCCTCGTCCACGATCAGCAGGCCGAGGTCGGCGAATTTGACATCTTTCGAAAGCAGCCGATGGGTGCCGATGACCACGTCCACCTTGCCCGCTTCCAAATCCGCGAGAATTTTCTTCTGTTCCGCGGCGCTGCGGAAGCGGCTGAGCATTTCGATGCGCGCGGGGAAAGCGGCGAATCTCTTCTTGAAGGTTTCGAAATGCTGGAAAGTGAGCACGGTGGTCGGTGCGAGAACCGCGATCTGCTTGTTGTCAATGACCGCCTTGAAGGCCGCACGCATGGCGACTTCTGTCTTGCCGTAGCCGACGTCCCCGCAAAGCAATCGGTCCATGGGCTCGGCGTGTTCCATGTCGCGCTTGATGTCGCGGATGGCGGTAATCTGGTCGGTGGTTTCCTCGAATTCGAAGGCGTCCTCGAATTCGCGCTGGAAATTGCCATCCGGTGAAAATGCAAACCCCGCGGTGGTCTTTCGTTGCGCGTAAAGTGCGAGAAGCTGGTCAGCCAAGTCTTCGACAGATTTGCGGGCGCGCGTCTTGCGGGCGCTCCAAACGGTGCTGCCGAGTTTGTCCAACGGCGGGTGCGTGCCTTCGAGTACGCGGTAACTCTGAACCAGGTCCATCCGTTCCAGAGGAACATAGAGGCGCGCATCGTCGGCGTACCGCAACAGCATGAACTCGCCGCTATGTCCGCCGGAGGCGATCTGGCGAAGCCCCTCGAACTGGCCGATGCCGTGATCCACATGGACCACGTAGTCGCCGGGCTTCAGTTCCGCGAAATCGCCGAAGAAGCCGGAAGTACGAATCTTCCGACTGGGCCGCTCAACCGTGGGTGTGACGTCGAAGAGATCAGCGTGGCCAAAAAGCGTAAGTTGAGCATCGGGGAACGTCACGCCTTCCGGGAAAGGCGCGCGGATCAGCAACATCGCCGCGGATTCGTGCGCGCCCTCCGCGGTAAAGCCGGCGGCGGCGTCTTCCGATTCGCCCAGCACATAGGGCACTTCATAGTCGCGGCAGATGTCCGCAAAGCGCTCGATCTCTCCGGTGCTTGCCGCCGTCAGAAAAACCGTTCCGCCGGAAGCGAGTTGAGACTTCACGTTTCCCATGCAGGCCACGACATCGCCGTGAAAGCGCGCGCTGGGTCGCGAGGAAAGTTCAAACTGCGGCGTCGAACCGATCCCCAGGCCGAGCTGTTCGATGTGAATTTGTGAAGTTTTCTCCAGCGCAGTCGCAAATTCCTTTTCGGACCAAAAGAAGTGAGCGGCCGCCGGGGAGTTGGCGCGCCCGTGACGCTCGTAATTTTCCGTGGCGGCCGCGAGATGCTTCGCCGCAGCCTCACGCAGAGTTTGCGGCTCATCCAGGAACACGATCGGCCGCAAGGAACTTTCTGACAGCTCAAACAGCGTGCTGGGCCCCGGCTCACCCGGGAGTCCAAAGAACGATGGCGTCTCCCAGGCAGCGTCGTTCGGATCCGCTCTTTCCGGCGGCGGCACAGACCATTCCGCCAAGGGCAGAAGCGTTGTACGCACGACCGGCGCAATCGACCGCTGCGTGCGCGCGTCGAATTCGCGGACCGATTCCACGCTGTCACCGAGCAGTTCAATGCGCACCGGGCGAGCGGCTTCCGGCGAGAAGACATCAATGATGCCGCCGCGCACGGCGAATTGCCCCGGCAGCTCCACCATTTCGGTTCGCGTGTAGCCCACGGAACCCAGGTGCGTAATTAACTCTTGGTGGGGAATCTCGGTGTCTTTTGCCAACGCCCGGGTGAGGTAGAGATAGGCTGCGGGATCCTGATAACGCCAAAGTGCCGCGGCCATGGGTGCAATCACCAGGGAAACCTGTCCATCCGCGACGCGAAAGAGCGTGGCCGCGCGCCGTTCGAGAATATCCGCGTGGGGGCTTTGCGATTCCCAGGGAAGTCTGTCGAACGCCGGGAGCGTCGCGACGCCACCCACCGCCCCTGGAAAGATGCCGCTGAAAAAGCGCAGCGTTTCCGCGAGTGTTTCGGCGCGACGATTGGAATCCGTGACAAAAAATCCCGGACGCCGCAATTCCCGCGTCAAGTAGGACGCCACGAGACCTTTGGCGACATCGTGCAGGCCGGTGATCGAGATGTGGCTCGAGCCAGAACGCAAAGCGGCCAGCGCGCCCTCCATCGCCTCATGGCGAAGGACGGCCTCCAATCTCTCGCGGACGGCAGGAAGTATCATGCGTGGGTGATCAGGATTCCGCGCGAGAGGCGCGCGCCCCTTCGCGTATTCTCTCGAGAATGGCCGATGTCGAATAGCCCGGGACTACGGGAACGGAGACGACGCGTCCTCCCGCAGCTTCTACTTCCTCGCGGCCTACGATCTGGTCGCCGGGCCAATCGCCACCCTTCACCAGGACATCGGGGAGCAGGCCGGTGATCATTTCGCGCGGCGTTCGATCGTCGAAGATCACCACGGCATCCACAGATTCCAAAGCGGCGAGAATTTCCGCGCGCTCGCCTGCAGTGACAACGGGCCGTCCTTTCCCCTTTAATTGCCGGACACTGGCATCGCTGTTCAGTCCAACGATGAGCATATCTCCCAACGCGCGCGCCAGTTCCAGGCTGCGGATGTGGCCAGGATGAAGCAGGTCAAAGCAGCCGTTGGTGAAGACCACGCGGCGGCCGTTGCGTTTCTCGCGGCCAAACCGCAGAATCGCTTCCTCAAGTGTCAGGACTGCCGGATTCAAAGGGTCTCCATGCGGACCGGAAAAGACCAAAGTGACAGCGGTTAAGAAAGTAGTTTATCACGCGGAGGAGGTCCGGCGCCCGCGGGTCGGCGACTCACGGTGAAATCACGCGATGCCATTCGCGCGATTGCAGGAGTCTTGTTGTGCGCCGCCGGACTCTGGCTGGCCCTCCCGACTCCCTATCGCGAGCGGACCTTTCTCATCGATGCCGGTGGCTGTAGGCTTGAAACGACGATCGTGGAGAAGCAAGAGGGAGGCTCACAGGGATCGGTTTTGCTTTTCCATGGAATCTCCGCGAACAAGAAGATCATGTCGTACCTGGCGCGGGGTTTTGCCGAACAGGGCCTTCGCGTGTACGTTCCGGATTTACCGGGTCATGGACGCACGGCGGGCCCGTTCTCTCCCGGGCGTGCGGAACAGTGCGCAGAGGCACTTCTCCGCGCACTGCTCGCGCGCGGCACGGTCAATGCTGACCGCACGATTCTCGCTGGGCACTCCATGGGCGGCGCCATCGCCGAGCGCATTGCGTCCCGCGTTCCGGTCGCCGGCTTGGTCGCCGTCTCGCCCGCGCCTATGCGGGCGGCACACGGGGTGACGCCAGAAAAGCTGCTTTTCAGCGATCCCACAATTCTGCCAAGTCATTCTCTCGTGATTGTCGGTGCGCTGGAACTGGAGTCGATGCGCCGAAATGCAGCCGACCTGGCCGCCTCGCGAAACGATGGGACGGTGAAATATCTGGAGATTGCTGGCGCCTCGCACGTCAGCGTTCTTTTCAACCGTGTCGTGGTGCGCGCCCTCGAGGAATGGTCGGCCGAAACCCTGAACTTACGTTCCACGGCTGCGTTGCCCTCGCACCGCCCGCTCATCGGCGCGCTGGGAGGTTTCGCGGGGATCCTGCTGCTCGCCGGACCATTCCTCCGGGAAGCGAGCGGGAGGAACAAAAGCGAAGAAAACGTCGCGAAGGGTGCGGTCATCGGAATGCCACGACTCTCTCTGGAATTTGCCGCGGGCGCGATCCTGATCGTGCTGCTCTTGCGATTGTGGATCCCTTTGAAGGCCATCAGACTCTTTCAGGGCGACTATCTTGTCAGCTTCTTGCTGCTCTTTGGGGTGCTGGTGGCTGTGGCGCACTGGAGTTGCCTGCGTCCTGCTCTCGCCATTTCCCCTCGCCACCTGCTTGCGGCGGGATTTGCCGGAGTCGTGCTGCTACTTCTCTCCACGGCATGGTTCGATTTGACGTTCTACGAAGCGTGGCTGACCGGCGCCAGGTGGGTGCGCTTTCCCTTCCTGCTGATCGTGCTACTCCCATACCACATAGCGGAAGAAACACTCCTGGGCCCCGCAGAACGTGGGAAGAAATGGCGCAGGCTGGCGCTCGCCTTGGCCTTAAGGCTCATCACTTGGGGAGTGCTAATGGGCGGCATTTTGTTTCTGCACAGTGGAGAAATTCTGATCGGCCTCCTGTCGGTGTATATGGCGGTGTTCAATTTGTTACAGCGGAGCGCCATGGACATGGTGCGTAATGAAACCTGTTCGGCAGCGGCGACGGCGCTATTCGGTGCTATACTCCTCGCGGGCTTTTGCCTGGTGATCTTTCCCCTCACCTAATCACCTTAAGGCCCGTCACCAAACGAACTCATGGCGGGGCTTCTGCGCCCAGGGACGGAATTGAAAGCGGTCAACGAGACACGACCATGGCTCAGATAGCGATCGTCGGCGGCGGACCGTCCGGCGCGATGTGTGGTGAACAACTCGCGCGCGCGGGCCACCAAGTCAATCTTTTTGACGAGCACTTGGCGTGGGAAAAACCTTGCGGCGGCGGCCTGACCCACAAAGCCATTCAATGCTTTCCATTCCTGCTCGATAATTCCTATCCCAAGAAGCTAGTGAATTCCGTTGAACTGATCAGCAGCGAAGAGCAACACGCCACGCTCGACATGCCCCATCCGATTGTTATTTATTCGCGCACGGTTCTCAACGGCATGCTCCTGGATCGCGCGCGCGATGCAGGCTGCAACGTCCAGCGTTCACGCGTGTTGGGTGTGGACACCTCCTCGACGAAGCCGCGCTACTGCGTGGAAGGCGCTTGGCAGGAAGCCGATTTTCTGGTTCTCGCGGCCGGTGCACGCAATCAACTGCTGCCCGAAACGCGGGCATTACAACGTGATGAGCTCGAAATGACCCAGGGTTACTTCGTGCCGCAGACCAGCGATTCCATCACCATCAAATTCCTGCCGCAGTTTGAGGGTTATATCTGGTCGTTCCCCAGGTGCGATCATCTTTCGGTCGGGATTTGCGGGAGCATGTCGTCGCATACCAGCTCGGAGTTGCGCAGCCATCTGCAGACCTTTGTGGAGAAGCACGGTATACAAACGGAGGGCGCAAAGTTCTACAGTCACGTCCTGCCTTCACCAAAGGAACGCACGCTTTCCGAACGAAACGTGATCGGTAAGAACTGGGCGCTCATCGGAGATGCGGCCGCCTGGGTTGATCCCCTCACAGGCGAAGGCCTTTTCTATGCCATTCGCTCCGGCGAATTGCTGGGCCGCTCGCTCGCCGAAGGCTGCCCGGAAAAGTACCCGGCTTGGGTGAAGGCTACTTTCTGCGCCGAACTGGAATTCGCGGCGCGCATCGTGCGGCGCTTCTACCGCGGATCTTTCCTGGGCAGCGCGGTGACCACTCGCATGGTTCAGTTCCTGCGCCGCAGCCCGGTGTTCCGGCAATTGATGTGCGATCTGTTCAGCGGCACGCAGGATTACACCAGCCTGAAGCGCAGACTGTGGGGCCATCTGGGGATCACCGTCAGCGAATTTATCTCCAGCGTCTTGAATCTGGATCGACCCGCCAAGGCCATCGTGCCCCGCGCGGGAACCGCCGGCGACTGAAGCAGCATGCGGATTATGCATCGTTCCACTCCTGGTTAGCGGCACACCCAGTTTCTCTTTCGTGACGAACCGATGCCGAACCAAGACTTGCATGGGATTTCGCAGCCAACAAAACGATGCACCACTGCCCTATGGATGGCCGCATAAAAATAGGAATGGTCGCTCTCTACAATGTCGAGCCTTACGCCAGCGTAGATCTTTTCTAGAAGTGACGCGGCTTTCGCGTAAGAATATGAGTATGGTTGTTTGCTCGCCCCGGACATCTAACCTACGGGGCATAGTTTGAACTTCCCATCATGACCACCGAGACACCATTCAAGTCACCCGCCAAAACTGAAAAACGCAAGAACGCGTGGAAGAATCTTCCTGATGTCTGGGCGCTGATCAAACCGCGGCGCGGGCTTCTGGCACTAGGCTTCGTGCTCATGGCCATCAATCGGCTTGCGGGATTGGTTTTGCCTGCCTCTACAAAGTATTTAGTGGACAACGTCATTAGCAAGCGGCAAATCCAGCTGCTCACGCCAATCGTACTCGCCGTTCTCACCGCCACTGTGGTTCAGGGACTGACCTCGTTCACGCTGACTCAACTGCTCTCCAAGTCGGCGCAAAAAATGATCGCCGAACTGCGCCGCCAAGTGCAGGCGCACATCGGCCGGCTTCCGATTTCGTTCTACGATGCCAACAAAACGGGCGCGCTCGTCTCACGCATCATGAGCGACGTGGAAGGCGTCCGCAATCTTATCGGGACAGGCCTGGTGGAGTTTGTCGGAGGGATCATGACTGCAGTCATCGCGCTGGTCTACTTGATTCATACGAGCGTGACCATGACCGCCGTCGCGTTTGGCATCCTGCTCGTTTTCGGATACGGGATCAACAGAGCCTTTCTGACCATCCGACCGATATTCCGCGCACGGCCGAAAATCAACGCGGAAGTCACCGGACGCCTCACCGAATCGCTTAGCGGCGTTCGCGTGGTGAAGGGTTATCACGCCGAAGAGCGTGAGGAGGGCGTCTTTGCCGGAGGCGTGCAGCGTCTGCTCGACAATGTGTTGAAGACCCTTACGGCCACTTCGCTGATGAGTCTCTCCGCCGCCGGGCTGATGGGTATTGTCAGCGCCATCATCATGGAACTCGGGGCGCACAAGATTCTCGGGGGCACCATGACCCTGGGAACCTTTTTTGCCTTCAACATTTTTTTGGGCCTACTGGTGGCGCCTGTCTTTCAAATCGTGGCCATCGGCACGCAAATTACCGAGGCCATCACAGGTCTTGAGCGCACGCGCGAAATTCTGAACGAGAAGCTGGAAGATGATGAGCCTGGTCGGACCGTTAAGCTCGAACGCGTAAACGGGCTGGTAGAGATGGAAAATGTGAACTTTGCCTACGATACGCGGAAGGAAGTTCTGCACGATGTAGGTTTCCGCTCGGAACCGGGAACGGTCACGGCACTCGTTGGTCCTTCGGGAGCAGGAAAATCGACGATCATCGGGCTGATCGCGGCCTTTTACGCGCCTTCGGGCGGGCGTGTTCTGGTCGACGGAGTGGATCTTTCTACAGTAAAATTGAATTCCTATCGCACGCAGCTCGGCGTCGTATTGCAGGAAACTTTTCTTTTCGATGGAACCATCCGGGAAAATGTGGCTTTTGCCCGGCCCAACGCCACGGAACAAGAAATCTTAGCGGTCTGCCACATCGCGCGCGTCGACGAATTCGCGGAATCTTTCGAGAACCAGTACGACACGGTCGTGGGCGAGCGAGGGGTAAAACTTTCCGGCGGCCAGAAGCAGCGTGTTTCGATCGCTCGCGCCATCCTGGCCGATCCACGCATCTTGATCCTCGACGAGGCCACCTCCAGCCTCGACTCGGAATCCGAAGCGCTGATTCAGGAGGGACTACGCTATCTGATGCGCGGCCGTACGACATTCGTGATCGCGCACCGGCTCTCTACTATTCGACGCGCCGACCAAATTCTAGTGGTGGAGGCGGGGCGCGCGATCGAGCGCGGAACTCACGAAAGCCTGTACGCTCTCGGCGGCCGTTACTACGACCTCTATACCAAGCAGCACGCGGTCGAAGCCAATCTCTTCCTGGCGCCCGGGGAAGGCAGTGATCTGGAAGATTCCGCGGGCGCGGAAATCCAGGCGGGCGCCAGTAGCCGCAATGATCCCGCCCTGCCGGACGCCATCCGCCTCATCCGCGGCCAGGGCAGCTGAGGAGTCTCCATTCGGAGAAGGCGCGGCACAAGAACCGCGCTCCCGCCATCAAATTCCCTTGTGAAAACGGTCAGGCTGTCGGGCGGCGGACGATCATCTTCTTGGCCGCGGGGGGTGGAATCAGAGTAGCCATCTTGCGGATCATCGCCAGCACCAGCCGTTTGTCACCATCGGAAAGCGTGGTGCTGTACTTTTTGATCTCCGCCAGAAAGCGAATTTCGTCTTGCGAGAGCTCTCCAAGAGCTTTTTGCGTTTCACGGTCGCGTGGCGTTTCTGTGCCGGGGAAAAAGTCCGCCAGCGAGATGTCCATGGCTTCCGCGATTTTGGCGAGCGTTTCAAGAGACGGGACAGTGTGCCCGTTTTCTACACGCGACAGATAACAACGCAGCAGCCCGGTGCGGCGCTCGATGTCGCCCTGAGACAAGCTACGCTGGCTCCGATAGGTCCTGATGACTTCCCCGATGTTTACTCTAGGTTTTTCTTTCGGCATGTTCTCCCCACTTGAGGGGGTAGCTTACTCACTAACAGCAGGAGTGGCAAGGGAGAACTGCTGGCGGATGGTTCCAATCCGATAACGGGTCAGGAAAATGCGGTAAGGGCGCACCCTTATGAAAAAGGAAAAAGGCGAGCCCAAGCACGCCTTTCCTTAATATTCTCCCGAACTTGAACAGGCAACCGCGAGAATCACCTCACCCTTGCGTCGGCGCTACCGTTACCGGCTGCTGCAGGCGGAATTCCAGCAGCGTCTCGCTCGGCACCTTTACCTGCTGACCCCGCGTAAACACCTGGACGCCTGCTCCGGCCGCCGAGCCCACGCCCGCGCCGATGGCCGCGCCTTTGCCGCCGCCGGCAATCGCGCCGATGATGGCACCGGCGACCGCGCCACCGCCAACTTTCTTCGCGGTGTCTGAACCGCGGCCCTTCCCTCTCAGGCTGTAGTCGCTGCTGACGATCGGATAGTCCTTCCCATCGATCACGATGCGCGTCAGCTCCAGCTGCAACTCAGCGCTGCCGGACACGTGCCCCGCTTCTTGAGCGTTGGCGAGCCGCCCATAAACGTCGGTGCCCTTCCGCGCCACGATGGAGTTGCTGACGTTCAAATCGGTCTCCAGGCTGGCGTGGAATACGTCACCCACGTGGTTTTTTGAGGAATCCACACTGTCGATCATGCGCACCAGCAGAGACTGTCCAGCGGGAATGGTCACGTTCCCGCCGGAAAGTGAGCTCGCCACACCGGCCGTCGGCGCCATCGCAGGAGTTTCTGCCGGGGCGGCTGCCGGAGCCGGCGTCGGAGCGGAATGCCCGGGATTGCCGGTGAACGTCAGCGCCACGATCTCCGTGGTGCTGAAAGTCTGAACTTCTCCGTTTAGCTCGAAACGCAGCACGGCTTGCGTGCCTCCGAGGTACTTCCCTTTCAAAATCCGGCCATCTTTCAATTCCAAGGTATCCGCCGTGGCGGCACCTACGAAAAACAGCCCCAGCGCAACTGCCGACAAGAAACGATTCGCTCTGTTCATTGTTCCCTCACAATCGCAAATCTCGCAGAACACCGCCTTGCTCCTACGCCCAAAAGCCACCTGGCAATTCTATCGCATTGGATGAGCGGGATGTGTCGAATGGTTGCGCGAGTCTAGATTATGTGAAAAGGCGGAAAGCCCTTGGAATTCGAATTGCTCCCGACTAATGCGCCGTGGGCTCCACGTTCCAGCCCTCTACCACCAGTTCGGGTGTCGTGCCATGCAGCGCGGACGAAGCGAATCTCGCCGTGACGGACTTTTTCTCGCCTGGCAACAAAGAGAAGTAGTTATCGCTCCAGAAAACCGGCGTCACGTCTTCCCCCCCATGGCCGTGTGTGAGCCGGGGATGAACCATGAACGCCACGCTGTCGCTCTTGTTTTCGGCGACCACCGTGAAGGTGGCCTTGCCTGCACTCACATGCACTGTCTTGGTGATCGCTACTCTTGCTTTGGGAAGGTTGTTCAATCCGCTGAGGTCGCCGAATTCCTTATGCGGGGTGTAAACGGTATCTCTTCTTTTGGCCCAGTCGAGCACGTCTGGTTTTGTCGACAACCAATAAAAATTCTCGCTGATTGGCTTTCCCTCCGCGTCATGGAGCTCTAGTCTCAGGAAATAGGTTGACGTCAGTCCATCCGGCTTGGGCAGATCGAACGCTTTGGTGCTGCTGTCCGCCCCCAAATCAAGTGTTGCCTCGCGGGAAGCCTTTTCCTGCGCATCGATGTTGTAGATCTTCGCGCTGACTTTCGTTCTTTTGAGCGGTTCATACTTCCCGTTGATCACCGCAACGGAGTTGTCATCATAGGAATACTGCACATGGACCGGTTCGCAGGCCTTCTTTGTGCCGAAGTATCCGCCCGCCGGCACCAAGTAGTAATCGTAGAGATGCCAGATCAGGGAAGGCCACGCGTTGTTCAGCATCCACTGAATCACGCCCGTAGCCGTGTATTTGTTCCGCGCGTACGCTTCGAACATGGCACGCTGCCCGTCGTAGGTCATTGCTTGCGCCTTGCGCTCGTAATCATCGAGCGATGAGGCCTGCCCGTAGCGGCGGTTTAAACCTTCTGTAAATACATTGACCGTCGTGAAGCGTTCTCCGCCCGCGTGATAATTCCAGACTTCGTCGATCGGCCAAAGATGATCCTTGGGGATGAATTTCTCCACTGATTCCCGTGGCGGAATCGCTGGCCCCGGACTTGTCTCCGTGTTGTAGCCGTAGGCGCCACCTGCTTCCGTGTCCGCCAGCCAGTACACCGGGGGCACATACTCGTAGGGACCAGTCATTTTTACGCCCGATTCTCCGCTGATGGCGGCCTTTTGTTCCGAAGCGGACGACACGATCGGATTTGGCCACTGCAATTCTTTCTCGATGTCCAAATACATTTTTTCGACGTTAGCCGGTGGTGGGTTGTCGCTGCCGTTCAGCCACACAAAGACGCTCGGATGATTTCGCAGCCGGATGATTTGGTCGTGCAGCGAAGCGGCCGCAACTCTCGTCTGATCGCCCGTCCAGTTGTCCCATCGCTCCCAGGCATCGCAACACGTCCATCCGGGCATGACGAGAATCCCGAGCCGGTCCGTTTTCTCAAATAATTCGTCGCGGTCCAGCCGCCCTTCCAGTCGGATGGTGTTCATACCCATATCCCGCACGTACGCCAGATCCGCATCTAGCCTTTCCGAGGACCACCGGAAAAGAAGATCCGGCGCCCAAGCCGCCCCGCGGATCAGCACTTTTCTCCCGTTGACCTGGAATAACCGGTATCTCTTGTCCGTCAGCTCCGAGACCACCTCGCGAATGCCAAACGTCACGCTGGTCGCGTCCGAAACCTGCTTGCCGATCTCGAAGGAAAGCTTGGCCCTATAAAGATTCGGCGTGCCCATCTGGTAGGGCCACCACAGCCGTGGATGCGCCAATTTCAGTTTTGCAAATTGTTCCGGCGCAAATTTCACGATCTTCGATTCACCGTCGCTCAATTCCACGGCCTGTTGCAGTTCGATCCCCTCGACTTCCGCGCGCAGCAGGCCTTTCACGGGTTGATTCGAAACATTGCGCACTTCCCCGCTGATGGTCAGCTCGGCGGTCTTGTATTCCGCATCCAGCTGGGAGGCCACGAACGGATTCCGCACCGTCACATCCCCGCTCGACGTCAGAAATACTTCCTTCCAAATCCCCATGTCCTTGTCGGGAGGCGTCGGATTCCAATCCACCCAGGTGATCCCCAGATCAGCTTTCCCCGGAGCAAACACCTCGACCGCCAGCGCATTCGCTTTCCCCGGCTTCAAGAACTTGCTCACGTTGAATTCGTAGGTGCGGTAGGTGCCTGCTATATCGCTGGCATCTTCCACCTTGTGGCCGTTGATCCAGATGTTCGCCCGGTAGTTGATGCCCAGAAAGTTCAGCCACTCCGTTTTCTTGGCCTCTCCGGCGGGCAGGGTGAACTCCGTGCGATACCACCACGAGCACCGAAACGGACTCCCCTCCGGCATTTCCTGATTGGCAAAAAGTTGTTTATCGGAATAATTCATCCCCGGAAGGGATTTCAGATTTGTTGCATAGTTCACGTCGGGATAGGTCTTGTCCGCGACCAGCGCGCCCACCACGGTGGCCGGAACGCCGGCCGTGTGCCAGCCCTTGGCGTCAAAGCCGGCCAAGGAAATTTGCTCCCCGCTAGCCTTAACCTCACACGATGACTGAATCTGCCAATTCTTGTGCAGATACACTCGCACGGGAAGCGCGCTGGGCGTATCGGCGGCAGAGCTGCCGCGGCCCAGAACCGTCGATAGCGCAAGAACAAAGAGGTACAAGGAACGCAAGCGTGGCATGAGGCTCCTTCTAGGTTTCGCTACTTTGAGATGATGATGATCGAAAGCAACCCGTCTCAAAGTCCAGGCGGGCCTATATTAAACCGTTTGAATGCTGGAAACACATTGTTTCTTTTTTCTTCCTCAGGTAGCGGGACTCTCGAGCGCATCTTGAATCGAAGAGTAGACGGAACCCCAAATACTGACCGGCTTTGCCTAGGAGGGCGATGTACGGCATCTTTGGCGCCGTCCCACAAGGCTGGCTTCCCTGCCTCGCCGGAACAAGGCAAAAATTCCCCTGACAAAGAATCAAAACTCCACCCGCAAGGCCCCCTGGATCACGCGCGGTCCGCCACCCACTACGCCTGCAGTAGTGCCAACTGCAGTAGCCGTGGCGCTGGCCACAGTCGCCGTGATCTTGCCGAAGTTCCCGCTGCTCTGACTCCCCACCGGGTTGGCGAAGTTCGTGTGGTTGAAGAGATTGAAAAAGTCCGCACGAAATCGCAGATGGACTCTTTCGGTGCCCAGCGGGAAACTCTTGGAAACTGCAAAATTGTAGTTGGCCAAGCCTGGGCCGTAGTATTGGTTGCGTCCCGAGGTGCCATCTCGCCCGGTCGGCGGAGTGCTGGAGAAGTACGTCTTATCGAACGCCGCATCCGGATTCCGGTTATCCTGATGCAGTGATCCCGTTCCGACGATGTCCGGCCGGTCATTGAACTGGTTGAAGCCGCTGAAATCCTGCGAACTGTTAAACACCGTGAACGGTGTGCCAGTTTGAAGCGTGGTGATGCCCGAGATCTCCCAACTGCCGAAAACCTGCCGGTTCACACCGTTGTTCCAGCCCAACAGGCGATGGCCAGGCCCGACCGGCAACTCAATCACGTACACGAACACTGCTCGATGCCGAATGTCAAACGATGACGGGCCACGCTCGGCGCTAAGGTTGTTGGCATCGGCCAGGCCGGCTCGCTCGCCGGTTGAGCCAAAGAACGACGAGCCGTAATCGAGCGACTTGCCATAGGTGTAGGAGCCTTCAAAAAAGATGCCATGTCGCCCCTGGTACCTGGCCGTCACCACCGCGCCGTTATAGTCCGAGTTGCCAATGTCCTCGCCAGTTCCGACCGAGCCGAAGAATGGGTATGGGTAGGTCTGCACGTTTGGCGTCTGGTTTCCGCGCCTGGTGGGATCATTCACGGTCACGCGTGGCTGGTTGCGGTCCACGAACAGACCCAGCTTGTGGCCGGTCGATCCTTGGTAGTCCAGCTCCAGCGAAAAGGCGGTGCCCAATCTCCGCTGGACTCCCAAGCTGTACTGATAGATATAAGAGCTGCGAATATTCTGATCTTCAGCGCTGAAACCCACCAAGCCAACCTGGTTGGGCAAGCCAATATTCTTGACCAGAGGCACGTTTTGGTTAAAACCGACGGCCCATGGGAATTTGTTGCCGCCATTTGTGCCGGTGTTCTGGGTAGTCGTCAGATTGAAAGGCGCGTTCAGCCCCATGTTGGCTGGTATGTTGTTGAAAATCTCGTCGTAACCCATGCGCAAGCCGCCGCGAATTACCGTGTCGTCCTTACCGAACAACCGTCCCGCGAACCGTGGCGTGTAGGCAAACCCAAGCACGGGGGCGAAATTGTTCTTATCGGAGTTCACACCGCTACCCGAAAGCGTGATGGGAGCCTGCGTAAAGAAGAGAGAACCCGGGCCGCTCTTGGTGGTGTCAATGGCCAGGACTTTGTTGGAGCCCAGCAGCACCGGCCCCACGCCGGGGATAAAGTTGGTCGCTTGATTGCGCACCTGATGGATTGCCGAAGGATATTCGTAGCGCACGCCATAGTTCAGCGTGAAATTGTCTTTGACTTTATAGGTGTCCTGCCAGTAGGCATCCCAAGGATACCGCTGCCAGTAACAAAGCGTCGAGCCAAAGAGCAGCGTCGCGGTGTTGGCGTGGCCGCTAAGAAAGTCGGTGAAGTTGACGAAGCTGAAGTTGCCACGGGCGGATCCATCCAGGAATCGGCGGGCGTCTTCGCGGCGCACATGGTAACCCCAGCGCCAGGAGTGCTTGGATGCGCCCAATGGCGCAATCAACGACATATTGTCGTAGAGTTCGTATGTGTTGGTTATGCGGCCTTGCGGCAGGTTGCTGGTGCTTCCCAAGGGAGCAAAGCCTCCACTGACATTGATCGTCGGCAAGCCGGAGTCGAGGAGATTCTTGCTTGCATCGACAACGCCGGGAAGCGGATTTCCACTCGAATCGACAAAGATCTTCGAGGCGTTGAAACCGGAGTCCTGCACGGTGATGAAGGTCTGGTTGCGGGAGAAGCCCAAACGCAATTCATTCATCAACCGCGGCGAAAAGGTGTGCGTATAGTCGATGACGTCCGAATGACTTACCGGCAGGTTGCCATTCCCGCCCAGCATCGGCAGCGCGCCCGGCGTAAAGGTCGTGCCGCTGTATTCGGCCCACCGTGCGCTAAGGTGATCCTTTTCGCTAAAGTTGTAATCAACCTTCGCGAGTCCGGTCCAGTCGAATGTCGTGGACCCTACGTTGGCGATGAAATTGTTGGACCCGAGCGGCGCTGCTGTGTTGGTGGGCGCCGGCCAGAACTTAAGCAATGCCACAGAGATGGGATCCCTCTGGTTGACCGGGACGAGCGCGATGTCGGCATCCGTTGGTACGCGCGCGCTGCTGACCGTGGGAGCTATCTGGCGAAAGCCCTCGTAAGACCCAAAGAAGAACATCTTGTCTTTGAGGACGGGTCCGCCAACTGTCGCACCATACTGATTGCGGTGCAGGGGGTTTTTCGTACCATGATTCTTGTTGGTGAAAAAGTCGGCGGCATCCAGCACAGAATTGCGCAAATATTCGAATGCCGAGCCATGAAACTGGTTGCTGCCGCTCTTGGTAACAATGCTGACCTGCCCGCCCGTGCCGCGTCCGAACTCCGCCGTGGCCACGCTGGTTTGCACCGCGAACTCCTGGACCGCGTCCGTAAGGCGGAAGTTACCCAGCGCCGAGTTGATCTGCGTATCGATGATGCTGACGCCGTCGAGCAGGAACACGTTGGACTGAGAGCGTGCCCCCGCCACATTGAAGCCGCCACCCTGTGTGCCGGTCGACGACGGGAGTACGCCCGGGGTTAGCAGAGCCAAGTCCAGATACTGGCGCGCGTTTAGCGGCATGTTTGATATAACCTGGCTATCCACCACATTGCTAAGCGTACTTCTGTCCGTCTCCAGCAGTGGAGTCGCGGCGGAGGCCACTTCCACTATCTGGTTAACACTGCCGATCTCCAGGGCGATATCCATGTGCGTGATCTGGTCCACCTGGACCAAGATGCTCTGCTCCGTGAGCTTTTTGAATCCCTGGGATTCCACGACGAGAGAGTACACAGCTGGCGCCAGTTGCAAAAATTGGAACCCGCCATTGTGGTCGCTCACAGCTTCTATTTTGGCGTTAGTGGCGACGTTGGTGAGAGTCAACTTAGCGCCCACCACCACAGAGCCACTGGGGTCTTTCACAGATCCGACAACGCTTCCAGTAGGCGAAGCGGAGACTGTGGTGGCAACTAGAAGAACCACTAATGCTAGTGCGCAGGTGCCGAGTTGCAGCATTCGGTAAGAATTGCTAGACCTCCTGGAAACCAGAATCCGATCCATGAGTACCTCCACCCCGACTCAAGTATTCTCTAGGCTGTGCACCGTAGGACTTTCGGGCACCGAATTTTACGGTGAACGTACAGCCCAATTGGGGACTTGTCAAGCCCTCACAGGCTCTCACAGGCGCCCATGCTTTAAGAAACTGGCTAGCCGCTCTGAGTCGGTGGAGAAGGGTTTGCGTTCGGGAGGTCCGGCACCACCACCGACACGAGACGATCGGATGAGTTCCGCAGCAAAGGTCAGATGCCACGTAAGTCTAGGAAAATCAATGGTCCCGGAGGAGGGGGTCGAACCCACACGGTACTAAGTACCACTGGATTTTGAGTCCAGCGCGTCTGCCAGTTCCGCCACTCCGGGGCAACAATTCAAAATAGCACGCCCGCGGCCTGCGCTCAAGGCGTCACATGACTTGGGGTGCACGAGATAAAAGTGGGTTCTTGGTTTTTGGCTTGATTTGCACCCATATATTGTAGTATGTAGACTACAATATGAAAACCCTATCCGATTACCCAAACCTCCGGCAACAACGTCAGCAACTTCTCCAGCAACTCTCCGGCTTGCAAGAACTGCGGCGTGGCTCGCTCACCGAACAATTTCTCATGG
>Ga0209267_1000070_pt1 | contig 66580 bp, 45 predicted proteins | sample GraSoiAngelo_137_FD_185894 | JGI IMG/M metagenome (GOLD analysis project Ga0209267, IMG submission 185894) | Grasslands soil microbial communities from the Angelo Coastal Reserve, California, USA - 14_0929_09_30cm (SPAdes) (version 2) | ecosystem: Environmental > Terrestrial > Soil > Grasslands ... | reverse complement strand
TAAACATCCTCCCGGCCATCACCACGATGGGGCGGGATAATCAGTGAAGGTCAATCGTTTCAGCGCAGAGCCTACTTCTTTTGTCCAACAACTTCCAGAAAAAGCTCTTACCCCTCGACGTTCTACCTGTCCTTGGCCTGTACCAAAAGCTCCTTGCCGGCAATGATTTGCCCGGGCTAGAATGCGTAAATCCTACCCAGCAACAGCCCTCTTTCCGAATTCTTGGCGTGCCTTTCGAAGGAGGAGCATCTATGCGCAAGGTTATTTCGTGTCTCGGACCGCTTTTGCTTGTCACCATTGCGTTGGCCGGATGTGGTGGCGGTATGAGCTCAACGCAAACACCTTTGGGCGCAAGCATGTCCCAGGTTTCTCTGACGATCCACGACAATCCGCCGATGGGCGTGACCGTGCTCTCTTTTGAAATTGAGGTGACCGGCGCTGCTCTTCAACCCAGCGATTCCAGCAGCCAGCCGGTTTCAATGCTCAGCGAGCCCGAGGACATTGAGCTCGAGCATTTGCAAACAGAGTCGGCACTCTTGGCGAGCCGGAATGTCCCAACGGGGGCTTACAGCGGCCTGATGGTCTCGTTTGCAAACCCTCGAATGACTATCCAAAACCAGACTGGAACGACGCTCACTCTCGGAACTAAAACTTGCTCCGATCAACAAGTGTGTGAGTTCGATCCCAAGCTCAATCAATCCTCGGTGACCGTCGAAGCTCCAACCACGCCGTTCCCGATTACTCTGACCATGAATTCCCCGGTGGTTCTGAAACTGGACTTTAATTTAGACACCTCCATTCAACAAAGCGACCTTTCCATAACTCCCACGGTCAGTCTGGTGCAGCTCCCACCGCCGAATTCCAGCGGCGGAGACCAGGGCGATGAGGACATGGAGTTGATCGGCCAGGTAGCGTCGATTGACCAAACCATGCATACCTTCACCATTCAGAGCGGAATGAACGGCCCTTCTTTCACTATCGCCACCGATAGCAGCACACATTTCGATTTTGGAACGTCTTGCAGCGCCGAGAATTTCTCCTGCTTGCAAACGGGCCAAATTGTCAAGGTGGACGCCAAAATGAAGCCGGATGGCTCACTCCTTGCTTTCGAGGTGAAATTCTTTCAGCCTCCCAATCAGATTTCTTTCGCAGGCACGGTCACCTCGGTAAGTGCGGGAGCGAGTAGCTTCCAGATCGTTCTCTTTGATGAGGAGTCCTTCGGCGGTGGCGACGAGATGGGAAGCTTTTCGATGGGCGCTCCTTTGACCATCAATCTCGCGCCCCAGGCGACCTTCTCCATCGACACCAGCGGCTTCATGTTTCCGTCAGGACTCAACTTCGCGAGCACCGCTGACCTCATGGTCGGGCAGGAGGTCCGCCTTCATCCGACTGGGGCACCGACCGGCACGCCTCCCAACCTGATGGTCACGGTTGACCAGGTGCAGCTGGAGCCGTCAAGGGTGACCGGCACGGTCACAGCCGTCAACACCGGCAGCAACCCCCAGACATTCACATTGGGCAACCTCCCGTCGTTTTTCACGAACGCGGGGATCACCTCGATCCAGGTGGACGTCCTGGCCACCACGCAGTTCGAAACGGAAGAAGACCAAACCTTTTCCGGCCTTAGTTCCTTAAAGCCTGGGGACGTGGTTTCCGTTCGCGGGCCACTCTTCAACACCATGACCATGCCGACCATGGCTGCCGAAAAGGTGGTCAAGCGCTCCATGTCTTCTGGCACCAGCGACTAGAAGTAAGTCATCTGATGTTGAGCCTCCCCTGGGGCGCTGGCTTTCATGCCGGCGCCCTTCGCTTTTCCGGTGGCCGCCTCTGCTCCCTACCAGCATGCTTGGGGAAAGCGACAAACTGTGCTGATAGGAGACGCTAAGGGCGAACTCGCACCGAACATTCCCATCCAAGCGCTCCGCTGGGGTTTCATGGGCACCATCGAGGGCCTGCTTCGTGATCAGCATCTGGCCCGGACAACGCGTTTTCCAGCTACTTTCTCCGAGGCAGATTCCAGGGTAATCTTCTCCACTTTCCTCACTGCCTGTCTGAGGAAGTGAATCGTGCTTTCTGGGTCTGGCCAATCCTGGAGATGCAGTCCCCAATTCCGCAGGCTTCCCGTAACCAGCCTGCACGGGTAAAACCTGCGAGCGGCCACGGCGGCAAGTCCTCTTCGCCGGGCACATTGCCTGGTTCAGCCGCCGGATTAAAACCAACCCGCATAGCGTGGTCCTCGCCGCTTGCTCCGCGTCAGGGAAAGCACCGCCGGCATATTAGGGGAAAGTACGGATTGACAGGCGGCAAGAATCTTACAAAGTATGCGCGCCCGACATCGTCCATGGTGGAAACGAAGCCGAGGGTTGCCCCATGCTCACGTTCTCAGACCGAGTTGCTCGACGAAAAGCGACTGTCCGATGCCTATTGGCGTTGGGTCACTTAGCGGTTTTTTGCCTTTGCGTGCCACGCCACGCGCTGGCGCAGGAGGCCCGAGCAACATTAAGCGGGCGAGTTACCGACCCGCAGGGTGCCGCAGTGCCGAGCGCAATCGTAGTTGTGATGTCGAACGATACCGGGGTCAAACGGCAGACCCAAACCAACGCTCAAGGGAACTGGATTGTCGAGTATCTGTTGCCCGGCGCCTACCAATTCTCCGTGACGGCATCCGGGTTTAGAACTATGGAGCGTCGCGGCATCACGCTGCAAACGGCGGACAGCAAAGAAATTGATGTCGGACTCGAAGTCGGCTCGACCATGGAATCGGTCGTAGTGACCTCGGCAACACCACTAATCGACACAACTTCCGCCACCTCTGGCACCGTCATCACGTCTCAAGAACTCGCCGAGTTGCCTTCGATGAGCCACGTCCCCACGTTGCTAGCGGTGCTCTCTCCTGGCGTCGTGGCACAAGATCAGAATGGCAACGTGGTACACCTGTGGTCGTATATCGGCGCGTCCCAGTACAATGCGCGACTGATTGAGCTCGGAGGTCGACTGACGTTTTAGCGCCGCCGCTCTTGCGAGCAAACTTCCAGAACAATTCGACGCAGTTCCCTAAGTCTTTGCCTCGACAGTCTTGTCCCAGATCATTGTGAGTTGCTCGGTGCCTTGGCGATCGTGGAGAATAGTCAGGAGCAATCATTATGAACAGTACCGTATCGCGCTTTTTCGGATTCGCGTTCTTGCTCTTCCCGCTTGCCATCGCGCATCTGCAGGCCATTAGCCGCCCAGACGGATACACCGCAAAGGATGAAACAGGCTCTGAAACGGTCGGCCCGACCAACGGCTGGTTGATAATTCAAGGCGGCGGTGCAGTGACGAATGAGGTCAAAGAGCGTTTCGTGGCCTTGGCTGGCGGACCACAAGCCAACTTCGTAGTCATCCCAACAGCACTTTCTGATAATGAAATCGACGTGGACAACCTCAGACAGTCTTTTCAGAACGAGTATGACATAAGGCATATCGCCGTTCTGCATACAAGAGACCGCGCGCAGGCAAACTCTGCGGGTTTTGTTGAGTCCCTGCGACATGCTTCAGGTGTATGGGTGACAGGTGGACGCCAATGGAGGCTTGTGGACGCCTACCTCGGCACAGCCGTCGAAAGGGAGATTAAGGCTCTCGTCGCGCGGGGTGGTGTGGTAGGCGGCGGGTCTGCCGGGGCGACCATTCAGGGATCATTCCTAGTTCGAGGCGCACCGGGGAATGCTGGAAACCCTAATGGCGACAACACTATTATGATGTCTCCCGGACATGAAACAGGCTTCGGTTTGCTGCCCAATTCTGCTATCGACCAGCACGTCAACACCCGTGGTCGCAGAGCTGACCTCGGTGCCGTCATATCGGCACACCCAGAACTGCTGGGGATCGGAATTGATGAGAGCGCGGCAATCGTTGTGCATCGCGATTCCTTTTTCGTCGTCGGCGGTCAGGTCGTAATTCATGATGGGAAGCAACACCGTGGAGCATCCTATTATCTCTTGTCGTCCGGTCAGGCTTTCAATTTGACAACCCGCTCAACGATGGACCAGCGGACCGAAGACTATCCGCTTACATTAACAGTCACTGCCGCCACCCGCTCCCAGGCCAAATCAGCAGTCAAAACAGTCGGCCAGGGCGTACTTGAATCCAAAGACGGCGCGCACCCGCCAATGCAGTTCAAGATGGAGTGTGAAGTTAACCTATACAGTCTGGGACAAAACCTTTACCCCGCACGGTTGGATGGGTCGCACAAGTTCAAGATTCTGGCACGTCCTATCGATAGTGATAGACTCAGTGAGCACGCCTGCAGGTATTAAAACTTTGCCATCCAGCGCTTCTCACGGTCCACCTTTCGGTAACTCACCTGGTGCTGGTCTCGCCAGCCTTCTCAAGCGCTCCGTAACATTCAGCAGCGCGCGACCGTCATGGTATGCAGCTTTCCAGATTCGCCCTTTATCTTGAGACGTCGCTTTCCCATTTGTGCCGGTCAACTCATATACGCCGTGGAACTGGGAATCGATTTGGTCCTCCTTGATGAAGCGCCACTTTCCATCGGTGCAGTACGAAGAGGTCTCACCTTTATCGCTGAGGCCCCAGTAGAATCCGCCGTACTGTTTGTCCTACATTACGTCGCTCATGTAGTTCACGCCCCGGTTAACGATGGCCAGAAACTGCTCCTTTAGCTCGGGCCTTCGCATAGCCACCTGTAAAGCAATCCAGGTCATGCGTCCCTGAAAAACAGAAAATTTTCCGTCACCTCTCGCGAGTGGCGTCCAGTCGCGCGCAAAATTGGAGCGCAATCCGCCGTTCTCGTTATCAACCGTTCGCGGGAACCACACCTCCAGCACATCCTTGCGCAGCATCGCTTCCGTTCGTCCGCCCACTTCAAGTAGTTCTCTCTCGTTGCCGGGAGATAAGCCCCCGTTTTGGCTGTGGCGGCCTGTGCGTCGCGCAACAGAGGAGGCACACCCAGCACACCGGTGCACGCCCAGCTCGTCATAGCCAGCACAACCGCTCGAAAAATATATCTGCAAGACAGCGAAGCGCTAGGTCGCATCGCCTCTCCTACGTTGGACGAACTCGCCCCGGTTAGACGGTGTCGGCGGTCGGGTGTAGCCATGGACTCCGGTACTCGCGGCGCAGCATTCGATTCGCCTCATCATCACTCACCACGCATTGACCTGGCGCATCCCACGTCAGTGTGCGCCCTAGGTTCATGGCAATGTTCGACAGAATACAACTGGCAGTGGAGATATAACCCTGCTCAATGTCGGCCACCGACCTTCCCCTTGACGCCACTGCGGCCATGAAGTCCTTCATATGCTGGCGAATCGCCGGCGCACAATGTTTCTCGAGATCCTTTTCTGTTTTGTCCTCAGGATACTGATCCAATTCGTAGACAACGTCTTGATGAATGGGACGCTCGCCTTTTGCCGAAGGGTTGAAATCGTAACTATACACGCTGGCCTTCAGTGTGCCCTTGTCGCCGTAAAAGGTCGCGCCCCAGGGATACTTCGGGTCCGGAGCATCCCCCCAGGTACGGTGCTGCCACACTATCTTTAGGTCATCGTATTCAAACGTAGCAATCTGCGTATCTGTAATGTTGGCCTTGCTGCGGCGCTGCACCAGAATTCCCCCGCTCGAACTGATGCGCTTGGGCCAGGCCAGCTCTAGCATCCAACGCGTCATGTCGAACATATGGATACACATGTCGCCGATGATGCCGTTGCCATACTCCATGAATGCCCGCCAACCTCGCGGGTGGATAAGCGGGTTATAGGGCCGCATGGGAGCGGGACCGGTCCACATTTCATAATCCAGGTAGTCGGGCGGAGCCGTGTCCGGTGGATTACTTTCGTTCCGCATGTGGTAATAGCAGTAGATTTCCACTAGCCCGACTTTCCCCAATTTGCCTTCGCGGATCACTTTGTCTCGGGCATCAATCAAGTGTGGCGTGCTCCGTCTTTGCGTCCCGACCTGCACCACCCTGTTGTATTTGCGGGCCGCTGCCAACATGGCCTGGCCTTCGATGACGTCAACGCTGATGGGCTTTTGGCAGTAGACATCCGCGCCCGCCTTCACCGCTGCGATCATGGGCAGGCAATGCCAATGATCGGGAGTCGCGATCAACACGATGTCCAGATCCTTTTCCGCCAGCATGGCCCGATAGTCATTGAAACTGCGGGGCTTCTTTCTCGAATCTTGTCGGTCGGCAACCAACTCGACCGCCTCCGCTAGCATGCGCCGGTCCACGTCGCACAACGAGACAACTTCGACGGGAGTGGTGCCAGGCGCAATTTGGAGTAGCCGAAATAAGTCCGTCTTCCCATACCAACCGCATCCAATCAGGCCGACGCGCTTCGCTTTAGGACCAACCTGTTGCGCGCGAGGCAGTGTCGCCAAGCTTAAAGCTGCGGCACTGGTGCGCAGGAATTGACGGCGATTCAGGCTTTTCATTGCTTTGCTCATGTTGTCCTTCGCCAAAGCTCCGGCGGACTTGAAATCAATAACATAGCTGCGGCCATCTCCACCAGGGTTCCGGTGTAATTCCCGGCCTCATTTCGATTTCATCGCGGGTTCGGCTCCACTTGTAGCCTTCCCAAACCATGTTCATTCTTGTCAAGCGTCAAAATTCGAGAATTGTTTGCCATGAATAGCATGTGGAGTGGGCTGTAATATTGTTACGCAAACCAGGTCCAAGGTCTGGCGGAGTTTTGGTCCAATAACAACGGCAGGTGCAACTTATTCCGCGCCAAGAAAGGCGTAGCGGAGCAGGAAGAGCACGCTGAGAACCCAGATCAGCGGACTGATTTCGCGGTGTCTTCCGGTCCCGAGCTTAACGAAGGTGAAGGACAGGAGGCCAAGACTGAGGCCCGTAGCGATGCTAAAGGTCAGTGGCGTGGCCACGAGCGTGAGGAAGGCGGGAAAGGCTTCGCTGAAATCACGCCAGTTGACGCGGGCAACAGCGCTACACATGAGCGCCCCAACGAGGATGAGGGCGGGAGCGGTAGCGTAAGCGGGAATCGCAGCGACCAGCGGCGCGCAAAACATCGCCATCAGGAAGAGCGCGGCGATGACCACATTGCCGAGTCCTGTCCGCGCACCAGCCGCGACTCCGGCAGCGCTTTCGATGTAACTAGTGACTGTGGATGTGCCGGTGAGGGCACCGAACAGCGTGCCGAAAGCGTCGGCCAGCAACGCGCGGCTCGCGCGCGGCAGCTTCCCGTCGCGCAGGAAGCCGCCTTCCTCGCAGACGCCAACCAGCGTGCCCACATTGTCGAAGAGGTCGACAAAGAAAAACACGAAGATGAGTTCGCCAAGGCCCAGTTTTGCAGCCGAGCGCAAGTCCAACTTCAGAAATGTGCCGGACGGATGCGGCAGCGAGAAAAAATGTGCGGGCCAGTGACTGCGTCCGAGAGGAATGCCGGCGAACGTGATGACCACGATTCCGAGGAGAATAGCGCTGCCAACGCCGCGGGCCATCAAAATGGCGATGAGAATAAGTCCAGCGGCTGCGAGAAGCACTTGCGGGTCGGAGGATTTGCCCAGTCCGACGAAGGTGGCGGGATTGGCGACAATGATATTCGCGTTGCGCAAGCCAATGAAGGCGATGAATAAGCCGATGCCGGCGGCGGTGCCGTATTTAAGGCAATCGGGAATGCCGTTGACGATCTGTTCGCGGATTTTGCTAAGCGTCAGGAGCAGAAAGAGAAGTCCGGAAAGGAACACAACGCCGAGAGCGGTCTGCCAGGGCACGCCGCGGCCGAGAACAATTGAATAGGTGAAGTAGGCGTTGAGGGACATGCCCGGCGCCAGCGCGATCGGGTAGTTGGCCCAAAGGCCCATGATGAGCGTGGCCCCCGCGGCGGAAATACAAGTGGCGAACAGAACGCCGTCAACAGGCATGCCCGCTTCAGCGAGGATCCGCGGGTTGACCACGACAACGTAGGCCATGGTCATGAAGGTGGTCAGCCCCCCGAGCAACTCGCGACGCACGGTGGTCTGATTTTCTTGAAGATGAAAGACGCGCTCGAGCAAGAAGTTTCCCCTTAAATAAAAAGGTGCACGACTATAGGCCGACGGAGATTGGGTGTCAAACGGACCGCGCCCGCATGTATCTGGAGTTCCCGCCAGAGGCATTCGCAGCCGCCGGAGTTTTTGAAGGCTTCCGCTTGGCGTTCACGACGATCAGTCCAGGCTTAACTGGATTACCGGTGGGCCATACCGCTCCGGACTTTAGGCCGGGGCGGATGTCAAAGCATGAAAAGCTTCAAAGCTGGATCTGAGCCGCGGTTATTTCGATATACTTTGCCGTAGAGTCCCCGCGAACGGAAGGCCAGGAGCTTAACTGGATTACCGGTGGGCCATACCGCTCCGGACTTTAGGCCGGGGCGGATGTCAAAGCATGAAAAGCTTCAAAGCTGGATCTGAGCCGCGGTTATTTCGATATACTTTGCCGTAGAGTCACCGCGAACGGAAGGCCAGGAGCAGCTGATACGAAATCGAAGAATTATTGTCAGAATTTTGATTTGAAGGCCCGCAAGTTGTCATGGCGCGCGGTCGCAATCATTTCCGCGAAGCACGGCGAGTCGCCAACTAGTATTTTCGCCAAAATCTAGATTCGCGAGCGATGGCACTGTACGACAAGTCTTCCACGGGTCGACAGTGTTTTATTCTGTGGCAGTGATCGAGGAAACCGGAGGCCTCCATGAAACTGGATCACGGATTATTGAGGAGTCTCCCCAAGGTTCTGTTGCACGAACACCTGGACGGTGTGCTGAGACCGAAATCCATACTTGAATTGGCAAGAAGCCTAAAATACGACCAACTTCCGACTGAAGATCCCGAAGAGCTGGCACGCTGGTTCCACCAAGGGGCCAACCAGGGAAGCCTGCCAAAGTACCTGGAAGGCTTTGCACACACAATCGCTGTTATGCAAACCGAAGAGGCGCTCGAGCGAGTGGCTTATGAACAAGCGGAAGACCTCAGCCGGGATGGCGTGGTCTACTTTGAGACCCGCTTTGCTCCGGTTTTCCATACTCGGAAGGGATTGAGTCACCAACAGGTGGTCTCTGCCGTCCTGAAGGGCCTGGAGCGAGGCAGAAAAGACTTTGGAATTTCCTCGGGGTTAATTATCTGTGCCATGCGCAATATGGACGTGTCGCTCGAAATGGCGGAACTCGCTGTTGACTTTCGCGAGCGGGGAGTTGTGGGATTCGATTTGGCGGGTGAGGAAGGTGGGTTTCCTCCCAAGAAGCACGTGGAAGCTTTTCACTATATTCAGCGACAGAATTTCAACATCACCATTCATGCTGGCGAGGGATTTGGGAAGGAATCGATCTGGCAGGCCATTCAGTACTGCGGGGCACACCGCATCGGTCACGGGACACGATTAATCGATGATATTGCCGTCCGAGACGGCAAGGCAGTGAAATTGGGCGACCTCGGGCAATACATTCTCGACAAAAGAATTCCGCTGGAGATTTGCCTTCTCAGCAACGTCCATACGGGGGCTGCGCGCAGTCTGTCCGAGCATCCCTTTAAGATTTTTTTTCAGGAGAAATTCCGCGTCACGCTGAACACCGACAACCGGTTGATGAGCGACACGACCATGACCCGAGAATTCGAGGCCGCTCAGGATACTTTTGGCCTGTCCCTGGAGAACTTCGAAAAGATCACTATCAACGCGATGAAGAGCGCCTTCCTGCCCTATGGCCAGCGTTGCGATTTCATCTACTCCGTAATCAAGCCGGGTTATGCCAAGGTCCGCAGCTCTCTACCGACAAAATCACACTGAGGACCCGGAGCGGCTGTTTTAATCGGGGACACGCGGACCAGTCACAGCTTGCCATGATTTTTATCCGCTCCTCTCGCATGAATGAATCATCCACCATCTGGTAGGCAAGCCGGACCATTCATGGATTGCCCCGGCGCCAATTCCGTTGGATACAACAACGCCCGGTCACGCGGGAGCTCAGGGGTTCGAGTCCCGTAGTCCCCGCCAAACTCGCGTTATTTACTGCTTGGTAGCACGGCACGGGACGGGGCCGAGAAACTCTTACAAGTTTGAGATACTTTCGAATAGGCCTCGCGCGATGGTTGTCAGTTGCCTGGGCCGGATAGATTCGGTTCCATCTTTCGACAAGAGTGCACCCTCCGAAGCCTTCTTGTGCGATCGAGAGGATCGTTAGGGAGGCGATGTGTCAGCTCCGCAAGGCCACCGAGGAACCATCCTGGTAGCCGATGACAACGAAGCTAACTGCGATCTGCTCTCTTCTCTGCTGAGCGCGGAGGGTTATCAGGTTGTCTGTGTAGCGGATGGCCAGCAGGCGCTAGAGCAGCTGAATAGCGACACTATTGATCTCGCACTGCTGGATGTGGTGATGCCCCGTCCAACCGGATTTGATCTTTGCCAGACGATGAAGTCCAAGCCGGAAACCCGCTTGATTCCCGTCATATTGCTCACCAGTTTGAACAGTGACGCCGACCGCATCCACGGGATCATGTGCGGCGCTAATGATTTTCTCAACAAGCCCGTGAATAAGCACGAATTGCTGGCTCGCGTGTATTCCCTGCTGCGCTTGAAGCAATTCACCGACGAGCTGGACAACGCCGAGACCGTACTGTTCAGCCTCGCCCTGAGTATCGAGGCGAAGGATCCCTATACCGAAGGGCACTGCGACCGCCTTTCGAAATATTCAGTTGCGCTGGGGGAGAAGCTGGGGTTGCCTGAGGACCTGCGCGTAGCTCTGCGCCGAGGCGGTCTGGTGCACGATATCGGCAAGTTGGCCGTGCCAGAGCACATCCTGCTCAAGCCTGGACCGCTGACTCCGGAAGAACGAAAAATCATGGAACAACATACCATCATCGGCGAACGAATTTGCAGTCCGCTCCGATCCTTTCGCCATGTCCTGCCGATCATTCGCCACCACCATGAAAAGTGGGACGGTTCGGGGTATCCAGACGGGCTGGAACGCGAGCAAATTCCACTCACCGCGCGCATCCTTCAAATCACCGACATCTACGACGCGCTAACGACTGACCGGCCATACCGCCAGGCTCTTCCCTTGGAGAACGCCTTTACCATCATGAGGGAGGAAGTAAAACGCGGCTGGTGGGACGCTTCCCTTCTCGACGAATTCGAAACAATCGTCCTCGGCTCCGTGCCGCTGCAGCCGGCGCGGTAGTTCAACTAACCATTATTTCCAAGCTAGCTGGCAAGGCGGTGTAACGATGCGATGGCGACTCGAGAGGAGCCTGATCCTCGCGGGATTCCTTGCGGCCGCGGTCATCCTGCCGCTGGTTGGCTGGGAATCGTACCGGGATACGGTCCGCGTTGCAAAAACCGCCCAGGCGCGGAGGCACAGCTACGAACTCGGCAGGGTACTCGATGAGACGAGAGCTCGAGTCGTTGATGCAGAAACTGGGCAGCGCGGCTTTCTCCTCACGGGAGATGCGGCCTACCTGGAACCCTATCACGAAGCGATAAAGAACCTCGATCGGGTAACTGACGAACTGAAGAAGCTCACTTCCGACAATCCGGAGCAGCAGAAGCGCATCGCCACGCTCGAACCACTCATTGCCGGCAAATTGGCGGAACTCCAGAGGACGATCGATCTCCACAGGAAGCGCGGATTGGCAGGCGCAACCCAGGTGGTTCTCGGAGGCCAGGGAAAGCAATTGATGGACAGAATCCGGGCGGTACTCACGGAGATGGCAGACCAGGAGAATAATCTCCGCGATGTTCGCTCTCAAGAGATGGCGGAGGCACTGACCGGCACGAGGCGTATAGTTCTGGCCGGAAACCTAGTAAGCCTGATGCTGCTGTTACTGGTTTTTGCAACCTCGATCCGTGAGCTTTCCCATCGAAAACACACACAACAAGCCCTGGCAAAAAGCGAAAAGTTGCTCTCGACCACTCTCGGAAGTATCGGTGATGCGGTGATTGCCACGGACATGAATGGCGCGGTAACTTTTATGAATTCCGTCGCCCAGTCGCTCACTGGTTGGACAGGGGCGGAGGCCATGGGCAAGTCCATGGACCTGGTGTTTGACATCGTGGACAAAAACACGCGGAGCCCCATCGAGAACCCTGTCAAGAGAGTCTTTCGCGAACGGAAGGTCGTCGGTTTGGCCGACCACACTCTCTTACTATCCAAAGGTGGCAGGGAATACGACATTGAAGATACCGCGGCGCCCATTCTCACGAACAGTGGCGAAGGGCTTGGGGTGGTGCTCGTTTTCCGGGACATCACCGCAAAGAATCAGGCAGAAGAGGAAACCAGACGGCAAAAGGAACTTCTGCAACTGATTCTGGGAAGTATCGCCGATGGTGTGGTTGTGGCCGATTCGGCGGGGAAGTTTCTCCTCTTTAATGCGGCCGCCGAGCAGGTCTTGGGCATCGGTGCCACGGACACGACTCCCGACCAGTGGTCTGATCAGTATGGCAGCTATTTGCCTGACACCGTGACCCTGTATCCATCCAACGAACTGCCCTTGGTGCGGGCCATGCGGGGCGAGAGTGTTGACGCCGTAGAACTCTTTATCCGCAACGCGCAAGTGCCGGTCGGCCGGTTACTTAGTATTACGGGCAGACCTCTCAGAGGCGAGGGAGGCGCCCTGCAGGGCGGCGTTGTCGTTTTCCACGACATCACCGAGAGCAAACGAGCGGAGGAGGCGCTTCGCCAATCCAAGGAGCGATACCATCTGCTATTCGACAGTAATCCACATCCCGTGTGGGTTTATGACCTGCAGACCCTGGCCATCCTAGACGCCAATCGTTCTGCCGTCCGGAACTATGGCTACCTCCGCGAAGAATTTCTGTCCCTGACGATGAAGGACATTCACCCACCGGAAGATGTACCAACACTGCTCGAAAGCACCGGGAAGGCGCCGCCGGACACGGAAGCCGCCGGCATCTCGAAACATCGCAAGAAAGACGGAACTCTGATCGATGTTGAAATTACCTCGCATCCCTTCGTCTATGGGGATAAAAACGCCCGCCTGGTCGTGGCAACGGACGTTACCAAGCGTAAGAAGGCTGAGGAGGCCCTGCGGGAAGGTGAAGAGCGGTTCCGTCTGCTGGTTTCGGAAGTGACGGATTATGCGATTCTGATGTTGGATCCGCAAGGAGTCGTTGCCAGTTGGAATGCGGGGGCCGAACGCATCAAGGGCTACCAGGCTCAGGAGATCGTGGGCCAACACTTTTCCCGCTTCTACCCAACGGAGGATGTGGAACGAGGCAAGCCTGCCTATGAACTGAAAGTTGCCACAGAGCTCGGGCGATACGAAGACGAGGGTTGGCGCGTGCGCAAGGACGGATCACGGTTCTGGGCCAACGTGGTGATTACCGCCTTGCGCGACGGCACGGGACGGTTGCGCGGGTTCGCAAAGGTCACGCGTGACAGCACCGAACACAAGCGCACGCACGAGCTCATCATACACGCAAAGCAAGAAGCGGAACGCACAAGTAAGTTCAAGGATCAATTCCTCTCCACCATGAGCCACGAACTGCGCACGCCGTTGAACGCCGTTCTTGGTTTTTCCGACCTGCTTGCCGATGAGCGTTACGGCCCGGTGAACGACCGCCAGCGGCGCTACATCGACCACATACATACCGGCGGGGAACACCTTCTCAGACTAATCAGCGATATTCTTGACCTTTCCAAAATCGAAGCTGGCAAAATGGAGCTTACTCGCGAGGATGTGAAGGTCGCGTCTGCCTTTGCCGACGTGATCAGCAGTCTTTACCCTCTGGCGGAAAAGAAATCGCAAGCATTACTCCAGCAGGTCGAGGGTAATCTGCATGTTCACGCCGACGCTATGCGATTTAAGCAAGTGCTCATGAATCTTGCTGGCAACGCGATCAAGTTCACACCAACGGGTGGCCGGATTGAGCTGGCCGCCCGTCAGCTGGAGGACCAAGTCAGGGTGGAAGTGCGCGACGATGGCCCCGGAATTCCACCCGAACAACAGCAGCGGATCTTCGAAGCGTTCTTTCGCCTGACACAAGCGGGCACCGCTACGGAGGGCACGGGGTTGGGACTTGCCATCACCGCGCGCCTGGTCGAACTGCACGGAGGTAAACTGGGGATCGAAAGCCAGCCCGGCGGTGGTACCTGCTTTTATTTTTCTCTTCCTCTCGTTGCGATCGCTCCGGGCCAACCCGATCAGACCTCCGGAGTCGTGCCCAGGGCGCGCAACGCCCCGCGCATTCTCGTCGTTGAGGACAATGCGGCGACCGGGCAACTCATCCAATCCCAACTCGCTTCTTCAGGCTATGAGACCCTGAAATGTGATCAGCCGGAACGCGCCTCGGATATAGCCGCTGAACTGCAGCCAGATGCCATCACCTTGGACCTGCTTATGAGTCCGGTTCACGGGCTGGAGGTTCTACTGCAATTGAAGAATGACCCACGCACGGCAAGGATACCGGTTATTGTGGTGACCATCGTGGATCAGCCTAGCATCGGAACCGCTTTCGGTGCCGACGAGTATTTGATTAAGCCAGTAGATAAGGCGACCTTGCTAGCTGCTGTGGAGCGCTGCCTCCGGTCTCGTGGGGGCGCAGCGCCAACAAGAACCATCCTGGTGGTCGAAGACGATGTATCCACGCTTGAGATGATTGTCGAGTTGCTCAAAGCATACGGCTACGCTGTGAGTACAGCGGCGGATGGTGAACAGGCCCGTATCAGCGTAGCCCAATTCCTGCCCGAGCTGGTCATTCTAGACATAGTGCTGCCCAAGATGAGCGGTTTTGAATTGCTCGCCGAATGGCGTTCCAACCCTCGCACAGCCGAGCTCTCCGTGTTTGTCCTGACCAGCAAGGATCTAACCAAGGCAGAGGAAAAGTACATTCACGCGCATGCCGAATCGCTTTTCCGGAAACAGAATTCCTGGCGAGAGCCGTTGATCAAGCAACTGGAGCGCGTGGTGACCTCGCCATCTTTGGAGAACGCTTGAAACACAGTGTCCTGGTCGTCGAAGACAATCAGCTCAACCGCGAGCTGCTCCGTGACTGGCTTGAAATGGAAGGTTACGAGGTCTGCTCTGCGGCCGACCTGAAAGCCAGTTACGACGTTCTTGGGAAGCACATTCCCAATGCGGTCTTACTCGATATCAATCTCGGTAAAGACGACGGCCTCGATCTCCTCGCATGGATGCGCCAAAAACCGGAGCTGAGCGGAATTCCCGTGATTGCCGTGACGGCACACGCTCTGGTGGCCGAACAGGAGCGGATCCTGCAGGCTGGGTGCGGAGCGTGCCTCTCAAAACCAATCAATTTTGAACGGCTTCGAGAACAGTTGAAACACTGGTTGCAGGATGGCAGGGTGTCTCAGCCGAATTCCTAGCTCCCCCATTGTGCCGTGGTCACGTTGGACTCCATGGGCCACCTGCGGAAGGATAACGTGCCTGCACGGGTTCTTGTCGTTGACGATGATGCGCCCACTTGCGAACTCATTGCGGAAATCCTGGGCTCGGCGGGTATGCAGGCGGCCTGTCTCACCGACAGCACGGAAGCAGCCTCACGTCTACGAACAGACAAGTTCCATGCCATTTTTCTGGATGTCCGCATGCCGCCACCGGATGGGATCGAGCTCGCCAGGCAGATCCGCGCCTCCGCGACCAATGCCAGTTCGGTGATCGTGATGATTACCGGTGAGGAAGACCGCACTGTCATGGCCCGCGCATTCCAAGCGGGAGTTGAATTCTTCCTTTTCAAGCCTGTCGACCGCAGCAAGCTATTGCGATTGATCCGTGCTACCGGTGGAACGATTGAGCGAGAGAGAAGGCGCTTCACGCGCGTTAGGCTACGTTGCAGCGTGTCGATCAATTCTCCGCAGGCCTCTCTCGATGGAAACACGCTAGACCTCAGCCTCGGCGGCATGTTGGTGCAAGCAGAACGTTCCTTCCCTCTGGGAACTCCCGTCACATTCAATCTGGAAATTGAGCGCGGTTTGGCAGCCCTGCATTCGACCGCACGGGTAGTTCGTGTCGTTGGACCCGATTGCATGGGAATTCAGTTCGAAAACCTTGGGTCCAAAGAATGCAATCGGCTGCAACAGTTCCTCCTGCCGCTAATTCTTGCAGTTACTTGATCCCAGACTTTCAATCTGCTACATCGGAAAACATGGTCCTCTTCGCGACGGCATTACCCGAATAATCTATCGCATGCGCAAGCTCAATTCCCATGGCCAAGTCGCGCTGAAATTGTTCTAGCAGCCCTTCTTGTGGCTCCTGCAAATGCTTGAATGCGATCCCGGTTCATCCGAGTGCTGGGTCCGGAAACGCTGATCGCGGCCACCACCTTCCCGCTTTCGTCGAGAACCGGAGCGGCGACGCATCGGGCCCCCATATCCGTCTCCTGATCATCCATCGCATAGCCTTGCCGTACGACGCGCACCAGCTCTCTGCGGAAGCGCGCAACATTCGGAATAGTCCGCGGAGTTGCGCGTTCGAAGGTCAGCATGGTGAAAATTTCTTCGCGCTGCTCACTGGGGAGAAATGCCAGCAAAACTTTGCCTAACGCGGTGCAGTTCGGCGGACGGTGCATTCCTGGCTGAGAGGCCATACGGAAAGAATGGGAACTCTCGAGCACTTCGAGGTAAAGCACATCGTGCCCGTCCAGGACGGCGAGGTTTACCGTCTCCGTGGTTTCTTTTGCGAGCAGCCTCAGCACCGGGCGGCTGATTTTGCGGAGCGTGGCATGGTAGGCAATTCCGGCGCCAAGCCTGGCCAGTTTCGGGCCCACGATATAGGCGCCGGTATCATCACGGAAGAGATAGCCTTCGTTTTCCAAGTGAGCCACGAACCGATAAGCCGTGCTCTTGTTGAGGCTGGTCTGCTGAGAAATCTCCCGTAGCTGCAGTCCGGTGGGGGCCGCGTCCAGCGCCTCCAAGATCCGCAAGACCTTTCCGACCACACCGACTGGTGCAGATTTAGATTCACGTGCCCGGATCATGGGAAGTCTGCTCCTTCTGTTGAGTCGTCACCGCCGCGTTTTGAAGATCCGCCCGTCCCTGCCCGGCGGCAACGCGGCTACAGCGCCTGGCGGCATTCTAACTCAAAGGATCGTTTAGTTTTTCAACGTTTGAAACATAGATTTTTAATATTGAATTTTGCGATGTAGCTTGATAGAAGCCTTTCAGTCTTGGAGGATTGCGGCGCCGGCAGGATCAACGGTATCAAGTTCCATGGTCGGCGCGTTTCTGGTCTTGGGCCTGGATTTAGCGATGTTTTTTTCGGAATTCATGCCTAGGGGGTGTGCATGCGAGCGGCTAAGATGGCAGCGTTTCTCCCTCTGTTCTTGCTCATATTTGCGAATGGAGGTCGCGCGCAAACGGCTGCAGGTGAAGTGAATGGCACGGTTACAGACAAATCAGGAGGATTTGTGGCTGGCGCCGCGGTCCGGCTCTCCAACCTGGCCACCAAGATCGATGATCGAGCGGCGACAAATTCGGACGGCTACTTCGTCTTCATTAACGTCAAGCCAGGAACGTATATTCTGGGTGTCGAGGCAAAAGGTTTCAAGACAACCGAAGTCTCGACATTTGAAGTGGGCGTCAACCAAACGGTCACGCAGGCGGTAAGACTTGAGGTCGGCGCAGTCAACGAACGAGTGGTGGTGAAGGCGGAAGCCGCGATGCTCGAGGCGTCCACGAGCGAACTGGGCACCGTGATTCCCGACCGAGCTGTGAATGACCTGCCTCTAAATGGCAGGAACTTTACGCAGTTACTGACCCTGACTCCAGGTGTCACTCCCGTTTCCACGGCCCAAAACAAGAGTATTGGATGTTGCGAAGGAAATGTTGGAATTCCGGGGTCGGGTTTCTCTGATGCTTCGTTCCACGGACAACAGAACCGCTCGAAGTTCTACTTTTTTGACGGCATCATCAACACGAACGTACGCGGACCGACCTATATTGTCATTCCTAACATTGATCTGATCCAAGAGTTCAAGGTGGTTGGGCACGACGCTAAAGCTGAATTTGGCGGCGCGACGGGCGGCGTGGTGGACATGGTGTCGGCGTCGGGAAGCGGATCCTTCCATGGTTCGGCCTTCGAATACGTCCGCAACGACACTTTCGATGCGCGCAATAGCGTGACGGATTTCGACCCGGTTACGAGAACTCCCAAGATTTTTCCATTTCGACAGAACCAGTTTGGGGCGACCTTTTCCGGTCCCATCATCAAGAATAAGACTTTCTTTTCTGGCGGCTACGACGGCTGGCGCTACAGCAAACCCTCCCTGGACCGTTCTTATGTGCCCACTGCAGCGGAGTTGAGCGGAGACTTTACCGCGCAGCCCTACTACACCACCTCCCACCAGATCTATAACCCTTACAGTGGTTCGGGTTCAGCTCGGGCGCCGTTCCGATGCGATGCCAGTGGAGATCCTCTGCCTCTGTTACCTGGGACCAATCTTCAGGACCAGACGCTGGGCGCCCCTTGCAACAAACTTCCGCAGGCCCTTATTTCAGCAGAGATGCAACAGTTTTTCCTGAAGTACTCCACCCTATCCAATTACTCGGTGGCGACGGACCTGGGTCACAATTTCATTCAAACCAGGCCAACACCGAATACTTCCAACAGTTTTCAACTGCGAATCGATCATCGATTGAGTCAAAAAGACAATCTGTTTTTTCGCTACACCGAACAGCGCGTGTCAGTGGTTAATCCGATTGGCGAAGTTGGATTCACCGAAGGCGGTTCGACCGGCAGGAACTATGGCGGGAGCTGGGTGCACATCTTTCGGCCAAGCTTGGTTCTTGATTTGCGCGCCGGTTATGCGGGCCGGCCTGCCGTGGATGCCGGTCAACAGAATCAGAATCCACTGGGGCTCGACCCCTTGAACCAGCTCGGCTTTAAAGACATCGATAAGTTCTCAGGCATCCTTTTCAGACTCAACACCAACGAGTGGATTGCCGGCGGCAGCAGCGATTTCGGTATTCGCGGAGCGGCGCCCAGGGAGAACCCCAATTGGAGCGTTACACCCAACATTGTCTGGCTCAAGGGGAGGCACAACTTCAAGATAGGTGCTTGGTTTATCGATTCCCAGCGAATACAGATGAACACGTTCCAAAGATACAGCTTTGGGGACGGCCAAACAGGCCTTGGAAACAGCAGTACCGGGCTATCGCTGGCCTCGGCTCTGTTGGGTTTGCCAAGCAACGTAGGTGGCGAGTTGCCCGTCTCAGGATCGGGCCCCGTGAAGTACAAGTATGCCGCCTGGGCCGGATACCTGCAGGACGAATGGAAGGTGCGAGCGAGGCTGACTCTCAATTTTGGCTTGCGGTATGATTATTTGACTCAACCACAGACACTGGATGGCCGACTGTGGAATGCCTTGGATCTATTCCGCCAGCAATGGATCATCGGGGCCACAGCCATGCCTCCGCTGTGTAGCGTAGCCCCACAAGCGCCGTGTATTCCGGATGGGGCGCCGCTTTACACGCCCACAACTACGCCAACTTGTAACAACACCTCGATTCCCTGTGATTTTACCAAGGATGCGCACTTCAACAACGTGATCGTGGCGGGCAAAGCCTTTTTCTCGCCGCCGCCCGTGAAGGACAATTGGGGGCCTCGCATCGGCGCGGCGTTGCAACTGAGTCAGAAAACAGTCATTCGTGGGGGCTACGGGCTCTATTGGGATACGCTCGCGGGCAGAGGTCAGGCCGCACAGAACGTTCTCGAGAAGGCGGTATGGCCGGGCGCCCTGGCCCTTAACGGCGATTTCAACGGGAACAATCTGAGTCCCACCCAACTGAAAACAATCGACCGGATCCAGGGAACCTTCGCAAATTCGCTGCCGGCAGCAACCCCCTGGACCAGCGGGAGTTTTTTCGTCGCTCCCACCTACAAGGATCCCTACTCGCAGCAATGGAATGTTGAAATCCAGCGGGAGTTCACTCCGAATCTGATGTTCTCCGCCGCTTATGTGGGCAGCAAGAATGGACGCCTGGACTTCGAAGGGAACGCCAACGCTGCGAATCAGGCCTCGCCGAACAACACTTGCGCGAAAACGGACACGGCTTGCAACAACGCATACATTGCTTCCATAGACAGCCATCGACTTATGCCCTGGGCGACTTCGGGAATAACCTATGCCCAGAGCATTGGCTACTCGAATTACAACGCGCTGGAAACCAAGGTCCAGCGGCGGTTTGCCAATGGCTTGATCTCCCTTCTGTCATACACGTTTGGAAAATCCATCGACACGAGCAGCGGCTACTTCAATGTCGAGAATGGTCCGCAAGGTGCTTCAAGCGTCCAAAACTATTTTGACTTGAGTTCCGCTCGGGGCATCTCCGGGTATGACATCAAGCATTTTGTGTCTTGGGCTACTGTCTATGAGCTTCCTGCGGGGAAAGGCAAGAGATGGCTTCGGAGCGGGCCTGGGTCGTGGATCCTGGGTAGCTGGCAGGCAAATTATATTTTCCAAGGCCGGTCCGGCCAGCCGTACGGTCTGATCGTGCCGGGCGATGTCGCCAACCTCAAGGGCTCTGGTGGAATGGGAAGCAATGGCCCGAGCGATTATGCCCGGCCCAACATGATCGCCGATCCCTTTCAGCCTGGCCCGGTTCCCGCAAATCCGAACCCCAAGTGCCAGACAACTATCTCGCAGGGTGGACTAGCCGCGGACGCCACCCACACTGCCCAGACGTGGTTCAATCCTTGCGCTTTTGCCGCTCCCTCCGGAGCATTTGGAAATCTCGGGAAAAACCCGTTCCGAGGTCCTTCGGTGTTTAATATGGATTTCTCCATGTTTAAGAGCGTCCCCTTGCGTAACGAAGGATGGAATCTGCAACTTCGCTTCGAGGCCTTCAACATCTTTAACATCCAGAATTTAGACGCCCCAGGAGTCGGTAGCGGGAATTCAGTGCGCGTCGGTAACGCCAGCGCAGGATCGATTACCACGCTCGCTGTTCAGCCTCGCCAGTTGCAATTCGGGTTGAGGCTCGCTTTCTAGAGTCGCCTTGGGATTCCCTTGGCCAGCTGGACGGTCGTCACCACTGCCGCCCTGGCGGGCCGGGGAACAAGCAAGAATTCATCAATAGAGGTATCGACCGAATGACAAAAAACAAGACGTCACGCCGGGATTGGATGATTGAAAGCGGCTCCGTCCTGGCGGCCGCGACGCTCAGTTCCGCCCTGGGTTTCAGGCAAGCATCCAACCCGGCGCAGGCTGCGACGGCCCCGTCCGACAGTGATGCCGACCGTCAGCGCCGGATGAAGTGGTGGCACGAGGCGCGCTTCGGCATGTTCATCCACTGGGGACTGTATAGCGTCATCGGCCGCCATGAGTGGGTCATGGAAAATGAGGGCATTCCCGTTTCCGAATACGCTCCGCTCGCCAAGCAGTTAAAACCCAAACCATTTCCTGCACGCGAGTGGGCCAAGATCGCGCGTGGAACCGGCATGCGCTACATGGTGATGACCACCAAGCACCACGAAGGTTTTTGCCATTTTGATACCAAGACCACCGATTACTGCTCGCCCAAACAAGGGCCGGGCCGAGATCTCGTTCGTGAATATGTGGACGCCGCTCGTGCCGAAGGCATGCGTGTGGGCTTTTATTATTCACTGATGGACTGGCACCATCCCGACGGCGCTCGCTGCGCCACCGACGAGGCGGCGCGCAGGCGCTTCGTCGAATACATTCACACGCACATTCGCGAGCTGCTCACCAATTACGGGAAAATTGATGTTCTCTGGTACGACGTCTCGTGGCCGCTCGATGCCCCTGGTTGGGAGTCCGAGCGCATGAACAAAATGGTCTTTGAGCTGCAACCAGACATCATCGTCAACAATCGCAACAAGCTTCCGGGCGATTTTTCCACTCCCGAGCAGCAGATCACCGCAGATAAAGAAGGCCGCGCGTGGGAGTCTTGCATGACTCTCAACGACAGTTGGGGATACCAGCGGGCCGATGACGATTGGAAGAACCCGCGACGCGTCATTCAGAATCTGATTTCGTGCTCTCGCGACACCGGCAACTACCTCTTGAACATCGGGCCTCGCGCCGATGGCAGTGTGCCCGAGGAATCCGTCCGCGTGTTGACGGAAGTCGGCCAATGGATGCGCCGCAACGGTGACAGCATTTACGCATCGGATCACTGCCAGCCGCGGCGCTCCAATTACGCGAGCTTCACGCGCAAAGGCAACACGCTCTACATGCACGTGCACTTTTGGCCCGGCGATTATGTGGCAGTGGCGGGTTTACAGGCGCAGGTGAAGTCAGCGCGGTTTTTTGCTTCCGGCGAAAAAATCACTTTCCAACAGGACAAGTACCGTGTGCGCCTCAGCGGCCTGCCGACAGAAGCGCCGGACCATCCGGTTACCACCATCGCCCTGGAATGCGACGCGGAGCCCACCCAGGACAACATTTTTGTTCGCCAGGAAAAACCTCGCGGCGGAGTCTGAGGCTCGCCGGCAAAGGAACCATGTTCAGGAATTCAGTTTGAACGCTAAAACCACGCAGATAAAAGTGGTTCTTGTTCCCTTGGTTCTGGCGGCTGTCGGCCTCGTCCAAGCGAGCTTCGCACCCGCACAACCACAATCGCAGCCGGCCAAGTCTCGGCGTTCAGAGCGCGTGCACATGCAAGAAGTCCAGGTCGCCAGCCCGGACGGCAAGATCAAGTTCACCGTGCCTTCCCCGGTCGTCGTGAAGGCGGAGCGCTTGACCCTCACGGTGACCAGGGGGGACACGGTCGTGATCGAGCCTTCCCCGGTCGTCGTGAAGCTTGACGGCTATGACCTTTCATCGGGGGTTGTGTTCAACAGCCTCGAACGCTACTCCATGGACGAATCTTATCCGTGGTCTGGCGCCCACAGTACAGCCATCAATCAATGTAACGGCGTCAAGCTTTCTCTTACGCATGACCTGAGTTTCACTTCCTACACTCTGGAGGTCCGCGTATTCAATGACGGCGTTGCCTGTCGCCACGTCATTCCCGGCGAAGAAAACACTTCGCGCACACCGGATGAGTACTCCGCCTTCGTCATTCCGGATGGCTCAACGCTTTGGTATGGCGGACTGGCCGACGGCCACTATGAAACCGAGTTCGTGAAGAAGAATATTTCCGAAGTGCACGCCGGAGAATGGGCCGGACCACCGCTGACGTTCCAGTTGCCGCTCGATGCGGGTTACGCCTCGATCACCGAGGCCAGTCTGGTGAATTACAGCGGCATGGGTCTGGAGGCCGACGGCCGACGCGGATGGATTACGGTCTGGGACACCGGCAGCCGCTGAACTGGCCGTTCGAATTGCGATACGGAAGGGATGAAGCCAAGCGCCTCGGGAAACCGTCATCCATGGCGGGAACGGTCACGACTCCATGGCGTGTCGTAATGGTGGGGCCAGACTTAAGCACGCTGGTTAAATAGCACGATCCTGCCTAATCTCTGCCCGCTCCCTGACCCAAGATTTTTCGCGGAAGGAATCCGTACCTCGTGGATCAAACCCGGCCGTGCCGTTTGGCGCTATCTTGACGGTGGTCCCGACGGCGTCGACGGCATGAAGGAATTTTCCCGTGTGGCCGGACAGCTGGGGTTCGAATACAACGTCATCGAAGGCTTCTGGAGCAAATGGACGCCGGAGCAGAGAAAAGAAGTCGTGGATTACTCACGGCAGAATGGTGTCGGCGTGTGGTTCTGGAAGCACAGCAAGGATCTTCGCACTCCGGAAGCGCGCGAGGAATTCTTCAAGCTGCTTCATGATGCAGGCGTGGTCGGTGCCAAAATTGACTTCTTCGATCACGAGGCCAAAGAGGTGATCGACCTTTATGAGGCGCTGCTTCAAAAAGCAGCGGAATACCACATTCTTCTCGTCTTCCACGGAGCAAATAAACCCACCGGCCGCGAGCGCACTTGGCCGAGCGAGCTGGTTCGCGAAGCCATTCGCGGCATGGAGTCCAGTGCCCTGAAGGAACGAGCCCGGCACGAAACCATTTTGCCTTTCACGCGGCTCTTGGCCGGGCCGGCTGATTACACTGCCATGCTCTTCAACGACCGCCGCCGCGATACGACCGTAGTGCACCAGATCGCCTGCATCGTTGTCTTTGCGGCTCCGCTGCTCACCATTGCTGCCCATCCTCAGACCATCCTCAACAACCCGGCTGGCGAGGTGATCGAGAGCGTCCCCCCCGTCTGGGATGAAACGATTGTCTTGCCCGATTCCGCCATAGGCGAACTCGCCGCTTACGCCCGGCGCAAGGGCAACACGTGGTTTTTGGCGGTCATGTGCGGTCCTCAAGCCAAGACGATACACGTGCCGCTCTCGTTTCTGGGTGATGGCCAGTACAGATCAGTTCAAGTTCACGACAGCCCTGCGGACAACACCAAGTGGAAATCGAAAACTCAATTCATGAGCGCAACGATTCACTCACCATTCGGTTGCGAGCGGGTGGAGGCTTCCTCGGTCGCTTTTCGAAGTCACCATAGTCTCTACGCGACTCTATAGACTGATGGAATGGATCTGCACTGCTTGTGGGAGGAACCCACCGAAGAGACCGGACCAACATCCGGCTCCGTAGGAATCCTCTCCCTTTAGGAAGAGGAGGATGTCAACTTCACTACCGTTCAGGTTCCGGCTGCGGAGCTCCCAAGATCAGCGCCTGGTCGTGTTCAAGAGAGCTTCGGCGGAGATCTTGCGAGCGCGCTAAGGCTTTCTGCGCGAGTTCGGCTTGGCCGAGCTTCCGATAGGCCAAATACAACTGATAATGGACGTTCCCGTAATGGTCGATAGGAGACGCTTTCTTGAGTTTCGGGATGGCATTGGCAAACTGTCCTAGGCGCACGTAGGCGGTCCCCAACAAGCCGTTGGCTTCAGCCAAATCCGGTTGAAGTCGCAGCGCACGCTGCAGATACGACAGCGCCTTTTCGTTTTCCCGTTTTTGCACGTAGAAGCGTCCCAGCAGATACAGCGCGTGCGTGCGCGAGGGATCCAGCGCCAATGCTCTCTCGAGCTCACTCTGCGCATCATCATCAGAATGATTGTCCAGGTAAAGTTCCCCGAGCGCTTCGTGAAGTTCTGCCTCCTGGGGCTGCAACTGCAGAGCCGCACGAAACTCTTTGAGAGCGTCGTCGGGATCCTGGCGAAGGGCGTAGCTTTCGGCACGCAACTGGTGCGTACGCCAGGCGTTGGGAAAGGATTCCTCCAGTTGCGCATACGCCTCAGCCCCGAGCGCTTGGTAGGTGCGCGCCAACCAGTAGCTGGCCTCGGCATTTTCGTTGGTGACGCCCGGCACCTGCGCTAACCAATCAGCCGCGGGTTCGTATTGTCGCAAGGTGAAGTGCGTTTTTCCCAGCAGTAACCGCTCCGCGTCGGTTAGATGCTTTCGGGCTTGCAGCGAATCTGCGCAGGTAGAATAGTGATGGGCCTTGCAGGGTTCCTGATGCGGTTGGACTAGCCCGCCGCCATTCGATCCCTGCCGCCATGCCCGGAAGTCGCCTTGTAAGGCTTCCCATTGGCGGTCTGAAAGAGCGCTTTCATTCGTGGTGGTGTATAGAGCCACCAACAAAAAATGCTTGGCCGCTCCTTCTGGTTCGTCCTGCAGGCGCGATATGGAAGTTTTTGCCGACTCCTGAAGGAGTTCGATCGAGGGGAAGCCCCGTTGCACAACCAAGAATTCAGGAGAGATTTCCCAAACTTTTCCGAGAGACTCAAGCGCTGCTGTAGCTTGGCCCCGGGCCAGTTGCAGATTGGCCAAGCCGAGCCAGGCGAGCTCATTTCGTGAATCGGGCTCGAGCTCGAGGTGAAACTCCGTTTCGGCTTCTTCCAATTTCCCCGCATGCAGATAGGCTTGGCCCAACGATGTGTGCAAGCCGGACTGCCGTGGCTCAATGTCCAGGGCCTTGCGGTACTCCTTCACGGCATCTTCCCAACGGCTGCGCTGAAACAAGAGATCACCGAGAAAACGATGCCCCCAGGCCGATTCACGATACAAATGCGCTCCCCGATAGGCCAAACTGGCAGACAGGTCAAGGTATTCGTGTCCGAGTTTGAACCAGGCCTCGGACTTGTCGGAATCATGGACGGCGATCTGACGAAACACCTCGGCCGCGTTTTGGAAATTTTCCTGGCCCAGGTATACCGAAGCCAAAGCCTGGCGGGCCTCGCGGCTCGATGGATCAAGCTTCAGCGCACGCTGGAGGAAGGGAATGGCCTTTTCCGGGGCACCCAGTTTAAGGTAATCCATTCCGACGATTACGGTGGGGCCAAGCAGGTTCGGTCTTTCGCGCAGCGCTTTCGTCAGGTGCCGCACTGCTAGCTCGTACTCGAAGAGGCTCTGGTAAGCAAGGCCAAGATTGACCTCAGCCTCCAGTAGGGTCGGATCAAGCGCCAGCACCTTCTTGAATTCTTCGGCAGCACGAGCGAACTGCCCTTGCTTCATAGCCTCTTGGCCGGCGCGGAAAAACGCTTCGACCTGCCCTTCGGATGTCTGGCAAGTTGCCAATGAGGGAACCAGCGACCATAGGGCAAGAAAAATGAAGATGGTCGCTTTCGGCCAAGTCTTTTCACGCCAGGCAGACAGCAGGCCAGCAAAATTCGATCGGAGGCACGCAATCAAGGAAGTTCGGCGAGGCGATGGATCGACACTGTTCCCCTTGGAGCACATGGAAAAGGATGTTTCCAAGCAGAATGTTACCAGAGAAGAGAGTCGTGCGCCGGGCGGGAAGGTCCGCCCGACGCCGACGTCAGGAGGTTAGAAGGTGAACCGCAACGCGAACTGGACTTGGCGCGGAAGATTGTACTGTCCGCTTACTCGCCCAAAATCGCTACTACCGCAACAGCCGCTATTCGGCGGACTGAACTGCGGGTGGTTGAACCCGTTGAAGAACTCTGCGCGGAACTCTACGCCAAGCCTTTCGTCCGGACCGAACTTGGTGTTCTTGAAAACCGCAAAGTCAAAGTTCTTCATTCCGTCGCTCCGTATATTCGGCTCGGTACGCGAGTCGGTGCCGTAGCTGTAATCGTTGGTATGCGTGAACACGGAAGTGTCAAACCAGTGGGCCAGCCGTGCGTCCAGAGAGCCGGAGGTCAGCTTCGACAAGGCCGTTCTCGTATTGCGGGAACAGCCCACGTTCGGGACACCGGAGTCGCTGAGCAAGCCCGGGCACCCGCCGATGATAATCGGGAAGCCGCGCTGGAAGGTAATGATGGTATTGATTCCCCACCCGCCGATGAGCCTATTGGCAACTCCGCCGAGGTTATTCGCATACTTCTTGCCTTTGCCAAAAGGCAGGTCAAGAACGGAAGCAAGTACGAAGCGCTGAGAAACGTCGAAGGCATCCAAGCTTCTCTCGCCACGCAGGTTGTTAACATTGGCGTCGTTCCAGCCCACCGGAGAGGCTTCCAACCAGTTGATCTCCGAGTTGGTGTCATCGATGAGTTTGGAGACGGTGTAGGAGGCAAGCACCTGCGCGCCCGCAGCGAAGCGCTTCTCGACCTTCGCCTGCATGGAATGATAAATGGAATCGCGGTTATCGGGCTCGGACATGGCCACATTGTCATACTGCGGGAATGGCAGCAGCAACTGCGCTGCCATTACCGTCGGATTGGTGCCTATGCCACCTGATTGCACGGGCCCAGTGCAAAGCGCAGTGTTAGGGGGAGGGCAATTCCCGGCGAATGGGTTGTGAACCTGTGTCTTTAGGGCGGTCACATCCGCAGCATTCTTGGGCAGAAACTGGGGCGCCAATTGGTTGAGGGTCTGATCATGCATGGGCAAATGTGTGCCCTTGGACCCCGCATAAGCTACGTCAACCAGCAGATTGCCGGGAAACTGACGTTGGATGTCGAAGTTCCACTGCTGCACGTTAGGTGCAGGGTTACCGTTCACTGGCGCTTCGTTGCCACCCCCTTGTACGTTGATCAAGCCCTGGTCCCTACCGAAGGGCGGAGTGATTCCGCTGACCGGGAAAGGATTGGACAAGGGATTCTTGGGGGTAACTCCATCCGACTGCACTGCTTGCCAAGACGTGTTGAAACTGTTGATGAAGAGGTTGTGGGGAGCATCGTTCCAGCGGATATCAACCGGCAGGTAAAAAATTCCGTAGCCGGTCCGGATAACCGTATTCTTATCCAATTGGTAGGAAACCCCAAGGCGCGGGCTGACATGGTTCCAGGAGCTAAATGCACTGCGGCTGGGGTGTTGCGTGCTGCTCACTAGATCATATGCGCCCTTCAGATTCGGCATTCCGGCCGCGGCCCCAATGGGACTCGTTTCGGAGGGGTTGAAAACAACAATGCGATTAAACCGCTCCGTCCAGTCCCCCTGGAGGTCGACGCGGACCCCCAGGTTCAAGGTGATCTTCCTGGTGAGCTGGAAGGTATCGCCAGCGTATATCGCCTTGTAAAGATTCTGGTCGGCCGTCCTTGCGGGCTCGGTCACGCTGCTGCTGGTGTTGTCTGTCCCGTAGCCGAGCAGGAAAGAAGCAAAGCCATTCCCCGTTGAACCGTTAGCCCCAGACGTGCCGACGGTAGGGTTTGCCGCCGTCATGCGGGCATCAAAATAGTACAAGCCGGCAGGATCGTTGCTCTGATAGTAGTTGTTGCGGAGCACGCGGAATTCTCCGCCGACTTTGAGGGCGTGTTTACCCATAATCCTGGAGAGCGAGGGGGTAAAGCTGTACGTGTCGTCCCAAGCGCCGATGCCGCTTCCGGCTCCTTGAGTGCACCAACTGCCGGCGCCCCAGTGATTATCACCGTTCGTCTGCGATATGCACACGTCCGGAATGTGAGTGTAGGTCATCTGGGGGGCTAAGGCCGCCCAGTTTGCACCAAACTTCGACAAGTCGATGCCTTGGCTAAGCGGCGTGCGCAGGTAAACATACCGCGTGTAACCAATGTGCAAGTCCAAGATGGTCTTGGGTGAAAACGCAATCGTGTCACCCAGGGAAACCTGGTGAGCGTAGGTGGTTTCGGTACAGCGGTCCGTGCATATACCATTATAAGGGTTGTTGGGGAGCGATAGTATTTTAGAATGCGTGTACCGGCCGAAAATTCTCTGCTTCGCACTCAGGTTATAGTCAATGCGCTCGTTGTACTGGTCGACGTCGCCGCCACTGCTATAGTTCTCGGCAAAGTTACCGTTCGGATTGCCTACCTGATTCGGCATCGGCATGTAGGACAAAAGCGCCTGGGCCGTAGGGTCGATTCGGCCGGTCGGAATCACGTTTCCCATGAAGGCCGTTCTGCAAGTCGGATTGCTTGAGATGCAGTTCGTACTGGTGAGCGGGTCGTAAATAGGAAGGACTGAGGTCGTATGGGTTGACCCTGCCTGTGAAAAGTCTCCGCCGCGCTCAGCTTGGGTGGGAACCCATCCCAAAAAGACATTTCCCTGACGCTGCCGAAAGCCCTCATAGCTGGAGAAGAAGAATAACCTATCCTTCAGAACGGGCCCTCCCACGTTGGCGCCAAACTGGTTTTGGGTAAACGGAGGACGGGCGAGGCCGCTGCTGTTGTCGAAGAAGCCATTCGCATTCAGCACTTTATTCCGCAGGAACTCATAGGCCGAACCATGGAAAGTGTTGGTGCCGGATTTTGTTGACAGGTTGATGACTCCGCCGGCAAATCGCCCGTACTCGGGACCCAGATTGTTCGTCTGGACTTTGAATTCCTCGATGGCATCTTGCGTGGGTATCACGGTCACAACGTTCAGGTACGCTCCATTGGTAGGCACACCATCGATCAGGATCTGACTCTGCCCGGCCATACCTCCGCCAACTTGAAAATCTCCGAGAGCGAAGGGATTAGCGCCAACGGGATTGCCCGCCGAAGAATTGCCAGCCGACGGGGTGCCCTGTGGCACAACGCCCGGCACCAGGCCGACGAGTGCCAGCGGGTTGCGCCCGTTGAGCGGCAGCTCCGTCACGGTTCGCTGTTCCACCACTTGCCCCAGCGAGTTCGTTTCCGGCTGGAGCAACGGCGCCTCGCCGGTCACCTCGACAGTCTCGGTCTGCGCTCCAACTGGCAGAGAGATATCCACTCTCAACCCGCTTTCGATCTGCACCAGGATTGGCTCGCGCACAAACTTCTTGAAGCCGGTCTTTTCTCCCTCCAACTTGTAGCGGCCGGGCAAGATATTCACGAACGTGTAGTTGCCGGACGAGTCGGTTTCTATGCTGCGCTTTTGAGCGGTATCCAGATTCGTCAATGTGACTATCGCGTTGGCAACGGCAGCTCCACTTGTATCCGTAACCGTTCCGGCGATGGTGCCATAGACGTTCTGGCTCCAGCCAGACGTAGGCGCGAGCGCCAAAACGATAATCGCCACTAAAAAGGCAAAGCAAAGCTTTCTGAGATGCAGCATTTTTCCTCCCGCGAAGGTTATCTAAAGGCGGTAATACTCGCCTTGCCGATGCACCAAGCGGCCGCGACACATTTGCATTACACAGAGATGTAAGCGCAAGTCGTACACAAGAAACGACAAGAGCCACCCCATTTGCGCCCTGTTGTAGTCCCATTCCATACGAAAGTCAAGCACAATTTCGTTATTCTAATGAAATGGCATTAGAAAACCGAATCTGCCGAGGCTTGCCTGGGCTATCTGAGTTTCGCTTTGGATGCGCCTATGCAGTCGCACCCTTTATTGAATTTGCGTCGGCGGCCGGGCGGCGGGCGGCGGGAATTGGTGAACGTCGGCTAGGCCCGCTATTCAGGACGCGCAGGTGAAGATTCTGTGCATCGCTGGTTACACTTTGGCCCACCCGCGGTTCGGTACGGGACCCACCCCTTCCTTGAGGGTGATGAGCCGATTGGCAGGGATTTGCTTAAAAGTTTCGTGCAGGCCACTTGGCCAATACACGTCGATGTCCGCCAAAGTGGAGTTCCCCAAACCGAAATGCAAGCGGGAATCGCTGCACGAGAAAAAGCTGGATTGACTCAGGACCGCTTGCGCCTGGGTCTTGCCTCCATAATGGACAAGCACCCTGGCTCCAATGGCACTTCGATTGGACTTCACGCCGTCCAATTTCACTTTGATCCAGTTGGACTTACCAGTGAGGTCATTGCGCAAAAGCGAGGGAGGCTCGTTGAGATTGATGATCAGTATGTCGATATCCCCGTCGTTGTCGAAGTCTCCAAACGCGCATCCCCGACTACAGTGTGCCGCCGCTACACCCGGACCAGGCTCCTGGATGAGTTCTTCGAAAACGCCTTTGCCCAGGTTCCGAAAGACGACGCGTGGCGTCTTATTGGGGTATTGCGGCAGCGTTCGTTCCACTTGCGGGTAAACATGGCCGGTAACCATGAACAGATCTGGAAGACCGTCATTGTCGAGGTCCACGATGCCAGCTCCCCAGCAGACGTATCGTGTTTCAACCCCCAGATGCGAGGACCCCGTGGCATCCTCAAAGTTCCCCTTCCCGTCGTTGCGATAAAGGATGTTGGCGTCGTCCGCAAAATGCGTCTTGAATAGATCGAGGTGTCCGTCCAGGTCATAATCGCCGATGCCAATCCCCATGCCCGCTTGCTCCATGCCATCGTCGCTCAGGGCCGCACCCCGCAGCACGCCTTCCTCGCGAAAAGTTCCGTCACGATTGTTCATAAACAAAAGACTTGGAGTGGAGTCGCAGGCAACATAGATGTCCTGCCATCCGTCTTCGTCAAAATCCGCCGCTACGACAGTCATGCCATAGGTGGCTGCGGCGCGCGCGATGCCGGCTTGCTGCGTTACATCGGTGAAGGTTCCGTCGCCGTTGTTGCGGTACAGTGAATGCCTGCCCGTGAGCAGCCCCCGCGGTCCGCATTCGACGGGAATGCCTTTCCACCTACAGTTGGCGTTTTCCCCCGGAACAGCGGCATTTTCAAAGGAAAAGCCAACGTAGTTGGAAACGAAGAGATCCAGATGTCCATCGCGGTTGTAATCCAGGAAGGTGCAGCCGGCTCCAAACCTCTGTTGATCGCTCCACAGCCCGGCCGGCTTGGTAATATCGGTGAAAGTTCCGTCGCCGTTGTTGCGGTAAAGCACGTTCTGCCCGAAATTGGTGCAAAAGATATCGTCAAAGCCATCGTTGTTGTAGTCTCCGACGCAGACTCCGCAGGCCCACCCGAGCAAGCGCAACCCTGCCTTTTCAGTGACATCCGTAAATGTCCCATCCCGGTTATTCTTATACAGCCGATTCGTCGTGCCCACCGGGGCGCCTCCGAGGCGCGTGCCGCATAGAACAAACAGATCCATCCAGCCATCATTATCGTAATCAATGAAGGCGCAACCGCATCCGGTGGACTCCACGATGTATTTCTTGATTTCTGGGTCACCATAGATCACCGGCGCATGCAGGCCCGCGGCGGCAGCGACATCCACGAAGTGGGCGTTGAAAGGACGCCCGGAAGCTGCGGGTCTTGGCAATGGCTTGGCGGTGTGGCTCGCTACACCCTGCGCCAGCAAGCGGGCCTCACGCAGTGACAGCGCGGCTCCCACCCCGAGTCGAACAAAGTTACGGCGGCTGAAATTCAAGGCGCAAAGAACCTTAAAAGTTTCAACAGACCAATGGCCATCATTTCTGGCTCAATGCAGACTTTTCAGCGGTCATCTGAGGATCGGCGAATTGTAACCAGAAACCCATCATCTCCTCGTCGCTGGGTTCACCCCAACGAATTGCTTTGGACGGATCGGGGTTCTGAAAATTGTCCTTGGAATTGTCGAAATAAGCGATGGTCATGAGTTTCGTGCCTTTGGGCAGCAAGAATTGCTTCTTCAAGAAGTATGTCTCCTGCCATCGAAAATCAAAATGGGGAACGTAGAGGAGCACCTCTTCGCGACCATCCGGATAAATGGCTTTGGTCAACATGTTTTTGCCGCGAAAATGCATATGCGCCGTGTAGGCCACAGCGATCACATCCTTTGGCAAAGTAAAGCAGGAAGTCACACGGTGATTGGCGTCGTTGGAAGGGATGAGAAACATGTTGTTCCAAATTTCGTACTGCCCAATCTCATGCTGGACGGGTTCCCGAGCGAATACCAAGCCGATGCTAGTGCGATCCTTTACATCCAGCCCATGATGATTGCTGTAGTGAATCTGAAATTGCAGATAGCCGCCCGCCGGAACTCGCAGCGCATAGCCTGGAGGCCGCGTCTCCGCCAAATGCCCCGGAAGATAGATCGCCGGCACGATATTCACGTAGCCAGAAGACTCGCCGGGAACGCCGCCCCCATTCGGCGCTGCGCACCCATCATCAATGACCGGAGCATCGGGGCGGAGGTGCAGCACTTTTCCGGTGCGGTAATGATATTGGTCTTCACCTTCGTCGGTCTTGGCGTGCTTTTCCAGATGCTTCGCTACTTCGGACTGATTGATCACCGACACAGTGGCGTGATGAACCACACGACGATCACCGGGAAGCACCTCGGCGGCCTGTATCCATTTGTCTTCCGTGAAATTTGTGGGGACGTAGATGTATTCGTAATCGTCTTGGGCAGTTTTGGGGACCAGGAATTCCGGAACGGTCAGCACAACGTCCGGCTTGATATGCCAGCCTTGGGTGAGCACTGGGTTCGCTGAGGAAGCTTCAGGCTCGCCTCTTTTTGTTCCCCCTTTTACCCAGGCGTCTATGATCGCGATTTCCTCATCGGTCAAGCGCGCGTCATTGCTGAACTCGCCGAACCCAGGATCGGCATGCCACGGGGGCATCTTGCGCTGCACCACGCTCTCCTGCATGATCCGAGCAAACGGCAGCACTTCCTCATAGGTCATCAGCGACATGGGAGCAATGTCGTTCGGCCGATGACAGACTACGCAGTGCTTTTGCAGCAGGGGCGCCACGTCTTGGTTGTAAGTGATTTTCGGTTTTGAAACAGTGGGATTTTCTTGACCTGCCACGGCAATGCCGCACAATCCAATACAGAACAGAAGGAGGAACGTTTGCCATAGACGCATGTGAATTCCCGACTCCACAGAAAAACAGCTACGGCCCGATGCCGTTACTCGCGATGCCACCGCCTGCAGGAGCATTTGGGCATCTAGCGGTTGATTCTACACCTGTACTGCGTTTTCGGGACGACTGGAAGTATCATCTCCTACGAACAAACGTAGGGATACGAATTTCGAAGCCTGGCCTTTCGCTTTTTCCTCGTCTATAGTGCCCGGCGGCAAGTCGCCGGCGGGATTCTGAGGCTGTGCCAACCGTTCCAGTGTCTATTTCGCGTTAGGCGTTAACCTGATGCGAACTGAGTTTGGGACTTCTCCCCGCAATTAGGTGTCGGGCATCCGCGCTAGTTCGGAACCGCTCCGCACCGGTAAATTTCTCTTTCACCCAACCGGACAATACGGCCTGGATTCGACAAGCTCCGGGTTGCCAGCCGCCGAAAAGCGTGGTGTCCATTTGCAACCTGCCGTCCAGATGTTCGCCGGGGTTCAGCACGGCGGCCTCTTTGCGCATGCGCGCGCTAACAGTTTGTGAATTGCTGCTGGGCGAGCAGGAACCGCCATAGCCCGGAACAAAATGTTGTCCGGAACTGTTCTCAAACCAAGCTCACACGTGTGGGGCCGCGGGACACTGCACTTCCCATTCTCGCGGCACGTACAAAAACGCATTGCTGATGTTGGTGACTCGGTATTTCAGAGTGATTTGCTCTGCAGCCCTGTAGCTGCGCCGTTCTTCTGCCTCCCTGTGGGTTTCTTGCGTTTGAGCCGAGCCGCTTCTGTCCGCTTCTTAATTGAATTATTATTGAAGATGGAGATAGTCTTTCTTCAGGTCTTTTCGGAGGGCGCGAATGCGTTTCCTTTCACACCTCCCCGTGCTTGCTGCTCTTGCCGGTACGATCGCTCCGAGTGCGGCTCAACCCCAAAAACAGCTGGCACGATCGCCGAGAATTCAGTCGGCCAAGTCCGTTTACTTCGAAGATAAGACTGGCGTGGACGCTGTGGGAAACAAGGCATTGGCTCAACTCAAGAGGTGGGGAAGATTTCAAATTGTGAAAGACCGAAAGCAGGCTGACCTTATTTTCATTCTTTCCGCTGACCCCTATAAGGGTGGCTACATCATCGCATCGGGTGGGCAGACCGGCACAGTCGAGAACGGTCACATCGAGGAGGACCGCGTTCCCAATTACGACAAGCAGGCTCCAGTGCGCTACGTATTTCTGACTGTGCTGGACCCCAAAACTGGCGACACTCTTTGGAGCGACTCCCATCGCTGGGGCGGCCTACTCTCGGGATTCAACACTGCGGGGGAACGCCTAATCAAAAAGCTGGAAAACCAAACCAAGAAATAGACCGGTTAGCTGATGACTGGAGTCCGGTTGGTGCGTTTTCCGAAGTTGGGCACTACGTGCCCGATTCGTACTCACCTTCCAAAACGCCATTCGGCAGGGCGGACAGCGAGTCCAGGAGTCAAATCCGCCCAGAATTATTTCTAAGCATTCATGGAACGGCCGTTTGCAACAATTCTGACTTATCGGTGGAAGGGTCGGAGAGGCGAGTGCGAGCTACGGGGCCTGCCAGTCTAAGGCGTAGATTTCCTTGGTGCCGATGTCGCGAAGCAGAAGCGGTGAATCGTCGGGGGCCATACCGAGCCAGAACGACCAGTAGCCGGTCTGCCGGAAGTTTTTCAGGTCGGCCACCTGCTCGAGCCTCCGATCTCGAATTCGTATTCGCATTACCGACGGCTGGTTTTCCCCATGCAAGAAGTAGACGTAGTCCCCGTTTTTTGACCAATTCGGGAAACCCAGGCTTATCTTCGTGATCTCCTCCCACTTCTGGGTGGCAGAATCGAAAAGGATAAGGCTATGGGATGCGAAAGGCAAAGCGACGAGATAGCGTCCGTCGGGCGACCAGCGGGGGGAGAAAAAACCTCTTGAACCAAGCAGCGTGGAGATTTGATTGGTCCTAACATCAAGGATGAGGATGGTACTGTTGGGATCAGTTGATCCGCTGCCAAAGGCAATTCTGGTCCCGTCGGGGGACCACGTCGGGTCCCACTCCTCGTGGGGGTCCGCGGGTATCATTTCGCGCGGCGTTCCTCCCTGGGTCGCAATGGTGTACAACTTCGGCCTGGGTCCGGAAAAGGCATAGAAAACGATCTGCTGGCCATCGGGTGACCAGCTAGGCATCACGGCTGTGAGCGGCCGGTAGGTGAGCTGAATTTTCTGGCTGCCGTCCAATTTGCTTCTCCACAGCGTGCCCTCCGGGAAGCGGACATAAGCCACCCACTAACCATCTTTAGAAAAGCTGACGCTATCCGCTGAAATTCCGGAAAGAAATGGAATGAACTCCGCTGACCGGGCGTCATAGCGAGCCAACTCCCCACGCGCCAATGCACCCACCACGAACAGCTTTTTGCCATCTTTGCTGGGCAAAGGCGAAGAGAAACTCATCGGCCCGGAGGTTAACTGAACGGGTTGGCCACTGGTATTTCCAAGTATGTTTCGCTTTTCCGCGAGAGCCCAGATATTGCCTTGTGACTGAAAAACGAAATATTTTCCGTCGGGAGTCCATTGGCCGCAACACTCCTCGGGAGGAGTGTGCCAGTCGGGAACTAGGGGGTGCAGCTTCGTCCCGTCGACCGAGACCTGGTAAAGAGGACCACTAGGCGTCGAAGCCACCGTGCCCAGCATCGTTCCCGGGCTTGTCAGTTGCTGGGAGTCGATCTCCGTCACCGTATTCGCCGATGCCATTTGGCTCGAAGAACTGCCCGTCGGCGCGATCTTCGCCAGCCCGAAATCGAGAATCTTGGCGTGCCCACGCTTGGTTAAAAAGATGTTCGCGGGCTTGATGTCGCGGTGAACGATCCCCTTGGCGTGGGCGGCGTCGAGCGCGTCGGCGATGTCGGTGGCGATGGATAGAAAAATGTCCGTTTCCAGCGGACGCCCCGCAATGCGGTGCTTCAGCGTCACGCCGTCCAGAAATTCCATGGCGATGAACGAACGACCATCATGCTTGCCGATCTCGTAGATGGTGCAGATGTTCGGATGGTTTAGGGCAGAAGCTGCACGTGCCTCGCGACGGAACCGTTCCAATGCCTGCGGATCTTGCCCCACATCTTCGGGGAGAAACTTCAGCGCGACGAAGCGCCCAAGCTCGGTGTCCTCAGCCTTGTACACCACGCCCATGCCGCCGCCGCCGAGTTTCTCAACAATGCGGTAGTGCGAGATGATTTGTTCGATCATCAGGAGATTCGTGCCTTGCGGGTCGCTTCATCTTACGGACGCGACATTCGCGAGTCAACGAAAGGAGGCGCCGGTGGCCTCCGTGCCACCGATCAATGATCACAGTACTGCCGCGACTGTAAGATGTGCCGACTTGGGGCCTAAAGCCGGAGTCCGGTCGCTGGCAATGAAAAAAGTCCCAAGGTGAATCCAAACCATCCATAATCTACCTGCAGTGCCCTTGGTGAAGTTTAGGTAGCGGGGGATCTGCTAAATGCAGTATCACCGTCTCAGCAAGAGTTCGCGCCGTGAGTTCCTCGAAGGTGCCGTGGCCCTCGCCTTAACGGAGCCCGCATTCATGCGCGCCGGGAAGAACCAGACAAGTCGAACGATGCCGTCGGTTCTGGCTTACGTCGGTACTTATAGCTCTCCACAAGGTCCGGAGGGTACCAGCGGTCATGGGCAGGGGATCTACCTGCTGGAGATGGATCGAGCGACGGGTGCTCTCCGTCAACGCGAAGTCTTTCCGAGTGATTTCAACCCGTCCTGGCTAGCCCTCGATCCTTCTCGAACGCACTTGTACTCCGCGAATGAAATTTCCAATTACAAAGGCACTAACTCCGGTTCGGTGAGCGCTTACTTGATAGACCCGGCAACAGGGCGTCTGACGTTATTGAATACGGCTAGTTCCGAGGGAGCAAGCCCGGCGCACATAAGCGTACATCCGTCTGGCAAGTACGTGTTCGTTGCCAACTACCAGGGGGGAACGGTAGCAGTACTCCCGGTGCGCTCGAACGGCGAACTCGGCGTCGCTACTGATGTCAAACAGGACAGCGGTGCGATAGGTTCCACGCGCGCAACCAGCGGACCTCCTGGAAGCTTTGCCATCAGCGGCCATGATAAGCCTCACGCACACATGATTCAGGCTGATCCCGCAGGTAAGTTCGTCCTGGCGAGCGATCTTGGATTGGATCGGATCTTCATTTGGAAGTTTGATGTGCGAACGGGCAGGCTCTCGCAAGTCAATCCGGCAAGCGTGCCGCTGCCTCCCGGCGACGGGCCGCGCCACTTCGCTTTTCATCCCAGCGGCCGATGGCTTTACTCGCTTCAAGAGGAAGGCTCGACGTTGGTAACGTACGACTATGACGCCGCAAACGGAAAGCTTACAGCGAAGCAAACGATTTCAACTTTGCCGAAAAACTTCAAAGGGACCAATTTTACGTCGGAGGTTATGATCTCTGCGGACGCAAGATTTCTTTATGCTGCGAACCGGCTGCACGACAGCATCGCATGGTTCGCGATCGGTGAGGGCGGAATACTTACGTTTGTCGGAGAGGAATGGACCCGAGGCGACTATCCGCGCAGCTTTAATATCGATCCCACGGGGAACTACCTCTACTCTTGTAACCAGAGAGCGGATGGAATCGCGGGTTACAGAATTAAACGGGAAACGGGTGCGCTGTCCTTCGTCGGGCAATACACCGCCGTTGGCACCCCCGCGATTATTGTCTTCCTTGCTTAAAACACCGGATTTCTCTGGGTCTGCTCGGCAGCGATTAATATGTCAACGACAGTCGAATTCCTGCTAAGCAACGGATTCACTTTTTCGGTTTGCAATTTGGACATCGCTCGTGGAACATACGGCTCTAAAGTCCAGCACTTTCGCCCTGGCTTTCCTGGTATCAATTCCGGAGCAAGGAGCAGACAATGCCAAAAGACCTCTCCCGGCGTAAATTCCTGCAACATAGTGCAGGTTCCGCGGCTATCGCTGCCGCAAACAGCGTCTTTCTCGGAGACTCACGCCTAGAAGCAATCAGCTATCTGGAAGCGGCCCCCAGCGACCGCCTACGATTTGGCATTATCGGCGTCGGCATGCAAGGTTCCGACCTGCTCAAGAATTCCATTGAGTTGCCGGGAGTCGAATGCGTGGCTGCCTGTGACCTTTATGACGGCCGGCATCGCCTGGCCAGGGAAATCGCCGGTGCCGGCGTGCCCACAACGAGACGGTACCAGGAACTCCTGAACAACAAGGAAATCGACTGCATAATCGCGGCTGTGCCTGATCATTGGCACAAGAAAATCGTTGTCGATACTGTTCTCGCTGGAAAAGACATCTACTGTGAGAAGCCCATGTCGCATTCCGCGGCTGACGGAGTGGAAATGGTCAAAACCGCCAGATCCAGTGGCCGCATCGTGCAAATCGGCTCCCAAGGTGTCAGTTCGGTTCTATACGCGAAGGCCAAAGAACTCCTTGAAAAAAACATCATCGGGGAGTTGATGATGGTCGAGGTCGCACAGGGACGAAACAGTCCCGACGGAGCGTGGCAGTATCCTTTGCCCCCCGATATTTCCCCCCAGACTGTCGATTGGGATACCTGGCAGGGCGAGGTGGCCAAGCGTTCATTCGACCCCAAGATCTTTGCGCGCTGGCGCTGCTGGAAGGAATACGGTACCGGTGTCGCCGGCGACCTTATGGTTCACTTGATCAGCGGCATGCTTTTCATGCTCGGCTTGAACGAGGCTCCCAAGCGCACTCTAGCAACGGGAGGGATTCTGCGCTGGAAGGACGGGCGCAACATGCCGGATGTTCACGCCGCGCTGTTCGATTATGACTCGCATGCCGTGTACGTACGGCTGAACCTCGGCACCGAAACGCACGATGGCTACCGTTTTCTGGGTTCGAAAGGCATTCTGGAAGTTACCGGCCACACGATCAACTATCTACCGCAAAGCGGTAGGGACGATTCTCCAAGCTATTATGCCCAAAGCTTCCCCAAGGAATTGCGAGAGGAATATGTCAAGAAATGGCATGAGGAGAATGACGTATCGCCGGGCAAAGAACCGGTTTCGGAGGGCTTCAGCTACACTTCCGTTTCCTCTGGCGAACTCAAACCGCACCTATGGAATTTCTTTCATTCCGTGCGCACGCGCCAGCCGGTAGTCGAGGATGTGGTATTCGGCCATCATGCCGCGCTAGCCTGCCACATGGCTAATGAGTCTTACTTCCAGAGGAGTGCGGTGGTGTGGGACGCTGCCGCCCAAAAAATCAAAACGTCGTAGTAACCGTTTGGCAATCGGATCGCCCCATGTCTGTACCTATTTGTCTTATTGCTGGCGATTCGAATCGCGATTTATCAACTTGAGTCGCTGTCCTGGGTCACCAATGGCGGCCGGCTCCTCATCATCGAAGGCAACATGCAAGACGGCGCCATGGTTCTCGCCGGAATGGATGGCACCACCTCTGGAGAAGGGCGCCTTGTTCGCGGCATTTGGAAGCCGGTGGACGGTGGCGTGCGCGAAACCGCTTTCACCTCAACTGACGGCGGCAAGACCTGGAAGCCCTAGTTCGCCCCTATGTTCCGCCCGCACAACTAGATCGTCGTCCGGACGCCACGAACTTTGTCATTCCCAGGTCTGCGAACTAGAGGGACACGATCCGCTGCTGGTGGACGCACGATTGGACACAAGTTCTTCGATGGCGGGCCTGAGATCACCTAAATACGCATCAGAGAAAGGAGTCATGGAATCCAAGCGCACGATTCTTTCCCGATTGACAACCATCTCGGCTCGCCTTTAATTGTTCGCGACCTTGGCATTCCCGGCGCCGCCGAGGCGCGCGGTTTCGCTGCCCGTCCGCTCCAATGTGTCATACAACGGCTGCGCCGGACTTACCCGGCCAGCCTCGTCAGCCGCGCTAATGGCTAGAATGCGAATGCGATCGTTGTCCGGCAGAGTTAACGTGGTTGCACCGGCAGGCAGATCGATCGGATAGGCAAAGAGATAGGCGTAGGCGTACGGCTCGTTGGATCCATCCGGCGCGTGGCGATGCGAGCTGTACCACGCCACGTCCGCGCGCTTGATGAAGCCCGGAATCAGCGTTCCTGAAAACTCCTCCACGGTGCGGACACGCGGGGTGTTCGGGGGCAGGGTCTGTGCGGGCCGCGGCTGCACAGGTTCTTGCCGCGTATTCCAAGTGCGGTCGTCCCACTGGCCGATAAAGCCCGTCCAATTCTGTATGTTGAGCTGAACTGGCTGGTCACCCGCGCGGAACGTCCCCACCTGGTCGCCGACGGCCGCCACCAGAACGTAAGCGCGATTGAAGTGTTGCTGCGGCAGCTTGATCGTCTGCCCCTTTGCCAAAAGAGCGTTGGGCCGGCCATTTCCTGCCGCGGCGAGAGCGAAATGAATGCCCGCAATCTCGATGTCGCGCGGCAACGCCTCCGCGGGCAGTGCGCGGCCTTGCGCCGCCGAAGGATTGTTGGGCAGAATGTCAAAGCCGCCTTCCGCAGGATGACCGTCTGTCGTCGCTGCCGCCAAATCGTATGGCAATGCAATCGGCTGCGAGCGCGGAGCCGTCAGCCTAGCCGGTCGAGCCCCCAGCTTGAGGGCAAATGTCCGCGGCTGGTATGCCCCGAGCGAGGTAATAAGCGCGTTGTGCACCGTAGCACTGCCGACCGGCTGCTCCTGGCCGTTCACCTCGCGAGCTGAGGGGATCGGGCTGGGGAAACTGATCGCGACCCTGGGCTGCGGTTTGCCGTCGAGTTCCACGAGGCGGACGATAACCTCATCGCTGAGTTCAGCTTTCTTCAGCGCGAGCACGCGCACGCGATCACTGCTAAGCTTCAGCAACGAAAACTGCTTGCCCATCTTGCCCGCATGCTTGCCGCTCTCGAATGGTATAAGCGGCTGGTTCAGCCGGTAGGCCTGCCAGTCCGTCTGTCCTTCGCGCCAGTCGCCCGCGTGTCCCGCAATGCCAAAGACGAACTCGTGGTGTCCCAAATCCTGGGAGCCCTGGTCGGGATATCCGCCGCGAGTTCCCGGCGTGCGCACCAGGGTAAGCCGCAAGGTGTTGTCATTGGGTTTATCGGAAGCGTTTTTGCAATCGGTGAGAATGGTGACACCGAAAGCGCCGCTTTGATCGGTCAGATCAATCCACTGATGTGAGGCCACTTCAAACTGCCGTTCGTCCTCATTGGGACGCTGGATCGTTCCGATGTCCCAGTTGTAGGTCGCCATCCTGTTGTTGGCGGCCAGTGGAAACACGGCCTTCAAGTTAGCTTCCTTCGTCTTCCAATCCATGGCGTTGGCAAATTCGACGCGATTGCCGGCGTCGCCTGCGGAAAGACGAATGGTCTGTGCGAAATGCGAATCTTCGGTGTCGCGGGTCACTTCCAGCGCTATGCGCGCAGGGCCATTTTCGGCCACTCGCACTTTCGCCGGACCGGAAACATAGGAGCGGGGCGCGCGCTGCTCATCCTCAAAATCCATGTTCCAGGCGGGCCACTGCCGCGGATTGTCGGTCGAGATAGCCAAACGAATCGGTCCCGAGAGCAGCTCCCTGTTCAGCCTTTTGTCGAAGATGCTGGAAACGTCGCCGTTTTGATCCAGTTGCACGCGGTAGCGGGCGTTCTCAAGTGATGACTCGCTGACGTGCAATTCTGAAGCGGCGGACGAGGCCCCAGGCTGTACGTCATACACCGCGTATCCCACCGAAGGTGCTTGGGCCACAAACAATACCTTGCCGCCAGCCTCCGCCTGCGCTGGAACTTCCTTACCGTCAGGTCCGATGACACGTACTGTCTGCGGTGCGCCGGCAATCACCGCTTCAACCACGTCATCGCGCGCCACATTCAGCGGGTTGTACACGACGATTGCCGTGCCGCTGCCTTGGGTGTCCATGCCGGATACGACCGCTGCGGTAGCGCTGGTCAACACCCCCGCGAACTGATTCATGGCGATGACGTCATCGTTCCAGGTGAACTCGTAAGCCTTCGGTGTGGAAGTGCCGGCCATGTTGTCGTGGAAGTGGCCGCCCATAACCAGTGTCCACGCGTCGGTGAGACGCTTTTGAGGATACCGTCGGCCGCCCAGCCAATCGGCGGCCACTGAGCTTTCCTCTGCCGCCGCGGCAAGAAGTTCGTTCTTGCGATTCCAGCGCTTGTGATACGCCTGCGAGGTAAGCGAGCCAGCGGAGTGATTGATGAGCTCCAGATCGCCTTTGTAGCTAGGCATGCGATCGGTCTTGCAACACTTCAGGATGTCCAGAAACATCTGGTCCGCATTGGACCACGTGACGTGGACGGGGCCATCACCGACCTTCACCGGGGCTGGCGGAGGTGACGGAGGTTCCTCCTGCTGCCCGCGCCCGAAGAAGTTGAAGCGCATGGGCGGAATCACCGTCGTGCTGTTCGTTTCAATCGCTTCCATGAGCTTGACCGAGTTTTCCGCGGGCGATCCGCCCGTGTCTCCAGTCCCCACGTAGTGATAGTCAGCAAAGACACCGGTCAGGTCACCGTTGATCTGGATCCGCTTGGTCCAGTCTTCAAAGGGGCGGACGCGAAAATTGGCAGGGGCATTCGCCGGGAGCGCCGGAGGTGGAGGAGGCGTCTTGCTCACGTCGTAGTCCACGCTGCTGCCGTAGCTCAACGGATTAAGTGCCGCTAGAACAGTTGAGCCGTCGGGGCCCTCCCAAACGCCAACGTTGAAAGGGATGCCCTCAGGCGTTTTCTCGGGAGAATCAGGCCCACCGACGTGCGGAGCTGGTTGCCATGCGGCGGAGAGCTTTTGCGTGGAAAATCCCTTGATTCCGGCATGCGCCAGAATGGTCGGCAGAGAGGCAGGGAATCCGAAGCAGTCCGGCAGCATGAATTCGGCGCTGGCCTTGCCGAACTCCTTGCGAAACCAGTTGTTGCCATAGAGCACTTGCCGGATGATGGCTTCCGCGCTGGGCGCGTTTACGTCACCTTCCTCCATCGAAGATCCCGCAGGATACCAACGGCCGGCGGCGACGTACTGCTTCAGACGCGCGAAATCGGCTGGGTAATACTCCTTCATCAAGCGATAGCGATTTGCTCCCGTAAAGTTGAAGATGTAATGCGAGTACTTTTCGAAGAGGGCGAAGTTGTCGCGCATGGTCTTTGTCAGATACTCGCTGATGACTTGCGGGTACTCCCATCGCCATTGGGTGTCGAGATGGGCGTAAGCGACTACGTACAGTGTGGGTTGCTTGGCGAGATTTGGCGCGGCGTCCGAATTTGCCACGACATGCGTTGCTGTAGCCGGCTTGGCGCCGGTGGTCGATTTCGACGGTGCGGTCTGGGCACTTGCTTGCCTGACCGTGGCGTTTTGCTTTGCTTGGCCCGAGGGGTCCTGCGCGATCGCCAATATGGGACACAGCAGACAGACAGCAACGTAACTGAGCACAATCTTCTTCATATAGGAACTCCCCCGTAGATTATTTACGAAGACCGCTGTGCTTTCAAACTCATCAACACCCAGTTCAGATTCCTCCGCCTCAACGCGGATTGCTCGTGGCCGCCAGGTTGCTTCTTCGTCTAGCCGTAGGCTTTGCGAGATTTCAGCATTTCCCGCCGCAAGAGCCAGTTTGCCTTAGTCTGGTAGCCTGGGCCACCCTGTTTTAGCCACGCAATGACATCGGCATCTAGCCGCATGGTAACGGGTCTCTTAATCGGACGATAGAGGTGGCCGACGACGCCTTTACGCATCTGTTCCTCGGTAATCTCTGGAATGTCGGTGGTATTGGTCTGGTCATCGCGAAGAGCGTCGAAACGCCTGATCTGTTTCCGGCGCTCAGATTTGGTGAGCCTTTTCATAGAATTTCCTTTCGTTCGGGGTTGCCTTTCGGGCCGAGAAAATGCGGATCGTTTCACGACCATCTTTCAACCTCAGAGCGTAGACCACCACCATGAGTCTGAACGTTCTGGCGATGGGGCCAATCGTCACGAATCGTTCTTCGCTGTCAACGTCTTGGGTTTCCATTGTGATTCGGAGCGCATCTAGGAACACCTCCTGAGCCAGTCCAAAGGCAATGCCGTGCTTCTACTGATTTTGGCGGTTCTTCGTCTCGTCCCATTCGAAGTGCATCGCACCTTGCCAGCCGTTACATTATAGTACGTATCATCTCGTACGTACAAGCACGATGATACGAGGTCCGCAGCATCCATCCTCCGGCGCGCGATTCGGGTTGGGGCAAAATGAGCCTTTGACCCTACTATAATAAGAGCGCTGGACTTCGAACTCCCAAGCAAAACCAGAGATGTGGGCTTCGGTACGAACGTGCCCGTTACAGTAACGGCCGAGAACTTAGAGCGGGACATACCACCGAATCGAGGTTGCAATCCCCAACGCCAGTACGATCCACCAGAGTACGGGCACAGTTGGCATCCATGCTTTGTAATTTACGATTTGCAGGTTGTGCGGCAAGACGTTCGTTCCAGCAGCAGGCAGTATGGACAAACCGGCGATTTCCGCCAACATGATGATTAACCTGGAATTACCGAAGGGCTGCGCCAGTCTCTGTCCTCGATGAAGGATGCCCTTCGCCAAAGACTTCTCTTCGAGCTCAACGAAACCAAGGTTACTTTTTATTGGGCGTTGAGTGGCCGGAGCCACGAAATACGTCTCGCTTGGCTTCGATACTTTCGGGGAAAGCCTTAAGAAAGCGTATGTAAGTTTCGTGCGCGAGCGCTAATTGGGCATTGGCGGTGTAAAGTCGCGCGAGATGCTGGTAAGGATCTACGAGCCAAGGGTCGAGTTGCAATGTCTTCTCAAAATAGTTGATCGCGTTGTTACCATCCCCGGCCTGTTCCGCGGCAAGAGCCTTGTCATAATAAAGCAAAGTTGAGTTGGGCTCGGCGGCAAGCGCTTTGTCGTATAGCGCCTCCGCGTCTGCCTCTTGCTTTGTCCCACTCATAATCTGCCCCATCGCCCTCAGCAAAACCGGATCGTTCGGAAAATCATTCCATGCCGAAACCAACAGTTGGTAACCACGGCGAGTGAACGGAAGCAACTCCAATTCGCTGCCGACCCGTGCATAGGCAAGGCCCAAGTTGCGTTCCGCAAACTGGGGCGGCGGATTGTGCCACGGTACCAGCTCATCTTCACTGCTTGCCGGGGTGCTGCCGTTCACCGAGGACGCGGCACGCAGTCTGGCCAGTTCTTGCGGCGCATAGATGGCGATGCGATGGTCCGTGAAGATGGTGTGCCCGCCCCGTCCTGCTGGCAGGCGCGGCATGTGGCAGGCGAGGCAATTCTGGTTGGGCTTGGGATGCGATGTCAAAAGCGCCGTGCCGTGGCAGTTGAGGCAGCGGGCGCGAAAATAGGCGACCGGGTCCTTCGGGAGTGCATGCGGATCGTGGCAGGTGCCGCACCAGAGCTTATCCCCGCTGCTCCGCGCACATTGACTCAACGCGAGTTGCTGCGACTGGCTGATGATCGTGAGAGGGTTCGGGTTCGTAGGGTCTCGCGACGACTGATAAACGTAAACCGAAAAGACGTCTTCGAGATTCTCACCAGCATGAAAGTCGCTAACCTGTTTGCCAGGATTCGGAACGGGCACTTCGCCGCCCAAGTGGCACTGCTCGCAAACGCTGTCGCGGGCGCGCGGCGCGAGGTTTGCAGGATTGATGATCGATCCTGGCACGGGGTTGCGGAGGTGCGCCGTCGTTGGCCCGTGGCATCGCTCACAGGTGATCGCTTCCGCTGCAAACGCGGGGTTGCGGTACGCGTTTAATGTGCCGGGTATTGGAAGTGCCTCGCCGACGTGGCAAAAAAGGCACTGCGGCCGGACAGCCCGGTAGAAATCCGGGGCCTTCAAGTTCTCATACCCGGGTGATATGCCCCATCCGAACTGTGCGTAATAGCTCAACGGCGACTCAAACAAATGGTTGCCTACTTCGATGAGATAAGAGACGGCATGCGCCCCGGAGCCGACCGAATAGGCAATGGAGTACTGCGAAGCGAGACCGTCACGCTCCATCCGCTGGGTCATGTGACCAGGCGATGAACGAACGCTGAAGTGAGTGCCGGAAACGGTGTGGTAGAAGCTGCCGGAAGGTCCCCGTCCAGGCGGTCCCAGAGAATGGCCCATCGGCGTCGCCAGGAAACCTTGCACTTCACTTGGGTGACAGAGAGCACAGGGCGGCCCAGAAAACGCGGGAGGGGCACACTCGATGACCAGGCCTATGGCAGCGAGCAGACGTCTTTTCTTGAACCCGGTTCGTGGCCCCATAAAAGTACAGCCATCGTAATCACATCACGCGCGCCAAAGCAACAATCGGCCTATCGCCTGCTCTTCTGTGACAATCCCGCAGGGCATGTGGACGCGCTGTTCGCTGCCGCAAAATCTAATGGTTCGCCTTTCGGTCCGACGCCCAGCGTGCCGGGCCAAAGCGACTGCCGCCGTGATCAGAGCTCGCATTGGCAAGGAAAACGGACTCTCTGATGAACTGCATTCCGGGAAGGGTGGAGCAGTCCTAGGCGCCCGCATCTCAGCTAACCCTGCCAACGGGCTTTAACCACTGGCCGTGCTGCATCCAGTTCGAAATTTCCGGTTTCCCGATCAGGGAAACGTCCCGTTGTTCCGATGTTGTCATGTCCAGGGAGAATTTTGGTCGGCCCTAGCAAACGATTTTCGAACTTTTCTGCGCCAAACCTCCTGGTTTCGGCTGGGCCGGACGTACAGGTAGCAGCACCACGCTGAGTTCCAATGCTTGGGGCATTTACCGCCGCTCCCCGTGGGCCAATCCTCACCAGCTTATTTTCACGATCATCGTAAAATAGTCTGTACCATTTTACGATGTATGTGATAATGGTCCACATGCAGGAGCGACCGCGCCTGTATACTGAGATCCTGGCCGACCATCTGCGCAGGCATCGCCAGATCGCGTTGGTCTCCGGACCGCGACAGGTAGGCAAGACTACGACGTGCCGGCCGATCAGCGATGCTTATCTCAACTGGGACAACGCTGATGATCGCAGGAAGCTGCTGCGCGGTCCAGCCGCGCTGGCCGAAGCTGTGCAGCTGGACCGCCTTGGAGCGCAGATTCCCGTCGCCGTGCTCGAAGAATTGCACAAGTACAGCAAATGGAAGACTCTGCTGAAGGGCTTTTTCGACACCTACGGCGAGCGCGTCCGTCTGATCGTAACTGGGAGTTCCCGGCTCGACGTTTTCCGTCGCGGGGGTGACAGTTTGATGGGGCGCTATTTGCTCTACCGCATGCATCCGTGGAGCGTCAGCGAAAGCATGCGTACACAGCTGCCCGAAAAGGAAATTCGACCGCCTGCGGAGATCGCATCCGCTGACTGGGACGCGCTGTGGGAACACGGCGGGTTCCCTGAGCCGTTTCTCCGCCGCGACAGCCGGTTCACGCGCCGCTGGCGCTCCTTGCGCCAGGAGCAGTTATCACGCGAAGACCTGCGCGAGGTCGCGCACGTAAACGATCTGGGAACGATGGAAACGCTGATGCAATTGCTGGCTGAACGGAGCGCACAGCAATTGGTCTACTCCAGCCTAGGGCGAGAAATTCAAGTCTCGGTGGACACCATCAAGCGGTGGGTCGATCTGCTGGCCCGTCTGCACAACGGATTCATGGTTCGGCCATGGTTTACCGATGTCGCAAAAGCCCTGCGCAAGGAACCCAAATGGTTTCAGCGGGACTGGAGCGGACTGGCCGACGACGGCGCGCGGGCGGAGACCATGGTCGCCTGCCATCTGCTCAAGGCCGTAGACGGGTGGACGGACCTGGGATTTGGCGATTTCGAGTTGCGTTACCTGCGCGACAAACAAAAGCGGGAGGTGGACTTCCTGGTGGTTCGTGACCGCAAGCCCTGGTTCCTGGTGGAAGTCAAGATTAAAGAAACCAGCCTTTCTCCCTCGCTCGCCTACTTTCAGGGACAAACGAAGGCGGCGCATGCTTTCCAGGTGGTGATGAACCTGGCGTATCAGGAAGCCGATTGCTTTCGCGTCCCGCGCCCGGTTGCCGTTCCGGCCAGAACTCTGCTCAGCCAGCTCCTCTAATTTCAGAATCAACCACTTCAAACGCCTTTTCGATCACCCTGTTAATTCGCTGCGTCTCTTTGCGCAGGTCTTTGAGTTTGCCGACGTGTTTCATCCAGGGCTTCCGACCAGATGTGGGCGAAGACTTCAACTTATCCTCAACGGCCTCGGTAACAAACTGCCGTAGAGGTACGCCCTGCGCTGCTGCCTTCGACTTGGCGCGGCGGAAGATCATGTCTGGAATTTCCAGAGTAGTTTTCATAGCCTGCATATTCCGATATTTACGGGACATCAGTCAAAACATTCTATCGCGATGGCAAGACCGGTCACTCCTACCTCACGGACGGATGGGGGGCTCTTGCGGGCAAGGCTGACCATCGGATCGCTGCGCAGCGTCCGGGCGCCAAGCGACAATAGCAAGGCAGCGCGCGAAAAAGATACATTGCGAGAGTTCGAACACCAGACGGCTCAAAAGGGGATCTCATCGTCGGACTGGCGCTCCCGGTTCCCTTGCCGCGACGACGCGCGGCGCGGCGGGTGGGGCGGCCGCGGAATCGCTGGCATCGGCGGCACCGGCGCTCGGGTTTCGAGCGCATCCGCGATCTCCCGCAGTTCCCGGGGCACCTGCGCCAGCACCTCGGGGGGGACCACGCCCTGCGCGAGCCATGCCTGCAGATCGTCAGCGAGATTCATGAGATAGCAAACCAGATCCTCGAACTGCCATACCGCATCCCTGACTCGTTTCTTTCACGTCTCGTTTCGGGGTCAGAATCTTGCACGAGCCCGGCTCCGGTTTATCTGGTAGATGGTCGAGGGGATCGCCGCCGAACCGCTTCCAGTAGCACGCTTCGATGAACTTGCCCACGGGGAGCTTCCAGCGCTGCTGCGGGCCGGGACGCAGGCCAGGGAGTTTCTTCGGATTCATGCCGAGGGCGCGCGCCATCCCGACCTGCCGAGCATTGAGTTGGCAGATCTTCTGCGCGTTTCTCCACGCCTCCTCGTGGTACGCTCGACCCTTCGTTGCCATGCTACCCACCTCGCACTGTCGATCCAGGATTTCGAACGGCGCCCAGAGTTCCGCTGATGGGCGCCTGTGAAAGAATGTCGTTAACTCGCGGCCATAACCTAATTCAATTTGATTCGCAACGCCGGAGAAATATGCAAAGCTAGCGATCTCACGAGGCGAGGGCGCGGTGCCGGACTCGCCTTTCTCGAAGTCGCGGGCCAGTCTTCGGCCGCGTAAACATTTGACCGTAGTTTTGCATGATCGATGGCGCAGTAGAAATCGTCATTGTATCGTCTCCGGCCCGCCGTCATCGTCGTCCTCGGATTGATCCTCGAACCAGGGTTCAATCGGCTTCGCGCCAAGTGGTGGCGGCGAGTACCGGATCCAGGTGGCGAGTTCCGAGACACTTTGGGTCCACTCATCGAGCGTACCCTTGAACGTTCGTGCCAGCCGACCAATCTCGACGTTAGCGCTCCCCTCCGCCTCGCGACGCTGGGGGTCGTCCCAGACTCTGGGCACGCGGACCATCCGGAATCCAGAGATCGCCACACCCTTCAGGGAAACGACCCCATCGGGTTTGCAGTCCCACATCAAAACGCGCGGCTTGTGCCACCGGTTCTTAAACGATGTCCATCTTGTCCGGATCCCATTGAACGGTGCGCCCCTGGCGCAGCGACGCAATCGCCATTTGGCAGGCGATGGCTGAGTTGAATCCCAGTTCAAATGTGCAGTTCGGCTCTTTGCGGCTGCGGACGCAGTCAAAGAAATTCCGCATGTGCGTCTGCGTATCGTCATTGTCTGCACCACCGACGATGTCGGGTTCGCCGCCGACCGATCCCGGAGTTTCTGCCTTCTCCGTGGAGTGATTTTCCTGCGGCTGAAACGTCACCTTATCAAGGACGCGTATCACGGTCCCCTTGTTTCCTAACGCGAAGTCGTATCCGTCTTCTCCGAAGTAATTGTTGCCAAACGCCGAATTCCACGTAAAAAGAAGATTCTCCGGCTGGTCCATTGAGACATCCATAGTGTCCGGAACTTCCATCCCCGCAGAAAGGTAGTTATAGCCCGCCATGGTGACGCGGCGAGGTATTTTGAGCCCCAGCGCTTTGTACCAGAACGCAACCTGGTGAACCATATTCTCGAATACGTTCCCTCCCGAGTAATCCCAAAAGAATCGCCAGTTTATAAAGCGCTGCGGATCGAATTCGTGTGGCGCAGCTTCGCCTTCGAACTCTTTCCAAGCCACATGCTCGAGATTGCAGTCGGGAGGGATGGATCTTTTCCATCCGCCGTATAGCCGGTTGCGGTAATGGTGGGTGTGGACGGCGGTGATCGTTCCCATGCGGTCTGGTGCGGCAAGCTCACGCACCCGCGCGAAGGCCTTGCCACTCACCGACTGCACACCCACTTGCACCACGCGGTTCGATCCTGCCACCGCTCGGCGCATGCGTCGTGCATGGTCTGGATTAAACGCCAGAGTCTTTTCCTGGTAGACGTCCTTCCCTGCTTGGATTGCAGGAACGAAATTAAGTGCGTGCTGATGCTGGGGAGTGGCAATGAGCACGGCGTCAACGGACTTGTCGTCGAGCAGGCGTCGAAAATCGGTGTAAGTCTGAATAGTGGGAGCAATCCGCTTGGCTTCCTCTAGTCGGCGAGAATAAACGTCAGCAACCGCGATTGCTTGCGTATTAGGGGCACGCAGCGCGTGCTCGAAAATGTCCAGTCCGCGGCCACCGGCGCCGATCAGCCCGAAACGCACACGGTCATTGGCGCCCAGGACACTCGCCGGCAGAAAAACACACGAGCCGGCAAGGGCGGTCGCACCTCCACTCAGGTGATGGATAAATCTTCGACGATTCAGCATGGTTGCAACTCCCTTTTGGTTAAACTGAGGAATATTTCCGGCAAAGCGTTTTGATTTTCTCGACGAGTTTAGGCACACCTGTCGAGGGATCCTCTTCCCCTTCGTATTCCGCGGACGTGAATCCTCTATAGCCGGTGCGTGCGAAAAGCGGCCATACCCGATCGAGGTCGACAGCCTGCCCATTCTCGAAGACGTCTCGGATGTGGATATGCGTAGCATAAGGAAGAGTGGCTTCGATTTGCGCGTAAGCGTCCGCTTGCGGCGTGGGAATAAAGTTCGTAATGTCAAGATTGATTCCGAAATACGGCGATTCAATCCGGTGAACCAGTTCTAGGCATACCTCCGCATTCTGGGTGATCCCTTGGTGGTTTTCAACGCCGAGGGTGATTCCCTTTTTTCCTGAGTATTCGCAGGCCACCTTCAGTGTGTCAACCGTCCACTGGATTCCTTGCTGCATCGTAGCTCCATCAGGAAGCTCGCCCGCGAAGACGCGTAAGTGAGACGCTCCCAAGGCTTCCGTGACATCAATCCATTTCCTGATCTCCTCCAAAACCTGAGCACGCTTGCTGGCGTCGGCTTGCACAGTGCTGGTTCCGATGGCCGCGCCGGAGAAACAGACTCCGTCTTTGTACGCCAGATGCCGCAAGGAAGCTAGGTAGGCAGGCTCGGTTGATTTGAACCAATATGCCGTCATGTCCACGGCAGCAACCCCTAGCTCGACAGCCTTGCGGATAACATCTTCCATCGTCATCTTGCCGGCTTTCAATAGCTTGCTGTAAGAGTAGGCGCAGCAGCCCGTAAGGAGCCGCGGGTTTGCATGGGTTCCCGGCTCGCTGGTTGCGGTTGACGTAGACGTCCAGGAGTGAGCCCCGCGCACCAGTTCTGGGCCCAGGAGAGCTGCCGGCCCCGCGGTTTTCAAGAACTCCCTGCGCTGAGTCCTCTCTGGCATGAGCTGTGGTACCTCCCGAAAATGACTCTAGAAACCATCCGGCGAAATCTCAGGTACAGGACCAAGGGACGATGGCGCTTCCTGGGCGCCGCTCGCGAACCAAGTTCAATTCTTCGGGGAGAATACCACCGCCTCAGCAGTTCAGTCTGTTTCTTTCTCTCTAGCGACCGGTCCCATTGAAATCGTTGCCTTTACAGAGTCGCGACCGGTAGCCTTCCAGGTCATGCTGACTCTACTTCTCTCTCCGAGATTGTTTCCGAGCACGCGCCGTTCTGCAAGCAGAGATTCTTGCTCTCCGGCATCAGCTCTTGGTCCTGCAGCGTTCGAGCCGTCTTCACAAGCTCCGCCTCTATTGGGCTGATCGTGCCCTGTGGGTTTGGCTCTCACGGTTGTGGAACGATTGGCGTTCGGCAGTTGCTCCTTGTCAAACCGGAGACCGTCATCGCCTGGCATCGCAAGGCATTTCGCCTCGATGGAGATGGAAGAGTCGTCATCTTGAAGGACGACCCTCGGTATCCAAAACTTGCGCTTTACAGCAATTCACAGCGATAACATACTCGTACGAAGCGCCCTGAACTCGGGCAGGGGTGTGATCCGGCCTCCAAGACTTATCACTTTTGTGGAGATTCTGCTCCCTTGGGATGAGTAGTGCAGTGCTAATGCGTCGACTTCAAACCCGATTTGTTCTCTTGTTTCTGATAGCCATCTACAGCCAGTAGTGCAGTGCTAATGCGTCGACTTCAAACCCGATTTGTTCTCTTGTTTCTGATAGCCATCTACAGCCAAGTCTTGCTCGCTCGAGACTTGCAGGCCCTGCCTGAATTCCTCCGGTCCGACCCCTTTGGCGCCATCGTCGCACCGGACCGGAGCGGCGCTGACCTGGCCTCGAGCCTTTACGGTGCTAAGCACCAAGTCGTGCTCACCGGCTGCCGAGGTGGATACGTCTCCTTTCATCTGGTTGTCAAGCTGCCCTCACCAAGTACCTACACGCTAGACGTGACCATTCCCGATCCCACAAACAAAGTTCAAATCGATTTGTTTCGCGAATGGTTCCATTTTACAGATTCCGACAAGCGTTATTATCCAGACGCCTTGATCCCTGTACACGCAACTTACATCTCGCGCCTGCCTGAGCCGGACAATCGGATCACGAAACAGACCGCCCAGGCCTTCTGGGTAGATGTCTATGTTGCTTCCGACACACGCCTCGGGATTTTCTCCGGTACCGCCAAACTTAAGGCCAATTCTAAGATCACGACTCTTCCGATCCAACTTACCGTCCTAGCTTGCGTCATCCCGGGAGAAGACGTTGTGACGATTGACCACAACTCCTATGGAAGTTCATGGCTTGCACAGCAGTTCGCGGGTTCCTACCGGCGCGACCCCGATCAGTGGTTCGAGAGCAACCAGTTCTTCGAATTGATCCACGCTTATCATCGCGTCTTCTACGAGCACCGGGGAATTTTCCATCAGCTCGGATATGGGCACTCCGGGAAAGTCGGTCCGGAATTTGCCCCCGTGCTCGAGGGCTCTGGCCGGGCGAAGCATATTACCAGCTGGAGCTTGTACGATCGCCACTATGGTCCCCTGCTTGACGGCACGGCGTTTTCAGCATCCCGCCGCGTCCCGCGTCCGATTCCTTTCGTCTACCTGCCCATCAACCCTGAGTGGCCGGCCTCTTACGAGTTCTGGGGAGAGCGTGGTTATGAAGCGGAATTCGTGAATGTGGTCTCGGAGATGGAACGCCACTTTCGGGAGAAAGGGTGGACCCACACAAACTTCGAAGTCTTTTTCAATCACAAGAAACGCTACAAAGGTTTCCCCTGGGACGGCGACGAGGTGCGTTTTCCGAAAGACCTCAAATACTTCCTCGAGTATGACCGGCTGCTTAAGAAGGCCTTGCCACCCAACACTCCCGTACACTTCGTTTTCCGAGCCGACGTCAGTTGGGACATGGAGGAACAGTTTAAGGTCCTCAACGGAATTGTGCGGTTGTGGTGCTGTGGGGGAGGCATCCTGAGTTTTTATAGGCACGCACCCAAGATGTTATGCGACCGAGGTGACGTCGTTTGGTACTACGGCGGTCCTCCGGGCGTGACGGATAGTTCTTCCGCGATCACGGAATTCCCGTTGCGGGCCTGGCTGTGGGGCGTGAACGGCTATGTCCATTGGCTAACAGTTAGCCCGGGCGAGGACCCCTGGTTCCATTTCGATGGGGGTCAGACTGCGCTCATATATTCCGGCGAGCGCTTTGGCGTTAGCGAACCAATTCCCAGCATCCGGTTGAAGATCCAGCGCAACTGCCTTCAAGACCTCGCCTTGCTCGACAGTCTCAAGCGTCGCAAGTCGCTTGACTCTCTAAGGGCCCGAGCGGCGCGCAGTTACAACAACTCCACCCTCGACGATTGGTGGAACTCGCGGCCTGCGCTGGCCGACCTTCCCTCTGATCAATGGCTCGGGAGCGCCATTGACGATGCGACCAAACACACACACCAGGCTCTGGAACACCCTGGTGCGTCCGCCTGGTACAACGTCCACCAATATGCGATGAGCCTTCAAGCGGAGGCAAAATGAAAACCGTCTCTCTGATGGGGATCTTCATGTTCGCAATTTTGGGAATTGCCAAGCTCAGCCCCGAGGAGGCTCCGTCAAGAATGCAAAAGGAACTGGATATCGCGGCACGCGTTGGCAGTGCCATGGTGGACGGCGACCTATGCCAGAAAATCGTTACCCAGAGAGCAAGAGAGCTCATGTTCGCCCGTGACCCTGGCGATAGATTCCTCGCAGGCGACAACTACGACGTTGACGACGTGGCATTCAATACCGTCAAGAAAACTTTGATCCGCCTTTCGCACCTTTCTTCTTTCCCGGCCGACGTTAATCTGTGGATGCCGATCGAGGGGCACCCCGGTAGAATTCAGTTGGTCATTCGCAATAAGAACGAAATGAGCCAATTCTGGAACTGGGGCGAGCTTTACGGCGATATGGTTCCCGAGATGGAGACGGTATTGAAGACGGGACAACGGGTCACGGTCACAGACAAGCCCGGCTGGATTTCTGTTCTTGCTCCAGTCTATAACAGTCTAGGTGATGTCGTAGGTCTGATCGAAACCGTCAGCCAGGTAAAAATGGATGCGCACGAAAATGTAAAATAGCATTCACCATGCTTTAGGTGCTCTCTGAGTCGAATCTCTCCTGAAGTAGGGGTCCCGCTGTGTGCGAGCAGCAAGATCTCGGAGGACATATGCACCACAGTCGTTTGCGTTCACGACGGTCGTTTTTGCAAGCGGCCCTGGCAGCGCCCATCGCGGGCATGGTGACGACTTATTCGCCGCTAGATGGTAAAGATGGGACCAGCGAGGCTAGTTCTATTGTCGCGCGTGTCACCCTGGACAAGGAACTCTACGACTGCGATGCCGTCTTGAATGGGCGGTTGTACTTTCGTATTCCGGCGGCCGGGCCGGTGATGGTACGCTGGGTCGACAGCTTCGGCCGGAGTGTCCACGAATTTCATCCCCCGAATCTTGATGCCAAAGTAGCACCACTAAACTTCTCATTTGACCTAGGCCGCGGCTTCACTTACCGGAACTGGGTTCGAATCTGGGTTAACGATGTTGAGCAGACCGAGGGAGGGCAGTTTCTGCTTTCGCCATCCCCCAGGCCTTGGGACGATTTTCACGCCATCAGTTGGGCACACTACCCGGACGGATTTTACGACGTGCTCCGTCAAGCCGGCATAGACGCAACAATTGCTTATCGGGAAGCCGGCGAACCCGCCATCGACAATAACTTTGATTTCTATGTCGAGCAGATGGCCTGGGAAGTCTTTGCGATCTACCACAAGAACCAGCCTCTTTGGCGGGGGTTACTGAATCAGATCGAGCTCGAGCGCAACAATCTGGACCTCTGGATCCGTCACCCCTGTGTGAATGATCCAAAGACCGATGAGTACGTGAAAGAGCAGCTGACCCGGTTTGTCCGCTTGCATCGCGATTTCCGGCCGATCTTCTACAACATTGCCGACGAGCTCGGCCAGGGCGATCAGATTCGACCCAATGACTTTTGCCACTCCACGTACTGCACGAACAAGTTCGCGGAGTATCTCCGCAAAATGTACGGCACGACCGGAAATGTTGCTAGAGAGTGGTCGGTCACCGAAGAAACCCGCTGGGACGACGGGAGCCTGCGCAACGGGTCCCAATGGGCGACCAGCAACCTGATGGTGAGTCGGACTACGACCGACCAGGCGTTCGATGCCGTTGCGGTGGCCAACCTCGGGGCCAAGTACGGAGGTATAGCGGGCTTGAACAAAGCTTGGGGCGTGAACTTCCCTGCACCCCGCAACGAGGGGGGTGGCCGAGAACAGTGGGAGCCACTGCGCGCATTGCTGAGCGAGACCCGCTCGGTCCAGGAGTTTACCGAAAAAGCTCTCAGCGAGCGTTTAGGGTCCATCGAAAAAGCCAACGCGCTCTGGGGAACTCATACAACCTGGGTGGCTGAGCAGCGACCCACCGGTTTCAAGTCCTGGTCCGAGGTTGTTGCGTTCTTAAATCGGTTCTATCAGGAGTTGTCGCAAGTCCGGTCGACGGAAGGTTGGAACGTTTCGCCGTGGTGTGACTTCCGCAATTTTATGGATGAAACCTTCGCCGAGGCTGTTGGTCGGGCCCGGGCTGTCTGCAAATCCGAAGATCCGCACGCCCGTTGCGCCACGGAGGGAGGCCAGGCCCCTTTTGCGTTCGGTTGGTATAACTACGAAAACGTCGTCAAGCAAGTAGATGTAATTGAGCCATACAACATCGGCAACAACGTGGAAGTGATCCGCTCGCTTAATCGGGACGTGATTATGGTTTCCACGCACGGCTTCCAGCACAAGGCCGGGGCGCCGCTGACGGAGCAAGAGCGACTTTACCAGAAGCAAGCGCCGCAGCCTATCTGGTGGGGATTATTCCACGGCCATCGTGGATCAATCATCTGGGACGCCAACTTGCCTGATTACCATTTCGTGGACGAAGAGACCCGGCAGCTTACTCCTGCGGCCCTGACCTTCGCCGGTACTTTTCAGGAACTCCATAAAGGGATAGCCAAGCTCATTATTAACAGTCGCCGGCTCCACGATGGAATTGCCATCCACTATTCCCAGCCCTCGATGCAGGTCCACTGGCTGTTGGACAACGTCCAGTATGCGCGGAAATGGATGCTGCACAGCGGCGGGGATCGTGGCAGCCATTTCACAGGCGTTCGCAACGGCTGGACCAGGCTGATTGAGGATCTTGGCCTGCAGTACGAGTTTGTCGGTGCGCGTCAGATCGAGGAAGGCAAGTTGACGCGAAACGAATATCGGGTGCTCATCCTGCCGCAATCGCTGGCCGTGAGCGCGCGCGAAGTCGAGCAGATCCGGCAATTTGTTCAAGCCGGCGGGGTCTTGATCGCGGACTACCGTGCTGCAACCATGAACGAACACGGACGCGACCTCGGGCGCGGTCAGCTCGACAGTATTTTTGGCATCAAGCATGCGAAAGGCCAAGTCAAAGAACAGGTAGTCATTGGCATTGAGAATTACGGAGCACTGCGTCTACAAGGCAGAAAGCTCGATCTCATTGTCGGAGATGAAAGCATAAGTACTACGACCGGGAAACCGCTCGCACGGGGCGGCCAAGTCCCACTTATTGTCGTCAATGAATTTGGCCAAGGGAAAGCGGTCTTCTTGAATGTTGAGCTGGCCAGCTATCCCTATCACCGGCTGACGCCGAGCTCACGGACGAGCCTGCCGGAGATCATGGAGCAGATCTTTGGGCTGGCGGGAATTGAGCCGCAGGTTCGCGTGCTGGATGCAACTGGCAATCGCCTCCCTGGGATGGAAGTTGTCCGGTTTGCGAACCGCGCCTATGAACACGTGGCCGTCTTCCGCAATCCCCAATTCGATGACGGTGGCTGGGAGAATTTGCCGACCCAACCGGAGCGCGAATGGGCCGGGGCGATCGATAATTCCCTGCTCGAGAAAGAGGTCCAAGTCACGGTCGCCTGGTCTGGTCCAATGGCGACCTACGACATCCGCGGCAAACGCGACCTCGGCACCGTAGCCAAAATCCAAATGACTCTTGATCCCTGGAGTCCCCTGGTGCTGACGCGCGCTCCCGAACCCGTTCCGAAACTCCGCGTCGAGTCTCCCGCCGAGGCCCAACCAGGCAGATCACTGGTTGTAACGCTCCGGAACGAGTCAGCATTGCCGGAAGGAGCTTTTCGAATCGTTCGACTGGAATTCGTGACCTCCGAGGGCAAACCCTACGATCTTTACGCGCGCAATGTGCGGGTCGAATCCACACCTCATCGGGAGCCTTTCCACCTTGCTTACAGTGACCCCAAAGGGCGCTGGAAAATAAACTGTCACGACCTTATGACTGGGCAAGTTGCGCAAACGGAGTTTATGCTCCGCGCTTAATTCGAATGTCTTGATGCGTTGAAAAACTCTCCTCTTTCGGCGGCCCCGGTACGCTGACGCAGCGACGCAGCGACAGAACGCAGCGACAGACGCAGCGACGGATCGCTTGACACGCACCCTGAATGGTGGTATCGAGCGAACCAGCCGGGGATTGCCTCGATGCCGCAATTTGCCGGACGCTCGCGTGTCAGCCGTGGAGGTAGACATGGAATCTCGTGAGCTTGGCCTGCGCAGGATTCATCACGTAGTTCGTTTTAGCTTAATCATTTTAGTTGTCCTCGGACTAACGACCTTACCGGCCTTCCCACAGACTGGCGTCGGAACCGTGTCAGGAACGGTGCGGGACAGTGCGGAGGCGTTTGTATCTGGAGCAAAAGTCACGATCACAAACGCCGAGACCGGGATTTCAAAGCAGGTGGTGACCATCCAGGAGGGCCTGTACTCCTTCCCCGCTCTGCCGATTGGTCCATACCGACTGGCTGTGGAGAAGGAAGGCTTTCAAACTTGGGTGGGGACACTGACACTGTACGTCGGCCAGAACGTAACGGTAGACGCGACGCTGCGGGTCGGAAGTGTGAAAGACGTTGTCGAGGTTAAGGACGTTGCTACACCCATTGAGACGGCGAGCGGCGTGATCGGCGATGTGCGAGAGTCCAGCCAAATCCGAGACCTCCCCCTGAACGGTCGCGATGTCGGATTGCTTTTTGGCCTGACCGCAGGCGTAGAGAGCGGTTCGGGCGGCGCCCGAGTCAATGGGATGAAGGTCGGGTCCCTGGATATCAATCTGGACGGCGTAACGCAGCTCGACCGTTTCGGCGGAGGGATCGTCCGCGTGCGGCCGGGAATTGAAACTGTCCAGGAGTTTCGAGTTGAAACCGTGGGGTCTGACGCGAGCTTTGCTGAGCCGGCCACCGTTATCCTGGCTACGCGCAGCGGAACAAACCAACTGCACTTTGCCGCTTATGAATATAACCGCGACAATTCTGTGATCGCCCCCACGCGCTTGCGCTCTGACCCTGTGAATGTTCAAGTGCCCCATGTCATTCGCAATGAGTTCGGAGGATACGTCGGCGGCCCCGTTGTGATCCCCCATGTGTACCGCGGGCGTGACAAGACGTTTTGGTTCTTCGACTATGAAGGCTTGCGGGAGAATAAGCGCGGTCAGCCTTTTTATCCGTTCGTACCTACCCCAGCCATGTGGAATGGCGATTTAAGTAACGCCGTGGACCCGAGTGTCTCATGCGATCCGGCGGGACCGAATTGCACTCCGTTTGGATATGCGCCAATCACCATTTACAACCCGACGACTACCGACCCCAACACTTTCCAGCGGCAACCTTTCCCGAACAATCAAATCCCGGGGCCATTGAACCACACCGCCAGCATATTGAAATCCCTGACTGCTCTTCCCACGAATAACGATAATCCTTTTATTGCCCCGAATTTCTTGTCCACATATCCAGACATTACACGCACCAACACGTACACCATCAAAGTAGACCAGAACTTCACTGACAAAGACCGGCTTTCGGTGCGCTACACGAACAGCTGGCTGAACGCCGCCTTGGAGGGCGGGTACTTCGCCAATCCCATCGATACGTCTTCGGGCATGGGAACGAGTGCCAAGGACTACTACATTCACAACCTCGCCGTGAACTACACTCGGACCATCTCGACGACTTGGCTCAATGAATTACTAGTCGGCGTGAACCGATCCGCCGTTCATTACGGGACTAGCGCAGACTCCACTAACTGGCCTTCCACGCTGGGGCTGCCCAACCCCTTCAAAGCAACCGGGTGGCCTACGATGTACACGTGTGAAGCCCCGGATTGCACGGCGTTCTTTGGCTGGGACTCGGACAACGTGCACAATCAAAATCTGACCAGCGAAACGATCGATGACAACGCAACTTGGAGCCACGGCAAACATACTATCCAGTTTGGTTTCCGGGGGCGACGAGAACAGAACAACGTGCGTGAGAACCAGCAAGCCCAAGGCAGTCACGAATGGGACCCAGCGTATACCACCAATTGGGACGCCAGCTCCTTCGGACCACTACCGGATACGGGCAGTGGATTTGCCGAACTCTTGCTCGGCTTGCCGGATTTCCTTTCCAATCAGTACAACCGTGGATACTTCTACTTCCGCCAGACGCAGTTAGGGCTGTATGTCAACGACCGCCTCAAGGTTACGCCAAAGCTAACCCTCAACCTGGGTCTTCGCTGGGACTATTGGACACCTTACAAAGAAGCTCGAAACCGGCTTGTAGTGCCCTACAACCCCGAAACTCCAGGCACGTTCCAAGTGATTTCGCTAGGGAATGTAAACGTGGACCAAATCCCGGGAATTCCTCCCGCCGTGCTCACGTCGTGGGCAAATGTGGGGCTGACTTGGGCCACGGCCAACTCCGTTGGATACCCTGCAAACCTCTTTCGGTCCATTCGCCATGACTTTGGTCCCCGCTTGGGCGTCGCTTATCAGATGAACCGCAAAACCGTGATCCGCGGAGCGTACGGCATCTATTACGTAGGCATGCCACTGTCTCTGTTACTACAATCAACCCGCAATACTCCGCCTCTGAATCTTCGTTTCGTAAACAATCCTTTCAATAATACCAACGTGCCCGGTGGTGCGGGAGGACCGTATGATGGTACGTATCCCTTTATTTCGCGCCCGGCGCCCGGCGACTACCTCCCAGCCGCCACGGTGGATATTAATACTCCGCAGGGTCTCAGTGCATTTGGTAACGCTGCGACGTATTGGGATCCGCGCGCCTGGAACGATGAGCATCAGCACACTTGGAACGTAACCCTCGAGCGGGAGCTACCTGCGCAAATAGGATTACGACTGAGCTACATAGGAACGTACGGCGGAAACCTGGAGCAGCAGTTCTCCATCGATCCTCGAGAGCCGGTATATAACTATTCGACGCGCACTGGACTCAAGCCTCCGGGCCAAACCAGTCTATTGCGGGCAGTGCCAGGGTGGGGATTGATTGGGATAAACCATACCGGTATTTCCCACGACCATTCGGCCCAAGTGGAACTCCGCCGGAGGTATGGCAATGGAATGAGCTTTCAGTGGTTTTATACCTATGTGCGCGCCCTCACTACGACGGATCCAGGCGGCTTCACCGCAGGGAACACCTCGATCAATGGTGGCGGCGGAAACGGGCTTTTTAACCAAAGTGGCGGTGCGACCATACCAGAGAATATCGAACTGCTCGGTGAACCAAACCTCACCTACAACCAGCGGCGGCGGCTCGTCTACTTCAACAACACCACCATCCCTCCGCACCGGATCACTTTCAATGGCATCTATGAACTTCCCTTCGGGCGAAGCAAACGCTTTGGCAGAAACGTTTCGACGCCGCTCAACTTTTTGATAGGGGGCTGGCAAGTGGCGGCTATTGGTACTTGGAATAGTGGCCTCTGGATGGGCGTCAATCCTGCTTTCGTCCAGACAGGTAATGTCCGCATTTCTGGCGATAAGCGCGCGACGCTGAACATCGTCGGCGCCAGCGGACAATTCCGTCAATGGTTCGCCGGCAATTTCAATCCCGCGACGGTTACAACTGTTAGCGGTACTCTCGTTGCCCCTGCCGTTCGGCCAGCCGGTCCGAATTGCTCCGGACAGTTCGTTGGCCAGCTTGCTGTCACTCTGAGCGATGGATCGTGTTTCAACGCCCCCTTCAGTGGACTATACAACCCAGATCCTCGCGTAAACTTCATCGGGCCGGGCTCGTGGAATGACGACCTATCGGTCTACAAGCACTTCAGGTTCAAAGAGCGTTTTGACATTCGCTTTGCCGCCGATTTCTTCAATGCTTTCAACCATCCGAACGATATGCCTCCCAGCACAATCAGCGGCTTGCAAAACCTGGGGCTCCAATCAAACGACCCGCGAGTCATACAGTTCTCTCTTCGCGCGGAATTTTAGCGTGGCCTTTTTTCCTGACGTACGCGTGTAATGTGCACGAGTACCGTTATAACCTTGCCGTTGCTGGCTCAGCCGCACTAATATCCACGCCTGAAAGAGTGGTCTACTCGCGGAGGGTCAAGCTGGAATGTCAAGGCCATTCTCTCAAACCTTGACGCGGTTCAGAGAGAAGCTCGCCTCGAATCGAGTTCAGAGTTCGCCGGACTATCTTTCCTTGTATTCAGACAGGGCCCGCCCGATCGAGAGCCAGTTCGAATTCAACCGAATTGTGCTCATCTTGATCTTCTTGGTCTGCTTATTCGGGACACCATCGGCCTGCGGCACGGGCCAAGCGAGCGCGGACCTGTTTGAAACCCGGCTGGCGGAAGGCATCAAGCTTCTGGGCGAGGGACGTCACCTCGAATCGGTAGAAGTCCTCAACAGCGCCAAGCAAAGAGCCCCGCAAGACGCCCGGCCCTATTTCTACTGCGGCATGGCCTTGGCTCAGGCGGGGCGTATGCGCGATGCCGCCTCCGAGGTGGGTGAAGCAGTCCACTTAGCTCCTGAGCAACTTCATTATCGAGTCTTTCAGGCCCACGTGCTCGAGCAGCTCAAGCAAAGGACCGCAGCCCAGGAAGCTGTGGCCGCGTTTCAGAACGGACAGACACTTGAGCATCTAGACCTAGCTTGGCTGCGTTTGTTGGCCGATGTCTACTACCGCCTGCAAATGACCGATGAAGCGCTCAAGATTCTCGATCTCTGGGCCAACCGCGACCCGACGGACGCTCGCATCGACCTGTATCGGGGCCAGGTATATGCGGTGAAGGGCCAGGTGGACATGGCCCTAAGCTGTTTTCGGCGTAGTCTAGAAAGATCAAGCGAGAATCCCCAAGCCTATTTCGAGGTGGGCAAAATTCTCTACGAAAGGAATCAGTTTCCACTTGCGAAGGATGCACTCCTCAGCGCGGTTCGTGAGGACGCGAATAATCCCGAGTACCTTGCGAAGCTCGCCTCGGTCTACCTGGCGATGGGCAACGCGGACGCAGCGATCGAATGTCTAAAAACCGTGGAAGCCGCAGGCCTCAGTGCGCCGGCGACCTATTATATCTTGGCGAGAGCTTATCGCCGTAAAGGCGATGCTGCCCGCAGCGCCACCTACTTGGAGAATTTTCAGCGGGCAACCTCCGTGGAGCAGGACCGCGAAGCACGCAAAGCAGAAGCTGAGCGGCCGATGGCCCAGGCTCAAAGGGAGTTGGACCACGGGAATCCCCAGGCGGCTCGCGTCCAGTTTGAGAAAGCCCTGCAGGTTGACCCCAGCCAATGGGAGCCGCACGCCTACATAGCTGAGATGGATCTTAATTCCGGTGACGTGCAAGGGGCCTACCCTCACTTACAAAAGTTGGAGCAAATCGACGCCGATTCCGCCATCGGGAATTTCTTGATAGCACGATACTGGTTCATGAAGATGGACTATGATCGAGCTCGATTGTACGCAGAAAAAGTGAAGCTGAGCCGGCCGGCTAATTCCGAAGTGCGAGCTTTGTTGGGTGGAATTTACGTGCAACTAGGTGAAAAGAGCAAAGCGCGCCAGGAGTACGAAGAAGCCGTCCACCTCGCCCCAGAGCGCGCCGATTTGCGCCAGCGACTTCTTCAGCTCGGCGGAAAACCTCAGTCCCAGTGAGCCTGAAGCTCATGATCGAGAAATCGTTTTTTTCCTCCGCGTTTCTGGATGCTCCGGCTTGTCAGCGTCGGGTTAATACAAAACATCTCGGGCGCGCTCAGCTGATGCTCGCCCCCGTGTGTTGGATTCTGCTTCAATTAACACTTGCGACAGCAGCATGGTCAAAGCAGCTTCCCGCTCGATACTTCCGGCTGCTGGAGGCAGGAATCGCGCAGGTTGGCAAACAAATGGACACGCAGCCCGCCGCGAATCTCGAAACCCTGGCGGCTCGTCCCGGATGGAAGCGCTTCCCCCAATCCATACTGGCGGCGGCCGTTTTGTACGCAAAGCAACACCCCGCGAACGCCCACTATGGGGATCCCAAGATGCTGAGCCTGGCGATTCGCATCGGCGACCTGCTGGCGACCGAATGCGAAAAAGGCCACTCTGAAACATGTTTTGAGGAGGAGTGGGACGCGCACATGTGGCTCGAAGCCTACCGTCTCCTCGCCCCAGAGCTCGGAGAGGAGCGCCGTGGGCGCTGGAGGCGTTCCATTGAAGCGGAGGTTGCGCCGCTTGTTTCCGATGCAATGAAGCGGCAGGACTTTCCCTGGTACAACACACCTTATATTGGAACCTCGCCGAACCACTTTGCCTCGTGGGCCGCTCTCATGTTGCTTTCCGGTCGTGTGTTCGGAAACAAGGATTGGGAAAATCTTGGGGCGCGCATTCTACATCGTTTCGCTGCCGAAGAGCAGGCACCTGACGGATATTGGGGTGAACATAGCCGCAGCGGTCCAACCACGGGGTATAACCACATCACCTTTACACAGGTAGCGTTCTACTGGGAATACTCCAAGGACCCTGCGGCTCTCGAAGCCCTGCGCCGGGCAACAGATTTCCACGAACACTTTACCTATCCTGACGGCACGCCAGTAGAAACCATCAATGATCGCAACCGCTACTGGAGAGTGGACTCCTGGGGCCATTTTGGGTTTTCACATTTCCCTGACGGCCGGCGATACGCAGAATTCCTGACGGGTTTTTTTCACGGTGACGACTTAACAATGGACGATCTCGGACGACTAGCTCAGGACGCCCTGTACTACCACGAAGGACCTACCGAGCCCATCCCTCAGGACCAGCCGCACTATTCGTATCAGATGAGCGTTCCGGCAGGAATTCGCAAGACGGGGCCCTGGGTGGTCTGCTTGTCCGGCCTTATCAGCACCCAGGCAGTCAACAGTCGGTTTTATCTTGATCGCCAAGGAAACCTATCTGTTTTTCATAACAAGCTCGGGTTAATCGTCACCGGGGCAGGGTCAAAACGCCAGCCAGACCTGGCCACCTTTTTCGAGAAACTGCAGGGGCAGACCTTTCACATGCCGATCAGCAGCCGTCTGCAGATGAGTGACAACAGCGGTGACCGACTTTCACTCGCTTACAATACGTTTTTCACCGACCTCTACGTTCCGCGTCCTTCTGAAGATCATCTGCAGTTGCGCTTCGTCATGACGGGGAGAGGAGAACCTCCTCCGGAAGCGCAACTGAACCTGCAACTCTGCCTGAAAGCGGGAGAAACGCTGGAAACCGCCGCAGGGCGAAGGATCGTGCTAGGAACCGAGCGGGTTGAACTGGGACCAGAGGAGTTGGGAGGTTGGATCCACCATCATGGGTGGCGGTTGAAGACAGACCCGATGGCACGGCTGACCTGGCCAGCCTATCCTCATAACCCTTACGCGGATGCTCCTGAGACCGCGCTGGAGCACGCGGTTGGTGTTGTTTCGGTGCCTCTGAAACTTGGCGCAAAGAGCGGCAAGTACATTCGCCCGAATGCGCAGGAGATTTCCTTTACTCTGACGCCCGACTAAGT
>Ga0209267_1000069_pt1 | contig 66625 bp, 59 predicted proteins | sample GraSoiAngelo_137_FD_185894 | JGI IMG/M metagenome (GOLD analysis project Ga0209267, IMG submission 185894) | Grasslands soil microbial communities from the Angelo Coastal Reserve, California, USA - 14_0929_09_30cm (SPAdes) (version 2) | ecosystem: Environmental > Terrestrial > Soil > Grasslands ... | reverse complement strand
GGGCCGGGCAATGTCGGGCGCAACAGCGGCAGGGGTCCGTCCTTCGCCGACGTCGACCTGCGCGTAGCGAAGCGGTTCGTCCTGAGAGAGAAGAGCAGAGGCGCGCAGAGCCTGGAGCTGCGCCTCGACGCTTTCAACCTGCTCAACCACGTCAACTACTTCAATTACGTGGGCACGCTCAATTCGCGGTACTTCGGCCGCGCGAACCATGCCCACGTGCCGCGGGAGATCCAGCTCTCCGTGAGGGCGCGCCTGTGAGCGAGCGCGCGGCGGTCTCCCCGGGCTTTCGTGGCGTCACCGGCGCGGCTTGCGCACTGCTCGGCTTGATCGAGCGCCTCCTTGAGCAGCCGATACGCAAGTCGTCAGCTCGCCGCGGCTTCACCGCTGCAGTGCCGGCGGCAGCAGCGACTCGAGGTAGCGGGCGACCTGGTCCACCTCGAGATTGACGCGCGCGCCGACCGCGAGCTTGCCGAGTGTCGTGACCGCCTGGGTATGGGGAATGATGTTGACGCCGAAGACGGTGTCCGCGACCTCGTTGATGGTGAGGCTCACCCCGTCGACGGCGACCGAGCCCTTGCGCGCGATGTAGCGGGCGAGCTCCGCCGGAACTTCGATCTTCAGGCGCACGGAACGAGCTTCCTCGCTCGCGGCCACGACTCGCGCGACGCCGTCCACGTGTCCCGACACGAGATGGCCGCCGAGCGGATCTCCCGCCCTGAGCGCCGGCTCGAGATTGACGGGAGAGCCCGCGACGAGATCCCCGAGCGTCGTGAGCGAGAGAGTCTCCCGCGAGACATCGGCGGCGAAGGCCTGGCCCATCCGCTCGGTCACCGTCAGGCAGCAGCCCTGCACGCAGATGCTGTCGCCGAGCTGCACCCGCGAGAGGTCGAGGCGGCGGCAGGCGACGGTGAGGCGCACATCGCCGCCGCGCGGCTCGAGCGAGCGCGCCTCTCCGATGTCCTGAACGATTCCGGTGAACAGGGCCGCTCCCGCTTGCCTTCAAGTCTCAAACGCCAGCCGCCGGCGCCGGCGCGACGCGCGGCCGCAGCCGCAGCCGCAGGTCATCGCCGAGCTGAACGATCTCGATGAGGGTAAACGCGCGCGCCTCGCTCAGGAAAGCGGGCGCCGGGAGCTCCAGCAGCGGCCGCGCCTCATCGCCGAGCAGCCGCGGCGCCACGTAGAGCAGCAGCTCGTCCGCGAGCGAGTGCCGCACCAGCTCGCCCGCGACAGTGGGACCCGCCTCGACCTGCAGCTCGTTGATCTCGAGCTCCCCCAGCCGGTCGAGCGCCGCCCCGAGCGAGAGCCGGCCGTTCACCTCCGGCACCGTCTCGATGCGCACTCCTCTCGCGGTGAGTCGCATGCCCGACTGCACGTCCTTGAGCGAGCTCTGCGCCGTCAGGACCATCACCTCGCCGCCCCCGGTGAGCAGCCGCGCGCCCGGCGGAGTGCGCAGGTGGCTGTCGAGCACCACGCGCAGCGGCTGGCGCGGCGATTCCGCAGCCGTTCCCGGTTGCCCGGCGGCCTCCGCAGGCAGGCGCACATCGAGCCTGGGGTCGTCGGCGAGCACGGTTCCGATTCCAGTGAGGATGGCGGAGCTGCGCGCGCGCCACTGCTGCACGTCCTCGCGCGCCGCCTCCCCGGTGATCCAGCGGCTCTCACCGGTTCCGAGCGCCGTACGGCCGTCGAGGCTCATCGCGAGCTTCACGCGCACCCAGGGGCGCCCCTCTCGCATGCGCTTCACGAATCCGCAGTTGAGCTCGAGCGCCTCGCGCTCGAGCAGCCCTCCCTCGACTTCGACGCCCCCTTCGCGCAGCGCCGCGGCGCCGCGTCCGTTGACCTCGGGGTTGGGATCGGTGGCGGCATACACCACGCGCGCCACGCGCGCCTCGAGCAGCGCCTCGACGCAGGGGGGCGTGCGGCCGTGATGGCTGCAGGGCTCGAGCGTCACGTACACCGTAGCCCCCGCGGCCTGCGCGCCGGCGGCCTCGAGCGCCTTGACCTCGGCGTGTGCCTCGCCGGCGCGCTCGTGCCAGCCCTCGCCGACGATGCGCTCGCCCTGCGTGATCACGCAGCCGACGCGCGGATTCGGGTCGGTGCTGGCGAGGCCCCGCTCGGCGAGTCCGAGGGCGCGCTGCATGGCCTCGCGGTCGAGCTCGGAGAGCGCGCTCACGGCTGCCCCCTCGCTCCGGCGCGGTGCTCGGTCATTTCTCCTCCCCCGAGCCCCCGGTGGCATCGTTGGCCGCGGGCTCCGGCGGCAGCAACGGCAGCTGATCGCGGTCCACGGCGCGCGGCGCGTGGCGCTTGCGCCCGCGCGGCTGGGTCGGCGGCGCCGAGCGGGCGCTCCGCAGCCGCTGGATCTCCTCGTGGAACGCCTCGACATCCTCGAAGTGGCGGTACACGGAGGCGAAGCGCACGTAGGCGACCTCGTCGAGGTGGCGCAGCTCCTCCATCACGAGCTCCCCGATCGCGCGCGAGGACACCTCCCGGTCGCCGAGGCTTCGCACCTTGTGCACGACGCGGCTCACGGCCTCGTCGATCTGCTCGCGCGGCACGGGGCGCTTCTCCAGCGCCTTCTCCATGCCGGCGCGCAGTTTCCCCTCATCGAAGGCCTCGCGGCCACGATCGCCCTTGATCACCATCGGCATCACGAGCTCCGCCGACTCGAAAGTCGTGAAGCGCTCGCCGCACTTCAGGCACTCGCGGCGGCGGCGGATCTGACGGCCTTCCCCCGCGAGGCGCGAGTCGGTCACCTTGGTCTCGACGTGGCCGCAGAAGGGACAGTGCATGCGGCGTGTACCGCCCCGGTCGCTACGGTCCGTACACCGGAAAGCGTCCGCACAGCTCGAGCACCTTCGGGCGCACCCGCTCGATCGCCGCCGGGGCGGCCTCCGCGTCCAGCACCTCGGCGATGAAGTCCGCCACCTGCTCCACCTCGCGCACCTTGAAGCCGCGGGTGGTGGAGGCCGGCGTGCCGATGCGCAGGCCGCTCGCGACCATGGGCGGGCGCGGGTCGTTGGGGACGGCGTTCTTGTTGACGGTGATGTTGGCGCGCCCGAGCGCCGCGTCGGCGTCCTTGCCCGTGATGTTGCGGTCGGCGAGACTCATGAGGAAGAGGTGATTGTCCGTGCCCCCGGAGACGATCTGATAGCCGCGGCTCGCAAGCCGCGCCGCCATGGCGCGCGCGTTGGTGAGCACCTGCCGCTGGTACTCGCGGAACTCCGGCTGCAGCGCCTCGAGGAGCGCCACCGCCTTGGCGGCGATCACGTGCATGAGCGGCCCGCCCTGCGTCCCGGGGAACACGAGTGAGTTCAGCTTGCGGGTGATTTCCTCGTTCGCGCGCGCCAGGATCAGCCCGCCGCGCGGCCCGCGCAGCGTCTTGTGAGTGGTGGTGGTCACGACGTCGGCGTGCGGGAGCGGGCTCGGGTAGAGGCCTGCCGCCACCAGCCCCGCGACGTGCGCCATGTCCACCACGAAATACGCGCCGACGCCGCGGGCGATTGTTTCGAAGCGCGCCCAGTCGATGACCCGCGAGTAGGCGGAAAAGCCGGCGACGATCATCTTCGGCCGGTGCTGCTCGGCGAGCCGCTGTACCTGCTCGTAGTCGATCTCGCCGGTCTCGGGGTGGATGCCGTACTGCGCGGCGCGGAACAGCTTCCCGGAGAAGTTGACCTTGGCGCCGTGCGTCAGGTGTCCGCCGTGGTCGAGGCTCATGCCGAGGATCGGATCCCCGGGCTGCACCAGCGCGAGGTAGGCCGCGGCGTTCGCCTGGGAGCCGGAGTGCGGCTGCACGTTGGCATAGTCGGCGCCGAAGAGCTTCTTCGCCCGGTCGATCGCGAGCTGCTCGGCCACGTCCACGTACTCGCAGCCGCCATAGTAGCGCTTGCCGGGATAGCCTTCCGCGTACTTGTTGGTGAGCACCGAGCCCTGCGCCTCGAGCACCCGGGGGCTCGCGTAATTCTCGGAGGCGATGAGCTCCACGTGCTCCTCCTGGCGGCGACGCTCGCCCTCGAGCGCCTCGGCCAGCTCGGGATCGAAGCCTGCGATGGTCATGTTGGTGCGGAACATGAGCCGCGCCTACAGCAGATTCTCGACCACCGCGGTCCAGGCGCGCGCCAGATTCTCGCGGTGGTAACCCCCGCCGCCGAGCGCGAGCACCCGCCCGTGACCCAAGCGCTCCGCGAGCGCCGCCAGCTCGCGCGCGGCGCGTCCGTGCACGCGCGGCGAGAAGCGCAGATGGGTGATGGGGTCGCCCTCGATGCTGTCGGCGCCACACTGCAGGATGATGAACTCGGGGGAAAATTTCTCCAGGTGCGCCACGACCTGCGGCCACACCTGCGCGAACACCTCGTCATCGGCCCCCGGAGGGAGCGGCAGGTTGAGCTTGGTACCCTCGGCCGCCCCGCGCCCGCTCTCCTGGCGCGCGCCGGTGCCCGGATAGAGGTAGCGCCCGTCCTCGTGCAGGTCGGCGAACACCACCGCCGGATCCTCCTCGAATGCGTAGAACACGCCGTCGCCGTGATGCGCGTCGATGTCCACGTAACCGACGCGCTTCAGGCCCTGGCGCTTCAAGAGCTCGATCGCCACGCCGCAGTCGTTGAACACGCAGAAGCCGGCCGCGCGCTCGCGCCCCGCGTGGTGCAATCCCGCGATCGGCACGAAGGCCCGGCGACACTCCCCCTGCATGATCGCCTCCACGGCGCTCAACGTGGCGCCGACCACGCAGGCCGCCGCCTCGTACACGCCGCGGAACGCCGGGGTGTCGCCGGCGTCGAGAAAGCCTTGACCGCTCTCCGAGCGCTCGCGCACGAACTCGAGGTAGGCGGGGCTGTGGAACGCGCGCAGCTCCTCTTCCGAGGCGGTGCGCGGCTCGAGCACACGCACGCGCTTGTCGAGGCCGCGCGCCTCGAACTCGCGCACGAAAACGCCATGACGATCGGGCCCGAAGGGATGGCCGTCGCCAAAGCCATAACGGGCCAGCCGCTCGCCGAGCACCACGGCCACGTTGCTCATGTCGGTACGCTGTCGCTCCCTGTGAGGGGTCGCTCCCCGGCGCCGAAGCCTAACACAGCGCCGCCACGGCTTACCCGGCGAGGCATCGCCATCGGCGGCAGCCTCGACCATAATCGTTTCCATGGCCCAATACATCTACACCATGAACCGCGTGTCGAAGGTGGTGCCGCCGAAGCGGGTCATCCTGCGCGACATCAGCCTGTCGTTCTTTCCGGGCGCGAAGATCGGCGTCCTCGGCCTGAACGGCGCGGGAAAATCGACGCTGCTCAAGATCATGGCCGGGATCGACACGGGCTTCGACGGCGAGGCGCGCCCGCAGAGCGGCATCCGCATCGGCTTCCTGTCGCAGGAGCCGCAGCTCGACGCCGCGAAGGACGTGCGCACCACGGTGATGGAGGGGCTCGGGGAGACTTTCCGGCAGGTGGAGGAATTCAATCGCATCAGCGAGCGCTTCGGCGAGTCCCTGGAAGAGGAGGAGATGAACGCTCTCCTCGAGCGCCAGGCGCAGCTGCAGGACGCGATCGACCACGCGGGCGGCTGGGAGCTCGAGCGCAAACTCGAGATCGCCGCCGACGCGCTGCGCCTGCCGCCGTGGGAGGCGAGCATCGCCACGCTCTCGGGCGGGGAGCGGCGCCGCGTGGCGCTGTGCCGGCTGCTGCTGTCGACCCCGGACATGCTGCTGCTCGATGAGCCGACCAATCACCTCGACGCGGAATCGGTCGCCTGGCTCGAGCGCTATCTCGAGCAGTATCCGAGCACGGTGATCGCGGTGACGCACGACCGTTACTTTCTCGACAACGTTGCCGGGTGGATCCTCGAGCTCGACCGCGGCTTTGGGCTCCCGTGGCACGGCAACTACTCCTCGTGGCTCGAGCAGAAGGAGAAGCGACTCGCGCTCGAGGAGCGCGAGCGCGAGGCGCTGCGCAAGACGCTCGCCCACGAGCTCGAGTGGGTGCGGCAGAACCCCAAGGCGCGCCAGGCGAAGAGCAAGGCGCGGCTCGAGCGCTACGAGGAGCTCGCCTCGCGCGAATTCCAGGAGCGCAACGAAACCAACGAGATCTACATCCCGCCCGGAGAGCGGCTCGGGGACTTGGTGATCGAGGTCGAGCGGCTCCGCAAGGGCTACGGGGAGCGGCTGCTGATCGACAACCTGAGCTTCAGAGTGCCGCGGGGCGCTATCGTCGGCATCATCGGCCCGAACGGCGCCGGCAAGACGACCCTCTTTCGCATGCTGACCGGGGGCGAGCCGCCCGATGCCGGCACGATCCGCCTCGGCGAGAGCGTGCGCCTCGCCTACGTCGATCAGTCGCGCCAGGCGCTCGATGACGGCAAGACCGTCTGGCAGGAGATCTCCGGCGGCCTCGACATGATCCGGGTCGGCGCCTACGAGACGCCCTCGCGCGCCTACGTCGGGCGCTTCAATTTCCGCGGCACGCAGCAGCAGCAGCTGATCGGCCAGCTCTCCGGCGGGGAGCGCAACCGCGTGCACCTCGCCAAGGTGCTGCGCGCCGGCGGCAACGTGCTGCTGCTCGATGAGCCGACCAACGATCTGGACATCGAGACGCTGCGCGCGCTCGAGGAGGCGCTGCTCGGCTTCCCCGGCTGCGCGGTCGTGATCTCCCACGACCGCTGGTTCCTCGACCGGATTGCGACCCACATCCTCGCCTTCGAGGGCGACTCGCAGGTGGTGTGGTTCGAAGGCAATTACCGGGAGTACGTCGAGGACTTCAGGCGCCGCAGGGGCGAGGACGCCGCGCAGCCGCACCGCATCCGCTACAAGCCGCTGACGCGCTGAAGGGAAAGCTGAGAGCCTTGTCGGAACTGACCGCGCCGCCGACGCAAGCTCGCGACGAGCGGCCGCTGCGCCGCTGGCTCGGGCCGCTCGCGGCGCTCTTGGTGCTTGCAGGCGTGGTGCTGCTGCTGCACCGCCAGCTCTCGCGGCTGCACATCCGCAGCATCTTCGAGCACCTGCACGCCATCCCGCGCCGCCAGGTGCTGGCCGCGCTCGCCTTCACGGCGGCGAGTTATTGGCTGCTCTCCACCTACGAGGTGCTGGCGCTGCGCTACCTGCGGCGAAAGATCCGCTACCCGCGCATCGTGTTCACGTCCTTCATCGCCTACTCTTTCGGGCATACGCTCGGCTTCGCCGCCTTCACCGGAGCGGCGATCCGCTTCCGGCTGTATGCCAGCGCGGGCCTCGGCGCCATCGACGTGGCGACCCTCACCGGCTTCTGCAGTCTGTCCTTCGGCATCGGACTCGCGACCGTGTCGGGCCTGTCGCTGCTGCTCGCCCTGTCGAACGCCGCGAGCATGCTGCGCCTGCATCACAGCTGGTCGCTGCTCGTCGGGACGGCGCTGCTCGGCGCGGTCGGTGCCTACGCGCTCTGGGCCTCCCTCGCACGCGGCAAGCTCGAGATCCGCGGCTGGGCGCTGCGTGCTCCGGGAGCGGCGATCGGCCTGACGCAGATCGTGCTCGGGGTCGCGGACCTCTCGCTCTCGAGCGCGGTGCTCTGGTCGCTGCTGCCGGCGGGAGCGCACATCAGCTTCGTCAGCTTCCTCGGCATCTATGCGGCGGCAGTGATCACCGGCGTCATCAGCCACGTTCCCGGCGGCGTCGGCGTGTTCGAGGCGGTGATGCTGCTGGCGCTGCGCGGCATTCCTCCGGACGCACTCCTCGGCTCGCTGCTCGCGTACCGCGGCGTCTACTATCTCGTGCCGCTGCTCTTCGCCACGCTGCTGTTCGGCGCCAAGGAGCTCGCGGGGCAGCGCCCCGCGCTCGCCCGCGCGCACGAGCTGGCGAGCATCTACGTCGCGCCGGTCGTGCCGCAGATCGCCGGCGCGCTCACCTTCCTGGCCGGCGCGCTGCTGCTCATCTCGGGCGCGACGCCCGGGATCGAGGAGCGGCTCGCGTTCCTCGATCAGTTCCTGCCGCTCGCGGTGCTCGAGGTCTCGCACCTCGGCGGGAGCCTCGCGGGACTGGGACTGCTGGTGCTCTCGCGCGCGCTGTTCCGCCGCGTGCAGGCCGCCTACCACATCTCGGTGTGGCTGCTGATCGCGGGCATGTTCGCGTCGCTCCTGAAGGGCCTCGATTTCGAGGAGGCGATCATCCTCGCGCTGATCCTCGGCGTGCTGATGCTCGGGCGGCGCGCCTTCTACCGCCCCACCGCGATCCTCTCCGAGCGCTTCACGCCCGTGTGGGTGGCGAGCATCCTTGGGGTGATCGCGATGGCCGTGTGGATCGGCATCGTCTCGCATCGGCAGGTCGGCTACTCCGATCAGCTGTGGTGGACCTTCGCGCTGCACGGCAACGCGCCGCGCATGCTGCGCGCGTCGCTCGCGGTCATCGTGCTCGGCAGCGCCTACATTCTCCTCAACATGCTGCGGCCGGCGCGGCCCGAGCCCGCGGTTGCCGGGCCCGAGGAGCTCGCCCGCGCGCGCGCGCTCATCGAGCGCTCGGACTCGACGCTCGCCAACGCCGCCCTGAGCGGCGACAAGCGGCTGCTGTTCAGCGAGGCCGGCGATGCCTTCGTGATGTACCAGATCGCCGGTAGCAGCTGGATCGCGCTCGGCGACCCGGTGGGCTCGAAGGAGGGGGCGGAAGAGCTGGTGTGGCGGCTGCGCGAGATCTCCGATCACCATGGCGGCCAGACCGTCTTCTACCAGGTGGGTGCCGAACGGCTGGCTCTCTATGTGGATCTCGGCCTCGCCGCGCTCAAGATCGGCGAGGAGGCGCGCGTGCCGCTCGCCGAGTTCTCGCTCGAGGGCGCCACGCGCGCCGAGCTGCGGCAGGCTCATCGCCGCGCGCAGCGCGATGGCGCCAGCTTCGAAGTGGTGCCCGCGGAAGGCGTCGAGGCGCTCATGCCCGCGCTCGAGCGGATCTCGAACGCGTGGCTCTCGGCCAAATCGACCGGCGAGAAGCGCTTCTCGATCGGCGCGTTCTCGCGGGCGTACCTGCGGCAGTTCCCGCTCGCCCTGGTGCGCTCCGGCGGCGCTCCCACGGCGTTTGCCAACCTGTGGACCAGCGGCACGAAGGCCGAGCTCTCGGTGGACCTCATGCGCTTCGACGCGGACGCGCCGCGCGGCTGCATGGACTTCCTGTTCATCGAGCTCATGCTGTGGGGGCGGGAGGCAGGCTTTGGCTCCTTCAACCTCGGCATGGCGCCGCTGTCGGGTCTCGACGCGCATCCGCTCGCGCCCGCGTGGCACCGGGTCGGCAACCTCATCTTCCGCTACGGCGAGCACTTCTATAACTTCGAGGGACTGCGGCGCTACAAGGCGAAGTTCGATCCGACCTGGGAGCCGCGCTATCTCGTGGCTCGCGGGGGGATCGCGCTGCCCCGGGTGCTGGTGGACGTGTCGGTGCTGATCGCAGGCGGTGTGAAGGAGCTGTTCACGAGATGATCGTCCGGTCGCCGCGGAGCCTGATCCCTCGAGCGCTGCTCATCGGGGCGGGAGCCTCCGCCCTCGCCTCGACGGGCGCGGCCGCGGCGGCACCGGCGCCCGCCGCGGCGGTACCGGCACCCGCCGCTGGGCACGCGCCCCGCGCCCACCCGCCCACCGCCGACAACATCTATGCGACGCACCTCCCGAGCGCGCGCTTCGGCGCCGTCACCGTCTACATTCCCGAGGGCGCACCACGCGGCGTCGCGCTCTTCCTCTCGGGCGACGGCGGCTGGGAGCTCGGGGTCGTCGGCATGGCGCGCGCGCTCGCCGCCATGGGGGCGGTGGTGATCGGAGCCGACATCCGGCAGTACCTCGGGAGCCTGCGCCGTGCGGCGCACCCCGGCGCGCCGTGCCAGATGATCGCCGCCGATTTCGAGGCGCTCAGCCACCAGGTGCAGAAAGAGATCGGGATGAGCGAGTATCACGTGCCGGTGCTCATCGGTTATTCCTCGGGCGCCACCGTGGTCTATGCGGCGCTGGTCGAGTCCCCGCCGGGGACCTTCGCCGGCGCGCTCAGCCTCGGCTTCTGCCCCGACCAGGACTTTGCCGGGGCGGCGCTCTGCCCGGGCGCCGGGCTCCGCTACCGGGCGAACGAGCGGGGCGAGCTCGTGCTCGAGCCCGCCGCGAATCTGAAGCAGCCCTGGATCGCGCTGCAGGGTCAGAAGGACCAGGTATGTGAGGCGCACGCGGCCGATGAGTTCGCCTCGCGCACGGCACACGGCGAGGTCGTGAGGCTGCCGCTCGTCGGCCACGGCTTCGGAGTCGAGCGCAACTGGATGCCGCAGTTTCGCGATGCCTACGCGCGCCTCATCGTCCCCGCCGAGTCGGCGCCGCCGAGGCCGCCGGAAATCTCTGATCTGCCGGTGATCGAGGTGCGCGCCAGCGGCGTCTCCCGGGAGTTCGCGCTGCTCCTCACCGGTGACGGCGGCTGGGCCGGCCTCGACCAGGAGCTGGCCGCGCGGCTCGCCGGGAACGGCGTGCCGACGGTGGGCCTGAACTCGCTGAAGTATTTCTGGAGCGAGCGCACGCCCGAGCGCACCGCCGAGGACGCCGCGCGCGTGCTGCGTCATTATTTCGCGGCCTGGAACGAGGAACGCGTGCTGCTCATCGGCTACTCGTTCGGCGCCGATGTGCTGCCGTTCGTCGTCAACCGGCTGCCGCCGGAGCTGCGCGCGCGGGTGGCGAGCGTGAGCCTGCTCGGGATCGACTCCAACGCCTCGTTCGAGATCCGGATTGCCGACTGGGTGGGAAGCGACGAGCGGGGTCCGCCGACCCGGCCCGAGCTCGGTCGCCTCGGCGCCGCGCCGGTGCTGTGCATCTACGGAGAGGGCGAGAGCGACTCGATCTGTCCGGAGCTCGCCGCGGGCAACGTCGAGCGCGCGCAGATCGGCCGAGGCCATCATTTCAGCGGCGAGTATGCGACGATCGCCGACCGCATCCTCGAGTTTGCGCGCCGTGCCCGGCCGTAACATAAGGCGCCCGCGCCGGGACGGACGGCGGGACGGAAATCGGGACGGACATAACGAGTCCTTCTCCTCCGGACATAACGCCTCGCACCTGGGCAAGACTATGCACACGAGCACAGCGGACGCGCACCCGGACCCGCGCTCGGGTAACATGGACACGACGCGGTACACACAACAATTCGAGCCGCGCACCAGCATGTCCCTGTACATCGATTCCGCCAGTCATCTGCACCACGACCAGGAGAAGAACCTGGTCCTGACCTGTCCGCATTGTCTCACCGTGTCCCACATCACCCCGGCCGCCGTGCCGCGCTTCGAGGACCTGCAGCTGTATCGGCCGAACCAGGTGGGGCTCGTGTACATGTGCGACGCCTGCCACTCGCCGATCTTTCTGCGCTTCACGGTGCGCGCCTACGGCTCGAGCCGCATCGAGCTGTCGCCGCAGTTCACCGAGGTCGAGCGGGCGCGGGAGAGATTCAACTTCACCTACGTCCCCGAGGATGTGGAGCGGGTGTTCCGGGAAGCGCTCAACTGCTACACGCACGGGGCGTTCAACGCCTTCGCCTCGATGAGCCGCCGCACCATGCAGGCGATGTTCGGCGACCTCGGCGAGGCGGGCCGGCTGCGCCTCTTCGATGAGCTCAACGCCGTGCGCGACCTCGCCGACATCCAGCCCGACATCTTCGCCAAGATGAAGAGCGTGCTGTTCGGCGCCGAGCTCGACCCGACCTCACCCGTGCCGCTGCTCGACGGCTACGAGGCCGGTATCCTGCTCGAGGTCGCGAAGGACCTGGTGTACGAAGCCTACGTCCGCAAGGGCAAGCTGCAGCAGGCGATCCTGGTGCGGCGCTTCTTCCTCGACGAGACCGGCACCGACATCACGCCGCTGAGCTCGGCGGGCTGAAGGCGCCGAAGCCGGCGCTCTTACGTCACGCCGCGCTGCACGCCGCGAACGAGCGCGAACACCTGCGCACGCCTCACCCGGCGAAACGCCGCGCGTTGCGGAACAGCCGCATCCAGCCGCTCCACTCACCCGACTCGCGCGGCCGCCAGGAATTCTGCACGTAACGGACCGAACGCTCCGGGTGCGGCATGGTGATGGTCACGCGGCCGTCGGTGTTGGTGAGCGCCGCGAGACCGAACGGCGAGCCGCTCGGATTGGCGGGGTAAGTGGTCGCGACCCTGCAGTCGTGGGTGACGTAGCGAAAGCCGACCAGGCCGCTCGACGCGCAGGCCTCGGCCGCCGCCGCGGACTCGAACTCCGCGCGGCCCTCGCCGTGCGCCACCGCGACCGGCAGAATCGAGCCCGCCATGCCGTCCAGCACCACCGAGGGTGAGGGCAGCACCTCCACGAGCGAGAAGCGCGCCTCGTACTGCTCGCTGCGGTTGCGCTGGAAGCGCGGCCAGTGCTCCGTTCCGGGGATGATGGCGCGCAGCGCCGCGAACATCTGACAGCCGTTGCAGATGCCGAGCGCGAAGCGGTCGGAGCGCGCGAAGAAGCGCTGGAACTCCTCGCGCAACGACTCGTGGAACAGGATCGACTTGGCCCAGCCCTCCCCCGCCCCGAGCACGTCGCCGTAGGAGAACCCGCCGCAGGCAATGAGGCCCTGGAACTCGCCGAGCGAGCGCCGCCCGCCGAGCAGGTCGGTCATGTGCACGTCGTGCGCCGCGAAGCCGGCGCGCTCGCACACGGCCGCGGTCTCCGTCTGGCTGTTCACGCCCTGCTCGCGCAGGATGGCGAGCGCCGGGCGCACGCCGCGCGAGACGTAAGGCGCAGCGATGTCCTCTTCGGGGTCGAAGCGGAGCGCGACCGAGAGTCCGGGATCGGCTGCAGCGGTCTCGGCGGCGAACTCCTCGTCCGCGCACTCGGGGTCATCGCGCAGCCGCCGCATGCGCCACGAGGTCTCGGACCACGCCCGCCTCAAGTCCGCCCAGGACTCGTCGAACTCTTGCGTGCCGATCCTCATCCGCACGCGCAGCTCGCTCACCGGCGCGCCGAGGTAGAGCGCGGCGTCGGCGAGCCCATGGCGCGCCAGGATCGATTCGAGCCGCGGCTCATCCTGGGCGAGGATCTGCACCACGACGCCCGGCTCCTCTGCGAAGAGCTGCGCGAGCGCCGGGCCCCGCCCGCTCGGCAGCGCGATGTCGAGCCCGCAATGTCCCGCGAACGCCATCTCGAGGAGGGTTGCGAACAGTCCCCCGTCGGAGCGGTCGTGATAGGCGCGCAGCATTCCCGCCGCGTGGAGTTCCGCGAGCGCCGCCGCGAAGCGCAGGAGCACCGAGGGCTCGTCGAGATCGGCCGGCTCCTCGCCGAGCTCCCCGTACACCTGGGCGAGCGCCGAAGCGCCGAGGCGATGGCGGCCGCGCGCGAGGTCGATGAGCCAGAGCGAGCTCGGGCGCTCATCGAGCTCGAGGGCGGGAGTGAGCGTGCGGCGCACATCGGCGACCGGCGCGAAGGCCGACACGATCAGCGACACCGGCGCCACCACGCGCCTTTCGACGCCGCCCTCGCTCCACACCGTACGCATCGAGAGCGAGTCCTTGCCGACCGGTATGGCGATGCCGAGCGCCGGGCACAGCTCCCGGCCCACGGCGCGCACCGTCTCGTAGAGGGCCGCGTCCTCGCCGGCCTCGCCGCAGGCGGCCATCCAGTTGGCCGACAGGCGGATATTGGAGAGCGGACCGATATCGGCCGCCAGGATGTTGGTGATCGCCTCGGCGACCGCCAGCCTTCCCGAGGCCGGCCCATCGAGCACCGCGACCGGCGTGCGCTCGCCCATCGCCAGCGCTTCGCCCGCGCTCCCCCGGTAGTCGGCGAGCGTCACCGCCACATCGCTCACCGCCACCTGCCAGCGTCCCACCAGCTGGTCGCGGCTGATCAGGCCGCCGACGGTGCGATCGCCGATGGTGATGAGAAAGGTCTTGTCAGCCACCGCCGGCAGGCGCAGCACGCGGTAGGCGGCCTCGCGCAGCGCGACACGAGAGGTGTCGAAGGGCGCCCGCGCAACGCGGACGCTCCGCACCTCGCGCGTCAGGCGCGGCGGCTCGCCGAGCAGCGCCGCGAGCGGCATGTCGACCGGCACCTCGTCGAAGAGCGGATCGCGCACCACGAGCTCCCCGCTCGCGTCGAATTCGCCGATCACCGCGAACGGGCAACGCTCGCGCTCGGCGATCGCGGCGAAGCGCGGGAGCGAGGCCGCGGGGATCGCGAGCACGTAGCGCTCCTGCGCCTCGTTGCACCAGAGCTCCATCGGCGACATGCCGGTCTCCGCGCTCGGAATGGCGCGCAGGTCGACGCGCGCGCCGCGCCGGCTGTGCGCCACCGCCTCCGGGACCGCATTCGACAGCCCGCCGGCGCCCACGTCATGGATGAGCGCGATGGGATTGTCCTCGCCGAGCGCCCAGCAGCGATCGATCACTTCCTGGGCGCGCCGCTGCATCTCGGCGTTGCCCCTCTGCACTGAGGCGAAATCGAGCTCGGCGCTCGAGCTGCCGCTGCCGAGAGAGGAGGCGGCGCCGCCGCCGAGCCCGATGAGCATGGCCGGCCCGCCGAGCACCACCAGTTTCGCGCCGACCTCAACCGCCGCCTTCTCGACGTGCGCACGGCGGACGTTACCCAGACCCCCGGCGATCATGATCGGCTTGTGATAGCCGCGCGTGCGCTGCGGGGGGTCGCCGGCGGCGCGCTGCTCGAAGGTGCGGAAGTAGCCGCACACGGCCGGGCGCCCGAACTCGTTGTTGAACGAGGCGGCGCCTATCGGAGCCTCGATCATGATGTCGAGGGGGGAGGCGATGCGCGCGGGCGCGCCGAACTCGCCCTCCCACGCCCGCTCGTAGCCCGGGATGCGCAGGTGCGACACCGAGAAGCCGGTGAGCCCGGCCTTCGGCTTCGCGCCGCGCCCCGTGGCCCCCTCGTCCCGGATCTCGCCTCCGGAGCCGGTGGAGGCGCCCGGGAAGGGCGAGATGGCGGTCGGATGGTTGTGCGTCTCCACCTTCATGAGGATATCGATCGGCTCGGCGCTCGCGCGGTAGATGCCGGTGTCGGGGTCGGGGAAGTAGCGCTCGCCCAAGCTCCCCTCGATCACCGCGGCGTTGTCGCGGTAGGCGGAGAGCACCCCCGCGGGACTTCGCTCGTGGGTGTAGCGGATCATCGCGAACAGCGACTCCTCGCGCGGCTCACCGTCGATGATCCAGCGGGCGTTGAAGATCTTGTGGCGGCAGTGCTCGGAGTTCGCCTGCGCGAACATCATGAGCTCGACGTCGCTCGGGTCGCGCCTGAGGCGCGCGAAGATCTCGAGCAGGTAGTCGATCTCCTCCGCCGACAGCGCCAGCCCCCGCGCGCGATCGGCCTCCACGAGCGCCGCCCGGCCGGCCGCGAGCGGCACGCGCTCGAGGGGCCGCGGGGCGGCGTGCGCGAACAGGCGCGCCACCTCGGACGCGTCGAGCAGCGCCATCTCGGTCATGCGATCGAAGAGCGCCGGCGCGAGCGCTTCGAGGCGCGCAGCGCCGAGGGGACGCGGCGCCTCGAGGCGGTACTCGATGCCGCGCTCGATGCGCCGCACCGGCTCGAGCCCGCACACCCGGGCGATGTCGGTGGCCTTGCTCGACCAGGGCGAGATGGTGCCGGCGCGCGGCACGACCAGCACGCGGTTCGCCGCGCCCTCTCCGGCCGGAGGCGGCGCCTGCGGCCGCGGGCCGTAGGTCAGGAGCGCGAGCAGCACGGCGCGCTCACCCGCGGTGAGCGCTCGCGTGCACTCGACGAAGTGCATGAAGCGCGAATCGAGCGCGGTCACGGCCGGCTCGATCGCGCGCAGACGCTCGAGGAGCTTGGGCCTGCGAAACGGCGAGAGCGCCGCAGTCCCCGCAATCCCGAGAATGCCCGACGGCTGCTTCACTTCTTCTCGCCGGGCGGCGTCGAATACATCGGCACCGGGAACTGTGCCACCGTGGCGCTGCCGCCTTCCATCACGGTGATCTTGGCCGCGCCGTGCTTCTTCACCTCGTCGATGCGCAGGATCGCATGCATCGGCAGGAAGGTGCGCTTCACGTCGGCGAATTCGCCCTTGATGCGCTCCTCCGCGGGGTCGAGAACCACCGAGGAGCGCTCGCCGAACAGCAGCTCCTCGACCTCGATGAACCCGAACAGCTCTCCGTGGCTCACCTTGCGGGCATAGACCTCGTAAACCTTGCCCTGATTCACGAACATAATACGGAAAATGTGACTGGTTGCCATGGCTTGCGCGCAGGCCGCTGCTAGTTTGGACGCGGGCATTATAAGGTCCGGGCGCTGTCTGCGGCCGCTTTGCCGCCCCGCGCGTGCCGCGGTCCAGTAAACGGATGGATTCTTCCTTGGTTCGGGGAACCATGCTCAAGCTGCGTATCGTGAGTGATCAGGGTCGCTCGCTCGCCGAGCGCAGCTCCGCCACCTTTTCGGTGGAAGGCGGCACCATCGGCCGCTCCGCCGACAACGACTGGGTGCTGCCCGACCCGCTGCGTTACGTCTCCGCGCATCACGCGCGCGTGCAGTTCCGCGAAGGCCACTTCTATCTCCAGGACGTCAGCACCAACGGCGTGTACGTCAACGACGACATGGAGCCGCTCGCCAAGCACGGCGCGGGCGGCTATCGCCTCGCCGATGGCGACGTGCTGCGCATGGGCGAGTACCACATCGTCGCGGCGCTCGAGGCGCGTCCGGCGCAGGACGAGGCCGGCGCCGCGGTGCCGACCAGCATTCATGCCCTCCATACCCTCGGCCGGCACGAACCCGACATCGGCGCCTCGCTCGACCTCGATGCGCTGCTGGTGCCGGCCAATCAGGCCGGATCGATCCTGCCGGTGAATGCGTACGGCCAGTCGGTGGACTCCGGCAGGGTGCGTGCGCTCAACCCGAAGGCGCGCGCGGAGCGCGCGCCCGAGGTGCCGCTGCTCGATGGCGCGGGCGCGCAGTCGCTCGGGCGGCAGATGGCGCGCCTCGCGGAAGCGGTCGGCCGCGAGCCGAAGATCGGGGTCTCCGCGTTCGCCCTCGAGGACGCGCGTGCCGGACTCGACGCCTTCTGCCGCGGCGCCGGCGTCGAGCCGGAGCGGCTGCCGGGCGACGCCCAGGTGCGGCTGCTGCACCTCGCCGGCCGGCTGTTTCGCGAGGCGCTGGTCGGCTTCAAGGACCTCGAGCGCACCCGCACCGACACGCGCAATCGCCACCGCATCGAATTCCCGCCGCGGGAGCCCGACGACCCGCGCCCCTCGCTCGCCAACTCCATGGTGGAGGAGCTGATCGTCGAGCTCCTCGTGCAGCACGAAGGCCGCCGTCTCGACTCGGTGCAATGGCTGCGCGAGGCGGTGACCGAGGCGAAGCTGCACGAGACGGCCACGGCGCAGGCGATGCGGGCGGCACTCGTCGAATTCCTCGGCCGGCTCGATCCGGCCGAGCTCGAGGCGCGCTTCGAGCGCGCCGCGCGCCGCGGCAACGCGCGCTCCGCCGACAAAGCGCAGTACTGGGAGCTGTTCGCCACCTTCTATCGCAATCTCATCGAGATGCCGGCGGACCACCTGCCGCACACCTTCGTCGAGGCGTTCGCCGCGGCGTATCGCGAATCATCGAAGAAACCGCCCTCGTGAGAACGGCACCGACCGCGGGTTTCGCATGCAGCCGTGTGTGACAGTATGGCGGAGAGGGTGGGATTCGAACCCACGTGCCGGTTTTACCCGACCATCCGATTTCGAGTCGGCGCCGTTATGACCGCTTCGGTACCTCTCCGGCTCCGCACGGGCGTCAAGGGGCTGGTATTCTAGCGGAAAGCCCGCGTGTCCAGGGGAGGGTCTGTGCGCGCACTCACGCTCAGCGCCGCCATCACGCTGCTTGGCTCTCTCGCGGGCTGCGGGCAGGCCGACGCGCCGCGCGCACTCGATGAGATCCGCGCGCGGGGCGAGCTGCGCGTCGTCACGCTGAACCTGCCGACCTGTTATTACTTCGGCGCGCAGGGCGCCGAGGGGCTCGAGTTCGAGCTCGTGCGCGCCTACGCCGCGCGCCTTCGCGTCAAGCTCACGATCAACGCGCTCGCCAACGAGACGGCCATGCAGGCGGAGCTCGCCGCCGGCCGCGCCGACATCGCCGCGGCCTCGCTCACCGACTCGCCGGACTGGAGCCGCGCGGGCGCGGCGGCCTCTCCCTACGCGCGCATCCCGCAGCTGGTGGTGTATCAGCGCGGGCACGTGCAGCCGCGCGAGACGCTGCAGCTCGAGTCGGCGCGGCTCGCGGTGCGCGCCGGGAGTCCCCAGGAGCGGATACTGGAGGGCATGAAGAGAACGGTCGCTCCCACCCTGCAGTGGGTCGAGACCGCGCCGAGCTCCGCCGACCCGGTGGAGGACGTCGACTCGGGCAACGCCGACTACGCGATCTCGGACGCGCGCGAGTTCTCCTTCGCGCATCACCTGTATCCGAACGTGCTGGTGGGCTTCGCGCTGCCCGAGGAGCGGCCGGCGCAATGGCTGGTGCGGCGCGGCGGGCCGGACCTGCTCGCGAGCGTCAACGCGTTCTTTCGCGAGCTCGATGCCTCCGGCACGCTGGCGCGACTGGTGCAGCAGTCATCCGGCGACACGCGGCGCTTCGCGTACGGGGAATCGCGCGAGTTCCAGGCTCACGTCGGCGACCGCCTGCCTCGCTACCGATCCTGGTTCGAGCAGGCCGCGGCGCAGGCGGGCATCGATTGGCGGTTGCTGGCGGCGATCGGCTACCAGGAATCGAAATGGGACCCGCACGCCGAATCCGACGACGGAGCGGCCGGGGTGATGATGCTCACCGCCGAGACCGCTCACTCGCTAGGGGTCAAGGATCGCAGCAACCCGGAGCAGAGCATCTTCGGCGGCGCACGCTATCTCGCCCAGGTGCGCGCGATGTTTCCCGAGCGCATATCCGAGCCCGACCGCACCTGGTTCATCCTCGCCGCCTACAACGTCGGCTTCGGACACCTGGAGGATGCGCGTGTCATCACCCAGGCGCTCGGCAAGAACCCCGACTCCTGGACCGAAGTGCGCGCGCGCCTGCCGCTGCTCGCGCAGGAACGCTGGTACAGCCGCGCCCGGCGCGGCTACGCGCGCGGCTGGGAGCCGGTGCAGTACGTCGATCGCATCCAGCGTTGGCTACGGCTGCTCGAATGGCAGCCCGGCGAGGCGAGCCCGGCCCCGGGCGCGGCCACCGCGAGCCGCGCCACGCCCGGAGCCTGAGGCCGCAGGTTCGAGCGCCGCTCGCTCCGCAGCGCAGTCGCGGCGCTGCTCACTCCGTCACCTCGCTGCGCTCTCAGTCGCGGCGCTGCGCGAAGAACTCCTGCAGCAGACGCGCGCACTCCTGCATCAGCACGCCGCCGAACACGTCCACGCGATGGTTGAGTCCGGGCAGCGCGAACACGTTGGCGATGCTGCCGGCGCCACCGGCGCGCGGATCGAAGGCACCGAAGACGAGCCGCCGCACGCGCGCGTGCACGATCGCCGCGGCGCACATCACGCACGGCTCGAGCGTCACGTAGAGTGTGGTGTCGGTGAGGCGATAGCCGCCCATCGTGCGGGCGCCGGCGCGCAGCGCCTCGATCTCGGCGTGTGCGGTCGGATCGCAAGCCGAGATCGGCTTATTTGCGCCCGTGGCGATGATGTCCTCGCCCCGCACCAGCACCGCGCCCACCGGCACCTCGCCGGCCGCGCCGGCCGCCACCGCCTCGGCGAGCGCCGACCGCATGAAGACGCTGTCGCGCCCGCCCTCAGGAGCGATCATGCGACTCGTCGGCGCGCGGCTCGGGGGGCGGGAGAAACAGCGCCGGATCGACGAAGGTCGCGTTCAGCGCCACGCCGAAGTGCAGATGGGGACCCGTGGCACGTCCCGTCGAGCCGACCTTGCCGATGACGTCCCCGGCGTGCACCTGCGCGCCGCGCTGCACGCCGATCGCGCTCAGGTGGCAGTACATGGTGACGAGGCCAGCGCCGTGATCGAGGAATACGGTGTTGCCGTTGAAGAAGTAACGGCCGGTGTCGATGACGCGTCCCTCGGCGGCCGCCCGCACCGGCGTGCCGGACGGCGCCGCGATGTCCATGCCGGCGTGAGGTTTGCGCGGCTCGTCGTTGAATATCCGGCGCGAGCCAAAGGAGCTCGAGCGGATCCCGGGCACCGGCTGCAGCAGCTGGAACGAGGCAGGCGAGCCCTCGGAGAAGGCGCCGACGGCTCTCAGGATGCGCGGCCGCTCGCGCTCGACGCGCGCCAGGTCCTTCGCCGACAGGTTGACCTGACGCGGAGCCACCGAGAGCCGCTGCACACTGTACTGCTTGTCGGCGACGTCGAAGCCCACCAGGGTGTCGCCCGCGGCGGCGGCGTGAACCTGGAGCTCCGCACGGCCGGGCGTCTGCGACAGCGGAATGCCGACCACGGCGAGCCACTTGTCGTCCCTCCGCAGGACCAGCACCCGATGGTCCTGGAAGCTCACCTGCGGTGCACTCGCCACGGACGCATCGAGACTCACGAGTGCGACGCCGCCGGGAACCGGCTCTTCCTGAGGCAGGAGCGGCGCCGCCGGCGCCGGCGCACGCGCAACGAGACTCGCCGCCAGAGCGGCGGCGAGGAGCGCCGCGCAGCCGAGCCGGCATCGCCTGGCGCGCCCCGACACCGTGCTCGAAGCCATGCTAACTCTCCCCGCTGCGGCCCGTGACGCGCGCATTGAGGCGCCCGTGGGCGAGGCGCGCCTCGATCTCCTCGCCGACGGCGACCGTCGCGGCGTTCGTGAGCAAGCTGCCGTCCGCACCCCGCGTCACGATCGCGAAGCCGCGCGTCAGCGTGGCAAGCGGACTCACGGCATTCAGCGCGCGCTGCGCGAGCGCCAGGCGGTGCGCGGCGCGCGATACGCACTCGCGCATCGCGTGCAGGAGCCTCGAGTGCACTCCCTGGTGCCGGAGGCGATGCTCGCGCGCGAGGTGCTCGGGCGAGCGACGCACGAGCCGCTCCAGGCTCTGCGCGAGTCGCAGCCGGTCACGGCCCACGGCGGCATGTACCAGCGCGGCGAGTCGCTGCGCGAGATCATCGAGACGCTGCATCTGCTGCTGCAGGCGCACTCCCGGGTGCGCGAGCTTGAGCCGCCGCTCGGTGGCCTCGAAGCGCGCGCCGCTCGCGCGCAGCTCGCGGCGCATGGCGGCGGCGAGGCGCTCGGCGCTGCGCGCGAGGAACTGGAGGCACGCCGCGCCATCCGGCGCCACGAGCTCCGCGGCCGCCGAGGGCGTCGGCGCGCGCGCATCGGCCACGAAATCCGCGATGGTGAAGTCGATCTCGTGCCCGACTCCGGACACGATCGGCAGCCGGCTCGCGTAGATGGCGCGCGCCACGCGCTCGTCGTTGTAGGCCCAGAGATCCTCGAGCGAGCCGCCGCCGCGGGCGAGGATGAGCACGTCGACCTCGGCGCGCCCGGATGCGATCTCGAGCGCCGCGACCAGCGCCGGCGCCGCCGCCGCGCCCTGCACCGCCGTCGGATAGATGAGGACCGGGGCCGGCGGGAAGCGCCGCGCGAGGATGTGCAGGATGTCGCGCAGCGCCGCCCCGGAGGGTGAGGTGATCACGCCGATGCGTCGCGGGAAACGCGGCAGACCGCGCTTGCGCTCGAGCGCGAACAGACCCTCGGCCGCGAGCTTGGCCTTGAGCCGCTCGAACTCGCGTCGCAGCGCACCGACACCGGCCTCCTCCAGATGCTCGACGATGAGCTGATACTCACCGCGCGCCTCGTACACGCTGACGCGGCCGCGCACCAGGACCTGAGCGCCGGCGCTCGGTGTGAAGCCCACGAGCGCGTTCCTCATCCGGAACATGGCGCAGCGCAGCTGCGCTTCCCGGTCCTTGAGCGTGAAGTACCAGTGCCCGGATGCGGGTTGCGAGAAGTTCGTGAGCTCGCCCTCCACCCACAGCACCGGGAGCCCCCGCTCGAGGAGCGCGCGCACCTCGCGGTTCACGCGCGTGACGCTGTAGACCTCGCGCGCCGGCGGGGCTCCAGCGCTTCTGTCAGGACTCGGCGCCATGGCGATTCGGGGACATGAGGCACACTAGAGTAGTGGGTGTGAAACTGGCGGTCGAGTCATCGGAAGAGCGGCATCGATTGTGGCACCCGAAAGACGGCGCGATCATGCGTGCGCGTAAACTCCGCTCGTAACCGGGACATTGCCATGCGAAACGCCGTTTTTCTCACGACCCTGGTGTCGTGCGCGACCGTGCTATCGTGCGCCGCGGCGGCACAGGCACCCGGGCCCGCGCGCTTCGACGAGGCCAATCTCCGCGCCACCATCCGGACTTTGTCCTCGGATGAGTTCGGCGGCCGGGCGCCGGCCAGTGCGGGCGAGAAGCTCACGACTGAATACATCGCCTCCCAGTTCAAGCGCTACGGCCTTCTGCCGGCCAACCACGGCAGCTTCCTGCAGGAAGTGCCGCTGGTGCAGATCACCGCCAACACCGACGCAGCGCTCACGGTCAGCGGCGCCACGCCGCTCACTCTCAGCTTCGGCCGAGACCTCATCGTGAGTACGCCGCGCCCGCAGACGACCGTGGCGCTCGCCGGGAGTCCCCTGGTGTTCGCCGGCTACGGCATCGTCGCGCCCGAATACCAGTGGAACGACTACGCCGGTCTCGACGCGAAGGGCAAGACGGTGGTGGTACTGGTGAATGATCCGGGTTATGCCACCGGTGACCCGAAGCTCTTTCACGGCAAGGCCATGACCTACTACGGCCGCTGGACTTATAAATACGAGGAGGCCGCGCGCCGGGGCGCAGCCGGTGTGCTCATCGTGCATGAGACTGGGCCCGCGGGTTATCCCTGGGAGGTGGTGCAAAACAGCAATACCGGACCGCGGGAGGAGCTGCCTCCGGGTGATGCCTACCATCCGTTGACTCAAGGCTGGCTGAGCCACGAGGCCGCCGGGAAGCTCTTTGCCACCGCCGGTCTCAGCCTCGATGAGCTCGCGCGTGCGGCGGCGCGGCGTGGCTTCAAACCCGTTGCCCTGAAGCTCACCGCGAGTCTGACCCTGCACAACGAGGTGCGGCCCATCGTCAGCCACAACGTGGCCGCGCTCGTGAAGGGCTCGCGCCATCCCGAGCAGGTGGTGGTGTACAGCGCGCACTGGGACCACTTCGGCACCAGGCCGGGGCCCGATGGCAAGCCGCAGATCTTCCACGGCGCCATCGATAATGCGTCCGGCATCGCGGGCTTGCTGGAGCTGGCGACGGTGTACGCCGCGGCCAGGCCGGCGCCGGCGCGCAGTGTGCTGTTCATCGCCACGACGGCGGAGGAGCAGGGCCTCCTGGGCGCTGCCTACTACGCCAGCCACCCGCTGTTCCCGCTCTCTGACACGGTCGCGGATCTGAACATGGACGTGATGAACGTGTACGGCGAGACCCGTGACATGACGGTGCGCGGCCAGTTCATGTCCACCCTCGACGACGCGCTCAAGCAGGCCGCTCAGCGGCAGGGATTGAAGATCCTGCCGGACGCCGAGCCCGAGAAGGGCTACTACTATCGCGCCGACCATTTCGAGTTCGCCAAGGCCGGCGTGCCGGCGCTCAGTATCGACGGCGGCACTGACTACGTGGGCCAGCCTCCCGGCTGGGGACTCGCCCAGCGACAGGCCTATGTCCGCGACCGCTATCACAAGCCGGCCGATGTCTACGAAGCGAGTTGGAACCTGGCCGGCATCCGCCAGCAACTGGAGCTGTTGTATGTCACGGGCCGCGAGCTCGCGGACGGGAGCGACTGGCCTGCCTGGTACAGCGACAGCCCGTTCCGCGCGGCTCGCGAAGCGCAGCATCACGGGGCGAATTGAGTTTCGGCCGCAGCCTTCGGTCAACGAGCTTGTCCCGCCGCCGTTACAGGAGCGCCTACGGTGACCGTACGCCATGGAGGTATGTCATGCGTCAACCCCAATCACGCTGCTTCGGTCGGCACAGCATGGCGAGGCTCGTTGCGGCAGTCGCGCTTGCGCTCGTGGCAGTGCCGGAGGGTTCTGCAGCCGGCCCCCTGGGTTTCTACGTGGGCGGCGCGATCGGTGAGGCTCGAGTCGAGGCCGGCACCTCGAGTTTCACGATTGGAGCGTCCCAGTCCTTTCGCGATTTCAGCCAGAACCACTCTGCCTTCAAGCTCATCACCGGGATTCGGCCGCTTCCCATCGTCAGCGTCGAGCTGTCGTACCTCGACTTTGGCCACCCGACCGGCTACTCCCTCGCGAGCCCGGGCTTCGGGACGGCGGATGTCTCGATGAAGGGGGCAACTGCTACGGGCCTCCTGTTCCTGCCGATCCCCCTGGTGGAGGCGTACGCGAAGGCGGGGCTCGCTCGAATGCAGGGCACCGTCCATGCGACGTATTGCGGGATCGACAACTGCGCCTTCGGGCCACCCCAGACCTTCGGCTTCAGCCGCACGAATACGACCTATGTCGCAGGCGTGGGCGCACAGTTCAAAGCCGGCTCGCTCGGATTGCGGGCCGAGTACGAGCGATTCAACGTGGCCGGAGGCACTCCCGGACTCGCCTCGATCGGAGCGACCTGGACATTCTGAAGACTGCTGACTTGCGCGTTCCGACTGCCGCTCGCTGACGATACCGATGGGCGCGCTCGCAGCGGCCACCGTGCCGGCGCTCGCCGATCAGCGGGCCGGGCAAAATCCATGGCACGAGGTTTACCGCCCCGGTTCCGCCGCCTATAATTGCGCATGCGCGTACTCGAAGAAGCCCTCACTTTCGACGACGTTCTCCTGGTTCCGGCCTACTCGGAGATTCTTCCCCGCGAGGTCGACCTCTCCACCCGCGTCACGCGCGGCATCCGTCTGAACGTTCCCCTGCTGTCGGCGGCCATGGACACGGTCACCGAGGCGCGCCTCTCCATCGCGATCGCCCAGGAAGGCGGCATCGGCGTGATCCACAAGAGCATGAGCATCGAGGCGCAGGCGCGCGAGGTCGGGCGGGTGAAGAAGTTCGAGAGCGGAGTCATCCGCGACCCGATCACCGTCTCTCCCGACATGAGCATCCGCGAGGTGCTGGACCTCACCCGCTCGCGCGGCATCTCCGGCGTGCCGGTCGTAGTCGGCAGGAAAGCGGTCGGGATCGTGACGCATCGTGACCTGCGCTTCGAGGACCGCTTCGAGGCCCCCGTCTCCACGGTCATGACGCCGAAGGAGCGCCTGGTGACGGTGCGCGAGGACGCGCCCGAGGAAGAGGTGCTCGCGCTCCTGCACAAGCACCGGATCGAGAAGCTCCTGGTGGTGAACGGCGCCCACGAGCTGGTCGGCATGATCACCGTCAAGGACTTCCAGAAGGCCCACGAGTTTCCGCGCGCCTGCAAGGACGGCAGCGGCCGGTTGCGGGTTGGCGCCGCGGTCGGCACCACGCCCGACACGCTCGACCGCGTCGCGGCGCTGCGCGAGGCGGGAGTCGACCTGGTGGTGGTGGACACGGCGCACGGACACTCGAAGGGCGTGCTCGACACGGTGAAGCGCATCAAGGCGAGATGGGCCGATAGCCAGGTCATCGCGGGCAATATCGCGACCCCCGAGGCCGCTCGCGCGCTCGTCGATGCGGGCGCGGACGCCGTCAAGGTCGGCATCGGACCGGGCTCCATCTGCACGACGCGCGTCGTCGCGGGCGTCGGCGTGCCGCAGATCTCCGCGGTGGCGAATGTCGCCGAGGCGCTGCGCGATGCGGACGTTCCGGTCATCTCCGACGGCGGCATCCGCTTCTCCGGCGACATCGCCAAGGCGCTCGCGGCCGGCGCGCACGCGGTCATGATCGGCGGCCTGTTCGCGGGTACCGAGGAATCCCCCGGCGAAGTCGAGCTCTACCAGGGCGCCTCCTACAAGTCCTACCGGGGGATGGGCTCGCTCGGGGCAATGGGCGAGCGCCACGGCTCGGCGGACCGCTACTTCCAGGACGCCGCCACCGAGCTCGAGAAGCTGGTGCCGGAAGGGGTGGAAGGCCGCGTCCCCTACAAGGGCAGCGTCGTCACGATTCTGCGGCAACTCTCCGGCGGCTTGCGGGCGGCGATGGGCTACACGGGCAGTCGCAACATCACCGAGATGCGCAGCCGTCCGGTGTTCGTGCGCGTCACCACCGCCGGCATCCGCGAGAGTCACGTGCACGACGTGACGATCACCAAGGAAGCGCCCAACTACCGGGGGTCCTGAAGAGCCCTATGGCCAGCGTTCCACGACCGGCCGCCACCGCTCCTTCTGCCGCGGGGGGCAGCGCGACGCCCGCCGGCACCGCTGCGCACCCCGACATTCACGCGCACCGGATCCTGATCCTCGACTTCGGTGCGCAGTACACCCAGCTCATCGCCCGCCGCGTGCGCGAGCTCGGCGTGTACTGCGAGATCCACCCCTGGGACATGAGCGACGCCGGGGTGCGCGCCTTCGGGGCGCGCGGCGTGATCCTCTCCGGCGGCCCGGAGACGGTGACGACCGCCAGCGCGCCCGGGGCGCCCGCGGCGGTCTATGAGCTCGGCGTGCCGGTGCTCGGCATCTGCTACGGCATGCAGACCATGGCGCAGCAGCTCGGCGGGCGGGTCGCGCCCGGGACCGAGCGCGAGTTCGGTTACGCGGAAGTCACCGTCACCGGTGCCTCGCGCCTCCTCGATGAGCTCGCCGACCGCCGCAATCCGGCCGGAGGGGCGGTGCTCGATGTGTGGATGAGCCACGGCGACCGGGTCGACGCGCTGCCACCGGGATTCAGCGCGACCGCGGCGACCGGCGCCATTCCCTTCGCGGCCATGAGCGACGAGCGCCGCCGCTTCTATGGCGTACAGTTCCATCCCGAGGTCACGCACACCACCCAGGGAACTAAGCTCCTCGAGCGCTTCGTGCGCGAGATCTGCGGCGCCGATGCGCTCTGGAGCGTCGGCAACATCATCGAGGATGCCCTCGCACGCCTCCGCGCGCAGGTCGGTGGCGGCAAGGTGCTGCTCGGGCTCTCGGGCGGAGTCGACTCCTCCGTGGTCGCCGCGCTCCTGCACCGCGCGATCGGGGAGCAGCTCACCTGCGTATTCGTCGACCACGGCCTGCTGCGCCTCGGCGAAGCCGAGTCGGTGATGAGCGTCTTCGCGCAGCACCTCGGCGCGCAAGTCATCCGCGTCGACGCGCAGGCACGCTTTCTCGGCGCCCTCGCCGGCATCACCGACCCCGAGGCCAAGCGCAAGGCGGTCGGCCGGACCTTCGTCGAGGTCTTCGACGAGCAGGCGCGTAGTCTCAAAGGCGTCGAGTTCCTCGCCCAGGGCACGATCTATCCCGACGTCATCGAGTCGGCCGGCGCCCGCACCGGCAAGGCGCAGGTCATCAAGTCGCACCACAACGTGGGGGGCCTCCCCGAGAGGATGCGCCTCAAGCTCGTCGAGCCGCTGCGCGAGCTGTTCAAGGACGAGGTGCGCCGGCTCGGCACCGAGCTCGGGCTGCCGCGCGAGCTCACTCATCGTCATCCCTTCCCGGGGCCCGGGCTCGCGGTGAGGATCCTGGGCGAGGTGCGCCAGGAGTACGCCGAGCTCCTGCGGCGCGCGGATGCGATCTACATCGAGGAGCTGCGCCGACACGACCTCTACGACCGCGTGAGTCAGGCGTTCGCGGTTTTCCTGCCGGTCCGCTCGGTGGGCGTCATGGGGGACGGGCGCCGCTACGACTACGTGATCGCGCTGCGGGCGGTGGAGACGGTGGATTTCATGACGGCGCACTGGGCGCGGCTGCCGTACGAGTTTCTCGACCACGTCTCGCGGCGCATCGTGAACGAGGTGCCAGGTATCTCGCGCGTGGTCTACGACATCTCCGGCAAGCCCCCGGCGACCATCGAGTGGGAGTGATCCAGGGTCCGTCGCCCCTCCATCGCCGCCTATCGGTCCATCGCGTGTTTCTTGCGGTCCCGCGGACGCGCTGTCCTGCGTGCAATATTCGACGCACTCTTGGTCCGCAGTGATTTGGCGTGCTATCGCATATCACCGCAACGATTGCTCGTCTCGAATTCTTACGCTAACCTCTCAGGCGCATCACAAGCCCGCCGGCGAAGTCATGCGCATCCGGGTACTTCCGAACGGCGGCGTCTCGCTCACACGACACAACAAAGCGGCGATCGAGGGAGGTCACCGATGAAAGCAGTGAGAGGTTTCGCCTGCGTGGCACTCATGACTTGCGCTGGGTGCGCCACAATCCTCAACGACCCCACACAGACCGTAAACGTACGCACTTCGAACAACGCCAAGATATCCGGCACGGTCGACGGGAAGCCGTTCACGACCCCTGGAACGATCGCGGTGGAGCGCAAGAAGACCGCGGTCAGCTTCCAGACCACGGAGCCAGGCTGCGCCCCCACGACCAATGTCAACAGCGAGGTTGACCCGAAATTCTTCATAAACATCCTGAGCGGAGGCGCCTTCGGCTCGACGACCGATTACGCGAGCTCCAAGATGTGGCGCTACGCCGACACCATCGTGATTTCCTGCGGGCAGTAGCGAGATGCGCCACGCGAGAGGCGGTCGCTGCGACTGTACTCTCGCTGGCGCTTTGCCCGGCGGCGGTCGCATGGACAGCGACCGCGGAGACCGCCCGGCCTCGGATCGAGATCTCCGACGAGGAATTAGCTCGCGTTTCGAGCGATAGAGCGTGGCGGGCCTTGCTGCACGTGTCCGGTCGCGGACCGGACATCCGCGATCCGGGCTTCCTGCTGACGAGCGAGCACTTCTCTCCGGCGAGCGAATTGCGCGCCACCATCGCCTTCCTGTACGAGGCGGCGCCGCAAAACGTCTGCCGCTTCCCCGCGCGCTACTTCTGGCTCCGAGCCCGCCTGCCGATCACGGAGTTGCCGGTTGCCGATTGCGCGGAGCTGGAGGAGTTTCGTCGCCGGGCTCCCGCCGACGCGATCGACCTCGTGTTTGCCTCTGAAAACCTGGCGCAGCCCTCGAGCGCGATGGGCCACCTGTTCCTCAAGCTGAGCGGGACCTCGGAGTCCGGTTCTTACGTATCGCATTCAGTCTCGTTCTACACCGACACCGCGACACTCAACCTGCCGAAGCTGTTCTGGGACAGCCTCGTCTCGGGCAAGCGCGGGCTGTTCGCACTGGCACCATACTCCGAGCAGGTTCACGGCTACGTCGAGCAACAGCACCGGAATCTGTGGGAGTACCGACTGGCCCTGAGCGACACCGAGAGACTCCTGCTGCAGGCGCACCTGATCGAGCTGAAACAGACAACGCTCACCTACTACTTCCAGAAATTCAACTGTGCAACGCTCATTCAGCAGATCTTGGCCATAGCGGCCCCGTCGTTGCTCGCCACGTCGGGCGCATGGAGTACACCGCGATCCGTGCTGAGAGCGGCGCGCGAGGCGCACCTCACCGACCAGGTCACGGCGATTCCCGCGGCGCGCTGGACGATCCGCGCACTCGCCCACGGTCTGCCGCAGGAGACACAGCTGCGGGTGCGGGACCGCATCCGCAGGATGCAGACAATCGCCTTCGCGAACCGCGATGACCCGACGACCGTCGCTCATGAAATCGCCCTCGCGCGCGCTTACAACGACTACCTCGCGGAACAACGGCAGCGATCACGACAGGCATGGCGCACCGTCGATACCGGACTCGAACAGGCCGTTTCCGTACAGGGCACAGCGTACGTTCTCGAGGCGTCCGCCTCCGCCGACCCGGCGTGGTCGCCTCCGGAGACGCAGATCTACGGCGGCATCGAAAGCCAAAAGGGAACACCCTATATCCGCCTCGGCTTCCTGCCGGTCTCGCATCAGCTCGTCGACGACAACACCCACTATGGCGTGGAAAGCGAGTTCCGGCTGTTTGACTTCTCTCTACTGCAGCCCCTCGAAGGCGGCCGGCCGGTGCTCGACGAACTCACGGTCTATTCAGTGACGTCGCTGCTACCCCGTGACCTGTTCACCGGGGGCGTCTCCGGCAGCTTTCGCTTGGGAAGCGGTGCCCGGTGGAGCGAGAGCATGCAGCGTCTTCACGCAGGTTTCGTGGACGGCTCCATCGGCGGGACAATACGAGCGCACCCAGCCGTTGACGCCTTCGGGCGCCTCGGCGGCGGGCTCGGCTACCGCTCGGGCATGTTCATCTATCCCAACGTCACGGCGGGCATCGTCATGCGGGAGCGTTGGGGCATGAAATCGCTGATCATCACCGAGTGCGGCTACAACGAGGTGGGTACTCGGGCGACTGTGTGCGACGTCAGCTGGCGGCAGTCGGCGTTCCTCAGCGCGCACTGGTCGCTGTCGTCAAACCTGCATCAGTTGTGGTCTCGTTCCGCTCGCGCGACCGAGTTTGGGCTACTGGCAAAATATCTGTTCTGAGCGCACCGCTCCCGGTCGGGTCATTTCCTCCGGCCATCACTCGGCAAGAACGCGTGGTCTACGACATCTCCGGCAAGCCCCCGGCGACCATCGAGCGGGAGTAAGGCAGCGAAAATTATTTGGTCAGGCGCGCGGGCGGACGATTTCCTGCAACCAGGGCACCAGGTGCTCCAGATCGAAGGCTCGCGCTTCGACAAGCTTGATCATATGGTCGTAAATCGCCTTCGAGTCTGCGGTGATCGAATAGCCGTTGATTCGCAAAAAGACGTCGACCACAGCAAACGCAACTCGCCTGTTGCCATCCACACAGGGATGGTTTTGAACGAGGCTTTCCAGGAGCGCGGCAGCCTCGTGAACGAGCGTGTCGTAGTAACCGGTTTGAGGCCGATGAAGGGCTGATTCGAGCGCGCCGGCGTCGCGTAGACCGGGAGCGCCGCCGTAACGGTCGATCAGCTGTTTGTGGAAGAAGAGCGCGTCCGCGGTCGTGACGTACTCCGTCATTTAGCCAGCGACCGGTACAATTCGTCGCGCTCCTTGAGGCTCTCCTGAAAAGCCTCAAGCACGTTTCGTCGAGGGGCCGGCTCGCGCTTATGAGCCAGATACAGACGCATCGCATCCCCGAGCACCGCTTGAAACTGACGCCCCTCGCGCGTGGCAATCTCTTGCAGCCCCTCAAGCACTTCGGGGTCCGCTTGCGAGGAAAATTTTCGGAGAGCGCTCATGGAAAGCACCTCATCATGATCTATCTTGATGTGTCATGATAAATCAAGACGACTGGAAATCAAGTTCAAGAAATAGCAGGTCCCTTGTATATAGTCTGTATATATCATCTTAAATGATATAGTAGCTTATATATGAACTATAATTCGAATAAGCCCGTACTCCCCCTGCCTGTACGCCGTGCCTTAACCCAGCTCGGCAGAGACGTGGGTCTTGCTAGACGGCGCAGACGGATCTCAACGCAGTCCATGGCGGAGCGCCTGCAAGTTTCAACTGCCACCTTGCGCCGGTTGGAACGCGGCGATCCGTCTTTGGCGATGGGCACCCTGGCGAAGGCATTGCTGGTACTGAACGCGCTCCAACGCTTTTCCCATTTGCTCGACACCGGCGCCGACGACCTGGGCCTGCAACTCATGGACGAAGCCTTGCCCAAGCGTATCTCCAGGAAATCCAGCAGCCGAGGACCACAAACCCTATGAGAACGGAAACCGTTACTCAGGCCATGCAGGTCTGTCTTGGAGAGCACGCAATAGCCGTCGGCACGCTGACTTACTCGCGCCAGGGCGCGCGGGAAAACACATTATTTGTTTATGACGATACATGGCTCGAAAACGACACCCGATTTGAAATATCCCCCGACCTGCCGCTGACACGGGAGCGATACTTTCACAAGGCCGCGACTCGGAGCGACTCTGTTTTTCATTTTGCCATCGCGGACACCGAGGCGGATGGTTGGGGGTGCAAAGTTATTGCGCGCGATCATGCCAAACGGCGTAAAGCCGGTCAGGCAGGCGAGAGCGTGGCCCTCACTGAAATGGATTACTTGCTGGGGGTGGACGACATAGGTCGCATGGGCGCAATAAGATTCCGCAACGCAGCGGGGGAGTTCATGCGTACGCCGCATGAGGACGAGCGTGGAATACCGCCTTTGCTGGAACTGACAGAAATTATTGGCGCCGCGCACGCGGTGGAACGCGGTACGGAAACCGAAAGGGACCTCGCCTATCTTCGCGGGCGCGCGACTTCGTTGGGCGGAATGCGTCCGAAATGCTCGGTAGTTGATGAAGACGGACATCTCGCCATCGGTAAATTTCCGAGCGTGAGCGATGATCGCGCAGTGACTAAGGCTGAAGTCTTAGCGCTCAATCTTGCTGCCGCCGCCGGAATTGATGCCGCACGAGGACGCATCGTGCATTCCGATGGGATACCAGTGGCCCTGATCCGGCGTTTCGATCGAATAAACCGTGGCCGAATTCCGTATCTTTCAGCGACGTCGATGCTGCAGGCTTCGCGGGAAGAGGAACATGCCTACAGCGAGATCGTTGAGCGTATTCTGAGCGTGTCACCGGATGCCAGGCGAGACCTCGCGGAACTCTGGCGCCGGATCATTTTCAACATGCTGATTACAAACGTCGACGATCATTTGAATAATCACGGATTCCTGCATGTGGGGCGTGGTCAATGGCGACTGGCACCCGCGTTCGACCTGAATCCGTTTCCCGACAAGGGCAGGGATCCCAAGACTTGGCTGACCGAAGAGACGGGGCCTACGGGGAAGATAGAAGATGCGCTGCGCGCAGCGTCATACTTTCATCTCACCGATGAAGGCGCCTTGCGCATACTCGGCGAAGTCCATAGTGCGGTTTCGCGGTGGAGACAGGTGGCCAGGGGCGCGCCGGTGGGAATGTCGGCGGCAGAGTCGGAGGCGTTTGAGGCCGCTTTCGAACATGAGGAAACACGGAGCGCGAAACGAAGGCTGACCTAAGGAATAGACCGCACCGATTGGTATCAGACGCGGACTATGCTGAAAAGATGCGCCGGACATTGCGCGCCGAGATAGAAGCGAAGCAAGAGAAAAAGGGCATGTAGTCTGACGCAGGAATGAAGGGGCGAAGCCCGCCGCGGGACGACTATCTGATCAGACAATATGAGGACCACCGTGAATGGTTTAGGCGGATCAGGTCGCTCACACATCAGGATCGGCGATTGGCGGAGATAAACCGCGATCCCAACTTGCTGAATTTGACGTGCTTGCTGCAACGAGAGCGTCGACGAAGGATCGAGGACGTGTCGTACGAAAAGGTATCGTAGAGTATGATACTTCCGGAAGTGGAGATACTTTCGGATACCGATGGCCCGATCTACGACCCCGGCGGATCCCTGGCATTACCCACGGCCTAACCGAGCCCGACCCACCGTAGTCCGCGGTCAGAAGGGTTGCTCCAACCTTGAATATTGAGCGGTCGTCGCTCAATATTCAAGGTATGTTGAAACGGCCGAGACTGCTGGCCAGGCTCCGCGCAGGCCTGAAGACAGCCCCTGCGGTGCTGTTACTGGGTCCCCGTCAGTGCGGCAAGACGACCCTTGCGCGGCAGCTGGCAGGGGAGCTGAAGAGCACCTACTTCGACCTGGAAAACCCGGTCGATCTGGCGCGGCTGTCCGAGCCCATGACTGCGCTCGGGCCATTACGTGGACTTATCGTGATCGATGAGGTCCAGCGCCATCCCGAACTCTTTCCGGTCCTTCGGGTGCTGTTGGATCGCAAGTCGTTCCGGGCGCGATTTTTCATCCTGGGGAGTGCCTCGCCGGAGTTGCTGCGCCAGAGCTCCGAAACACTGGCGGGCCGGATCGCGATGGTCGAGATGGGCGGCTTCACGCTCGAGGAGCTTGGGAGCGCGGAGCTCGATCGCTTATGGCTGCGCGGCGGCTTTCCGCGGTCGTTTCTGGCGCGCACGGAAGCCGCGAGCAGTGCCTGGCGCCAGGATTTTGTTCGCACGTTCCTCGAACGTGATTTGGCTCAGTTGGGCGTGCAAGTGCCCTCGGGAGCGATGCGTAGATTCTGGACGATGACGGCACACTGCTCAGGCGGCATCTGGAACAGCTCGGAGATTGGGCGGTCCCTGGGCGAGGCTCATACCACCGTCAAGCGCCATCTCGACGCGCTCTCCGGCGCATTGGTCGTGCGCGTACTCGAGCCTTGGTATGCGAATGTCGGCAAGCGGTTGGTCAAATCTCCGAAGGTTTACGTTCGGGATTCGGGCCTGTTGCATACGTTACTCGGGATCGCTGACCGCCGGCAGCTTGAAGGACATCCTGTAGTCGGCGGATCATGGGAGGGGTTCGTCATCGAGCAATTACTCGCACGGTTACCGAGGGCCAACGCGTATTACTGGCGAACGCAGGCCGGGGCCGAACTGGACCTGCTGCTGTTTCTTAGAGGGCGACGTATTGGAATTGAGATCAAACGGGCAGATGCACCGACGATGACTCCATCGATGATTTCGGCGCTCAAAGACTTGGAACTACACCGGTTGCTCGTGGTTTATCCGGGTTCGACGCGCTATAGGCTGCGGCCTAAGGTCGAAGTGATGTCGCTGGCGGCGTGCCTGGAAGAGGTGGCTTGAGCGTCGGTCAGTGAATGCCCACCTGTCCGCGCACGGCTGCGATGAGTCGCTGCGGGTCGTACCCTTGGCCGTCCTTGAAGACCACCTCGACATTCTCGATGTCTGCGATGTGCGCGGCGGGATCGCCGTGCACGAGCACGAGATCGGCGCGCTTGCCCGCGGCGACGGTGCCGATCTCCCGCTCGCGACCGAGGAACCGGGCGCCGTTCTCCGTACCGATCCTGATGGCCTCGAGCGGCGTGAAGCCCGCCTCCACCAACAACTCGATCTCGCGTTGATCCCCGAACCCCGGCAGCACGCCCCCGGCGCCGGTCGGGTCCGGGCCCGCCAGCAGCAGCCCTCCGACCACCGCAAAGGCGTGCTCGAAGTCCATTTCCAGGCGAAATAGCTTTCCCGGCGTCGCATCGGCCGGGTCGAGCAGCGCCCGGTAGGTGAGGTAACTGTCGCGCGCCGCGTCCGACATGGCGCTCAAGGCGCGGCGCTGCGCCGGCGGGCGATCGGGAACGATGAGCTCGAAGACGGGAAGCGTGGAGGTCACTGCAACATGGTGATCCACCAGCGAGCGAATGAGCTGCACGATCTCGGGGTCGCTCACTTTCTTGCCGGCCCATGACTCCAGCGCCTTGCGCTGCTCAGGGCACTTATCGGGCTGTCGGCCGGCGACGAATTCGGTGTCGGTGTAAACCGGCCCGTGCTCGAGATCATCGATGCCCGCCGCGATGGCTTCCGGCCAGCTGACCGAGCAGAGGTGCCCGGTAATTCGCAGCCCGCGCCGATGGGCCGCGTCGGCGGCGGCGGCGAGCTCGGCGCGCGTGATGTTCATGTAGGCCTTGAAGGAGCTCATGCCCGCCCCGGCCCAGTAGTCGACGAATTTCCCCGCATCCTCGGGGCTGGCGAGCTCGTGCATCTGGGCGAACGGCGTCCCGGGGCCTTCGAGATACGGCGCCGTCAGGTCCAGATGCGGACCCGGCATGGCGCCCGACTCGATGCGTGAGCGTACCTTGAGGTCGGTGTAAGGCTCGACGCTTCCGGTCGTGCGCAGAGTGGTGACGCCGGCGGCGAGATACAGCCGCGGGGCCGAATACGGGATCTCGTTGACGATGAAGCCCGGCTCGACTCCGCCCGGCGAATTGCGCTGCGGCTCGCGCGATGCCGTGTAGAAGAGGTGATCGTGCATGCCGACGAGCCCGGGAAGCACCGCGTAGCCGGCGTAGTCCCGCACCAGGGCGCCGCGCGGGATCGGCGTGGTCGCGGCCGGCCCGACGGCGGCGATTCGGCCATCGACGATAACCAGGGTCTGATCGGCGCGCGGCGCGGCGCCCGTGCCGTCGATGATCTCGACGTGCCGCAATGCCACGGTGGGCGCGTGAATCGCGAGGTAGGAAGAGCTGTCGCCGAGCTCGGGCGCCGCAGCGGATGTCGCGACGCCGAGGAGCACCAGCAGCGCGCAGGAGCTCTCCGCCAGCTGTTTCCTGTTGAATTGAGTCGCTGCCGGCGGCATACCCGGTACCCCCAAGCTCCTGTTCTGACAGATATCTTAACTCTGGAGCGGCGGCCGATCAGGAGCCTTGAGTCCGCGCCGGCGATGGCGACCGCAGATTCCGGTGATCTTGCGGACTCACCGGATTGGCACTCGCGGCGCTCGCGATCGTAGGGATTGGCGTCGGTGCGGTACTCGATGACCACCGGCGTCGCAAAGAGATCGTAGGTCTTGCGGAACACGTTGGCGAGGTAGCGCGTGTAGGCATCGGGAACCGATGCGGTCTGGTTGCCGTTTCGCGCACTTACCTTGCACTGAGGGATCCAGGGCCGGGAGCGACCCCTGCCTTGCTCGCGGCCCCAGCGATCGTCGTCACAACCCCTGACGACGTGATTTTGCGGATCGTGCGGTTAACCGGATCTGACACGTAGAGTGACCCGCTGGGTCCGAGCGCAATTCCGTACGGGCCATTGAATTGGGCGGCTGCCCCGATACTCCGTGTCATCGGCTTTACTCCCTTCTAAAACGACTTTCTTCGAGCACCACCCGGTGAATCCATTCTCCGCTGCCGCTTCGGACCGCGGACTGCGCGCCTGTCGCGCGGTGACTATCTGAGCGTGCGGTTGAATCCGGATCGCTCGTCGCCTCAAGACGCGATCCCAGTTAGTCCGAATTGGCTGGGTGGTCAATGGGGTGTTCGCCCCCTGAATATCGCAATGGTCCTGTTGAGTGAAGCTGAAGCTCGTCTCCGCAAGATCAGGAGCGGTCGTCTGGAATGACACCGTGCCTGCAACAATCAGCTACCACGTCTCCCTGAATCCCGGTGATGCTCTTCAAGCTGACGCTGGACAACCTGATCGATCAGCTGTGCGATAATAATGACCTGCTTCGCGCGCTTGGCACCGCGTCTCGAACAGCCGGAGGGGAAACATGAGCGATGTGCCGCAATTCGCAACCGCGGAGTATTCGCGCAAGTCTGGCGAGACGCTCTGCAATTCCTGTCAGCAGCGGATCAGCGGCGCGTACTACCTGCTGAATGGCGCGCCGGCCTGCGCAAGCTGTGTCGAGCGGATCAGGGAGCAGATGCCCCGGGACTCTCATAAGTCGTTCGTGCGCGGAGTCTTGTTCGGCGTCGCTGGGGCCATCCTCGGTCTGGTGATTTACGTCGCGTTCGCCCTCGCCACCGGTTGGATGGTTGGCTACGTTTCGCTCGCCGTCGGTTACATCGTGGGCAAGGCAATCTCTCTGGGCTCGAGAGGCGTCGGCGGTCGCCGCTACCAAGTGGCCGCCGTTCTGCTCACGTACGTCGCCGTTTCCCTGGCAGCCGTCCCGATAGCTATATCGGTGCACAAGCAGCACAGGGTCGTGCAGCAACAGCCCGCGCAGGCGGAGGACCAGCCGCCCGCGCAGGCGGGTGACCAGCCGCCCGCGCAAGTGAACCGCTCGGCCGCCGCGGCTCCGACGAGGATGAGTCCCGCCAGAGCCGTCGGACTGCTTGCATTGCTGGGACTGGCGTCGCCGCTCCTTGCTCTTGCCCACCCGGCGCAGGGACTCATCGGCTTGATCATACTGTTGGTCGGGATCCAGATTGCCTGGAAGATCACTGCCGCCAGGCAACTGAACATCTCCGGCCCCATCGCTGAGCCCGTTGCGGGCACGCCCGGCTGAGCCCGGGGGCAGCCGCAAACCAGCCTATGGCGTCCCCTCCTCCTGAGCTGTATCAGGAGTGCGCCCGCTGCACGGCCGCTCTGGTGCCGGGTGCGTTGGAGTGCGGCAGCTGCCATGCGCTCGTACACGCGTCGAGGCTCGAGCAACTGGGTGCCAGCGCACGCCTGCATGAGGAGCGCCGCGAGGCCGTCGAGGCGAGCGCCACCTGGTCAAGGGTCCTCGAACTGCTGCCCCCGGACTCGGCGCAGGCCGAGTGGGTCCGCGGGCGTATCGAGCGGCTGGCCTCGGCCATGGCCAACACCCCGACGGTCGATGCCCGGCGTGCCTGGATCAGGAAGCTCGGCCCGCTGGCGCCCGTGGCCATCCTGCTCGTCAACGGCAAATACCTGCTCGCGCTCTTCAAGTTGAAGTTCCTGCTCAGTCTGGCCGCGTTCGTGACCTTCTACTGGGCCCTGTACGGCGTGAAGTTCGGCGTCGGCTTCGCAATCCTGATCCTGCTTCACGAGATGGGTCATTTCGTTGACATCAAACGGCGCGGCCTGCCCGCAGACATGCCGGTCTTTCTTCCCGGACTGGGCGCCTACGTGCGTTGGTCCGCCCTCGGCGTGCCGGCGCGGACGCGTGCCTTGGTAAGCCTGGCGGGCCCCCTGGCGGGTTGCATCGGCGCCGCAGCTTGCGCCCTGCTGTGGAGCAAGACCGGCGATGCACTGTGGATCGGACTCGCGAGCGTGTCGGCGCTGCTCAACCTGCTGAATCTGGTTCCCATCTGGGTACTCGATGGAGCACAAGCAATCGCGGCACTCGACCGGACGGAACGCATCCTGCTCTCGGCTGCCGCGGTGGTTTTCGCAGCAGCCTTCGGGCAACCGGTGTTCCTGCTGGTAGCGGCCGGCGCGGGCTATCGGCTGTTCACCAGAGATATTCCGGCTTCGCCAGACCACGCGGTCATGGTCTATTACCTGCTGGTTCTGACCGCGCTCGGTTTCCTCATCGCGCTCGCACCGCCGCCTCCCGTCCATTCCTGAGGCGGCTGTCAGACGATTTGAATGTTAAACGCCGACTGCCCTACGGCTCGATCACGCGTTTCGCGGCCATCCTCGTTGCTTGACTTCAACGAGCTGATCGTTCTCTCGGCCCCAAGCTGCGCGTAGGTGGCTTTGGTACCCGCGCCCGCCGCCGCCCCGCGGCGTCAGGAACGCCTGACGCGCGCGCGCCGCCGCGACCCGGCGGTGCGCCGCGGCTCGCGCTGCGCGCGGCGCTCCTTGGCGTAGGGATTGGCGTCGGTGCGGTACTCGATGACCACCGGCGTCGCAAAGAGATCGTAGGTCTTGCGGAACACGTTGGCGAGGTAGCGCGTGTAGGCATCGGGAACCGATGCGGTCTGGTTGCCGTGGATCACGATGCGCGGCGGGTTGCGCCCACCCTGGTGCGCGTAGCGCAGCTTGATGCGCCGGCCGCGCACGAGCGGCGGCTGGTGCACGCCGAGCGCGTGCTCGAGTGTGCGCGTCAGCTCCTTGGTGGGCATGCTGCGCATGGCGGCCTCGTAGGCGCGTACGGTTGATGCCACGAGCTCGCCGACGCCGCTCCCGTGACGCGCCGAGATGAAGTGCAGCGGCGCGAAAGGGGCGAAGTCGAGCTTGAGCGCGAGCTGACGCTGGATCTCCGCGCGCTGCTCGGCGAGGATCCCGTCCCACTTGTTGACCGCGATGACGAGCGCCCGGCCGCGCTCGAGCGCGAGTCCCAGCACGCTCGCGTCCTGCTCGGCGACGGTGTCGTGCGCATCGAGCACGAGGATCACGACGTGCGCCTCGTCGATGGCCTGGAGCGTCTTCGCGATGCTCACGCGCTCGACCGCATCCTCCACCCGGGCGCGCCGCCGCAGCCCCGCGGTGTCGATCAGCAGGAACGCCCGCCCATCGCGCTCGAAGGGCACCAGGATGCTGTCGCGCGTGGTGCCGGGCTCCTCGCTCGCGATCACCCGCTCCTCCCCGAGCAGCCGATTGACGAGCGTGGACTTGCCGACGTTCGGTCGGCCGATGACTGCGATGCGGATGGCGCCCGTGTCGGCCTCCGCCACCTCCTGCGGCTCGAAGCCCGCGAGCACGTGCTCCATGAGCTCCTCGCACCCCTGACCGTGGCTGGCGGAGATGGCGAACGGCTGGCCGAGTCCGAGCGCATGGAAGTCCGCGGACACCATGTCGGCGTCGAGCCCCTCGGCCTTGTTGAGGACGAGCGTGACCGGCTTTCCGGAGCGGCGCAGCTCGCGCGCCACGAACTGATCCTGCGGCGAGAGCCCGGCGCGCGCGTCGGCGAGCAGCAACAGCCGATCGGCCTCGGCGACCGCACGCTCGGTCTGGGCGCGCATCTGCGCCTCGATGCCGCTCGGGTACTCGACGAGCCCGCCGGTGTCGATGACGACGCAGGGAACCGGACCCACCCGGCCGAAGCCGTACTGCCGGTCGCGCGTGAGTCCGGGCACGTCCGCTACGATGGCGTCGCGCGTTGCGGTGAGCACGTTGAAGAGCGTCGACTTGCCGACGTTCGGCCGGCCGACGAGGGCGATCACGGGCAGCATGGCAGAGGGGGCCGGACGCGGTCAGGCTGCTCGGGTCTACTGGCTTTCCTCGCGGGTCGGAGCGGGCGTCTCCGGCACCTTCCTGCGGTCCGTCGCCGGCGCGCGAGCGAGCGGCGTCACGCGAAATGCGCTGACCTGGCCCCGGTCGTTGACGACCACGACCGTGTTGCCCGCCACGACCGGCGCCGTGCTGATGCGGGTCTTGCCGGTGGAGACGCGCGCCGCGAGCGCACCGCTCGACTTGTCGAGCCAGTGCACGTAGCCCTGAAAGTCGCCGACGACGACCGCATCGTCCATGGTCGCGAGCTTCGACAGCCCGCGATGCAGCAATGCCTTCTGTCGCCAGAGCTCGGCTCCGGTGCGCGCCTTGAGGGCGATCACTTCGCCGTCCGCGGTCGCGACGTAGAGCATGTCTTCGCCGAGGATGAGCCCGCGGTAGCTCGAGGCCTCGTGCGACCACCAGATCTGGCCGGTGTCGAGCGCCAGCATGGCGACCCGTCCCTGAAAGCCAACGGCGTACACGTCCTGCCCGGACACGCCGACGGCCGAATCGATGTCGGCGAGACGCTCGAGCTCGGTGCGGCCGTGCGGCGGCGTGATAGTCGCCTCCCATTGCACCGAGCCGTCAGTCATGTTGGCCGCGAGCACCTTGCCGTTGTCGAAGCCGCACAGCACCAGATCGCCGGCGATCACCGGGCGTGCCGTGCCGCGCAGCGACAGGCGCGGGACCTGCTGCTCCTGGGACCACAGCTCGTGGCCGTCGGCGGGGCTCAGGGCATGCAGCTTGCCGTCGACGGTGCGCACCGCGATCAGCCGCTCGGAAATGGCCGCCGGCGCCAGCACCTCGCCGTTGAGGCGCACCTTCCAGCGCATCGCGCCGTTGGCGGCATTGAAGGCAAACAACTGGCCATCGCTCGAGCCCACCAGGACCTGCGCAGCGCTCGCCGCGGTGCCACCGGCGAGCGGCGCGCGCGTGTGCGCGCGCCACAGCACGCGGCCCGAGGCGAGATCGAAGGCCACGAGGTCGCCGCGGTGACCGGCCGCGTACAAGCGATTGTCCGCGACCGACAGCCCGAGCCCGAGCCGCAGCACCGCGGCTTTCTTGTCGTCGACGCCGGCGCTCCAGATGCGCTGCACCCGCAGCTTCGGGGTGAGCGGGGTCAGCTTCGCCGGCTGATCGATGCTCTTGTCCTTGGAGCAGGCCGCGACGGCGAGCAGCGCCGCCAGCGTCCCGGCCAGCGTCAGGGTTTGCAGGTATCGCATGAGGCCTACCTGCCCGCTCCGGATGCCGCGGACTTCGCGGTCGTGGACGCCGCCTGTGCGGGGGCCGGCGCCGCCGTGTCGGCCGTCAGGTCCGCGATCTTGAGCGCGAGGAGCGAGTCCCCGGCGGCGCCCGCCTGCGCGCTGCGATACTCCTTCAGAGCCGCGGCCCGGTCGCCCTTGGCGTAGTCGGCATCCCCGCGCACCTCGTGGAAGCGCGCGGCGAATGCGCCGGGCTCGACCACACCGAGCGTCGCGAGCGCGCCGTCGGGCTTGCCCTGGGCGATCTGCACCCGCGCAAGGCGCAACCGCGCCACCAGCGCGAGGTCGCGGTCTTTTGATCTCTCGGCGACGTTTGCGAGCTCGCCGGCCGCCCGCTCGAGCTCGCCACTGTCGACGTACACGCGCGCCGCCAACAGCCGGGCCTGGTCGGCGTAGGGTGATTTCCCGAAGTCGCGCTCCAGCTCGCCGAGGAGCGTGATTGCGCGCGTGCGATCACCGCGGTCGAGCGCCTGCAGGATCTGGGTGTAGCGGGCGCCCGCCTCGAGCCGCCCGGCATCGAGGCGCCCCTGCCACCAGCGCCAGCCGAACACGCCCGCCGCGACCACGAGGAGCGCGAGCACCACCGCCGGCGCGTTCACGCGCACCTGCGCCTTGAGCCATTCCCACTGTTCTCTTTCGGACAGGTAATCTTCCACGGTTCCTCCCCACATCAGGACGCGGCCGCGCGGTGCACGCGCGTCGCGGCGGCGAGCGCCGCGTCCACCCCCGCCGCCAGAGCGGCGATCGGGCACTCGCTCTGGACCGACTCCGCGCGCAAAGGTTTCATGGCCACGACGCCGCGCGCGAGCTCGTCATCGCCGATGATCAGCGCCAGCGGCGCGCCGCTCTTGTCCGCGCGGCGGAATTGCGCCTTGAAGTTGCCGCCACCCAGGTTGAGCTCGAAGCGCAGCCGGGGCCGCTCGCTGCGCAGCCGCTCGATGAGCTCGAGGGCCTGCGCCTCGGCCCGCGCGCCGCTCACCACGACGTACACGTCGGGCGGTGCGGCGCGGACCGCTCCCCGGACGGCCAGCACCCGGGCGACGAGGCGCTCGACCCCCATCGCAAAGCCGATCGCCGGCGTCGACTCGGCTCCGAGCTGCGCGATCAGGCCGTCGTAGCGGCCCCCGGAGCATACGGCATTCTGCGCGCCGGACACCGGCATGATCCACTCGAACACCGTACGGTTGTAGTAATCGAGCCCGCGCACCAGGCGCGGATTGACCTCGTAGCTCACACCCACGGCGCGCAGCCGGTCGCACAGCGCATCGAAGTGCGCGCGCGATTCGGGATCCAGGTGCTCGCTGAGGAGCGGCGCGCCCGCGATGATCTCCAGCATCTGCGGGTTCTTGCTGTCGAGCACCCGCAGCGGGTTGACGGTGAGGCGCCGGCGGCTGTCGGCGTCGAGTCGCGCCTCGTGCGCGTGCAGGTACTCGACGAGCCGCTCGCGGTACGCGCGGCGGCTCTCCGGCGTGCCGAGGGAGTTGATCTCGAGCCGCAGTCCCGAGGCGATCCCGAGCCGCTCCCACAGCCGTGTGCCGAGCGCGATGAGCTCGGCGTCGACGTCGGGCCCGGGCCAGCCGACCGCCTCCACGTCCACCTGCCAGAACTGGCGGTAGCGCCCGGCCTGCGGCGCCTCATGGCGGAACATCGGCCCGAGGCACCAGAGCTTGTGGCGCTGGCCGCGCAGCAGACCGTTGGAGATGAGCGCGCGCACGATGCCGGCCGTGGCCTCGGGACGGAGCGTGAGGCTCTCGCCGCCGCGATCGGTGAAGGTGTACATCTCCTTGCCGACCACGTCGGTATGCTCGCCGATTGCGCGCTTGAAGAGCTCCGTGTGCTCGACGATCGGCACGCGAATCTCCTCGTAGCCGTAAGCGGCGAGGAGCTCCCGCGTGCAGGCCTCGAAGTACTGCCAGGTCCCGATCTCCTCCGGCAGCACGTCGTTCATCCCCTTGATCGGCTGGATCGGCTCCCCCACCTCAATCTCCGTGCGCCAGCCGCCGCGGCGCCGGTGAGGCGTGTCCCTCGGCATCGATCAGCACGTGCGCGGTGCCGTCACGACGGGCGAGGCCCTCGATCGGCACCGGCTGACCGTTGGCCTGCAGCGTCACCGCGGGCGTGTTACCCACGGTCACGCGCAGCGGCGGCGCACCGCTCAGCGTGCGCGACGCGCCCCCCGCGTACAGCCCCTGCAACAGGAGCCTGCCGCTCGCATCGGAGACCTCCGCCCAGCTGAGCGCCGAGAATTTCAGGGCGAGCTGCGTGCGCGTCCCTGGCGTGGCGACCGGCGCTCCATCGGCGGTGCCGCCCGCAACCGTGGCGGCGGCCCTGGCCTCGGGCGCCGCGGCCGCGAGGGACTGCGGCTTCTCGTCCTGAACCGAGAACACCCACGCGACCAGCGCGATGAGCGCAAATCCCGCCAAGCCGAGCAGCGCCGGCAGCCCCAGCCACGCCGCGCCATCTGGAGGCTCGCGGTGTGGGATACGCGTCAGGTCGGGAAGTGTCACCCGGCCGTCGCGGGCATAGAGCCCGAGCAGCTCCTCGGGCGAGTCGCCGACGAGCTCAGCGTAGCGCCGCAGGTATCCGCGCACGTACACATCGGCGCCGAGAGCGGCGTAGTCCTCCGCTTCGAGCGCCTCGACGATCCTCGCGTCGAAGCGCAGCCGCTCCGCCGCCTGCGGCACGGAGAGCCCGCGGTTCTCGCGCCCGGCGCGCAGCCGCGCACCCGCGCCGCAGCGTTGCTCGCCGCTCACCGCGGTCGCCATGGGCGTCAGCCGGGGTTGCGATCGAGCTCGGCCAGGGCGCGTGCCTGGTCGGACCCGGGGAAGTCCAGCTGCAGACGCCGCGCATAGCGTTGCGCGCCGGCCCTGTCGCCCTGGGCGCGCGCGACGCGTACTGCGAGCAGCAGCAGGTCGGCGGTGGCGTTGTAGCGGCCGACGAAGGCTTCGATCGCGGCGCGCGCCGGCGCGAGCTCGCCGTGCTGGAATTCGAGGTCCGTCAGCTGGAACGCCGCCTCGGCGAAGCTGGGCCGGATCTGCAGCGCGCGCCCGAAGTCGGCGCGCGCCTCCTCGTCGCGCTTGGCCGCGCGCAGGCACACCCCGGCGTTGGTGTAGGCGGCCTCGGGCGTGCGGTACAGCGCGTTGTGCGCCGCCTCCTCGAAGTGCCGGACGCCGTCATTGATGCGTCCGTTCTGGCACAGATACACCGCGTAGTTGTTCACCACTTCCGGATCGTGCGGGGCGAGCCGCAGGGCGGTGCGGAATTCCGCATCGGCTTTCGGGGCGTCGCCCATGCGCTGGAACAGCATGGCGCGGGCGCTGTGGACGTCGGCGCTCTCCGGACTCTCGGCGAGCGCGCGGTCGAGCTTATCCTTCGCGACCGCGAGCTCGCCCTGATTCATGTAGGCGATCCCCAGCTGCACGTTGTAGGCGGCCGCATCGTGGACCTTGTTCGGGTGCCGCGGGTTGCTCGATACGCATGCCGCGAGCAGCAGCAACGCCAGCGCGCCGGGCGCGAGGCAGGGCGAGCCGTGCAGAGTTTTTGTGGTTGGGTTGCTCATGGGTGCACTGCGACGCCGATGACCTTGGCTCCGAGACGCACCGTGGTGCGATCGATGACGCGGCCGGCGAGCTGTCCGCAGGCCGCATCGATGTCGTCGCCGCGCGGGCGCCGAACGGTCGCCAGCACGCCCTGCCGGATGAGCTCGTCGCGGAAGCGCTGGATCTGATGCGCGGGCGAGCGCCGGTAGCGCGTGCCGGGAAAGGGATTGAACGGGATCAGGTTCACCTTGGCCGGATGGCCCTTGAGCAGCTGCGCGAGCGAGCGCGCCTGCGCGGGCGAGTCGTTCACGCCATCCAGCATCACGTACTCGAACGTGACGCTGCGGCCGTTTTGTTCGTCGAGGTAGTGCCAGCAGGCGTCCAGGAGCTGCGCGATCGGGTGCTTGCGGTTGATCGGCACGAGCTCGTTGCGCAGCGCATCGTCGGGCGCGTGCAGCGACACGGCCAGCGCCACGTTCGTCTCCTCGGCCAGGCGGTAGATCTGCGGCACCAGGCCCGAGGTCGAGAGAGTCACGCGGCGCCGCGACAGATCGAAGCCGAAGTCATCGAGGAGGATCGAGAGCGCCGGCACGACGTTACGGAAGTTGGCGAGCGGCTCGCCCATGCCCATCAGCACCACGTTGGTGACCTGGCGCTCCTCGGGACGTGCGCCCGGGTCCGCGCCCGCCCGCGCGGTACGCGCGCCGCGCGCCTCACGGGCGAGCTCGCGCTCGGCGAGCCACACCTGCCCGATGATCTCGGCGGTGCAGAGGTTGCGGTTGAAGCCCTGCTGCGCGGTGGCGCAGAACGAGCAGTCGAGCGCACAGCCGACCTGGGAGGAGACGCAGAGCGTCCCGCGGTCGGGCTCGGGAATGAACACCATCTCGAAGGCCTGACTCGCGTCCGCCCTGAGCAGCCACTTGCAGGTGCCGTCCGCGGAGCGCCGCACGGAGAGGATCTCCGGTGCGCGCACCTCGGCCAGCGTGTCGAGCCGCGCGCGCAGCTGCTTCGCGAGATCGGTCATCCCGGCGAAGGAGTCGACGCCGCGCTTGTAGATCCAGTTCATCAGCTGGCGCGCCCGGAAGGGCTTGCCGCCGAGCTGCTCGATGAACGCCTCGAGGTCCGGGCGCGCGAGTCCGAGAAGGTTCGTGCGCTCGGCGGCGGCGGGGTCGGTGATGGCGGCGGCGGGCATGGGGGTGAGTGCGCTCCTCAGACGCGCGGGTGCAGCTCCGTGACGCTGAAGAAGTAGGCGATCTCGCGCGCGGCGGTCTCGGGCGCATCCGAGCCGTGCACAATGTTCTCCTCGATGCTGGCGGCGAGGTCGGCGCGGATCGTGCCGGGGGCCGCCTTCTTCGGATCGGTCGCGCCCATGATGCCGCGGTTGCGCGCGACCGCGCCCTCGCCCTCCAGCACCTGCACGAGGATCGGGCCCGACGTCATGAAGCGCACCAGGTCCTTGAAGAACGGGCGCTCGCGGTGCACGGCGTAGAAGCCCTCGGCTTCGCGCTGCGACAGGTGGAGCATCCGCGCGGCGACGATCGAGAGGCCGGCCTGCTCGAAGCGGCGATAGACCTCGCCGATGAGATTGGCCCTCACGCCGTCGGGCTTGACGATGGACAGGGTGCGCTCGAGCGCCATTCGCTTTGACCTTATCTTCAGCCGGTGGTTCGGTGCGGGAAAGTATTCGCTCCGGCGCAGTGCGCCGCCGCGTTCGGGCAAGCCGAGAAGTGTACCTTGGGTCGCTCCGGGGCGGCAATGTCCGAAGCGCTGGAAGTGCCGGTAAGTTAAGGGTTTTTGGAGGACCGGACGCCAGGCAGGAAGGCGCACGCGGATCGATCCGCGCAGCCTCGAGCGGACTTCAGACCGAAAAACTCTCCCCGCAGCCGCACTCACCCTTGACGTTCGGGTTGCGGAAGCGGAAGGCCTCGTTCAGCCCCTGCTTCACGAAGTCCACGATCGTCCCGTCGATGAGCGCGAGGCTTGCGCCATCGACGAAGACCCGTACGCCGCGGTCCTCGAACACCGCATCGCCGGGCTGCGGGCCGTCGGCGTAGTTGACGACGTACGCGAAGCCGGAGCAGCCGGTCTTGCGGACGCCGAGCCGCAGGCCGACGCCGTGCCCACGGGCTGCCAGGAAAGTCTTGACCCGAAGGGCTGCGGATTCCGTCAGTGAGATCGCCATCGGTCCTCGTATTCTAGCGCCTCGGGGCCCAGGCCTGGAGGCATGCACGCAGAGCGTCTTCGACCACGAGCAGCCGGCCGAGTTTCTCGGCCGGCACTCCCCGCCTCGCCGCCCAGCTCGCCGGGGTGCCCGGGATCAGCGCGCCGCGGGAGCGCCCGCGCAGCTCCCCACAGAGCCACGTTGCCGTGTCGATAGTATGGGGGCAGCCGAACGCCTGAAAACGGGCCTCCTTCACAGTGTCACCGGCCACCGCCAGGTGAAATCGCACCCAGGTCTCCTGTCCCGGCCCGCCGGCCTCGCCCCTCACGAGGGTCGCGCCGCCACCCCCCTGCCAGGCGCTGAAGTCCTGCCCGCCCGCCCCCCCGGCCGGTGACAGGGCGCGCAGCCGCCTCACCTCGACCCGCACCGCCTCCGCGGCGAACTCGACGTCGGACTCGGTGCTGAAGCGCCCGAGGCTGAAGCGGAGCGAGCTCTGTGCGAGCTGGGTGTCGCGCCCGAGGGCGCGCAGCACGTAGGAGGGATCGGGCGTGGCCGAATTGCAGGCGGCGCCGGTCGAGACGGCCAGCCCCGTGAGGCCGCTCACCAGGCTCTCCCCCTCCACTGCCTCGAAGGAGACATTGAGGATGCCCGGCACGCGCGGCGCCCCGGCGCCGTTCAGGTGCACCCCTCCGAGCTCCGAGAGCGACTGCCATAGCCGCTCGCGCAGCGCCGTGAGCCGGGGGGCTTCCCGAGGAAGCTCGCGCGCGGCGATCTCGCAGGCGACGCCGAAGCCCACGATCTGGTGGGTCGCGAGCGTCCCCGGCCGGAGCGAGCGCTCCTGCCCTCCACCGTAGAGGAGCGGCTGCAGCAGGCCCTTCGCGCCGCGCCGCACGTAGAGCGCGCCGACCCCCTTCGGGCCGTAGAGCTTGTGAGCGGTCACCGACACGAAATCGACAGGGAGTGCGTGCACGTCGAGCGGCACCTTGCCCGCGGCCTGCGCGCAATCGCTGTGGAACGCAATTCCCCGTTCGCGGCATAGCGCGCCGAGCGCGGCCACGTCCTGCAGCACGCCGATCTCGTTATTCACGTACATGATCGAGGCCAGCACCGTGTCCGGCCGGAGCGCCGCCGCGAAGGCCTCGGGCTCGATCGCTCCCGAGCGCGAGGGCGAGAGATAAGTGACGCTGAAGCCCTCCTTCTCGAGGCGCTTGCAGGGATCGAGCACGGCCTTGTGCTCGGTGCGCGCGCTCACCACGTGGCGCCCGCGGTCGGCGTTGGCGCGTGCCACGCCGAGGACGCCCAAGTTGTCCGACTCGGTGGCGCCGGAGGTGAACACGATCTCATCGGGCGCGGCCCCGATCAGCGCCGCAACCTGCGCGCGAGCCGCCTCGATGCGGGCGGCGGCGCGCATCCCCGGCGCGTGCGTGGAAGAGGGATTGGCGAAGTCCCCGCCCGCGGTGAGACAGCCGCTCATGGCGGCCGCCACGGCCGGATCGACCGGCGTCGTGGCCGCGTAGTCGAGGTAACGGGGTACTGCGGCGCTCATGGTCGCCCCTCCCCCGCGTGGCGGCGGCGGCTCTGCACCGCGGTCAGAATTCCGCGCAGGATGTTGACCTCGTTCTGATCGAGCTCGGCGCGCTGCAGGAAGCGCCGGATGCGCTCCATCAGGTGCGTGCCGCTCTGGCTGCGGTCGCGAAACTCGATCTCCTCGAGCACCTGCGCGAAGTGCGCATAGAGACGCGCCATCTCCTCGGCGCCCGCCAACGGCGGCCCGGCCGGCGCCACCGCGTGCGTCTCGGACGAGCCGGCGCGGAACAGCTCGTACGCCACCAGCTGCACGGCCATGGCGAGATTGAGCGAGGGGTAGGCGGCGCTGGCGGGGATGCGCACCAGCGCGTGCGCGCTCTCGAGCTCCTCGTTGGTGAGCCCGGTGCGCTCGGCTCCGAACACCACCGCCGCGGGGGCGCGGCGCGACTCGCTCACGATGCGCGCCGCCGCCTCGCGCACGTCGATCACGCGGAAGTACTGGTCGCGATCGCGCGAGGTGGTGGCCGCGACGAAGCCGCAGCCTGCCAGCGCCTCGGCGAGCGAGCCGACGAGGCGTGCGGACTGAAGCACGTCGTCCGCGCCGGAGGCGCGCGCGCTCGCCTCGGCGTGCGGGAACTGCTTCGGTCCCACCAGCACCAGCTCACCGAGCGCCATGTTCTTCATGGCGCGCGCCGCCGCGCCGATGTTGCCCGGATGCGAGGGTGCCACCAGCACGATGCGAATGTCGGCCTGACCCATCTGTTACGCTAGCTCCGAAGATCTGACACGAGCTTAAAGACCGTGCAAGCGCTTCTCAACATCGCCGTGCGGGCCGCGCGCCGCGCGGGCGAGGTCATCGTCCGGAGCTTGAACCGCCTCGAGTCGCTCGCCGTCTCCTCCAAGGGGCGCAACGACTTCGTCACCGAGGTCGACCACGCCGCGGAGCAGGAAATCATCGGCATCATCCGCCGTCACTACCCGCAGCACGCGTTCCTCGCCGAGGAGAGCGGCCGGACCGGCGAGCACGATACACTCTGGATCATCGATCCGCTCGACGGTACGACCAACTTTCTGCACGGCTTTCCGGTGTTTGCCGTCTCGATCGCAGCCCAAGTGAGGGGGCGCCTCGAGCACGCGGTGGTCTACGACCCGATGCGTGGGGAGCTGTTCACCGCGAGCCGCGGCGCGGGCGCGCACCTCGACAATCACCGCATGCGGGTCAGCAAGGCGCGCGCGCTCGAGGGCGCCCTCATCGCGACCGGTTTCCCCTATCGCGCCAACACGCGCTACCTCGACGCCTACCTCGAGATGCTGAAGGCGGTCACGCAGCAGGTCGCCGGCGTGCGCCGCCCGGGCTCGGCCGCGCTCGATCTGGCCTATGTCGCGGCCGGTCGCGTCGATGGCTTCTGGGAGATCGGGCTGGCGGCGTGGGACACGGCCGCCGGGACGCTCCTCATCCAGGAGGCCGGCGGGCACATCGGAACGCTCACCGGTGCGGAATACCGCCAGGGTGGGCACGTCGTCGCGGGAACTCCCAAGGTGTACGCGGATCTCATCGAGTTGCTCGCGCCGCACGTGCCGGCCGAGCTGCGCGAGAGCTGACGGGGACCCAAGCCCGCGCCGCGGCGCGGCGGCTCGCTTTCCCCAGGTCGCTTGTGTAGAGTCCTCGCGAATAGCGCGGGGGTTCCATGGCGCGACAACTACTTGCGACCAAGTCCATCGCCGAGCTGCACGAGCAGGAATCCTCCGGCAACCAGCTGCGGCGCGCGCTCACCGCCACGCAACTGACGCTGCTCGGCATTGGCGGCATCATCGGCACCGGACTCTTCGTGCTCACCGGCACCGCCGCTGCCAATCACGCAGGTCCCGCGCTGCCGCTCGCGTTCATCGTTGCGGGAATCGGCTGTGCGTTCGCCGCGCTGTGCTACGCGGAGTTCGCCGCCATGATCCCGGTGTCCGGCAGCGCCTACTCCTATTCCTACGCGACCCTCGGCGAGGGCATCGCCTGGTTCATCGGCTGGAACCTGGTGCTCGAATACCTGTTTGCGGTCGCGACCGTGTCGGCCGGCTGGTCGGGCTACGCGGTCAGTCTCCTCAACGACTTCAACATCCACATTCCGGGTGCGCTCTCCAGCGCGCCATTCGGCACGGGGGCGGACGAGCTCCACATCGTGCGCACCGGAGCCATCATCAACGTGCCGGCCATGGCGATCGTCGCGACGATTGCGACCATCTGTTACATCGGCATCAAGCAGTCGGCTGCCTTCAACGCGGTGATCGTCGCCATCAAGGTGACCGTGGTCGTGCTGTTCATCCTGTTCGGCATGAGTTACATCGACACCGCCAACTGGCACCCGTTCATACCGCCCAACACCGGGCAGACCGGGCGCTTCGGCTGGAGCGGCATCATGGGCGCCTCGGGGGTCATCTTCTTTGCGTACATCGGCTTCGATGCCATCTCGACCGCGGCCCAGGAGACCAAGAATCCGCAGCGCGACATGCCGATCGGCATCCTGGCGAGCCTCGTGATCTGCACCGTCCTTTACGTGATCTTCTCCACCGTGCTGACCGGCATGGTGAGCTACAAGGAGCTGGACGTCTCCGCTCCGGTCGCAATTGCACTGGACAAGTATTCGGGCCTGAGCTGGCTCCGCAAGCCGCTGAAAGTGGGCGCCTTGGCCGGCATGACCTCGGTCATGCTGGTCATGACCATCGCCCAGGCGCGCATCTTCTTCGCCATGGCACGCGACGGCCTGCTGCCGCCCTTCTTCGGCCGCGTGCATCCGCGCTTCCGTACGCCCTCGACCGGCACCGTGATCACCGGAGCGTCCGCGGCCATCATTGGCGGTCTCTTTCCGGTGAAGATCCTGGGCGAAGTGGTGTCGATCGGCACGCTGGCGGCCTTCGTCACCGTGTGCCTGGGCGTGCTGGTGCTGCGCCGGACACGACCCGAGCTGCCGCGCCCGTTCCGCGCTCCGTGGCCGTGGTTCACCTGTATAGCGGGTGCGCTGGTGTGCGGGTACATGATGTATTCGCTGGGCACGGCCACGTGGTGGCGGCTTCTGGTGTGGACCGCGGTCGGCGTGATCGTGTACGTCTTCTACGGCTACCACCACAGCTGCCTGCGCTCCGCCGCCAACGGCGCCGCCCCGAGCGCACGTCCCGCCTGAGCGGCGCGGCCTTAGCGCAGCGTGCACCCGCTGACCGTCGCACTTCAGCGTTGCCGGTCGTCCTGCCGGCGCCGCAGGCGCACGTTGATCATCTCCACCGCCACGGCGAACGCCATCGCGAAGTAGAGATAGCCCTTCGGAATCTCGAAGTGCAGGCCTTCGGCGATGAGGGCGACCCCGATCAACAGCAGGAACGCCAGCGCCAGCATCTTGATGGTCGGGTAGCGCGAGATGAACGCGCTGATCGACCCCGACACCCACATCATCACCAGGATCGCCACCACGATGGCGGCCACCATGACGGGCAGCTCCCTCACCAGCCCCACCGCCGTGAACACCGAGTCGAGCGAGAACACGATGTCGATGAGCCCGATCTGCACAATCACCGCCAGCAGCTGGACACGCGGACGCGCCCGGCCGGCATCCGGGGCCGGCCCCTCGAGCGTCTGGTGGATCTCGAGCACGCTCTTGGCGAGCAGGAACAGGCCGCCGAGCAGCAACACCACATCCCGCCCCGAGAAGCTCCGGCCGGCGAGCTGCAGCCAGGGTTGCACCAGACGCGTGAGCCACACGATCGAGAACAACAGGACGATGCGCGTCAGCATCGCCAGCGCGAGTCCGCCAAGGCGCGCCCGGTGCTGCAGCCGCGCCGGCAGCCGCTGTACCAGGATGGAGAGGAAGATGATGTTGTCGATGCCGAGGACGATCTCGAGGAGCGCGAGCGTGATGAACGCCACCCAGCTCCGCGGATCGGCGATCAGCGCGAGGTCCGGCACTGCGCTTGCCGCCCTCTTCGCCCGCTATGGCAGCTGATCGAACGCCGCCTTCTTCACCGTCGGGAACACGTGCTCGGCGGTCAGCCCGAAGTCGAGCGCGATGGCGCTCGAGATGTAGATCGAGGAGTAGGTGCCGGCGATGATCCCGATCAGCAGCGCCGCCGAGAAGCCCTTGAGCACCGGTCCGCCGAGGAAGAGCAGCGCGACTACGACGATCGAGGTGACCACCTTGGTCATGATGGTGCGCGAGAGAGTCTGGTTGATCGACTGGTCGAGCACCACGTCGGGTGGCGAGCGGCGGTTGGTCTCGAAACGCTCGCGGATCCGGTCGAAGACCACCACCGTGTCGTTCAGCGAGTAGCCGACGACGGCGAGGATCGCCGCCACCACCGCCAGGTCGAAGGGCAGCTGCGTGAGCGAGAAGAAGCCGATCACCAGGATCGGGTCGTGCATGACGGCGAGGATGGCCCCGAGGGACAGCCTCCAGGTGTGGAAGCGGACGGCGATGTACAGGAAGATCAGCAGCAGCGTGAAGAACAGCGCCCACATGGCGCTCACCTTGAGCTCGCTCCCCACCTGCGGTCCGACCACAGCCAGCTGCACCACCTGCGCGCTCGGCTCGATGCCGGTCAGTACCGCCTCGAGCCGCGAGCGGAGCTCGGTCGCCGTCAGCTTGGGGTCCGGCGGCAAGCGGATGGCGATGTCGCGGGAAGAGCCGAAGTTCTGTACCTGCGGCTCGCGAAAGCCCGCGGCGCTGAGGCGCTTGCGCACCTCATCGACGTTGGCGGCGTGCTGGAAGCGCGCCTCGGCGCTCACGCCTCCGGTGAAGTCGATGGTGAGGTTGAGGCCGCGCGTGAAGAACGACGCCAGCGCCACCACCATGAGCACGGCGGAGAGCGTGTACCACACCTTGCGCGTGGCCATGAACGGGTAGCTGGTCTGATGGCTGAAGAATTCCACTTGAGAGTCCTCGAGGCTGCGGTTTGCGCCGGGGGGCGGTGTGCTGCGCCCCTTTAGATCGACAGACGGGCGAGCTTGCGCCGCCCGCCGTACATGAGAGTGAGGAGCGCGCGACTGCCCATCAGCGAGGTGAACATCGAGGTCGCGATGCCGAGGGTGAGCACCACGGCGAAGCCGCGGATGGGACCCGTGCCGAACACCCACAGCACCACGCCCGCGATCAGCGTGGTGATGTTGGAATCGGCAATCGCCGAGAACGCCTTCTCGAAGCCGGCCCGGATCGCCGCCTGCGGCGTGACCCCCTTGCGCAGCTCCTCGCGGATGCGCTCGTAGATCAGCACGTTCGCGTCCACCGCCATGCCGACGGTGAGGATGATGCCGGCGATCCCGGGAAGCGACAGCGAGGCGCGCATCATCGACAAGAGCGCCGTCAGCAGCACCACGTTCGAGAGCAGCACCGCATCCGCCACGAGACCAAAGGTCTTGTAGTAGATCGCCATGAACACGAACACGCCCGCCATGCCGACGATGAGCGCCGTCACGCCCTTGTCGATGTTGTCGCGGCCGAGGCTCGGCCCCACCGCGCGCTCCTCGATCGGATAAAGCGGGATGGCGAGCGAGCCCGAGCGCAGCAGCAGCGCCAGCTCGCGCGCCTCGCCGGCGGCGAGCCCGGTGATCTGGAAGTTGTTGCTGAAGATGCCGCGGATGGTGGCGTCGTTGATGACCTCCTCGTCGGTCACGTCGCGGGTTACCTTACGCCCGTTGACGTCGCTCGTCTCGCGGCGCTTCTCGATCAGTACCACCGCCATGCGCTTGTTCACGTTCGCCCGCGTGGTCTTCAGCATGCTCTCGCCGGCGCGCGCGTCGAGCCTCACGTTCACCGCCGGCCCTTCCTGCGACTGGCCGGTGGTGGCGTTGGTGAGCTGGTCGCCGGTGGCGATCACCTCGCGCCTGAGGAGTATCGGGCGGCCGAGGCGCGTGTGGGTGTAGAGCTTGGAGCCGAGCGGCACCCGTCCGGTCTGCATCGCCTCGAAGGCGTTGTTCTGCATGTCCTCGAGGCGGAACTCGAGCGTCGCCACCCGTCCGAGGATGTCCTTCACCTCGGCCGAGTTCTGCACGCCCGGCAGCTGCACGTTGATGCGATCGATCCCCTGGCGCTGCACGATGGGCTCGGAGACCCCGAGCTCGTTCACGCGGTTGCGCAGCGTCGTGATGTTCTGCTGGATGGCGTAGTCCTCGCGCTCGCGGATCTGCGCCGGGGTCATGACGGCGGTCATGGCCGAGCCGCTCGGCAGGCTCTCGGTGGTGATCGCGAGTCCCGTCAGCGGCTGATTGAGCGCCGTGCGCGCCGCATTGACGTCCGCCTCCGGCGGCAGCACCACGCGCACCGCGTTCGCCTTGTCGCTCCCCACCGCGACCGCGCTCGCGTCCTTCACCGGAATGTTGGCGGCGGCGAGCGCGCGGCGCGCATCCTGCGCGTAGCCCTCGATCGCCTGGGCCACCGCGGCGTTCACGTCGACCTGATAGAGCAGGTACAGCCCGCCGCGCAGGTCGAGCCCGAGCGGCATGGGCCGCAGTCCCACGGCGCGCAGCAGCTCCGGGGTGCGCGGCGCAAAGGACAGCGCGGTGCGGTAGGTGTCGGCGAACCGCTCGTTGACGGCATCGCGGGCCGCGAGCTGATCGGCCACCCCGCCGAAGCGCACCATGAGCCGCCCGCCGTCGATGTAGCTGCGCGCGAAGTGGACGCGGCGCTCCCCGAGAAAGCTCTCCACCGCCCGCGCGGCGTCCTGGGTCACGGGACTGTGGTCCTTGCGCTCCACTTGCAGCGCCGGATCCTCGCCAAACACGTTCGGCAAAGCGAAGAGCAGCGCGAGCAGCAGCACCACTGCGACCAGGATGTATTTCCAGCGGGCGTATTCGAGCATGGTTCTAAGCGCTCTTCAGCGTGCCCTTGGGCATGAGCTGAGTGACCTGGACCTTTTGAACCTTGACGCGCACCCCGTCGGCCACCTCGAGCGTGACGAAGGTGTCGCCGACATCGGTGACCCGGCCGAGGAGGCCGCCGCTCGTGACCACTTCGTCCCCGGAGGTGAGCTTCGACACCAGCGCCTGATGCTCGCGGGCGCGCTTCTGCTGCGGACGGATCAGCATGAAATAGAACAGGGCGACGAACGCCACCATCAACAGCACGAACTGCAACTGGCCGCCGGGGGCGGCCGGGGCCGACTGCGCCCAGGCGTCAGAGATCAGGGCATTCATGGACTTGGGTCCCCGGCGGTGAAAAAGGGCGGCATTATGCCACGCGTCATTGGCGCTTTTAACATCAATTGGTTAGAAGCCTCGCGCGGGTTGGCGGCGGGCCGCGAGGAACCCTTTCGCCCAGGCGGCGAGCTCGCCCGCGGCGATGGCCGCGCGGAGCGAGCGCATCAGGCCGATGTAGAAGTGGAGGTTGTGGATGGTGTTGAGGCGCGAGCCCAGGATCTCGTTGCAGCGGTCGAGGTGGCGCAGGTAGGCGCGGGTGTAGTTGCGGCAGGTGTAACAGTCGCAGGCGGCGTCGATGGGAGTCAGATCGTCCTGATGGGCGCTGTTGCGGATATTGAGCACCCCGCTCGAGGTGAAGAGGTGCCCGTTGCGGGCGTGGCGGGTCGGCATGACGCAGTCGAACAGGTCGACACCCCGCACCACGGCGGCCACGATGTCCTCCGGCCGCCCGACGCCCATGAGATAGCGCGGCTGCCCGGCGGGCATGTGGGGAACGAGCGCCTCGAGGACTCCGAGGCGCTCCTCCTCGGACTCGCCGACCGCGAGTCCCCCGATCCCGAGTCCCGCCCAGTCGAGGCGCAGCAGCGTCTCGAGCGAAGCGAGACGCAGCGGCCGATGCATGCCCCCCTGCACGATGCCGAAGAGACCCCCGGGCGGGTCCTCGCGGCAGTAGCAGGCGTGGCTGCGCGCCGCCCAGCGCATCGAGCGTTCCATCGATTCGCGCGCCTCGCTCTCGGTGGCCGGATGTGCGGTGCAGTCATCGAGCGCCATGGCGATGTCCGAGCGCAGCGCGAGCTGCACCTCCATCGAGTCCTCGGGCGTGAGCCGCACCTCGCGGCCGTCGACCGGTGAGCGGAAGAGCACCCCCTCCTCGCCGATGCGCCGCAGGCTTTTCAGGCTATAGACCTGGAAGCCGCCCGAGTCGGTGAGGAGCGGATGCTCCCAGTGCATGAAACGGTGCAGTCCCCCGTGCGCGGCGACGATGGCTGCACCCGGCCGCAGCATGAGGTGGAAGGTGTTGCCGAGAATGATCTGGGCGCCTAAGTGTTCGAGCTCCTCGGGGGTCATCGCCTTGACCGTGCCGTAGGTGCCGACCGGCATGAACGCCGGGGTCTCGACCACGCCGTGGGCGGTCACGAGCGTGCCCGCCCGCGCGGCGCCATCGCTCGCCCCGACGGTGAAGCGGGGCCTCAAGCGCTCCCCCGCGTGATGAGCATGGCGTCCCCGTAGCTGAAGAAGCGATAACGCGCGCGCACCGCATGCTCGTAGGCGGCGAGAGTGCGGTGGCGGCCGGCGAAGGCGCACACCAGGATCAGCAGCGTCGATTCGGGCAGATGGAAGTTGGTCAGCAGCACATCGCTCACCCGAAAGTGAAAGCCCGGCGTGATGTAGAGGCGCGTGTCCCCGGTCCACGGCGCTAGCGCTGATTCCGTGCGATGTTTCCCCGGCGCTAGCTCGCCCCCGGCGGGAAGCGCCGCGGACTCGAGCGCGCGCATTACCGTGGTGCCCACCGCGACCACGCGGCCGCCGGCCGCGCGCGTGCGCGCGATCGCATCAACGGTCGCGGCACTCACCGAGGCGCGCTCGGCGTGCATGGTATGGGAAGCGATGTCGTCGGTGCGCAGCGGCTGGAAGGTGCCGGCCCCCACGTGCAACGTGATCCAGGCGCAGTGGACGCCGCGCTCGCGGAGCGCCTCGAGCAGCGGCTCGTCGAAGTGCAGACTCGCCGTGGGAGCGGCGACCGCGCCGGGCTCGCGCGCAAAGAGGCTCTGGTAGCGCTCGCGGTCGAGTGCATCGGGCGCGCGGCGAATGTACGGCGGCAGCGGCACCGCGCCGAAGCGCTCGAAGAATTCCAGCGCCGGAGCCGGAAGCGCGATGCGCCACAGCTCATCCTCCCGCGCCAGCACCCGCACGGTGCCGCCCGCGGTGCGCACCTCGAGCCCGGCGCGGATCGGCTTGCTGGCCGAGAGCTGCGCGAGCGCCTCGGGCCCCGCGAGGGCTCGCTCGAGCAGAATCTCCACGCGACCGCCGGAGGGCTTGACGCCCGCGAGCCGCGCGGCGACCACGCGGGTGTCGTTGAACACGAGCAGGTCCCCGGGCTCGAGGAACCGGGGGAGCTCGCGCACCGCGCTGTCCGTGAGCGCGCCGCTTCCTCCGTCGAGCACCAGCATGCGGCTCGCCGAGCGCTCGGACAGCGGCGCCTGGGCGATCAACTCCTCGGGCAGCTCGTAGGAAAAGTCCTTCCGTCGCACGCGCGCATGTTACACGCTGCCACGAGGTGAGCCCGGCTGCCCGCGGCAGCGGCGCGGGGGCACCCGCACGCCCACCTGCCGCGGCTCGCGCTCTCAGAGCTCCTCGTGGCCCATGATCACCACCGGGCCCGGTGGCGGCTCGATGCGCTCGTGGAACACGCCGCCGCGACGGAAGAATTTGTCGTGCCCGCCGTGCTCGGGCACGGTCGCTTCGAGCTCCAGCGTCTTGTGCTGGCGGAGGATACGCAGCGTCAGCTTCTCGCCGGGCTGATAGGAAGCGAGGATGCGCGTCGCGTGAGAGCCGCTGGTGGGCTGACGTCCGTCGATGGCGAGAATCACGTCGCCGTCCTCCAGCTTCAGCGCCCCGTCGGCGGGCGCGCGCAGCACCAACACGCCCTTGTCGCTGCCGAAGTAGCTGCCGAGGTGCGCAGTGAGCGTCGCGAGCTCCATGTCCGTCAGCGGACCGTGGATCATCCACCCCTCCATGTCGGGAAAGGGCCCGAAGGTGACGTCGGGCAGCCGGCGCACCATCGCCATGGGACCCGGTCCCGGGCGCGTCGTGACCGTGAACTCCCGCGTCTTGCCCTCGCGCAGCACGCGCACCGTCACCTTGGTGTCCGGCTCGACATCACGCAGGATGCGGACCACCTGGCGCGAGGGCTCATCCGCCTTGAGCTCGGTTCCGTTCACCGCCACGATCACGTCCCCGGCGCGGATGCCGGCCTCGGCCGCCGGTCCTCCCGGGCTCACGGCGCGCACGCGCGCACCGGTGCCCGCCGGGGCCGGCTCGAGCTGCACCCCGATGATGGCGCGGCCCGGCCCGACATCGGGCCTGACCTGTTCGATGACCGCTCCGCTCATTTGCGTGGAGAGCCGCGCCACCTCGTGAGCGGCCTCGTCGAGTCTCTTGCGGGCCGCCTCGAGCTGCGCGTCGAGATCGACATCGCTCCCCTGACGGACGGCCGGCAGCGCAGGCGGGGGCGGCTCGGTTGCGGCCCTCGAGGGCGAGCAGGCCCCGATCAGGGGCACGGCGGCGAGCAGCGCGGCGGTTTGGAAGGTCCTCAGATGACGGTGCAACACGTTCGCTCCTCGTTCTTTCACTGTGATTTCAGCTTCAGCGCCACTCATCGGCGAGTTCTTCCGCGTAACGCACCTGCGCCAGCGTGCCGACGAGGCGCGTGCGCTCCTGCTGCAGCGCGACCAGTCGCGCAAGCGGTGCCTGGTCGAGACGCTCCTCGCTCAGCAGGTCATCGAGCTGCGCGATGCGATCCTCGAGTCCGGTCACCGCGGCATGCGTACCGACTCGCACCACCGCCGGCTCGCCCGGCAGGCTCTCGAGCCAGCGTTCCGCGGGGGCGCGCGGGGGTGCCGTGTCCACGGCGAGGGACTCGGAGGGCGCCCCTCGTGGCGGCATGGCTTGCGGCGGCGCGGGCCGAGTCGGCCCGCCGCCCAGGCGAATCCAGACGGCGAGGACGCCGAGCGCCAGCACGCCGGCCGCCGCCGCCGCCACGCGCCCGCCCGCGAGTCCGTGCCGCGTCCGGGCGCGCTCGTCGCAGCGGCGCTGAAACTCCCGCCAGTCGTACGGGGGGGCCGCCGCGTCCGACAGCCCGCGCAGGCGGCGGCCGAGAGCGTGCTGCGGCTCTAGATCAGGTTGCATGACGGTCGACTTCCCTGCGGCTCGAACCAGGCGCGCAGCCGCCGGTGCGCGCGTGACAGCTGCGATTTGGAAAAACTCACCGTGCGGCCGAAGGCGCTCGCGATCTCCTGGTGCGAATAGCCCTCCACTTCGTACATCCACACGACCGCGCGCGCCGTGGGTGTGAGCGCCGCCAGCGCGCGCTCGACGTCGCAGCATTCCTCGCGCCGGGCGGGTGTCATCAGCGCCGGCGCGCTCCCCACCCCGAAGTCGGCGGCATCCAGGGACAGACACAGCCGCCGCCACGGCGAGCGCAGGTACATCAGGCAGCGGGAGATCGCGATCTGGCGCAGCCAGGCGCCGATCGGGGCCTCGTGACGAAACTGCGCCAGGCGCTCGTAGAAGCTCATCATCGTGTCCTGGAACAGGTCCTCCGACACGGCGCGTTGCCCGACGAGGCGCCGGATGAGCGCAAAGGTCGCGGGCGCGAGGGCGGCATAGATCGCCCCGCGCGCCGCCTCGTCCCCGGCGCGCGCCCGTGCCAGCAACGCCTCCGGGACGGTGATTTCCGCAAGTCGGGTCACGGGACTGTTAGATGCTCGGGCGCGCCAAAAGGTCGCAGGCCCCCCGGCTGCCGGCCCGGATCGCTATACTTCGAGTGACGCACTCGATGCCCGAGTGGCGGAATTGGTAGACGCAGCGGACTCAGAGCGAAACTTGAGCCCTCGCGGAGAAATCCCCGAGGTGAAGCCCGTCAAACTCGGTGAAGGCCCTGGGGCGGTTAGCGCCCCGAGCTGACGCCGAGCCAAGCCCTCGCCAAGGCGAAGGGAAGGTGTAGAGAGCAGACGGCGGGCACCTACGGCCTATTGAGGCTAAGGTGAAGGCGTGCTCCAGACCACGAACGCGGGCGGCTGTCTGCCCGGGCGGCGAAAGCCGAAGTGGTACGAAAATCCGCCGCCTTTAAAAGCGTGTCGGTTCGACTCCGACCTCGGGCACCACGTCGTGATTGCGCCCCCGGCTGGACGTCAGCGAGGGGGAAACGCCGCTGAAACCCCGGCGCGGGGCGGGGGATTGCTTCCGAGCCGGCAGTGGGGGTTGCACATCACGCGCAGATGCTGCGGCTTGCGGAGCGCAGCCCGGGCGGCGATGAGGGCCGCCCCCGTCAGCGCCGGGTGGACGACAGCGAATTCCCGGCCGGCGTCGGCGAAAGCGTCCAGACGGTCGGGAATCCCTGCGCAGCCGCCGAGCAGCGCGGCCATCAGTGCGAGGGCCTTCAAAGCGCGAGTGCGGGAGCTAGTCTTTGCCGGGATGGGCGAGCGGCTGCGCCGGCGCACCCTTGCGCGTCGAGCGGCGGCGATCCCCGCGGAATCTCCCGTAGCGCAGCAGGTTGGCCGCCGCGAGCAGCGCCGTGGCGCCCGCCCAGGAGGCGAAAGTCCCCGCGAGGGTGAGGCCGTACTGACCGGTCGGCGAGATGCCAAGTGAAGGCGCGATCACGCCGCCCGCAAGCGCGGCACCCATGACCGCGATGCTGAAATCGCAGACGTAGACGTCGTCGTTGTTGCCTTGGAGGATCAACGTTGCCAGCCAGCCGACCAGCACGGCCACCGTCAGGAGCGTTACTACGTCCATTCCCCGATCCTCGAAAACGCCGCGCCTCAAGAGAGCGCGCTGGCAGAGTGCGCCGATTGGGCGAGCGCTTCTGTGCGGCAGCCGACACTGCGCGCTCGGCGAGCGTTAGGACTTTTACTTACTGTGTCGCTCGCTCCCGTCGAACCAGATTCTGTCCATAGGCTCATGTCGCCGCGCGCCGACGCCGTGCCAAGCGTCGCGCGCCGTGCCATCGTCAGCGCCGCTTCCCGCGGGTAAGGTTTCGGTGCGCTTTTGTTTCGCCGCTACGCTCGTGACCTCGCTCATCGCAGGCCTTGCCGCGTGCGGTGGCGGCGGTGGGGGCCTGTCCTCGCAGCCCAACCCCCCGCCTCCCGTCCCGCCGGGCCCAACACCCTCGCCCGCCCAGCGCACCGACGTCGTGACCTACAAGAACGACCTCGCGCGCACCGGTGAGAACCTGACGGAGACAGTGCTCACGCCCGCCAATGTGAGCGCGGCGGGCTTCGGGCTGCTGCGCTTCCTCGCCACCGACGGCAAGGTGGACGCGCAGCCGCTGTACCTCTCGGGGCTGACCGTGCAGGGCGCGACGCACAACGTAGTGTTCGTGGCGACGGAGAACGACTCCGTCTACGCCTTCGATGCGGACAGCGGATCGACCCTGTGGCGCGTGTCCCTGCTCGGCTCCGGTGAGACGCCGAGCGGACCGCACGGCTGTGACCAGGTCGTCCCCGTGATCGGCATCACCTCGACGCCCGTCATCGACCGCGCCGCCGGAGCGCACGGCGCGCTCTACGCGGTCGCCATGTCGAACGCCGGCGGCGACCACCAGCGATTGCACGCACTCGATGTCGCCACCGGCGCGGAGCTCTTCGGCGGGCCGCGGGAGATCACGGCTGTGTATCCGGCGCCGGGCGGCGGCACGCGCACCTTCGACCCCGGACAGTACGAGGAGAGAGCCGCGCTGCTCCTCTCGCAGGGCACGATCTACACCAGCTGGACCTCGCACTGCGATAGCGCCCCGTACACCGGCTGGATCATTGCGTACAGTCAGACCAGCCTCGCACAGACCGCGGTGCTCAACGTGGCGCCCAACGCCACCGGCAGCGGCTTCGCCTCCGCGGGGCCTGCGATCTGGATGAGCGGGGGAGGACCCGCGGCCGATACGTCCGGAAACGTGTACCTCCTGACGGGAAACGGCGCCTTCGAGACCGCTCTCGACGGCAACGGCTTTCCGAGCGGCGGTGACTACGGCAACTCGTTCCTGAAGCTCGCCACCTCGGGCGGCGCGCTCGCGGTGGCGGACTACTTCACGATGTACGACGAAGTGGGCGAGTCGGCGGCCGACCTCGACCTGGGCTCCGGCGGCGCCATGCTGCTGCCGGACCTGACCGACTTAAGCGGCACCGCGCGCCATCTCATGGTCGGTGCCGGCAAGGACGGCAACCTCTACGTCGTCAACCGCGACTCGATGGGCCGCTTCAGCCCCGGCGGCAACAACGTCTGGCAGGAGCTCACGGGCGTCCTCGGCGGGGGCATCTGGTCGACGCCCGCCTGGTTCAACGGCACGCTCTACTACGGGCCGAGCGGCGGAAGTCTCCTCGCATTCACGGCCGCGGCGGCGCGCTTTCCGGGGAGCGCTTCGTCGCGGAGCTTGACGAGCTTCCCCTACCCCGGCAGCGCGCCCGCGGTCTCGGCCAACGGCAGCGCCAACGGCATCGTGTGGGCCCACGAGAACGCGAGCCCCGCGGTGCTGCACGCCTTCGACGCCGGCAATCTCGCGCACGAGCTCTACAACAGCGGGCAGGCCGCCAACGGCCGCGACCATTTCGGAGCCGGCAACAAGTTCATCACGCCCATGATCGCCGACGGCAAGGTGTTCGTCGGAGCGCAAACCGGCGTGGCCGTGTTCGGGCTGCTGCGCTGAGGCTCGCGCGTTGCGCCTCCTCACCGAGCGTCGACAAGCCGCGACAGCACCCGTATCCTCGCAGCCGAGCATGAAATTCTGCGACGAGTGCGGCGCTCCGGTGCGGCTGCGCGTTCCGCCGGGAGACCATCTGCCGCGTTACGTCTGCGAGGCGTGCGGCACGATCCACTATCAGAACCCGCGCCTGGTGGTCGGCTGCGTGCCCGAGCACGACGGAAGGATTCTGCTGTGCCGCCGCGCCATCGAGCCGCGGCGCGGCTACTGGACGGTTCCGGCGGGCTTCATGGAGAACGATGAGACGCTGCAGCAGGCCGCCGCGCGTGAATCGCGCGAAGAGGCGCTCGCCGAAGTCACGATCGGGTCGCTCCTCTGCGTGGTCCACGTGCTGCACGCCCATCAGGTGCACGTTTTCTTCCGCGCCACGCTGGCGGCGGCCCGCTACGGCGTCGGAGCCGAAAGCCTCGAGGTGAGGCTGGTCGAGCCGGGAGAGATTCCCTGGGACGAGATTGCCTTCCCGAGCACCGACTTCACGCTGCGCCGCTACCTCGAGGACAGGGCCGGGGGCGGCGAGCCGCACCACTTCACGACCATCGACCGCCGACTACGCAGCCCTTCCTGAGGAGGGCAGATTCACCCCGGGGCGCGCGGCCGTGGCAGAATCACGGGCTGCCGGCGCGGATCTCGAGCCTTCGCCCCGAGCCGGCCTATCCCCGTCGAGGATTGCGCATGACTTTTGTCGTCACCGAAAACTGCATCAAGTGCAAGTACATGGATTGCGTGGAGGTCTGCCCGGTCGACTGTTTCCACGAGGGACCGAACTTCCTCACCATCGATCCGGAGGAGTGCATCGACTGCACGCTGTGCGAGCCCGAGTGCCCGGTCGAGGCGATCTTCTCCGAGGAGGAGCTGCCCGCGGGCCAAGAGCACTTCAAGCCGCTGAACGCCGAGCTCGCCAAGCTCTGGCCGGTGATTACCGAGAAGAAGGACCCGCCGCCCGATGCCAAGGAGTGGGAAGGCAAGCCGGACAAGCTGAATCTCCTCGAGCGCTGAAGTCGCGCGCGCGGAGCGAGCGCTTGACTCCCGGGCCGCGACGTGCGCTCGCGGCTACTTGCCGGTAACGTCCTTGAGGTGCTTCACCAGCACGTCCGGCGGGACATAGCCGGGCAGCAGCTCGCCGTTCGCCATGACGATGGCGGGTGTTCCGTCGAGCGCGAAGTCGCGCCCGAGAGCATAGGTACGTGCCACCGGATTGTTGGCGCAGGGCCTGGCGGAGAGCTCCTGCCCGAGCTTGGCGCGGGTCAGGGCATCGTTGCGGTCGGGCGAGCACACTACCTGCTCAGCCTTGGTCCAGGACGAGGTATCGGGTCCGGTGCGGGGGTACATGAGATAGCGCACCCGCACGCCCAGGCGGTTGTAGTCGGCGATCTCGCTGTGGAGCTTGCGGCAGTAGCCGCAGTCGACGTCGGTAAACACCGTCACCGTGTACTTGGGATCCTTCGGCCCGAAGATCACCATGTCGGTCTCGGGAACGGCGGCGATCAGATGCTGGCGCACCTCGCGCCGGTGCGTCTCCGTGAGATCGTCGTTGGCGGTGAGATCGTACAGATCTCCGGCGATGGCGTACTTGCCGTCCGAGGTCACGTAGGCGATCTCGGCGCCCCGGGTGAATTCGTAGATCCCCTGGATGGGCGAAAGGCGCAGCTGATCGGGACGTGCTCCGGGGATGTGGCTCGCCACCTCGGTCAGCGCGTCCGGCTTGGGCGGCGTCGTGGGCTGCTCAGCCGGCGCCGCATTCCAGGCCACGAGCGCGGCGAGCGCCAGCGAACCAACCAGGCTCTTCGGTTTCATGGGAATTCCCGTCGCTCCGCTGCTTCGTCTCAGGTTCGACCCGGCCGGTGCGCGAAGGTTCGCCGGCTTAGTCCTGCGGAGCAGATGAGTGTAACACCGGGGAGCCGCCGCCAGCGCGCCGCGCGGAGCTTCAGCCGCGCGGGTGGTGCTGGGCGTGCAGCTCTTTCAGACGCTCGCGCGCCACGTGCGTGTAGATCTGGGTGGTCGACAGATCACTGTGGCCGAGGAGCATCTGCACCACGCGCAGGTCGGCGCCGTGATTCAGGAGGTGGGTCGCAAAGGCGTGGCGCAGCGTGTGCGGGGAGAGCTCCTTGGCGATCCCGGCCTTGCGCGCGTAGCGCTTGATGATGTGCCAGAAGGCCTGGCGCGTCATGCGATCGCCACGGCGCGTGGGGAAGAGGTAGTCGGTCTGGCGCTCGAGCAGGATCTCCCCGCGCGCACCCCGGCCGAATTCCTTGAGCGCCCGCATCGCCTCTTCACCGAGCGGAATGAGCCGCTCGCGATCGCCCTTGCCGAGGATGCGGATGACGCCCTGGTTGATATTGAGCTGACCCTGGCGCAGGTTCACGAGCTCCGACACCCGCAGCCCGGTCGCGTACAGCACTTCCAGCATGGTGCGGTCGCGGCTGCCGAGCGGATCGCTCACCACCGGGGCCGACAGGAGCGACTCGACCTCCTCCTCGGTGAGCGAGCGCGGCAGCGAGCGGCCGATCTTCGGCATCGCGATCTGCGCGGTGGGGTCCTCGCGGATCGAGCCCTCGCGCATGAAATAACGGAAGAAGCGGCGGAAGCTGGACAGTTGCCGAGCGGTCGAGCGCGGCCGGGCGCCGGCGCTCACGCGCCACGCGATGAACTCCTGCAGGTCGGCGCGCGAGGTGCGCATGATCGGCACGTTGCGCTCGGTGAGCCAGCGTGCGAGGGCCGTGAGGTCGGCGCGGTAAGCGGCGAGCGTGTTCGGCGACAGACCCCGCTCCATCCAAACCGCGTCGAGAAAGCGTGTCACCGCCGGATCAGTGGGATCGGCGTTCGGGCGCATGGAGACCGCGGCAGACGGATTGGACAAGACTGTCTCGCTGGAGGCTTCAGCCCGCGACCGCGACCGCAGTGCGGACCCTGGGCTTCCCGTTGATGTGGTGAACGCAGTATGGTGAGCGTGGCAGTAGTATCGACGTGACAGTCTTCACATCTGCATTCCGGCATTAACATAAAGAGAACCCGTTCACACTTCGCGCCTCTCGCCCCCTCATGAGCGAAAATCCTTCCCCCCGCCCATGAGAGATAAGGCCAGCGTGAAGCGGCTCGCGACGGTCGAGGCCGTGGCCCTCGCCCCGGCCCGGCTGGTCTACTCCGTGTGGATCGCTCTCGCGTTCCTGGCCATCGGTGTCGCGGCGCTGGTGCTGCTCGCACTGCTCCCGGGCGTCGCGCGGCGCCGTGCTGCGGCCCGGGCGGCGGCGCGCGCCTTCTTTCGGCTCGCCGGCATGCCGCTCAGGGTGAAGTTCCTGGAGCGCCTTCCGCCCGGCCAGTGCGTCGTGGTGTGCAATCACGCGAGCTATCTCGACGGC